>ERZ1023641.44-NODE-44-length-62787-cov-62.445004_pt1 | contig 62787 bp, 58 predicted proteins | sample MGYA00380335_ERZ1023641 | MGnify/ENA primary metagenome ERZ1023641 (study PRJEB33179, sample SAMN07448970) | human gut metagenome | biome: Human-gut; feature: Human associated habitat; material: Faeces | host: Homo sapiens | place: India: Bhopal | collected... | reverse complement strand
TAAATGAATAACCGTCATACCATTGCTGCATTTGATTAAAGGCTACATCATGCTGTTTACAGATGTCCTTGACTTCATTTTCAGTAAAACCGATGTATTGTCCTAAGTTTAGAGGCTCCGTCATAGAGTATTCTGTAAACATGTTCAATGCACTATGAGAACCGTACTTTTTGACAGGCAAAATACCTGTCATATAGGCTAATCCAACATATGGCTTATCTTTAAAGATTGCTTTTAACCATTCTAAATATTGTTTTAGACTATCAGGAGTTTCTTTTTTCCCTCGCATGATGCAATCCCATTCGTCGATTACAAAAACAAATGGAACTTTAGAATAGTTATATACTTCCTGAAGCGTTAAATCTAAAAATTCTGGTGATGAAATTACACAATTTGGATACTCTTCTTTTAAATCCCTAACAATTGATTTTGTGAGAATGTCTGTCATAGATTTAGCATTATGAGAGGCTCTTGAAAATTCATCAGAAATATTGATGGAGATTACATCATACTGATTTAAATGTTTCTTGTAGTCATCAAATGAAGCTATTTTTAGATTATCAAACAATGAAGAACTATCTTGACATCTTGCATAGTAAGAACAAATCATTTGAGCCGTTACAGATTTTCCAAAGCGACGGGGTCTGCTTAGACAAAAATATTTATTCTTTGTCTTTATACTTCTATTTAGGATCTCGATTAAAGGAGACTTGTCAACATATATAAGAGAGTTTAATGATTCTTGAAAAGACTCATTCCCCACATTTAAATACAGTGCCATTTTTATCTCCCCTATACGATGCTAGTAACTTTCCTCGTTCTCTACTATAAATGGATGGTTGTCTTTTTCACTGCAACTAAAATGCATACAACACCGTATCAAAAATTGGATGATGATGTTGTCTTAGCTTAAATCTGTATTGAGGCACAATGCTCTTTAAATACAAAGGTATAGTGAATAGATCCATTGGCTTATGGTAAAGGCATATTGCTAGTTTTGGCTTTAGCGTCTTTATAAGGTTTTCAGCACCTTTTAAGCAATCTAACTCAGCACCTTCTATATCCATTTTTATAAGAGTAGGTTGTCTATCTATGTACTCGTCAAGCTTTATCTGTAATGTAAGTTCGTGCTGTACGTTATCCGAGCTTACTTTACTATCTGCTAATGAAGCTCCTGCCCCACCGTTATCAGAAAAATTAACATAAGAATGGGTTAAACCTGTTGCTGCTTTTACACATTCTATATTTTTCAACTTTAGCTTATCGACGTTATTGAGTAGGATCTTGTAATTCTTAGTATCAGGTTCAAATGCTAATACAGATTTATACTTACCTTTTACAGCATCAATAAAAGAGCTAATGCTATCGGCTGTAAAGGCCCCACAGTCAACGAATACCTCATCTGTACTTAACTTAGAATCAAAAAAGTCAAAATATTCATATGGAGACTGCTCTATAGGAATATTCTTTAAGCAGGAAAGATGACCTGTTGTAAAAAAATCTATCCTGTTTTTTAAGACTGTTTTAGAGAGCTCATCATCAAACAAATCCAAAACTTCTTTTGTCTCAAAATTGATTTTGTCAGTACTGCTATCATCTGAAAAATAATCAAAGAACTTTAGGTAATTGCACACATAAGAATCTTGATGGACGACCTCTCTTAGGTAGATAGTTGCGTAGATAAAGGCTTGGTATTCACAAGAATCAGGATCTGAGTTGTAATAAAAAGTCTGTATTGAATTTAGGATGGGATCATCTTTAATGAAGTTAATGATTTGACTCCTATATGAAGAGGCTACTACATATATTGCTTTAGGATACTGTCTGTAAGCCTCATGAGGTGAACAAACTTTTACTTCAGATAACACCTTATCAGAGTTATCTTTTGTATAGCTATCGCAAAAACATTTAAGAGCATCTAAAGCATCAAAATCTTCTAAAAAGCGTTTAAAGGCAAGACCAGAACTACCAGTTCCCCAAATAACTACACCATTTTGTTTAAATTTAGTGATTGTCGATTCTAGGTTACTTGAGATCTCTTTTCTTAACTGTTCTAATGCCTTATTCATACTCCGAAACTCCTTACATTAGGTATTCTGTTGATAGCTTATGCTTTTGCAGTGCTTTGTTTTCCAGAGCTTGGTACAAAACTTTCCCTGAACTATTTTTAGGAATATCTTCAACTATCTTAACTGTAAAAGCTGATGGATGAAGATGCGTCAAATTAGCTAAAAATGAGGTTGCTTGATCTTTTAAGTTGCCATCTTTTAGATAAATACAAATTTTAAAATCGTTACCCGTACAGGCAATCTCAGTAAGAGTAAAATTCTCTTTTAATAAATTCTCACATTCATCAAGATTTACTCTGTTACCAAAGATTTTTACAAATCTTTTTTTACGCCCTGTAATAAAGAAATATCCGTCATCATCAAACTTTGCAAGATCACCTGTTTTCAAAAAGCCATTATTTTCGTCGCCTAAACTTAAGTCTTCACCTGAATTAGCATAGCCTAAAGATACATTATCACCTTTATAGCAAAGCTCTCCTTCTGCATTTGGTTGTAAAACAACATTACAATTATCATCATGCAGAAAAAACTGCCCATTTGGAATGGCAATTCCAATTGAGCCGATTTTATTTAATGACATCTCTGATGGAAGATATGACATTCTTGAGGTAGCTTCTGTCTGACCATACATAACCACAAATTCTTTTAAGTACTCGTTGCAGTACTCTGTAAAAAGTTTTTGTAGTTTTTCTTCAAGATGGCCCCCTGCTTGAGTCATCTGTCTTAATGTTGGGTGTTCTTTTCTTGTAAATCTCAAACGATTTAACATTTCATAGGTGTATGGAATTCCCGAAAATGACGTTACACCACAAGTATCAAATAAGTTCCAAAACTCTTTTTGCATCAGACTTGAGTTTGTAAGTACTATTGATGCCCCTGCTTCTAGGTGGGTATTGATAACACTCAAGCCATAGGTGTAATTCATAGGAAGAGAGGTAATAGCCACATCTTTCTGTGTGATTTTTAAATATTCGATAATAGAAGCAGTGTTAGAACTTAAGTTCTTATAACTTAGCCTTACAAATTTAGGGGAACCTGTTGAACCTGAGGTAGAGAGAAGCAGAGCCAAATCGTCATGCAACTTATAGGCATTTGTATATTGAGTTTTTACTACTTTATAAGGACAAACATCCACACCAAAAGAGTAGATGGTTTTACCTAGATCATCATGGCAACTGTCTTTACAGATAACATAATCAGGCTTATATACTTCTATGATGTTATGCAAGAGCCCTTTATCGATTTTTGCATCCAATAGGATAGGTACAACTCTGTTTTGAATGCAACTTATATAGGATGCTAGAGCTCCTAGCTCGTTTTCACATAAGATCACGACAAGACATCTTTTTTGAATCCAACTGTAGATATCTTTACAGATACAGGCTAAATCAAAATATGAAACTGTTTTCTCAGACTCTAATATGAGAGCTGTTTTATTTTTATATTTCTCAAGATTAAACATTCTCTCATCCTGTTTAATTAACTCTATTTTGCTTGTTTGTCAGTTTGCTATTTTGATTAACAGAAGATTCAAACTAAACGCACTTCAACATCACGATCTTATTGTTTAGTTGAAGATCTTATCCATAGCATCTTTTATAGCCAAAGACCAAGCTTTAACATCGTGCTCACCATCAACTTCTTTGAACGAAGCATTTAGTTCATGCTTCATGGCTAGGTTGTAAATGTGTTTAGTTTGTTCTTTGGTTAAATAATCACAGGATCCTGTATAAAACAGAAAATTAGTGTTTTCTTTAAATGGAAAAGTACTTATTTCGTTTTCTATTTTATTAGGACTTTGACTGTCCTCTGATAAAAAGATCTTTTCCATATAAGGATGAATAATTTTTGATAAAGTAAAAGTTACTCTTTGCGTCTTCAATCTGTCATCATATGGCAAGTTATGATCATAATAGCCACTTATAGCTACCACAGTTGAAAAAAAATCAGATCTTCTTAACATCCATGATAAAGCACCATATGCCCCCATTGATACACCTAACAAGAGGTTATCATCTCTGTTTTCAGAGATAGGTAGCATATGCTTTAACATTGGATAAAGCTCCAAATCTAAAAAATCTCCATACTTTCCTGCATTTGAATTTACAAAAAATGTATTAGGCAAAGATGGAGCTACTACAATTAGTTTTAAAGATTCCACATAATCTAACATAGATAATCTTTCAAAGAAGATATCTCCTGATGACATGGCACAGTGTAGCGTCCATACAGTTTTGAACTTTTTACCTATGTTTAGAATAGAGCATGGAAGAGCCACTTTGACCTCAACTGTTTCATGAAGAATTAGTGAGTCAATTTTTAAGGTCATTCTTATCATATGTAGCTCTATTGTGATTTATTAGATATTGAATGAAGACTAGCCAAAGGATCTTAGTTCGTTCAGCAACGTTTGAAATATAAGACTCAAAATATTAACATGAAGCTGTTGCTTTACTACTTTAGTAAGCCTCCATCTACTCTTAAGACCTGTCCTGTAATAAAACGAGACATGTCTGATGATAGAAAAGCTACAGCATCGGCAATTTCAGATGGTTCTGCTTTTCTTTTCATGATATTTCTTGATACAGCATCAGCTTCATCTTCTGCTGACATAGAATTTCCCATATCAGTTAATGTAAGACCTGGAGCTACAGAATTAACTCTAATTCCAAAGTTACCTAATTCTATTGCCATTCTACGCATAGCACCTACAATAGCTGCTTTGCTAGCACTGTATTCAATATTGGCGCCACCGTCGAAAGCTGCAGATGAAGAAATAAATACGATGCTTCCTTTCTTATTTCTCATCATAGAACGAGAGACTAGCTGAGTTAATAAAATTGATGAAAACAGATTTATTTCAAAAGTATCTTTGATTGTCGCAAGCTTAGTCATAGTAAACATGTTCTGTGGGTAAGCTACGCCAACATTATTTACTAAGATATCAATTGGGACTTTCTTTGAAATGATTTGTTTTACAGCAGTTTTAATCTCATCTTCAGATGAAAAATCTGCGTAAAACAATTCAATTTTTACAGAATACTCTTTTTGAAGATTTTCACAGTACTCTGTAAAAACAGGATCTTCTTTACGATTTATAACAAAACAATTACATCCGTATTCACAAAACTTTTCTAAGATTGCCTTTCCGATACCACGATGTGCACCTGTAATAACAGCTGTTTTATCTTTCAGAAGATCCATTTAATGAAACCTTACATGTTAGAGTTAAGAGAATTCGAACTAAATTTCGATATCGTATTTCTTTAAGATCTCGATGCCTTTAGCAAATGAACTTAAATCAACAATATCATCAGTATCCATCATGATATCAAAAGCATCTTCAATTGCAGCTACCAGAGACATATGACCTACTGAATCCCATGATTCAACACCTTGGTATTCTAATTTTTCAACTTTATCTGCTGGAACTTCTAATGCTTCTACAAAGCAGTTTATATATTTTTCTTTATTAGTCATTTTGTTGATCCTATTGTGAAACTGAACATTTATTTATGTTCTAAGGAAGTGCAATTACATTCACACCATGTATATAACAACACAAACGCAAAGAATTATTTAATTTTCACCACTAAAAACAAATTTAATTTTTACTGCATTGACGGTATACCATCACTGATATTAAAACTTCTTTGAAAATAATTTTATTTTTGAAAATAATATCCCGTTATATCTATGAGAACGAGCTTCTAATTTTTTTTGATAGATATATTTAAAGTACCGCTTTGTATACCTAACTATCTGCTTGTACACAATATATCTCAATGATGTATATTTTCTTACAAAGCTATATTTATTGTACAAAATTTTTCTATACTGCTTCATCTGACCACTTTTTTCAAATTGAAGCCTCATAGATTCTGTTTCGTCTTTTACCCTATAATAAAAAAGGGCTGTATTTATTCGTTTTATTTTTTTTCCATTTTCAATATATCGACACCACAAATCGTAATCTTCCATTCCTTTTTTAAAATTATCGATATCATACCCACCATAAAGTTCAAAATAACTTTTGGGAAATAGCGATGTACAACATATATAGTTAGATTGGGCCATATTACAAGGAGTTGGCTTTGCTCCTAAGTAATGGTACAAATGCTCATCTGGATAAAAATAAACAATTTCAGGTGTTGAAATATCACATTCACCGTTTTCTACGGCTTCTACAAGTTTCTTCAAACAATCATAGTCCAATATATCATCAGAGTCTAAAGGTAATATATATTTGCCTTTAGCAAGCCTTATTCCATTGTTTCTTGTTGCTGACAAGCCTTGGTTATTTTGAGAATAGTATCTGAAATTTTCGTGTTCTTGCTTAAACTGTTTTAAAATACTTATAGAATTATCTGGGCTTCCATCATCAATGCATATTACTTCAAAGTTTTTATATGTTTGACCGTATACACTATCTAAACAAGCTCTTAGATATAATTCTGTTTTGTATACAGGTACAATAATTGAAACGAGAGGAGCATTTTGATTATTCACTTTGAGTGACCTTTATTATCTACTAAAATCAAGTTGGATTATATCTACTTTTAAGCGATATTCTTTTTGGTAGTTTGTTATCGTACTTTTAATTTCATTTGCATATTTATCAGATGCAATAATCATAACTGAATCATCTTTTATAGCATAATTGTTTAAATTATGCACTCTATATCCAAATCTAAGAAAGCCACTATCTTGAGCTGAAGAATCAAAAATAGTTTCAACTGTAATTTCATGTTCTTGCATTTTTTTTAATAGTAAATAGCAAATAAAACCCGCTCCATAAATATAGATAGACTTACTTGATTTTGATATAACTTTTTTTACTACTTCATCTATAACATTAAAGTAATTTATATATATATTTATTTTTTCTAAATCAACTTCTGGATAACACACTTTAAAATATTGATAGTATTTTTGCTTAAGTAATAACTCATTGTATTTAACTTCATGATTTTTTTGTGCTGTTAGACTATCTTCGTGCATTCTGTAGTTGTAAATAACTTTATCTAAATGAGCAATTTTTCCTCTCAAGAGGATCCTTATCCAATAATCATAATCTTCAACTAAAAAAAAATGGGGGTCATATTCTCCCACAATATTAGCTATTTTTCGTGTATATAAAAAACATGCACCAATTGTGTTTTTATCTATTAAATTCTTTGCACTACTTGCAGTTATATATTCAGATTTGAACAAATCGTCTTGAAATATTCTGAAATTTGCAGTCACCATATCAAATTGAGAATTTTGAGACAGAAAATCAACCATTTCTTCAATAGCAGACTGATCGTACCAATTGTCATCGGATGTCCACGTAAAATAATCACCTTTAGCGCAACTAAAACCATCATTCAAGGATTGAGGCAATTTTTTATTTAATGAATGATGAATAACTTTAATCCTGTTATCTTTTTTTCTAAAAAAATCAACTATGGTTGCGGTATTATCTGTAGAACAATCATCCACAATTATCAGCTCTATATTTTGGTATGTTTGATTTAAAACACTTTCAATGGACTGCCTAATCCATTTTTCGCCGTTAAATGTCGGAAGAACAATACTAACAATTGGTTGTTTTGTCATCTTAAAAAAACCTTACTTGTTTCACAGAAAAAATAATTTAGGATAATATTTGCTATCAGCTCTGAAGAATTACCTTTTCCATATGGATTTTTCGCCATCGCCATTTTGTTATAAACAGATAAATCTGTTAGTAAACTGTTGGCATAACTTATTATATTTTCAGTAGATGTACCGCAAATTTTCACTGTTCCAGCGCTCACAGCCTCTTGTCTTTCTGTTTCTTCTCTTAAAACTAATACAGGTTTTCCAAAATGGGGAGCTTCTTCTTGGAGACCACCTGAATCTGTCATTACCAAAAAGACCTTGGGTAATAAATTATGCATATCAAAAATTGATAGAGGTGCTAATAAAATGACATTGTTAAGTCCATTCAAAAATTCATATACAATTTTTTTTACATTTGGGTTAGGATGCACTGGAAATAAAAATAAGCAATCTTTATGTGTTGAAGACAAACTTTTAATAGCTTCGCAAATATTTATCAATGGTAATCCTAAATTTTCACGTCGGTGAGCTGTAACTAACACTGTTTTATTTAATGAAAAATTGATATTATTTAGCTTGTCTTCAGAAAATAAATATTTGTTTTTTACAGTATATTTGAATGAATCTATCACTGTATTTCCAGTAACAAATACATTTTTTACAATACCTTGTTTCAGTAAATTATCTTTATTAGTAAATGTAGGTGCAAAAAGAAGAGTTGAAATCTGATCTGTCAATTGTCTATTTGCTTCTTCAGGAAATGGAGAATATATGTTATAAGTACGAAGTCCAGCCTCAACATGAGCAATAGGAATTTTTTTGTAATATGAAGCAAGAGCTGCTGCAAAAGAGGATGTTGTATCACCATGAACAAGAACTAAATCAGGTGTAATTTTTGAAAACAAATTCTCCAATCCAGATAAAATTCTTGTTGTTATTGAAGTAATAGTCTGACGGCTTTTCATAATTTTCAAATCATAATCAGCTGTTATTCCAAAAGAGTCAACAACTTGATGTAGCATTTCATTGTGTTGGCCAGTTAGACACACTATCACCTCAAATTGAGAATATTTTTTCAACTCTAAGACTAGAGGGCACATTTTTACAGCTTCCGGTCTAGTTCCAAATATCAGCATTATTTTCTTTATCATGATATAGAAATATTCTCTACTTAATTTAAACTAAAATAAAACTTTTATTTCTTTATAAAATTAATATCAGAATCAAAATCAAAATTAAGTTTTTCTTGCATAAAATTTCTATGTTTTTTACAACGCTCGACGTACTGAAGTAAACTTTGCCAAGGAATAAATGAATTGTCTTGTCTAAAAGGATAAGAAATTAAACTTTGACAGATTTTATTGCAAATTTTAGGTTCCACTGATGGTCTAAAATCTCCATCGAAGAAATTTCCATATATCGTATCGTCGTAGCAGCTTTTTATACTGCCATCATACTGGATCCAAAAAAACTTTTGGCTAGCACTACATAGTGACGCCTCATTTTTCCCTCTTAAAAAAGACCACTCCTCAGGTGAAATGAACTGAAGAATAAAATTCATATATTCTTGATGTCGAGGGTAATTCTTATTATTTGCAATAGCAAAGTCACCCGCAACGTTCAAAAATACTCCGATTTTTTCAAATTTCTCAATTAAATCAAAAACGGTCATTCCGTACTCGTTTTTTAATGTGCGCATATTTGAAGGACTTGCAACAAAGTTAACCATACCTACCATATCAAGGTCTTTTAACTTTTTTACTTTGTCAAATTCTTGATCCAAGGTATGATACTGCATATGATAGCTGCAATTTAGCTTTAACTTTGAGCTAGGACATAGTTTTGCAATCTTGTCTGCAAACCACAAATTTGTGTCTATTCTACATCCAGACGTTACACAATCCATTGCGAGCCATTCTTTTAACACTTTATACGTATCTTTTAATAAAAATGGTTCTCCTCCCCACATATAAATTTCAATTTCATTGTCAGAAAAGTTATTCATTCCCTCTATCCACTCTTTTGCAGAATGGTGTTTAAACATATTGTCTCTATCTCTTTTGGATGAATCTCCTAAAAAGCAATAATCACAGTTAAAATTGCAACACATTGTTGGGATAAATCGAAATAAATACTTATTTTTCATAATGATACCTAAAAATATAAAATCTACACAAAGACTAAAACTCTAATTAAAAAAAGAAGAAAAAATCGAATTAAACATATCTTCAGATCTTTTGCTGTAAACAGAACTGTTGAACTTTAATTTAGAAGAAATGTCATCGTAATTCTTGATTATAATATCGAACTTTTGTTCTAATTTATCAAAATCATGAATTCCTAGTATAAGTTCTGAAATTTCCAGTTGTTCTGCCAATCGTCCTACCTTAGGACAATAATTTATTGGTATAACAGGGATTCCAAATATTGAGGCAAGCAACACAACATGAAACCTCATCGCAATAATTATTTTTGAATTAATTATTGAAGATAAAGCTTCATTCACTGTATATTTTGGAGCAAAGCAATTACTGATCGTTAATCTATTTTGTTCATCAGATTCATCTGCTATAAAGTTGCATTTTAGCTGGTGTCTATTTGATATGTTTCTTATCTTTTCAGACCATTCATTCCATTCAAGATCTCCTGTCAAATCCGTATATGGAACATCTCTAAAATTAAGTCCTAGTATGTCCGAATTATTTGTTCTGGTGAATTTATCTTTTAATTTATGGGAAAAAACGACATCCGCACTAAATTTAGCTATATCAGAACAAGACAATTTGTTTAGGACTTCGGCAGAATACTTATCTCTTGTAAAAAAAAATGAAGAATTTCTAACCCAATAAGATAACTGTTCAGCTGATTGAGAATAATCAAAGCCACCAATGCTTAACCCTGTGACTCCATAAGGAATGTCGGAAAAATTGCTGTGAATACGCTCCATATTCAAAACAATATTAGGTATTCCTCTTTCGATAATTCCACCTCCGGCAAACCAAATAAAGTCAATGTCTTCCAATTTAGATTCTAACTCTCTATATGAAACTCCTATTTCACAATATTTAGTTGCAAATCCATGAGATATTAGTTTTTCATTAACTACTTCGTATAATAGCCTATCGCCTAGATTATTTCCGTACGTATACCAAAGAATCAGAACAGTCATAATAAATAATTTTCCTTATTTAACTTTCACTTTATTTGTTCATTTGAACCTATGTATGATATTTTTCAAAAGCTGACATAATATTTTCTAATGGATAAGAATTTCGTTCATTTTATTACAAATAAATCACATCAACATTTCTAGACATTGCATCAATCATGTCATATCCATCCCAAAAAAACTCAAGATCCATGGTATGGCCTAAAGGCACAATTCTATCTACTCCGCGAACACCATTCTGCAATACCAATGATTGAATTGCTTTAGGATCAACTCCTAAATATGAAATTGTCTGGCACTGTTTTTTTAGAATTGGAACAAGCTCTTTTAAATCATTAGTTGCATATTCAAAGAAATAGCCACCACTCATCTTGTAATCGAAAACATCATCAGAAAGTTCTTTTAAAGAAACTCGCATAACAACGTTATCAGTCCCCACTTTATTGATATCTTTATGGGTTAAGGCTAGTTCGCATAAACCATTTAATTTATCGACAGCAAGAATTGTCGGCATGCTGTATTTCTCATCTACAAGATCTTTTAAGGATTTAAAAAAGGTAGCTTGAGCATCTTTTACCTTACTACCAGTCCATACAATAAGACGAGGAGAACTGCAGGCATTTTGATCTGTAAAATAAGTATCTATGTAAAACAGTGATGCTACTTTTTTAGGATCTTGCTTTAAATATTCATCAGAGCTGATGATTGATAGTGAGTATCTATCAGGAAAAGTCATTTCTATAGAGCGAGGTGGAAGAGAAGATTTCCTTAACTCTTCAACAGTTCTATTGCCACCCCAGACAATTCTTAAATCACATATTGATGATAGATAATCATTAACTAAAAGATCATGCTCGTATCTTACAATCACGATATATTTTTTTAGAAATGCATATTCATCTTCTAAAAGAACTTTATTGATTGCGTTACAGATTAAAGTTACCTGTTCAAAGTCTTTTGAAGATACTCTGACAATACTGATGTTTCCTGCTAATAAAGATGAGGTTAAAGATACAGCAAAATTTACAGGTACATTAGATGGCGCTATATGAAAAGCAACACCACGACCTAATTTTGATTTGTTCTCATAGCGAGTCTTTTCTTTTAATATAGATGCCTTTCTTACCCAGAATGACCATGACACCACATCAGAATATTGTTTTACATCGCGCTTAGAAAGAAGTTCATGAGAGACTCTATCCAAGAAAGAGACTACTCTTTTGTCAAACAGTTGCATCGCAGGCGTGTTTTGAGAGTTTTCAATATATTCAGCACTACCTACCAGAAAATTTACTTTTTTTAATACATCAGAATTTTGCTGCATAGGTATCACTACAACCTCTTAACTCTGCTTGTTTAATACGACCTGTCAGTTTGAAATATTTGCCTTTTCTACCACAAGGACAATCATCTTCACCTAAGATAATGCCTTCATCTTCAGTTAATAAGGAGTGGCCTGGATAAGAATGAGGTAGCACTGATACGACCTGAATAATGCCCTTTTCACCAATACCACATACAGAAAAGTCATTTGCTCTACGAGGAATTACATCTGAATAAATACTTGCATGCAAGTGACCACATTCGCATTGAGCGTAGATACATCCAGTCTGCTCTACCATGCCGTAATGATCTACAAAATGACCAATACCACATTGATCTTTTAAAGCCTTTCTAAAATCGTCATTGGAAATATTTAATGACACAAGTTTCTTCCAGCCACCACCTGTTACTAAATATGCATTTGGAAGATTGAGCTTAACATTTAAAGCTTTAAGTTTAGAGTAAAGATGTTGCCATACCATGAATGTAAAACCAAAGATCAGCATATTCTCATCTTTGTGTTTTTCAATAAACTCTTCAACTAATGGTAAATTTAGCTCCATATTCTCATTTAACGCATAGATACAGTCTCTGCCAAACGTTCGTAAACCTAGTATGGCAGCGCCTCTTGCTGAGAACATGTTTCTGTCTTTGACGACATTAGGTGAATCAATGATTAACATTGGCAATCTTTTATTGCCAATGAAGTTAGACATGATCTTAATTAGAGCTTTTTGTTGGTTGCTTGCCGTCTCTTTATCTACAAAGATCTTTGAAACAGCCTGACCTGATGTACCTGATGACGTCATAGTCTTAAAGACATCCTTACGAGGCACAGATAAAAGCTCATGATTTTTAAAAAGTCTTACCGGTATAACAGGTAAGTCATAATATGATGATATTTTACTCTTGTCATAACCTAGAGCTTCAACAATCTTTTTATACTCAGGGCATTTATCTATATGATGCTCTGTAAGTTCTAAAAGCTCTTTAGTTAACAGCTTTTCCTTTTCGCTTTTACAAAGTTCAAAAGGAGTTCTTGAGAAAAAGTCATCTATCATAAAACTGTACTCTACCTTTTCACGTGCTTTACAAAAACGTGATTTACTTTTGTAGGGAAAAACTCATTTTGGATTAGGGCGCGAATTTGAATCATATTGTTTGTTGATACTCCTAATACAAGTTTGCGACCACCACGTTTTTTAACTTCTGCTGGAGTCTGTACATTTGTACCTAAACCACCTTTACGCCACTTCATAAAGGTTCCACCTAATGCAGAGGTGTAAACTCCATCACCAATTTCTCTGATGGTAAAGAAGCCTGTCATATCACCTTTGATTTGGCCTTTTAAGAAAATAGCTCCACGTCTCTTTTCGTCATTTAACCAATTGTGAAATCTTTTGATTGATGCCTCTTTTGAAAAGTAAGGATCATTACTGATTCTGTCAAAAGAGAATGAGCCTGCATCTATTTCTTTGAACAAAAGCTCAAAGTCCTTATCTTCCATCTCAGATACTTCAACGGCATCATATAACCTTTGTTGAAGAGGTGTTCTTTTGATCTCATGAAGATCATGTTCGAAGAACATCATATCCTCAACAAAGCAATATGAAAGTTCTGATACCATCCATGTAAGATCAGTTCTTGATGAAGGCACTTTTAAAGCTATATAGTCATACTCTTTATCAAGTGCTTTTAACTTCTCATAATCGTCGTTTTTGTCATCATCATGCTCAAGTTCCACTTCAGCACATTTGATTCCAAAGTTTCTTTCGTCCCAGATTGCGTTTACTACTTTCATATATTTTTCTCTTGTAACTGTTCAACAGGAGAATTGTTTAACTTTACGTTATCTACCTTTGTGGTAGTACCAAAGCAAATGATCAAAACCATTTCTACTGATTGGTGTAGTATTAGTAGTAGATGCCGCTTTTTCTCTGATTGAATTTATAACGTCGCGGTAAACTCGATAATCTTTTAAAGTTCCATTGCACTCAACTTCGTACTTTTTTATGTAGTAAGGTAAAACAGAAACCACCACATTATCGTAAATTGAATAATTGTCTTGTTCTTTTGAATTTCCAAATAAATAGAAACAAGCATAGTGACAAAATTTGCTAGCAAACGATGTGTTTTCCCTTCCTTTGTAGTTTTTATGACCATTATTCTTTGGATTTGTTTTTTCTTGTATTTTCTTGAATACTTCAAGATTTCCTTCTTTTAAGGAATCTATTAGTTTATCTTTACCAAGATCAATTATTCGTTTTGATATTTCCTCTATTCCACAACCATCACTGTTTAAGTGTGTATTATTTTCTCTATCTATGGAGCGAACAACTTTTGGAATAATGACATCATATGTTAGGTTATTTTCTTTGCCTTCAATGATGGATTTCAACTTAGTCATCCAATAGGCTGTAGAACCTGAGTAACCCTCTTTGCCATCTTTGTTTTTTATTGGACCTGCATTTACGTCAAAAGATTTTACATATGATGAGTCATTTCTTATCATTGCCTCGACTTTTGCAACATTTTCATCTGTCAACTGAACTAGCTCAATCCCTTTTCCATGTCCTAAATCAAAAGGCTCTGTTGTTAGCATGTACTGCTGTGAAGATTCAAATTCATCACGAATTCCCATAGATAGCATACTCCTCTACTTCTATTTAACAGATTCAAAACAACTAAATGTAGGCATATAGAACAGTTTCACAAAAACCAGGTTCATGCTGTCTTACTTTGAACTTATATTCAGGTACGAGTGATTTCAAGAATTTAGGAATTTCATAAAAATCAAAAGGCATATGGTAAATACAAATTGCCAATTTTGGTTTCTGCGTCTTGATAATTTGAGTTGCACCAATCAAAGAATCAAGTTCAGCTCCTTCGATATCCATTTTGATAAGTGTAGGATGATAATCTATCAAGTTGTCTAATTTGATTAAATCCACTGTAGACATATTATTTGATTTTGATCCATTTTCAGAATTTACTACTTTAGCCCCCATATTTCCTGTAACTAAAAAAGAGATCTTGCCATTTTTTTTTCCTGTTGCAGATTGGCTAATTTCAACATTTGGAAGATTTTCTTTTTCTACTAATGACTTTAGTTTAACCAGATTTTTTTCGTCAGGTTCAAATGCAACAATTTTTTTGTATTTCTTATTTGTAAAAGAAACAAAATCTTCAATTGTGTCGCCTGTAAAGGCACCGCAATCAAATAAAATTTCATCTTTTGAAATTGAATAGAACTCTTGAGAAAAGTATGTATGTCTATTGATTACGTTTCTGTCGATATATGTTAAATCTCCAGTTAAAAAGGTATTACATCTGTTATGAATAATATCTCTTGATTCTTGATCAGCTAAATTAGCATCAATATAATCTAGCATTTTTTTTAACTCACGAGATTTTTGTGCTTTTTCATAAATTGGAAACCATGTGTAGTTAAATCCAACCACGCGCTTTGGATCTGGAGGATTGGTATAGTAAATAAGTTGCTTTTCAAGCATCTTATTATCGTAGTCAAGAACAAAAGTATCTATATCTGAATAAGAGCTTTTAGAAATTGAATTTAGTATTTCTTCATAATAATCTGAAGCTATAATAAAAACAGCCGAATGGAAAAGAGACGCACATTTAGAAGGAGAATAAACAGGAATATTCTCAATATAATCTAATTTTGAATCATCATGAAAACTATCACAAAAACAACACACTTTTTTGTTTGTTCCTAATAAGGTCATGAAGGACAATAACCACTTCCCATAGGCTCCTGTTCCCCAAATGACAATATTTGAAGATTTCATGGATAAATAGACTTTACTTAATCTATCTATCAGTTGTGATTTTAATACATCGTATGGATTATTTTTATTATCTAAACTATTCATGGTATATGAATTCCTTAATCAGCTGTATTATGCATAACAACACTCTTCACTTCACTAACTAACATGTCTCCTAAGGATTTCTCACAAAAACATAATTTCGCAAACAACACCCTAGTAGCAACCCAATTTTCTTATTCAGACATAATTGTTACACAAAAAGAGAAACAAAACAGAATTCATTCTTACTTACAAAGAAAGAACTGTTTTATAGGTAACACTAGCTATACTCATTGTTGATTTAGTTCTGTTAATCAAATCTAAAGCAATCTCTCTTAACTCTTCATTAAACTTATCCCAGTCCTCAACACCATGAACAGTTGGAAGTTTAGGATCAGCATAACTTTCGTTATATTTATCAGAGAAAGCATCAAAACCTGCTATAGCCACATTTTTTACATGTAACTTATTCAATAGTCTTAGCATACAGATAACAGGATTATCAAAATGGGACCAACCTCTTTTTATTGCTCTTTCATATCTGATGATGTACTCATTTTCTAAAGCTTTTGTCTTTACATTAGATAAAAGGATCTTTTTAGTTGAGTTAAAGATGTCTTTATATGATTCTTTAGCATAGTCATATCTTACTTTACTCATTAAAAAGACATAGTCATATGAGTATTGCTTTAATATTGCATTTACACCAATCACAACAGGATTATGTTCCTTTATGTATGCTTTTACCTTGTCTAGCTCATCAATTGACGATTTACCTGGCGCTACTAAAAGTACTTCCCTATCTTTTAAAAGATTGGTTAATGTTTCTAAAGTTCGTTCATCATCAACTTCATTGTTCTGACTCTCAACATACTTTTCTTCTAAAAGATCATAGTCATATTTAACTCTGTCTTCAGGATTTAATGATGAGATCACAGAGCGGATCTCTTTAGCATTAGCTCTATGCTTCTTTAAAAGATAATCGATGTTATTGACATGAGAGCAGTACATACCTGCAATGTAAGTAGGAATTGAATAACCCCATGTGTATTTTTCCTGGAATGGAACCATGTACATATCAATGGTATCCATAATTAGATCTAAATCATAATTGCCATAGTATCTTTTATTTAAGAAACTGGTTATTAACTCTGTGGTAGTGTTACCTGCTCCTCGTCCCATACCGCATAAGCTTGAATCAACGATAATATCTCTACCCTGCTCTGTCATTTTTCTTACAAATTCAATAGTAAGAGCAAAGGATAACTGCTGATTGTTGTGTGAATGGAAACCTATCTTTACTGAAGGATGCAGATTATGGGAAAAGATAGAGAGTATTCTCTCAAGATCTTCAGGAAGCATCGCACCGAAGGTATCCACAATAGAGATACATTCAGGTCTTACTTCATTTACTCTTGAGATAAGATCTAGTAATTCATAATCGGTATAACCTAAGGTATTAGCTGCCTGACAAAAGATCCTGTACCCTTTTTCTCTGATCTTTGTAGCTACTTCTAAACCTTCTTTGGCTTTCCCTCGGGGGAAAACAACACGTATGGCATCAATTGATTTACCGTTGTTTACTGGCAGGTTATCTAAATTGTATCTGTCAAAATCAATCATTGCCACATAGGTAACATTAGGATCTTTATTTTCAATATAAGGAATTAAATCATCTGGTACATGGAAAAATGAGCTGTCGGCATTCTCATGTGGAGCATCTTTGAGCCAACCACATTCAATGATCTCAACTTTTGCGTTTTGCAGTCTTTTGATCATGCCTCTGATTGTATCTTTACCAAAGATAGATGCATTGATATATGCTCCGTCACGTAAAGTACAATCTAAAAGCTCAATTTTTTTATTGTCCATGATTTATCTCTTGCTCAATACTTATAGAAATCTTTTCTTTAGTAATGCCTACTGTATCCCAAATATATTTTTGAGAGCCAGCCTTAGTAAAGGCATTAAAGCCTAAGAATACCTGTCTTGGGGTATTCGCTTTAGTTGCTTTATATTCAGCTACTGCTGAACCTAAACCTCCTATGATGTTATGCTCTTCTACAGTCACGATTAACTTTGAAGAGCTAAAGATTTCATCTAGTGCAACTGTATCTAATGGTTTTATGGTATGAGCATCATATACAGATGCCTTAATACTTTTATCGGCCAATATTAAAGAAGCTTGAAGAGCTTCATTTACCATAAGTCCTGTAGCGATGATGGCAACATCATCGCCTTCTTTTAACTTTACAAATTTACCTAACTTATAGTCATAGTCTTCAGTATAAACAGATGGACAGTTAATACCGCCTGATAATCTTAAATACACAGGAGTATCAAGTTTTGTCGCAGTTTCAAAACACTTTAAAGCCTCAAGACTGTCAGCAGGCGACAGCACTGTAAGATTTGGCAGAGCTCTCATAAAAGCTAAATCCTCTGTTGCCCAATGAGAAACTCCTGACTTTGCAGCCACGACTCCAGCAAAGGTTCCAATTATTTTTACATTAGCATTGGTATTAGAAACATTCTGTCTTATTTGCTCTAAACTTCTTACAGCAATAAATGATGAATAGGTTGTAGCAATGGACATATGACCTTCCATAGCATAACCTGCTGCAATAGTCATCATGTTTTGCTCAGCAATACCTGTCTGGATGAATTTATCTGGATACTTTCTTATAAATCTGTCTAAACCTGATAATAGTGAAAGATCAGCGGACAACACCTTTACATTAGGATTTTCTTTGACAAGATCTAAAAGTCCGTAATTAAAGATACTTCCCTTTTGTCCTAGCTTTTCCCAAGCTCTTAAATTTCCTGGAGAGACTTTCATAAAAGAAAAACTCCTCTAAGCATTTTCTATTTCAGATTTAGCACACTCATACTGTTCTAGAGTTAGAGCATGATGATGCCATTCTCGATGGTTCTCAATAAATGACACCCCTTTACCTTTGATGGTATCGGCAATAATAATGTAAGGTTGTCCGTTACTATTTTTTCCATTAGATGGCTTTACTTTGTCAAAAGCCTGCAATAATTCATAAGTATCATGCCCATTACACTTTATGACGTTCCAATTAAATGCTTTTAACTTTTCAGCTAATGGTTCTAATTTCATAACATCTTCAGTGTCACCGTCATAAGAAAGATGGTTTCTGTCAATTATCACCACCAGATTGTCTAATTTGTAGTGAGAGGCAAACATAAACGATTCCCACACAGAGCCTTCATTAAGTTCCCCATCGCCCATTAGCACAAAAACCTTTTGAGACAAATTCTCTTCACGCATAGAGAGAGCCATGCCAATACCAACCCCTATTGCCTGACCTAGAGAACCACCAGAGTACTCAAGTCCCACCTCAAGATTTTTAGGATAACCTGTTAACCTACCACCATCTTTTTGGAATTCTATAAGTTCTTCTTTTTTAATAAAACCAGCTTCATACAGAGCAGGAAAATGAGCTAAAGTACAATGATTTTTACTAGGTAAGAATCTGTCACGCGCTTTATTCTGAGGATCATTTACGTTGTACTCTAATACAGCTCCATAAAGCACAGCTAAAATTTCGATACAAGAAAAGCTACCACCTAAATGAGCACCTTTTTCACCGGTTGCTTTTGCCATATCAAGACCGTTTAGGCGCATTCTTTTTGACATAGCTTTTAAAGAAGAAGCTAACTCTTTAGATACTTTAAAATCTCTCATTAGCGACCTCCATCGACTCTTATAGTCTGTCCTGTAATAAATTTTGCTTTATCAGAGGCAAGATAAAGACAGATTGATACGACATCATCGACAGTTCCCATTTTTCGTAAAGAGGTTCTGTCGATTACTTTATTAAGCTCAGATTCATTCTTGTAGTGTCCCATTGAAGTATCAATAAGACCAGGAGCTACAGCATTAACTCTTACTCCATAAAGGCCTACTTCTTTTGATAAACATTCTGTTGCAAAGATTAGTGATGATTTACTTGAGCCATAGGCTAGGTATCCTGGATTTACCTCAATACCACCTACTGATGCCATATTGATGATTGAGCCTGAGCCCTGCTTTATCATCTTTCGAGCCATAAGTTGCATAATGGTTACAGGCGCAAAGAAGTTTACCTCAAAAACTTCTTTTAACTTATCATAAGAGGTCATTACAAATGGTGCTCCATAAGCAATGCCAGCATTGTTTATAACTACATCAATTTGAGGAGTTGTTTTTATAATTTCTTTTAAAAGCTTTGTAAGTTTTTCGCTATCAGTAAGATCGATTTCATGAGTTGACACTGATACTTCATACTTATCCTGTAAAGACTTTATATAGTTTAAGTACGACTCATCTTTAGCATTACGGACAAGCGCAATTACCGTAGCACCTTCTTTTGAAAAAGCCTCTAATAAGGCTTTTCCAATACCTCGATTAGCTCCTGTAAGTAATACTGTCTTTTCTGAAAACTGTCCCATAAACTACCTTAAACTGGATTACCGTAACTTGTGTCCATTGGCTTTACAATCATTTCTTTAAAGAATAAGTCTCTATCTAAATATGGAGACTGATCCTCAATTGGTCTAAAGCCAAACTTACGCTTTCCGTACATAACAAGACCATTATGTAAGTCAAACTGTTCAGGATCACAAATAACTTCTAAGATACAAGGCTCATTATTTGAGAACATCTCGCTTACTTTGTCTTTAATTTCGCTGTAAGTTGAGATCTTTAAATACTTTATACCAAAAGCTACAGCTAACTTTTCAAATGAAGGTAAGGTAAGACCATTTGACTCATCGGTACCTATGGATTTTCCTCTAAAGTGAGCCTTTTGTCCGTGACGTACTCCTGAATAGCCATCATTGTTGATGATGACAATCTTGATATTAAAGTGATTTCTAACCACAGTTTGGAGTTCCTGCAGATTCATCATCACAGAACCATCGCCGTTGTAGGAAACTACAGGACCATCACTAAAAGTTGCTACACCACAAGAACCTGGTAGTGCATAGCCCATCTCACCTTGAGATAAAGCTAAAACGAATCTGTCACCTTCTTTTAATTTGGTAGCTGCAGGAGATGCTGCACCTGTAAGACCAGCATCAGAAATGTAGGTAACATTTTTAGGAGCCATTTCTGATAATAGAGTCATGAAGATCTTCATATCAAGAGGTTTGTCCTCATGTTGCTCCATTGGATAGGCGAAGATCTCTTTCCAATGACGACACTTTTCATACCAGAAATCGTCAGTTACTTTTAGTTCTGTCTCTAATAGAGAGTCAATAAAATCTTTAGCATCAGCATGGATAAATCTGTCAATATGAATGCCGTTTTTTAAATGCTCAATTCTGTCAACATCAACTACAACTTTTACAGCTTCACGAGCAAAGTCCTGACGAGCAGATCCTGTAACCTCAATTGATAATCTTGAGCCAATGGCTAACACAAAATCTGAGTTTTGAACAATGAAGTTAGCATAACGGTTGGCACCTGCCACACCTCCGATTAAACCGAAATTACATTCATCGTCAAAAGGCAGGATGTCAGAGGCCAATCTTGAAAAGACCACAGGACACTTTATCTTGTGAGCTAATTCTTTTAATTGTGCTTTAGCGCCGGCACTTCTTACACCATTACCAATTAACAGAACTGGTCTTTTAGATTTAGAGAAATTCTCTTTAATAAATAAAAGATCACTTTCACTAATTTCAGATTTTGGTTCTGTTGCAATATATCTTTGAAGATGCTCCTCATTGATAATTGTATTTTGGACATTCAATGGCAGATCGATCCAAACAGGGCCTTTTCTGCCAGTAGTTGCTAAATGAATGGCTTTATCAAGGTGCCAAGCAATTTCTTCAGGTCTGTCTACTGTTACTGCATATTTAGTAATAGGCTTCATGATAGTTTCAATGTCAGCTTCCTGAATACCTACCTGACGCAAAGGCAGTCCTGATGCTTTTACAGTATCACTATAGTTTTGCTGACCTGAGATGATGATTAAAGGAATACTATCCTGATAAGCATGTAAGATACCTGTCATGGTATTGGTACCTGCACAACCTGTAGTTACAAGGCCAGCACCTAACTTTTCATTCATGGTTGCATAAGAAAGAGCAGCCATTGCCACAGCCTGCTCGTGATGCATGCTAATACCTTTGATGTTTTCGCTTCTTCTTAAAGCGTCAGTAAGGTATACACATTGACCGCCAGGCACATAGAATAAATGTTCAATGCCATACTCTGCTAATCTTGACATTACATAGTCTGCTAATCGGATCATATTCAACCTTTCTTAATTTGACAGTCTTTTTTTTAGGAATCGTCCTTTTATTATATTCAAAAAAAATATATAAAAATAAAACAGATAGCTCTATTTTAGATCTTCGGCAATAATTTTATGCTGAGAAGATTTCTAAGAAAGATCTGCCTATTTGTCGTTGACAGATCTTTTTACAAACTTATGAATCAATCATCTTAGACTCAAAATCGTTAATGTTCTTTGCTATTTCAAATTCGATTTTGATTAACTACCGATTGAACTTTGTTTTTCTGGTAGTTTTGTCTTTATATCGTAAAACAAAGTTATTAGTTCAAATATATCAGTAATACTCTGCCTCATTTTTTCAATACGATCTGAAAAGATCTCATTTCTTTTTTCATCATGAGCACATGATGAAATCTCGTTGTAATTTTCAAAAAAACTCATTGAATTCTTACAATACTCGATATTTATAGCGCCAATTAATTCATCTATATTACAGTTATAAAAATATCTACTAGTTTGATTTTCAAGCACGTACTCCGTAAGCAACGTATTGAATTTTCTCTTATTGAATATGAATTTTCTTTTTTTCACTTCTCTTATTAGTTCATCGAGGTTGAGCATTTTTTTCATTAATCTGTTCCACCTTTTTTGATTGTTCTCATCAAAACTTAGTAACCAATTACAATAAGTGTTATGACATGAAATTCCTAATTTTCGCTGTTCTTCACTTACCACAAATGCTTTTAAGTAAAAATCAAATCTCACGTGAAGCAAACTTTGCTCTAACTTGATATCAAAGTCAGGAGACTTATCAGGATCCATTAAAACTTCTACTCTGTTGTTCCATTCTAGGTTGTTTAATGCTAATTCAAAGTTAGATGAAATATTTAGAAAAAGTCGTCTTTGTGTACTTTCTAGATGTATTTGATTGTCTAATAAAGGATCTTTTTTGATCAATTTACAATTTTCGAATATTTGATTTTTTAAATTTTTAGTCATTTTATTTCTCCAATTTAAATATTGACACGGAATTGTGCCTATATATGTATTTATAAAATTTCACATTTTCATCCAAATACATATATATATTTATATGACTAAAATTTAAGTTGAAAATTTTCTCATTTTTTATATTCTTAAAATTCAATACGTTATCAATATTTGAAAACGTTACATATTGTTCATTACTCAGTAAGACATTCATTACTAAAAATAGAAGATGAAATTGCAGTAGGAATAGCCGTAATTCTTTTACGCCAAATCACAACTTATTGCTTATTTTCCGTATAATAGAGCCTTGTAAGAGGAGAAAGGCATGCTAAAAAGATTCTCTGTTAAGAACTTTAAAGCTTTTGAAGATAAAGTCACTTTAGACTTGTCTTCTATTGGCAATTATGAGTTCAACAAAGAATGTATTAGTAATGGTATTTGCAAAACAGCTTTACTGTACGGTAAAAACGCTAGTGGCAAATCATCCTTATGCTTTGCCTTATTTGATATTGTAGAAGTTCTTACAGACAAGTATGTTTGCCATGATGTCTATAAGCCTTACAAGCACATTCTTCATCAAGATGAGGCAACTAAATTTGAATATGAATTCAAGTTTGATAACAATGAGGTTATCTACAAATATTCAAAGTCAGATCAAAGCACTCTTATAAGTGAAGAGCTTATAATCAATCAAAAGCAGATCTTCAGTTACAAAAAAGATCTTGTAGCTCAAGATATAGCAGTAAATCTTGAAGGGGCAGAAACTCTAAAAGTCTCCTCAGATAAACTAAATATCTCTCTTTGCAGATTCATCAAGAATAATGCCCTTTTAAAAAACAATCTTGAAAACTCAATTTTTCAAAAGTTCTTTGAATTTGTTGAGAACATGCTGATGATTTGCTCTTTTGATCAAAGCTGTTTCATTGGTTATAAAAAACCACCAAAAGACAATCTTGTAAAAAAGATTATTGAAAACAACAATTTTGAAAAGTTGCAACAGTTCTTTTTAGAGGCTGAATTTACAGACAAATTAACCTATAAAAAGAATAGTCTAGGCGAATATAACCTCTTTATACAGTATGATGATAAGTGCTTAGACTTTAACGATGCTGCATCAAATGGCATGAAGGCATTATTGCTTATTTACTACTATCTTGAAAACAAACTTAATCAGGATAAAAGACCTTCATTTGTTTGCATTGATAACATTGATGCTATCTTCAGTTTTGAGCTATCTTATTTCATCGTTAATAAATTCAAAAGCTACAATTCTCAGGTAATACTCACAACTTACAATACCAGTAACTTCTCAAATGATTTACTTCGTCCTGACTGTTATTTTCTCTGCTCTAAAACCAAGATTGTTAATGCCAATAACGCAACTGATAAAGAGCTTCGCAGAGGACATAATTTAGAAAAGTTATATCGAGGAGGAGCATTTTCATTTGACAATTAAGAATGAAAATAAATGCTTTAACTTGTGCTTTAAGAGATGTCTCTTACACTTACAGATTCAAAAGATATAGATTGAGATTAAGTAACCGACTATGTTCAGATCATTATTTACATTTTTAATATCACTACTTTTAAGCTGTTTTTTAACCTCAAATGCAGCATTAGCCGATGATTCATTTGATGCTCTCTTTAACATGCCTGAGGTTAAAACTAAGACTCATACTGAAGCTACAGTACCTTTTACAAGCACCTGTGCTTATGAGGATAGCTATAAAATTAAATGTAAGCTCAATTTAAATGATGGCTCTTATATCTATAAAGATTCGGTACAGGTAGTGTCATCTGATGCAAAGGCAATCCTGTCATCAATTCCAGACGGTATTGAGCACACCGATCTTAATGGCAAAAGCAAAATTATCGATAAGTCTTTTGAAGTTAAAATTACCCTTTTAAAGGCTTCAAAAGAGAATGTTATTTCTCTTTTATACAGAGGTTGCGACAGCGCTGGTATCTGCTACCCTGAGCAGAAAACCAACTTTGTAATTACTAAAGATGTTGATGCTGGTAAAGATAAGCTCTTAAATGCAGGCAACAGTAACAAAGCAGAATCTACCAATAATTCTTCTGCATCTAATCTTACTGGCAACATATCAGAGCAAACTTACACTCCTGAAAATAAAACAGACCGCATCCTGTCATCAACTGGAGCTATGGCATTGAGTGCAACTGATAACAATAATGCACAGAATCAGCACTCTTTATTTAATAAGTCAGACAGTTTTCTTTTAATTTTATTTTTATGCCTGATCTTTGGTGCTGCTCTTGATTTAACACCTTGTGTATTGCCAATGCTTTCTATTTACTCAGCAACTATCCTAGGCGGAAGATTTGAAAATACAGCTCATGCATTTAAACAGAACCTAAGTTATTTGTTAGGCTTAGCTCTTACCTACTGTATCTTAGGACTTATCTTTGCTCAGGTAGGGGTTGCAGCTCATGGTGTTCTGCAGCATCCATTAAGTCTAATCGTCATGGCATCATTACTCTTAATCTTTGCCTTTGACTGCATGGGGGCTATTCATTTAAAAGTCCCATCCTGCTTAAATGCAAAACTTGAAAAGACAATCAGCAGACAAAAAAGCGGTACTTTGAAAAAGGCTTTTGTGTTTGGTGCACTAAGTGCACTGATTGCTACACCGTGTACCAGTGCTCCTTTAGCAGGTGCCTTAATTTATGTTATAAGCACTAACTCTATTCTAAAAGGCATGCTGATGTTTTTATTTATAGGTATTGGTATGGGGGTACCACTACTTATCATTGGCACCTTTGGTTCTCGCTTTTTAAATATCTTTAGAGGTAAAAGTAATGTAGTTAAAAACCTTTTAGCTATACCTTTAATTCTTGGTTCTTACTTTATCGTAAAGCACCTTTTCGGCGCTTTAGATGTTTATATTGAGCCTTTTGTTTATGCCCTGTGCACAGCTTACGCTGTAGGTATCTTACTGCACTCACGCAAACTCTCTATTATTCTTACCTCTTCTCTTGCAACTTTCTTTGTACTCTTCAGTTGCATCTTCTTTATTGCAGGTACTACTCAAAAGTTACCTTTTACCTATGAGCAATCTTATGAGAGTTTATCCCCATATAAAGGACAAAAGATCTTAATTACAGTATCAGCTGACTGGTGCTCAAATTGTCATGAACTGGATAAAAAGCTCTATTCAACTAGTGAATTTAAAGAGGCTACAAAAGATTTAAAACTGATACGTTTTGATTTTACTAAGCCAGATACAGATGACAATTTAAAGCTAGCAAAAAAGTTAGCCATTGTAGGTGTACCTTTTGTAGCTTTAATAGATGAGAAAGGAAAAATTAAAGGTTCTTATACGGGAGATGTTTCTTTATCAGAGCTAAAAACTCTGATAAATGAGTAAAAGAAAAGCTAAACTCTGCTTTCAAATCACAAGATCCTTTTCAAAGAAAGCTCAGTAGCATAGCTTAAGTGCTTAACAGATGATCTTCAAAGTCAACGTATGACATTGAAGTGTAGGTTTCAGTATAGTAGCCCTACATCTTTACCATACAGATTAGGGCTTTAGCTAATATATTGAAACTAGCTATACGACTTTTTGATACTCGGTAAAAGCTCTTACCTTAGGATCTGCATTAAAGACAGCTGCTATTCTTAAAAGCTCTGCTTTCTTAGGCTCTGTATTACCGTAGTCTCGTGATTTAATCTGTTCTACAGCATCAGTAAGTTTTGTCTTTGCCTCAGTCTCGTTTTGAGCATACTTCAACTCAATGACAATGCGTCTGTTTTTAGTTTCTATAATTAAATCTGCTCTTCCTTTTGAAGAGTGACTTTCAGTTGTTGTTTCAATACCTGCACCTATTAAGAATAGGTATAGGTAGTTCTGTACCGCAGCTTCACTGTTAATAGGGAAATGATCATAAGATACTGAATTTATAACTGAGTTGAATCTATCTATGATATCTTCTATATCACCTGCATCTAATAGGTCTCTTACACCTTTAGCTAAAGCATAGATACCTTCCTTATAAAAGTTGATGGCAAGTAATCTGTTTAAGGCTTTATAGATTTCACCGTTTGGAATACCTAAATCTACTGTAAGATCACCACTAGTTAAAGCAGAGCGTAAGGTTAAGTAGCCTGTCTGGCACATCAGTACATTCTGATTGATAGTAGTTAAAGATGTTGGATTTAAAAAATCGTTAACAGGGATTGTTACTGATTTTTCTTTATTTAAGTATTCAAAAGCATTTAGTTCATGTGTTTTTAAATAGTTAACAAGGATTGATGGTAAGCCACCATTGTCGTACCAGTACTCTCCAAACTGAACTTTTTTCTTTTCTATCATTGTTTGGAAAAACGTATTTACAGACCAGGTACTGAATACTTTCTTTTCATAGTCTTCATCAAAGCAGTAACCATCATAGTTTTGAGCCATCATGTCCAACATAGACTCAATCTGAGCTTCAGTTACTTTGTCAACGCTACAGTTATTCTCACAGGAAGCGGCAAGCTTTAAATAATCAATGTAGTACTTTTTAATCTCATCACGTGTAAAACCTATCATCTGAGAATAGGCACTGTCATTAGTGATATCGTTGATATCAGAGCCAACTGAAAATATCGCTACATCTTTTAATCTGGTGACACCTGTTATTCCTAAGAACTTAATTGCAAACTTATCTTTGATGTTGGCATAAAAGCTTTTGATTTTTTCCTGAAATTGCTTATATAGAGTTTCATTATTGATGTTTGCTGTCATCTGACAGTCATACTCATCAATTAAAATAACAATTTGGCGATTCTCTAATCTTAACTGCTCCAAAAGATGGTCAATAGAGTCTTCAGCTTCTTCCTTCTCTTTATAGGTTGTGACTTTATTTAGTTCTGCAAACTCGGTGATTTTAGAATTAAGTTTATTATTAAATTTCTCTAATTAGTTTTTATCAAAATTTAAAAAATTCAGTCTTAATACAGGATAGGTAGGTTCTGTCCACTTGTCATAAATCCAGGTACCTTTAAAGTAAGGTTCTACACCTGTTTCAAATAAAGTTGCTATGGTATCTAAGGTAAGAGATTTACCAAAACGGCGCGGACGGGAGATAAAGACTCTAGCTTCATTGTTAATGAGATTATAGATATATTCTGTTTTATCCACATAAATTTGGTCGTTTAAATAAAATTTTTTAAATGAACCTGTGTTACCAATCTTTTTCATACTTCTAAATCTCCATCAGACTGCTAAGAATTATAGCGTGAAAAGATCTTGTTTTGCCCTAATCAGGGATAATTGTTGCCAAATTTGAGAGGATTTTAGAAAGATATTTTTAAAATCAGAGCTAATGGATCTCATTGCTCTGAATGGGTCTGCTGTTCTTATATTCAAGATAGCTGTCTGTAGTTAGTATTATCTACTACAAGTTAAAATTTGCACCTCACTATTTTGCTGAGTATTTAATTCGCCACAGGATAGTTTTTATGTGGTGCCTTGGATACGTAGGTATTATTCTCTTAAGCTTTGCACTTAAAATTCATTGTAAGCTTAAACAGACTGATACTCTGTAAAAGCTCTTACTTTAGGCTCAGCATTGAAGACAGTAGCAATTCTTAACAGCTCATTTTTCTTAGGCTCAGTATTGCCATAGTCTCGTGATTTAATCTGTTCTACAGCATCAGTAAGTTTTGTCTTTGCCTCAGTCTCGTTTTGAGCATACTTCAACTCAATGACAATGCGTCTGTTTTTAGTTTCTATAATTAAATCTGCTCTTCCTTTTGAAGAGTGACTTTCAGTTGTTGTTTCAATACCTGCACCTATTAAGAATAGGTATAGGTAGTTCTGTACCGCAGCTTCACTGTTAATAGGGAAATGATCATAAGATACTGAATTTATAACTGAGTTGAATCTATCTATGATATCTTCTATATCACCTGCATCTAATAGGTCTCTTACACCTTTAGCTAAAGCATAGATACCTTCCTTATAAAAGTTGATGGCAAGTAATCTGTTTAAGGCTTTATAGATTTCACCGTTTGGAATACCTAAATCTACTGTAAGATCACCACTAGTTAAAGCAGAGCGTAAGGTTAAGTAGCCTGTCTGGCACATCAGTACATTCTGATTGATAGTAGTTAGTGCTGTTGGATTCATAAAATCGTTAACTGGAATTGTTATAGGATTTTCTTTATTTAAATAGTCAAAAGAATTTAGCTCATGAGTTTTTAAATAGTTAACTAGGATTGATGGTAAGCCACCATTGTCGTACCAGTACTCTCCGAACTGAACTTTTTTCTTGTCAACAACTGACTGTAAGAATGTATTTACTGACCATGTACTGAAAACTTTCTTTTCATAGTCTTCATCAAAACAGTAACCATCATAGTTCTTGGCAAGTCTATCTAACAAAGATTCAATCTGAGTGTCAGTTACTTCTTCAACTCTACATTTGTTCTCATAGGAGGCTGCAAGTGTCAAATAATCAATGTAGTACTTTTTAATCTCATCACGTGTAAAGCCTATCATCTGAGAATAGGCACTTGAGTTGGTGATATCTCTGATATCAGAACCTACTGAAAATATCGCTACATCTTTTAATCTGGTGACACCTGTAATTCCTAAGAACTTAATTGCAAACTTATCTTTGATGTTGGCATAAATTCTTTTTATTTTTTGCTGGAATTGTTTATAGAGTTCATCATTATTGATGTTAGAGGTTAACTGATAGTCATACTCATCAATGAGAATAACGATTTGACGAGTTTCTTCTTCTAGTTTTTCAAGCAGACTTAATATTGAGTCTTCAGGCTCTGTTTTTTCGACATATCCTTTTACACTGATTTTATTTGCAAATTCAGTAATTTTTGAATTTAGCTGTTTTTTGAATAAGTCCATTGAGGAATTATCTAAATTCAAGAAACTCAGTCTGAATACAGGATAGGTAGGTTCAGTCCACTTGTCATAAATCCAGGTTCCTTTAAAGTAAGGTTCAACGCCTGTTTCAAATAAAGTTGCTATGGTATCTAAGGTAAGAGATTTACCAAAACGACGTGGACGGGAGATAAAAACTCGCTTTAGTTTGACGAGCTTTGGAATATATTCAGTCTTATCAACATAGATAAAGTTCTCTAAAGTAAAATCTATAAATGAACCTGTTGAGCTGATATCTTTCATATGTATTATCTCCAAACCTTATTCTAGATTATATATTGAAAAGCAATTTTTTTCTTTTATCAGTGACAAATTATGGATGGATCAAGACAGTGCAGAAAACAACTTATATCCTGTCTCATAAGACCTTTTCTCTATCTTAAAGTTTAACATTAAGTTCAAAACTTCTACTTAAACATAATGCTCTCTTAATAATGTGAGGATTAGCAACAGAACAGATGCCATTAGCAATAAAGGTTGGCACCATTTATGGTGAACATAAATGATGAATCTTTTCTTACTACGTATTTCTAAAATTAAAAGCTCCAACCAAAGATCGTACATTTGGTTAGAGCTTTTAGATGCGAGTCCTTCCACTAAATGAAAGAACAGCTTTTTTATATTTTTAAAGCTTAAGTCTACTTCTTAGCTTCTTCTTTTGACTCAGTCTCAGCCTTAGAAGCTGGTTTTTCAATCTTTAATAACTGAACATCAAAGATTAAAACAGAGTTTGGTTTTACAATCTGTGAAGCACCATTCTCTCCATAAGCTAGTTTTGATGGGATGTAGAGGATGTACTCTGAACCTTCGTTCATTAACTGTAAACCTTCGATCCAACCTTCAATCATGTTCTCTAATGGGAACTCGATAGGCTTTTTAGACTCGTCAAAAGTTACACCATCAATGGTTGTGCCTTTATAGGTTACAGTGATCTTGTCACCCTTCTTAGCGGTCTCACCTTCACCCTGCTTTACAACCTTGTACTGTAAACCAGAAGTAGTAGTTACAACACCATCTTTCTTTGAGTTAGCAGCTAAGAATGCTTCACCAGCCTTTAAGTTATCTTCAGCTGATATCTTCTGTTCTTGAGCAATCTTTTCCTGGATCTTTGCATCAAGATCTTTTAATACTTTTTCAATCTGTGCTCTGTCTAATGCTGAAGCGCCGTTTACACCATCAGTAAAGCCTTCGATTACTTTTTCAGCAGAGATTGGGCCGATTAACTGCTCCTGACTCTGCTTCATCTGAGCTACATACTCGCCTAAAGAAGCGCCGATAGCATAGGCGGCCTTCTCTTCAAAAGAGCTCTTGTCATTTAAAGCTGCACTATCTGTTGCGTTTGCGTTAACTACAGCACCATTTTCTGAAACAGAAACTTCGTGATCGCATGCGTTTAATGAAAATACTGATGCTGCCAGTACTGTTGCGATGGCAGTCTTTTTTAATAATGTGTTCAAGATAATCTCCAGTGTTCCTTGAATTCTTGTACTTAAAAATGTTCGAACGACTTGTCGTTTTGATGGTACATCTTACCATGTTTTAAGATCTCTAATGTACCATTTTTAATTTTGCCAATTTTGCTTACTTTTACAGCATATGTTGAAGCCAATTCCATGATCTTGTCTTCATTCGCACTTGGTGCTGTAAATAACAATTCATAATCACCGCCACCATACAGACAAAGTTTGTCCTGTATTTTTTCATCAAGGTTGTAAATTGAAAACTCACAGGGCTTTGGCAACTTTTCAACATCGATTCTTGCTCCTACGCAAGAACGCTCTAAGATATGTCTTAAGTCTCCTACAAGTCCATCTGAGATGTCTAAAGCACAGTCTGAGTAATTTACAAGTTTATGAGCAAATTCACATCTGTCAGGAATTATCATGCTCTTTTCATAGCAGTATGAAAAAGCATCTTTTCCATCAATAAACTTATCAAGGCAAATGTTCTTATAACCTAGTTCTACAGCAAGACCTGGCAGACCTAGTGTACCTGTAACATAGATGTCGTCGTTTACTTTTGCCTTATCTCGTCTTAAAGCCTTACCTTTATCTACAAGACCATAAGCACTGATGGTTATGGATAACTCACCTTTAGTAGTATTGCCTCCAATTAGAGGAATATCTACTTTTGAAGCAAGTGAAAATAATCCTTTTGAAAACTCTTTTAAAAAGTCCTCGTTAGCCTCAGGCAGTGTAAGTGATAATGTAAAACAGTATGGTTTTGCTCCCATGGCAGCTAAGTCAGATAAGTTTACCAGCAAAGACTTATAACCGACATAGTAAGGAGAGGTGTTAGAAAAAAAGTGAATACCCTCAATCTGGGTATCGGTGGTGATAGCAAGAGTTTTGTTTTCAGGCAGATTTAATAAGGCACAGTCATCGCCTATGCCTAATTCAATACCAGAACCTCTGTCATTCTGACAGAAGTACTTTTTTATAAGTTCAAATTCACTTAGTGACACTAGTGAGCCTTAAAAGACTTAACGACCTTATCTAACACACCGTTTACGAACTTGTGGCTGTCCTGCTCGGCAAATTCCTTTGCAAGAATAATAGCCTCGTTGATAACTACACGGTATGGAACTTCCTGGCGGTACATCAGCTCAAAGGTACCTAAACGCAACACTGCCTTATCCACCTGATCAAGATCATCTAATGGACGGCTTAAGTATGGAGCATAAACAATGTCGATATCATGAACATTGTTTATTACACCTGATACTAAATCATGGAAGTAATCAAGATCGGTGCCCTTCATAGGCTGATCTTCTAAAAACTGTTTTTCAATCTCGGTTGGGCTCAAATCAGTTAACTGCCACTGATAGATAGCCTGCATCGCAAAGTGTCTTGCCTTGTGACGCTGAGCTGGTGTTACTGCACCTTCTGTTGAATCCATCTTTTTAAATCCTTTATTGTTTTATTTTAAAGCTCTTATCTAAGTGCTTTATTTAACGCTTTGTTTTATAAATTTAAAGCATTTGTTTATAACTTTTTATAAACTGTTAATTCAGCTTTAATTAAAACTGTTTTACTACATTTACCATTTCAAGTGCAGCAGAAGCAGCTTCAGCGCCCTTGTTACCGGTATGAGAACCTGCTCTCTCTAAAGCCTGCTCTAGAGTATCTACAGTTAAAACACCGTTTGATACAGGAATAGCATACTTTAAGGTTACCTGAGTAATACCCTTAGCACACTCGTTTGCTACAACCTCAAAGTGATAGGTTGAACCACGAATTACACAACCTAAAGCGATGATAGCATCGTACTTTTGAGACTGTGCGATCTTTTCGCATACTACTGGGATCTCAATAGCACCTGGAACACGTACTAAAGTAATGTTCTCCTCTGGCACCTCACCTTCACGTTTTAAAACGTCTACAGCTCCTTCAACCAGGCGCTCACAGATAAGGCTGTTAAAACGAGATACTACAATAGCAAACTTGCCCTCTCGGCAAGGCTTGTTACCTTCAATTACTTTGATAGACATAGGTTCTCCAAAATTACTTAAAACCGTTCATGAGTAATGCACTCATGGTAATAGCAGAGGACTTGTAGCTCTTGCTATTTGATAAATTATTCTGTTTGCTGTTTGTGGTGTGCCCTTTCATGGCGCCATCTTTAGCTAGACTTTGAGTTCCTGCGTTAATGGAGCTGGCTCCTGCCGTAAACAGTCTTTCTAAATATCTAGCTAATACGTCACACTCAAGATTAACTTTATTACCTTCATTAAAGTTCTCAAAGTTTACATTACTTTGAGTATGAGGAATTAAGGTTAATCTAAAGCAGTCACCCTTTATCTCATTTACAGTTAAAGACACACCATCTACTGCTATAGAGCCCTTTGGGGCAATATAGCGTAAAAGCTCATTAGGAGCTTTTATCCAGATATCATAAGCCTCATCTAAGGTATGCTTTGAGATGACTGTTCCGATACCATCAACGTGGCCCTGTACAACGTGCCCTCCTAAATGAGTAGACGGGGTACAGGCTAGCTCCAGGTTTATCTTATGCCCTGATGAATAACTGCCAAAACAGGTACATTTTACAGTCTCTGAAGACACATCTGCATAAAAGGCGTTACCTGACATAGCTGTAACTGTAAGACAAACACCATTATTGGCAATAGAGTCGCCTAATTTAACGCGTTCTTTTAATTTAAAAGAATCTGGAGTCTCTACTAAAATCTCGTAACCGTGGCCATGCTTTTTTAAAGCCTTCAGGGTGCCTACAGCTTCAACAATACCTGTAAACATCAGTTACCACCTGATAGATAATGTAAGAGCACATCCGAACCGTACTTTTTAGTCTTATATAAGGTAAATTCCTGACACTTATCTAAAGACAGTGCATTCTCAAGATTAAAGGCATTGCGACCGTCTTTACCTAAAACTTTACCTGACATAAAAAGATAGAGTTCATCACAGAAACCTGAGTTAATAAAAGCTGTGGTTAAAATTGAACCAGCTTCAACCATCACACGACGGATTTTTAACTCGCCTAGATATTTTAACAGATATTCAAGATCGATTAGATCATGTCTTAAAGGCATAAAGATGCGAGTTACATGCTCATTAACCACTTTTTCTGTGCCCAAAAGCTCAGAGTCAGTTGTGCCATGAACTAACAGCACTTTGCCCTCTTTAAAGATCCTGTACTTTGTAATATTTAGGCTTGAGTTGGTATCTAAGATCACCTTTAAAGGCTGTCTTAAATACTCTTTATCAATCTTTTTATAGTACTTTTCTTTTAACTCATCATAGCGGACAGACATTAAAGGATCATCTGCAATTACAGTATTTACACCCGTAATAATGCAGTCAGATTTTGCTCTGATATCCTGAACTTTCTGACGAGATTCAGGACCTGTGATCCATTTGCTTGAACCATCCTTTAAGGCAGTTTTGCCATCTAGTGACATACCAACCTTTACAGATACGTAAGGGATAGGGCCTGTAATGGATTTCATGAAAGCACGGTTTTGGATTAAAGCTTCTTTTTCTAGTACATGCTGAGTTACTTCAATACCAGCATCACGTAGGATTTTAAAGCCCTTACCGTTTACTTTAGGATTTGGATCATCTGCTGCAGCTACTACTCTTTTGACCTTCAGCTCTTTAAGCTTTAAGGCACAAGGAGGAGTTCTGCCATAATGAGAGCATGGCTCTAAGGTTACGTATACAGTAGCACCTTCAACATCGAAAGAAGCATCCTGTAAAGCCATAATCTCAGCATGTGGACAACCAGCTTTATGATGGTACCCCCTGCCGATGATTTTACCGTCACGGACAATGACACATCCTACCGCAGGATTTGGGTAGGATGTGTATAAGCCACATGATGCAAGCTTTAGGGCTTGCATCATGAATTTTTTGTCAGTATCTGATACTTGACTCAATGTAAATTTCCTATCTTGAGACTATTAGTCTTTGTATACAGGGAATTTAGCGCATAGAGCCTTAACACGCTCACGGCACTTTAAGATAACTTCATCATTCTGATAGTTGTCTAGAACATCACACATGATTGAAGCTAACTCTTTGATCTCTGCTTCTTTGAAACCACGACGGGTACATGCTGGAGTACCAACACGGATACCAGAGGTGATAAATGGAGAACGTGGCTCACCAGGAACGGTGTTCTTGTTAACAGTAATGAATGCCTTACCTAAAGCAGCTTCTGCATCTTTACCGGTCATCTCTAAGCCGATGAAGTCCATTAAGAATAAGTGATTGTGGGTACCACCTGCTACAACTTTGTAACCACGCTTCATAACTTCTTGCGCTAATAACTTAGCATTAGCTACAACCTGCTTCTGGTACTCAACATACCATGGCTCCATAGCCTCTTTGAATACGATAGCCTTAGCAGCGATAACGTGCTCTAGAGGACCACCCTGAGTACCTGGGAAGATAGCTGAATTTAATTTCTTGTAGATAGCTTCGTCGTGGCAGTTTGATAAGATAAAGCCTGAACGAGGACCACCTAATGACTTGTGAGCAGTTGAGGTTACAACGTGAGCATACTCAATTGGGCTTGGGTAAACGCCAGCTGCTACTAGACCTGCAACATGAGCCATATCAACTAATAAGTAAGCACCAACTTCGTCTGCGATTTCACGAAGTTTCTTCCAGTCAACGATGCCTGAGTAAGCTGAGAAACCGCCGATGATCATCTTTGGCTTGCACTCTAATGCTTCCTTGCGGATTGCATCATAATCTAAATCACCCTTCTCGTTAACTTCGTAACCTACAGCATGGTAGATTTTACCTGAGAAGTTTACAGGGCAACCGTGAGTTAAGTGACCGCCTGAAGCTAGTGATAAGCCCATTACGGTGTCACCTGGTTTGCACAATGCCTGATATACAGCATTGTTTGCCTGAGAACCAGCATGAGGCTGAACATTAGCATAATCGCAGTGGAATAGCTTGCATGCTCTGTCGATTGCTAACTGCTCCACAACATCAACGTATTCGCAACCGCCGTAGTAACGCTTTCCAGGATAACCTTCAGCATACTTGTTAGTTAGCTGTGAGCCCTGTGCTTCCATTACACACTTAGAAGCATAGTTCTCTGATGCGATAAGTTCGATATGATCTTCCTGTCTCTGGCATTCGCCGCTCATTGCGGTCCATAGCTCTGGATCATATTCTGCGATTGACTTGGCTTTGTTAATGAAGCTCATGGAGTGTTCCTCAGTAGTTATTAAGGTTAGGCACCTTTCAACAGGCACCTTAAAATGAAAGAAAAAACTGTGTGCACATTCTAACATTTTTTTGTGTTGTACATCATAGTTTTTACAAGTTTTCGTATCTTAAATTTGCCAAATAAAAAAACACAAATTACATTCAGTAAGTGAGCCTTTTATTAGTTCTCTGTAGTGAGTAATTTAAGGTGAAAAAGGTCAAATTTTATAAAAAATACCGACTTTTTAAGAAAATTTGCGCCACTTTACTATAAAAATGATAAAATGCGCCAATTCAGTTTTTTGGAGTTAGATTTTGGCTAAATATTCAATATTAGTGGTTAATGGTCCAAACCTTAACCTTCTTGGTACCCGTGAGCCTGAGATCTATGGTCATGAAACCATAAAAGATCTTGAAAATATGCTCAAAAAGGTAGCAGATGAACTTAATGTTGATATTGAATGCTACCAGTCTAATCATGAAGGCGATATCGTCGACAAGATCCAAAATTCCCGCAACAAAGTAGATTTCATACTATTAAACGCAGGTGCCTATACCCATACTAGTGTAGCTATTCGTGATGCGCTTGCAGGTATTGATATGCCATTCTATGAGATTCACATTTCCAATGTTCACAAACGAGAGGAATTTAGACATCATTCATTTCTTTCAGATGTGGCTGTTGGTGTCATTGTAGGTTTCGGACTTGATGGTTATGAGTTTGCTCTAAGAGGCGCTGTTCGTTTCTTAGACCGTAAGCATTAAGATTAGAATCAACTAAATAGGATATTTTTCATGCAAATTGATATTCATAAGATAGCTAAGCTTATCGAAATTGTATCTAAGTCAGATGTATCTGAGATCAACTTAAAGCAAGGCGAAGAAGAGCTTAAGATTACCCGTGAAAAGGCTGTAGCTCAGTCAGTTCAGACCGTAATTGCAGCTCCTGTAGCAGCTCCTGCACCAGCTCCTGTACAGGCAGCTGCAGCGGCTCCTGCTCCTGCAGCAGCACCTGCAGTTTCAGCTGCTCCTGATGCTGCTAAACTTATGAAGTCACCAATGGTTGGTACTTTCTATCGTTCAGCAAGCCCTACTGCAGCTCCTTTCGTTGAAGAAGGCGCTTCAGTAAAAGAAGGCGATACCCTGTGCATTATCGAAGCTATGAAGATGATGAACCAGATTCAGGCTGACAGATCAGGTGTTATTAAGAAAATTTTGGTTGAGAACGGTTCTACCGTTGAGTTTGATCAGCCATTATTCGAGTTTGAATAATATAAGGGGTAACCCATAAATATGAAACTTGAAAAAGTTCTGATTGCAAACCGCGGTGAGATTGCTTTACGTATTCTAAGAGCATGCCGTCAGTTAGGTTTAAAGACCGTAGCTGTACATTCAACTGCTGACCGCGATTTATTGCATGTAAAATTAGCTGATGAGGCTGTGTGCATAGGACCTGCAGCTCCTAAAGACTCATATCTAAATATTCCATCAATCATCGCTGCAGCTGAGGCTACAGGCGCTAATGCTATCCACCCAGGTTATGGATTCTTATCAGAGAATGCTGACTTTGCTGAGATGGTTGAAAAGTCAGGCTTTATCTTCATTGGCCCTACTGCTGATACCATTCGTTTAATGGGTGATAAAGTTTCAGCTAAAAAGGCTATGCAGAAAGCTGGCGTTCCATGCGTTCCAGGTTCTGCCGGTGCTTTAGGTGAAGATTTTGAAGAGAACAAACGTTTAGCTAACCAGATTGGTTACCCAATCATCATCAAAGCAGCTGGTGGTGGCGGTGGTCGTGGTATGCGTGTTGTAAGATCTGACGCTGAGTTAGAGGATTCAATCGCTCTAACACGCCGTGAAGCTGACATGTTCTTTAACAACCCTGCTGTATATATGGAGAAGTTCTTAGAGAACCCTCGCCATATTGAGTTCCAGGTTTTATCTGACGGTCAGGGTCATGCTGTATACCTAGGTGAACGTGACTGCTCAATGCAGCGTCGTAACCAGAAGGTTCTAGAGGAAGCTCCAGCTCCATTCATTTCAGAGAAGCAGCGTGAGACTATCGGTTCACGTTGTGCTCAGGCATGTATTGATATTGGCTACCGTGGTGCAGGTACTTTCGAGTTCCTATATGAGAACGGTGAGTTCTACTTCATCGAAATGAACACCCGTGTTCAGGTTGAGCACCCAATTACTGAAATGATCACTGGCGTTGATATCGTTCGTGAAATGATTTCAGTTTGCGCTGGCAACCCATTATCAATCAAGCAGTCAGACATCAAGTTACGTGGACACGCATTTGAGTTCCGTATCAATGCTGAAGATCCTGCTACCTTTATGCCATCTCCTGGTGAGATAAAGTATCTGCATGTACCGGGTGGTCCAGGCGTACGTTGGGACAGCCATGTATATCAGGGCTACAAGGTTCCACCTCACTATGATTCATTAGTAGGCAAGTTAATTGTTTACGATGATGACCGTGAGTTGGCTCGTCTGCGCGGTTTAGAGGCTTTAGATGAATTAGTACTTAACGGTATTAAGACCAACGTTCCTCTACACAAGGATCTGTTAACTGATCCTGTTGAAATCAAGGGCGGTGCAAGCATTCACTACCTTGAGCAGAAACTCGAAGCTGCTAAAGAGCAAAAGAAATAATCTTTTCTCTTAAACTAAAGCGGACCGTTAAGGTCCGTTTTTGTTTTAGTGTTCAGTAAGTTACCCTAATTTGTACTTTCTGCTTGCAATAAGTGCTGAAACTTAAGCTGTTTTAAAGCTTAGCTTTAAGCTAACAACTTTTTAAAGCTAAAAGTCAAAGTCTGTCATTTGAGTGTTATGAAGTTTTACTCATTCATTTTAAAGAAAGACTTTAACTTTTAGTTTACGTTACACCACCTTTTACATTATCTGATGTTTTTTCATCAACTAATGTATTAACACTTTTGTTTTAAGGCAGGCAACCATGCTCTATTTCACCTCAGATCTTCATTTATGTCATAAGAACATAATTAAGTATGCTCGTCCTCAGTTTGAGTTTTCAGATGAAGGTCTGCAGCAGTGTGAAGATCTAATGCTAAAAAACTACAATGATGTCATCACCGATGACGACATCGTAGTCTTTTTAGGTGATATAGCTTTCTTAAAGTCTGAATTTAAACCTCATATTTCTGAGTACTGCAAAAAGCTTAAAGGCAGAAAGCTCATGCTCAGAGGAAACCACGATACCATTACAGATAAGTTCTTTTTAAGCTGTGGTTTTGAAAAGATCATAGATTACATTCTTTTTGAGAATATCTTTATCTGTCACTATCCTTTATCAGAACCTGATTCAAAAAGAGAAGCTGAGTTTAAAGAGATCTTTGAAGAGAATAACTGCAATACCGTAATCCATGGACATATCCATTCAAAAGAGCCTGACAGCTCTGATGGTATTGTACGTTTTAATATGTGTGTTGATTATGCTCCTAATCATTACTCTCCTGTGCTCTTTAATAACGAGGAGTTAGAGCATTACATTCTAAATGAGATCTTAGATGAGATTCAGGTTAAAGAGAAAGTAACCTTTAAAGATAAGCTTCTTCATGCTGAGCATCAGGCATCTCAAAGGTTAAAGAGACTGTTTCATTAGCTATAAAATTTAAGAATATCTTTTTCTTATTCTTTAATCTTCTCTATAGCCTATCTAAATAGACCTAAAACCTATCTAAATAGAACTTTTGAGCACCTCATTTAACGATGTGGATAAGAGCTGACATTGTGATCTAAGATCAAAAGTCCTGTATAAAATACTATTGCAAGACCTAATGCAGTATAACCTACAATCTTGTGTCCTAAGCTAGATTCTCCGGCACTATTGTTGCCATTACTATCTTTATTGTTGGCGAGAATTTCAGCATTGAAATTGTCACTATTATAGTTAGCGTTCTCACAGATTGCAGCTGCTGAAAGACTACATACCATCTTCTTATATGAAGAGGCCTAAGCATTATTGCCAGATATTGTAGAGCAGGCGGTAAGCATGATCATAGTACAGATCATTGTGGTTTTGCTGTACACTTAAAGATTTGTCTAAAAGTTCGTTTAACAATACTTTTACCATAATAATTTACAAACAACTGTGGGTGCTATTGTTCACAATACTTTGACAAAAAAAATAAAAACGGTATTTTGGTACAAAGACTGTTTAGTAAGCATCCTATCAGGGAAATATAGCATCTATAACGGTACAGAATAAACAGAGTTTCACGTCATATTTGACTAAACATTAGTCAACAGATCTCAGCATCTTTTTTATTATTACAAGCTGTGTTAACTCAATTTAGTTCAATTTTTCTCAGCTATCATTACTTATAAAGAGTTAAAACATAATTCCTATCTTCCCTTATCACATCTGTTTGGTCAAAAGGGATACTAAAACTGTCATTACCAGAATTATTTGTTATGTAAAATGTTGACTTCATAAGCTCAAGATAATAGGTATAACAAGTCTGAGCGCTTACAATTTCTTTGTAATCTGAAAATAATTCATACTTACTGCTAAGTTCAACTAGAAGAACTTTGCATATTGAATCTAAGTAGGGGGGGGGGTTACGGTCATTACCATTCCCCGTCTGTCCTTGGTTTATATTCCGTAAAAAATGTCATATTTTCCTGTTGGAGTTTTGAGTTTTATTTTATAAACAGGACCAAAAAAACTTCTTCCCCCTCTTTTTCAGTATCAAAAAGGTTATCTACATACTGGTTGATGTAAATTGCTTTTTTTTCTTCAAGGACAGCCATCACATGAATATTGAGTTCTTTAATTGACTCCAAGTGAATGTCACTTTTGGGAGCTAATACATTGCTCTTACTTTTAGAAACAAAAAAAATTCAACCTATCGAACCTGCAAAATAATATTATGAATTGATTCAGAAAAAGTGAAACGTGTTTTTCATTATTTCCCAAAAAAACAATAGCGCAACAATGAGAAAATTGTAAGATAGCTCGGTTCTGATTTTCTAGCTTTGCATATTCATATTCAGTTAGTTCTCACAAGAACTAAACAGCAAAAATTCTTACCACATAAGTGAAATTTTGGTAAATAAAGATAATGACCTTATCATCATAAAATATTGCATAAACTAGCAAATCATCTTGCATGCACTTGATATTTCCTTTTGATAAAGATGATGACGAATTTCAAAAGATACAAAAATTATTAGAAATATCTTACAGAACAAGGTGTTATTCTATAAGATTAGCTAGATGGGGGCTTACAAGAAATTAAAAAAAACAATTAAAAGATAAATGGAAAGATTCAAATCTCAAAAAAAAGTATTTTGATGAAGTAAAACCTCTAATTGAAAATTATAATAATTTAATATGCACTGCCAAAGATGGTCCAATTCTAAAAGATCCTTTAGTTGAAAATTACTTTATAAAAATAGACGACGATATAAAAAAAATAACAAACGTAGAGCCTTCAATTTGTAAGTTTATTTTTCTCGTCACACTTTTTCACTATGTACATTTAGCAGAAATGGGCATCGATTTTAGTTTAAAATCAATTTTAGAAGATTATAAAATACTACGTCAATTTGACTCAGAATGTGCATTAAAAGTAATGTTTATGATAGGAAGAAAAGTAACAGGAAATCAGCTAAAAGACCTTAAACAACAAAAGAATGAAACAGAATTTGAGCCTCTTAAATAAACAAATATCTGCAAACAGTTCTTTCTTTATAAACTTTTATAAAATCTAAGTTTGGTGACTTCATTAATAACTTGCAATAATGAAGTCTCAGTATTCACCATCTTTTACTGCTCGTCAGTAAAGAAATTTAATTATGAGAAATAATTCTGTCATTAAATCCATGCTTTAACAATCTTAATGAACCATCAATAGGATCATTGTTATCATTAGACTTTACTGTAACCACACCTTCTTCTTCAAGCATTCCAATAGCACTTTCTTTTTTAAAGATATGCTTAGGTGCGTTCTTTAAACTTTGAGCTACGCTCTTTTGTATAGGTTCTACATGATCTTTTGACATTAAAGTAAAGTCATGCAGTGCCTTTGAGAAATTTGAACAGATAAACTCTGATGGTGATTTACCATCTAAAAAAGCTAATACTTCTATTAAAGCTGATAATTGAGCACTTGGTCTTACACTTAAAACTTTATAGCTGTTTACATTCTCAGCTTTAATTCTGCCTTCATCTAAAGCTCTGTTTTGAATATCCTGAATAATGCTCATTTGATACCTTCTAAAATGTCCTACAGTCTAGGAGTGTCTACCGCAAGTTAGGCGGAAACCGCACTCAAACAAACTCTTTGTAATTCTGAAAAGATGTTATGTGCCTAAGATCGTATGTTTACTGTCTCTACTCTTTCTCTATCAAGATTTTGCAAAAGCTTTATGCACCTTTCGTTACTCACTTTTACCTTCATTCTTTCTTTGATACTTTGTCAAAAGATTCCACTTTTCAAGACTCTTAAAAAGCATCTTGTATTGAGATGAGGAGATAAGATCCTCGCGCTCACAAAACTGCAGCAGTTTTACCCCCACCTGCAGATAGCTGTCTGAATGGGCAACACCTTCATGCTGAGATCCTGTCTTTTTACCACTAGGTCCATAGGTTAGTACTGATGAAACAAAGTAAGGAACAGATGCTACCTCATCTGTCCATGAAGATACGTTTGATGACAACTCTCCCCTTTTAGCATAAGCATCAGCTATAAGACCAATAGCTAAGGCTACGTCAGCTGCGACACCTTCTTCATGAAGAGATTTTTTAAGATAGGTACATAAGATAAGTTCTATAAGATCAGACTTATTCTTGATGCCATAGTGATCTTGCAGAGCATTTAGTAAATTCAAATCGTCATTGTCGAATTTGACATTGTATTTCTTTTCACTAGAGCTTTGGATTAAGGGTAACTGAGGCTCATTAAAGCAGCCTTTATCGACCTCAACACTGTGTTTTTCAGAGCCTATTTTTTTACTCATACAAGCCTCTCATTAAGAATAGATTTAAGTCAATTATATTCATTTTTTAAGTCAAATTTTGACTTATTTAAGATTAAAGCTTAATTGCTTGACAGGACTCAAATATTTTTCTTTTTTATAATTCCCTTATATAAGCCATTTATTCAAGATATTTATAAAAGTTTGCTTTAAAAATTGCATTTTTTGCAAGTATTTAAGCAGGTGCTTTCAAAAGACATGAGAGGATAGGCATCTTCACTTTTTTACTTGTATAATGGAGATGTAATCTAATGAAGAAACTTGATAATTCAAGAGAGAAATTTATGTCTGTTAATGTTGATAACTTAAACTTTCAAATGGTAAGAAACTCTGAGTATGTAGACAAGTCAGATTTAATTACTTTAACTAATAATATTATCAACATTGAAAAGCGTTTTATATGTGTGACACGACCAAGACGTTTTGGAAAGAGTGTTACTGTTAAAATGCTAAATGCGTACTATTCAAAAGGATGTGATTCCAAGGCTCTATTCTCTGATCTAAAAATTGCCTCAACCACAGATTTTGAAAGGCACTTAAATCAGCATGATGTCATCTATCTTGATATGACCGAATTTGCTAATGACAATGGCAATGGTGATTTGTATCTTGAGAATCTAAATACTGATGTTGTCTCAGAATTGAAAGATACATATTCTGAAAGCTTTGAAAAAGAAAAGAATTATTCCTTACCAGAAGCTATTCGTTGCTTAAATAAGAGATTTATCTTTATTATAGACGAATGGGATTTTGTCTTTAGAGAATACCCAAACAACACAAATTTACATAAAAACTTCATTGACCTTTTAAGAGCTTTATTTAAAGGAGTTGGTGAGCGTTATGTTGAATTTGTTTACATGACCGGTATTCTACCTATTGCAAGATACAACACTCAGTCAGCACTAAATAACTTTAGCGAATATACCATCTTAAATCCAGGTAAGTTCGCTAAGTACTATGGCTTTACAGAAGACGAAGTTAAGACACTGTGTGAAAAATATCATCTTGATTTTGATACCACCAAATTCTGGTACGACGGCTATAAAGCAGGTGGGTATGAGCTTTATAATCCCAACTCAATCATTGAGCTTATCAATCACAGAACTTTTGAAAGTTACTGGTCAAATACATCTGCCTATGGTCTTGTAAAAGAAGCTATCAATCTGAATTTTGAAGGACTTAAAGACGATATCATTAAACTGTGTTCTGGTGATACCATTTCAATTCCTCTACCAGAGATTAAAAGTTACAACACAGCAGATCTAAATTTTAAAAACAAAGTAGCAATCTATATTTATCTGGTTCATTTAGGATATCTTGGTTGTAATCTAGAGGAAGGCATTATCTATGTTCCTAATGAGGAAACTAGACTTGAGCTTTTAAATTCTGTAAAAGAAAATCACTGGACTCAATATGAAAGTGCTTTAAAGCTTTCAGAACAGGTTGTGGTAGCTACTTACAATAAAGATGCAGAAACTGTAGCCAATCTGCTTTCTAAAATACATGAGGATAAAGTACCAGCACTTGAGTACAACAATGAAAGTGCTTTACGCTATGTCGTCCTGATGGCATACCTAGCAACTGAAAGCTACTACCTGGCTCCATTAAATGAGTTTCCAACAGGAAAAGGTTTTGCTGATATTGTCTATCTGCCAATTTCAGCTAATTCTAAAAGTAAGCCTGCTTTAATTATTGAACTTAAAAAGGATGCAAGTTCAAAGGTAGCTCTTGAGCAGATAAAAGAGCGTGACTACGTTTCAAGAGTAAAAGAGTACACCGATAATATTCTTTTAATCGGCATTAACTATGACTCTAAAACCAAGCAACACACTTGTGAAATTGAAGAATATCAAAATAGCTAAGAAGTTAAGGCATACGACCTAAAACATCTTAAGATTTAGAACGTGCTGTGAATATATCTTAACAATGGGTTCAGTCCCAAACTTTTAAAAGCATACTGAATTACAGTGCAAGCTTGATGGCCTTTTCTTTGATCTTTAAAAGTTCTTGATTTGAATACCATGTAGGTATTGGCTTTTTAAAGTTATCAAAGTCTTCTCTGATTCTGTCTGAATTTAACTGCATCTTAAGGTACATATCTTTACTCTCTTTTGCCTTTAAAGCACATTTCCACAGCGAATAAAGCGCACAGTATAAGGCAAAGTGCATCCAGAATTTTACAGGGACTACCGATGAGAAATAACCATCAATCACGCCTGCGCACAGCACTGGATATAAACCTGCGTTTTCAAATTCTAATGATGCAAAATCCTCACACATACATCCAGGGCCATATGAATATGAAGGTAACATTAAGATAGTACCGTCATGAGTGGTCATGATCTTCTGGTACTTTAAAGATCCATATCTCATCACCGGTCTAAAGATAGAGAAATAGTCATAGCGAGTAGAGATTGCATCCATGGCGATTCTGTCATTTTTTAAATGAGGCAGCTCTGCTACATACAATGCTATCTTTTCCATATATGAAGAGTGTCTTTGATTTGCTTTTTCTGTCTGAGCTTGAGTCAAAGGAACAGAGTGCAGATCTTTTAAAATTCTGCCTATTTTTTTACCGGTTGCGTACTGCCATTCAGGTGGTACTACAGATAAAAAGTCTTTTAAAAAGCCTGCATCTTTGTAGGTAAAAAGAGCATTTACTAAATTACCTTCGATATTTTCGTTAATCGAGATTGGTTCAAAGATGTTGTCAGGAGCTGCCTCATAAAAAATCTGAGCACTCTTATAAGCTTTTTTAATTCTTGGTAGAACTTTTCTATCCCCTTGCAGGCACAGGCATCTAGTACCCGTAGTTTTAATTACTGAGTACTCAACGCTATTAGCATCTGTGAAAAGTTTTCTGTATGAAAGCTGCATATTACCTAGACTTAGAATTTACAAAAGCTTATCTAAAGCACTTATGCTTAATCAAACTCTGCTCGTTTTTAGAGTGTTCTTATTAAGAATGTTCTTAAAATCATGAGCTGACTCTATTATACACATCAGTATGTTAACTATCATTAACACAGCTCTCATTTGACAGGGTTAACTAAGCCTTATAAGTTAGTGTTGGTACTATGATCTTGGGTGAGCTTTATTGTAGACCTGATGCATACGCTCGGTTGCAACATGGGTATAGATTTGGGTGGTTGTAAGAGATGAATGACCTAAGAGCATCTGCACAGAACGTAAATCCGCATCATGATTTAAAAGATGAGTTGCAAAAGCATGACGGAATGAGTGTGGAGAGAAACTGTCAGTTAAGCCTAACTGTTTTCCATAAACTTTAATACGATACCAGAAGGCAATTCTTGACATAGAAGCAATTCCCTTACCTGATAAAAAGATAAATGGGCATTTTCTTTGAGGATCTTTTTCTTTTCTCTTGGTATTTATATAAAGCTCAATCCAGTAAATGGCATCATCGCATAAAGGCACAATTCTTTCTTTGTCACCTTTACCTCTTACCATGATAAAGCCATCCTGAAAAAAGACATTATCAAACTTCAATGAGATAAGCTCACTGATTCTAAGACCTGTTGCATAAACAGTCTCGAGCATAGCTTTATCTCTTAATCCTGTATGAGTATTAAGATCAGGAGCATCTAAAAAAGCTGCAACACAACCTTCTGACATGACATGAGGAATGTTTCTTATAAGCTTGGGATTCTCAATACGTACACAAGGATCGTTATCAATTAGTTTTTCTTTTTTTAAAAAGTTTGTAAATGCTCTTAATGAACAGAGAAATCTGGCATTAGAACTTGCCTCATGATCGATATTCTCTTTCAGGAAAGCTTCGATATGAGCCTGTGTAAAATGCTCATCTTTTACAGAAAAAGTCTTATCAATGAAGTTTAAAAATCTTTCGACATCAGCACAGTAAGCTTTAATTGAAAGCACAGACAGACCATTTTCAAGTAACAGATAGTCATGAAAATTGACTATTAGTTCTGAGGCTCTTTTATCCATGTTTTATCCTTAAAGCTCTCTTCAATTTCACTTAAATGCGGTTTTACTTTCTTTACTTTTGCTTTAGGTTTGATGAAAAGAAATAGAATGGCTTTATTTGATCTTTTGATATAACCGTGTGGTACACGGTTATATCAAAGTCTAAGTTCTTACTGTTTTATTCTCTTTTGTATCTCTCTTACTAGCCTTACCTTTCAACTATCTTTTAGTTTGATCTTTTGTTTGTATTTACAGTTTCAAACATTTTTCTAGTAAGGATACTTAATAAGAGCCTATTCAAAGTCACTGCGTGACATATCAATTAACTGAGCCATTGAAGGTAGCTCTTTTTTAGAGCTCTTAGTTACAGTTACATAATATCTGTCATTCTTTGGAATAAGACAGAAACGATAGACGCCGTCTTTTTTAGGATAGTAACTGATTTCTTCAAACTTAGAATTTGGATTTAATTCCAAAGAGCGAGCACCGTCTCTTAGAACACCAGGTGGAGTTAAAAAGCCAAAGTTGGTACCCTTTGACCAGTTCTCATCAGCAAACTTGAACTTATAAGGAGCCCAGTCAGAACGTAATGTTGCCAGAGTGCAGTAGCCGTGACCGTCTTTTCTTAAACGATAGGTATCAGATGCCTCATAGTCATTCATTTCGCCTCTTAAATAGATAGCCTTATCATTGATGGTAAGACCACCTGGTGATAACGTCTTTACAGCATTACCTTCATCTGAAGAACAGCCTGATAGAAGTGCACATACTAATAACGCACCTAGGCTCTTTTTTATATTTTTCACAATGTACCCAATCATTAAATTTTAAGATTTTTCTACTAATTGCTCTATTCTACACAAATTTATAAAGAAAATACCCTAAAATATCTGTATTCATCTGTACTCTACTGAATTCTTTGGTTTTATTTATGCCTTGTAAAACACCATCAAATGCTAATGAATTGTCAACCTCAAAACAGTCTTTAACAAAAGACCAGATAAAAGCATGTGACAATTCATCAGTGTCTTATAAAAAAACACCTTACAGAGTAGGTCTTACAGGCGGTATTGCCTGTGGTAAATCTGGTATTGCCTCATTATTTGCAAAACTGAACGTACCTATTGTTGATACTGATGTAATTGCCCGTGAGGTAGTGATGCCTGGCTCTGCTCTTTTAGGAAAACTGTCTGAACGCTTTGGACAGAACATCATCAAAGATGACGGCAGTTTAGACAGACGTCTCTTACGTCAAATTGCCTTTGATAAGTCTCATCCTGAGAACTTAAATGACTTGAATGCTTTAATGGCTCCTGCAATTGAAGATGAAACTGTGCGTCAGGTACAGGAAAAAACTTCCCCTTATGTCATTATTTGTATTCCTCTGCTCTTTGAGCATCATCTTGAATATATGGTAGACAGAATTTTAGTGGTGGATGTAGAGCCTAAACTTCAGCTAGAAAGATTGATGAGTCGTGATAGCATCAACAGAGAGTTAGCACTCTCGATGATTGCCTCACAAGTAGACAGAGAAACGAGATTAAAAAAAGCTCATGATTTAATTGAATCTGATAGTTCTCCTTTAGATAAAAAGGGAGATCTCGTGTTAAAATTACATAATCTATACCAACAGCTGGCAAACAGCAAAATTTAATGCATTAGAGTACTTTATAAGGTTATGTTTATTTACGAATTTCCATTAAGCCCAAGAGCTAGAACATACCTAAAATTAGAACAGGTTTTTAAAAACGCTGAGCTAAGTTCTGATCTTAGTTCTATTCAGAACGTGATGTTTCTATTACGCGCAGTCGTTGATTTTATCGATCTTGTTGATGGTTCTAGTGCCATCAAAATCGAATTATTAAAAGATCTTGAAAAATGTGACGGTAGATTAAAGGGATGGCTTACTGATCCTGAATGTGATAAGGACTTTGTAGCCTTATTGCGTGAAAAGATTGTTGAAGCTAAAAAAGCTTTAGACTCTTTTACAAGACAGAGAACTGTCTTAAAAGACGATCCTATTATCGAACTTATTAAACCAAGATTTTTAACTCCAAGTGGCATCAACTGCTTTGATACTCCTCTGTTTACCTACTGGTTCTCTCAGAGTATTGAGAAGAAAAAACAGAGCGTAGACAAGTGGTTACACGAATTTGACTGTATCAGAATACCTGTTTACACAATTCTCTACTTATGGAGACTGTGTGCTAACTTTTCTGATAGAGTAGCAAAATCAGGCTTTATGCAGGAGAGCGCTGATACCTGTGACTTAATCAACATTCAATATGATGAGAATGTAGCAGGTTACCCTGTAGTCAGCGGTTTCCAGTCACGAGTAAACATCAGATTCTTACCTTTTGACAAAGAGTCAAAAGTAGGTGATGTTCCATTTAAGATTGCTTATATCAAGAGTAGCTTACAGCAATGAGCCTAAAGGATTTACTTTCACCAGAGCTGTATGATGAGGTTGTTCATGATGCTCATGACTGTGGTGAAGCAATTGTAAAAAATGAAGGACAGCCTCTAAAGGTAAAATGTCCTATCTGCAAAAAAGAAACTGTATATGATGCATCTAACCCATACAGGCCTTTTTGCTCTGAAAAGTGCAGACTGATTGATTTAGGCGCATGGGCTAATGATGAGCGTGTGATTAAAGGCAGACCTGTAGATGAAGATGAGGATGGAGAGCTTTTAAACGATCCTAATCTTCGAAAATACAATTTTCCTAAAGAATAGTATTTTCTTATGAGGTTAAAGATAACTCTTTTTTACAGGCAACGATTAAGACAGAAAAGACCGAACTTACAGGATAAGATTTTGAAAAACGAAGGGATGAAACAGTTTACTTTGGCGACTCTAGCTATAGCTGTAAGCGTAGCTATCAGTACTAATGCCTTTGCACTTGAAAACGAGAAACAGACATCTTCATCTGAAAAAGCAGATAAAGACAATTCTGTTTCTGAGTTCTCTGTTACAACCACCAGGATTGCTTCTAACCTAAAGCCTAGAGCCAATATCACAGGTTCATTTTCAGAACGCACCATGGAGATCATGAGTTCTGAGGCCTCTTCAAAATATTTGCAGAATCCTCGTGCAGCAGACAGTGCAACCTTCCCTATGAGGCTTATCAATAAATTAAATGAAAAGCCTTGGATAAACTCTCCATCATTCCCTATTCGTGCTAAAGATATGGCCTGCTTCTATGGTGTGCCATCTTACAGATATCCACAAAAATTTGATTCTGATAAGACTCCTGTCGTAGTAACAGCTGACAAAGTTTCAGGTAAGCTCAATGAGAAAAAAGCTCATATCTTAACTTACACCGGTAATGTTGAGGTAACTCAGGGTGACAAGATCTTAAACTCAGATATCGTAGTCTATGATGGTAAAGAGAGAACCTTAACCACCAAAAGCAGTGCTGTAATTCATGAGCCTGAATACACCATCTCATCTGATGAGGACATGGTACATAATCTTGATACTAAGCAGATGAACCTGACAAATGCAGCTTTCATCTTAAACGGCTCTGTAATATCAGGTACTGCTGACAAGATGAATATTGATAACAAAAAAGGCTCTAAGACTTATAAAGGAGCTACCATCTCAGGCTGTCCTGTAGACAAGAGATCATGGCATTTTTATTCAACTACTTTTAAAACTGAAAAAGATGCCTACTTTGGTGATGCCTGGAATGATGTACTCTTTTTAGGTAAGGTACCTGTATTCTATACACCTTATGCTCAGATCCCTTTAACTAATAAACGTCATTCTGGTTTACTGCCTGTATCTTTAGAGTACAAATCCGGAGAAGGTATTTCTTACACTGCACCTTTCTATTTAAACCTTGCTACAAACTATGATGCCACTGTAACTCCAGGTCATGATGCTAAGCGAGGCAATATCTATGACGTACAGTTTAGATATTTACCATTTAATAATCTTTCAGGTGAGATTAACGCTACCTATTTACCAAACGATCCTCACTGGTCACCAAAGAACGATGACTACAGCCGCTGGTTTATTAACATTTATCAGACCTTATCTTTCTTAGAGAATGATTTAAACTTCAGCTTAGACTACAGTAAAGTTCGTAACGACGACTATACCTATCTATCTGATGTAAGTCAGAAAAACGCTGCTATCACCGATTCAAGTCTGCAGCAGAGTTTTAAGGCAAGCTATGATCAGGATCTGTATGATGTGTCTTTAGAATTAAGAAAGTATCAGAACATGTTCTCTACTTCTAATATTTCTACTTACAGACCATTTGCCATGTTGCCCCAGTTAAAGGCTAACACCTATAACTCATACGGTTCTTTCTACTTTAAGTTAAAGACTGAAGCTACACACTTTTCATTAGATAAGATGAAAAATGACATGACATTATCTATGAATCGTCTGCATGCTGAGCCTTCTGTACGCTATCTTGCCTACGAAGGTTACGGCACCAGTGTAGATATGGGACTAACCGGCTTTTTAACTCATTACAGTCAGTCTGATTTAGAGTATTTAACCTCTTCATATAAGTCTCGTTTAGGCTTTAATGAGTACAAAGATTCTGTAACTCGCGCTCTGTACTTAGCTGATGTTCATGCTAAATCTACCTTTGAAAAGAAAATACTGGACATGAACCACACCCAGACATTAGAGCCTGAGTTTAAGTATCAGTACATTCCTTATAAAGATCAGAGCAATATTGCACTCTACGATACTACTAACCGTTATGATGACTACTACACTCTGTTCTCACCTCATCGCTATGCAGGTATCGACAGAATTGCCAACATCAATATGGCAACCTTCGGTTTAACCTCTCGCCTGCTTGATGCTCATGACCGTGAAGTTTTCCGTGTAGCCCTAGCTCAGGGTTATAACTTCTCTGATAACAGAGTAAAACTGCGTCAGACTGATACTTTAAGTACCAATCCTAGATCTCCTCTTGAAGCTTTAATTGATGTCGTGCCTTTTGATGGTATGTCTATCCATGCTCAGGCTCAATATAATCCTGACGGTGATGAGTTCTATACCTACAGTGGTTCTGCCCGATACACCGATCCTGCTACAGGTTACATGCTAGGTGTTTCATACCGTTACTATAAAGACGGTAACTACTATGTAGAAAACTACAAACAGGTAGACTTAAAGCAGTTAGGTCTTGAAGTAAAATTACCAATTTCATCATCATGGACTGCTTTTGCTGCTTCATATAAAGATATTGAGCAATCCTACAATATTGATACAAAGTTTGGTCTAAAGTATGACGATTGCTGTTATGCTGTTACCCTGCTCTATGAGAACTATATGAACATGGACTGGAAAAACATGCAGCACACTCCAGAAAAGCTTATCGGCGTACAGTTTGAGCTAAAAGATCTCTTCGCTATCAACGTAAGAGGTATTACCGATCCTAATGGTACTGGTACCCACTATCTGCCATCACTGGATCCTACTAACTTGAACAGATAAATTTGAACTTTATGCAGCGTATTGAATCTAAATCAGTACGTGCTATATAAAGAAATTAAAAGGTTATAACTTAACAGAGATTAACACAGACAGAATAAGGTACATTAAATGAAATTACATAACAATCTTGGCCAGAAACTAGGCAAGTTAGCATCTTTAAGTACTGTTTTACTAGCCTTATTTGGCAACGCCTATGCAGAAGAACAGGTTTTAGATTCAACTGCAGCTGTCGTTAACAACGGAATTATTTTAGAGAGTGAGTTAAATACTCATACTCAAAAGCTACTCTCTAAATATGCAGCAACTGGTGCTAAAGTAGATGAAATTACCGCACGCCGTCAGGCTTTACAGTCACTAATCACCAGAGAGCTGATTTTACAAATTGCTCAGACAAATGGCGCTGAGGTAACTGACATGCAGTTAGACTCAACTTTAGAGTCAGCAGCCTTACGTAACAACACTACAACCGATAAAATTCTAAAGAGTTATGGCCCAAATCTAACTGAAGCTCAGGCTCGTGAGAAATTTAAAGAGGACTACTTAATCAACGAAATCCGTCGTTCAAGTGTTCGTCAGAGAATTCATATCTCCTCTGTTGAAATCAACACTTTAGCTAAAGCTTTAAAACAGCGTGGCAGTGTTGAACCTATGTACCATATCGCTCAGGTTGTAATTCCACTCTCATCTGCTCCAAATGAAGCTGAGTACAACAGAGTTCAAAGTGAAGCCCGTCAGGCTTTAAATGCAATTAAAAATGGTGCTAATGTAGCTGAAGTTGCTGCAAAATACGCTACCTCAGAGCAAAGTGCTGATATGGGATATATACCAGAGACAGCAATTCCATTACCATTCTTACCTGCTATCTTAAATGCAAAATCTGGTGATGTAATTGGACCATTCAGATCATCAATTGGTATGCACATCATTAAACTTTATGATGTTTCACATTCAGCTGTAACTCCTATTAAGACCTATGATGCAGCTCATATCTTAATTAAGACCTCCATCATCTATTCAGATGAGGCAGCTGTTGCCAAGTTAAAGGATATCGCATCTGAGATTAACAAGGGTACCATTACTTTTGCACAGGCTGCCAAGCAGTACTCTGAAGATCCTGGTTCAGCAATTAAAGGTGGTGATTTAGGTTATGCTGTAGCTGATATCTATGATCCAAACTTTGCCAGAGCTTTAACTCAGTTACATGTAGGTCAGATGAGTCAGCCTGTAAAATCAGCATTTGGCTGGCACTTAATTCTGTTAAAAGATACCAGAGTTGACAGAGACTCTTTAGAAGTTTTCAAAGAGAAAGCAAACTCTATTATCTTTGAGCGTGAATTCAATGAAGCTGTAACTTCATGGGAAAGATCATTACGTGAGATGGCTTACATCCACGTTATCGATCCTGAATTAGTAAATTCTGGTGTTTCTCTTGATCAGGACAATAAAGGCAAGAATACTCTAAAGCCTACAAATGACGATCAGGGAAGCCAGCAATATTCAGAAAACAGCCGTCTTCTAAACTAAAGATAGGCCATAATTTAGAGGTTAAATGACATATCGTTTAGCAGTGACACCTGGAGAGCCTTCAGGTGTCGGTCCAGAGCTGATGTATCATCTGTCAAAACTTGACTTAAAAGATACTCAGCTTGTTATCATCGCATCTAAAGAGCTTATCGCACAGCGTATAGCTCTTTTTAATTCTAATCACACTGAGTCTGTAAAGATAACTGATTACTCTAAAGACAATTTTGTACCTCAAACAAAAGGTACCTTATGTGTTTTAGATGTACCTTTAGCTGTACCTTCAGTTCCGGGAAAACTTGATAAAAGAAACGCCAAATACGTTTTAGACTGTCTTGATATTGCCTCAGACAAATCAGTATCAGGTGAGTTCTCTGGTATAGTTACAGGTCCCATCAGTAAGGCTGTGATAGCTGACACTGGTCTTAACTTTACAGGTCACACTGAGTACTTTCAGGAAAGGACTCATACTAAAAAAGTAGTAATGATGTTAGGCTGCAAGAAATTCAATGTAGCTCTTGCTACTACTCATCTGCCTTTAAAAGATGTATCTGATGCCATCACTAAAGAGCTTTTAGTTGAGATCGTAACTATTTTAAATCACGATCTTAAAACCAAGTTTGGTATTGATAAACCATGCATCATCAGCGCAGGTTTAAATCCTCACGCAGGTGAAGATGGACATCTGGGTATGGAAGAGATAGACACTATCATTCCTACCTTTGAAGAGTTAAAAGGTCAGGGCATCAATATCATAGGACCACTGCCTGCTGACACCATGTTCCAGCAAAAGTATATTGAGAAGGCTGATGCCTTCTTAACCATGTACCATGATCAGGGTTTACCTGTTTTAAAATATGCAGGTTTTGATTGTGGTTACAACACTACCTTAGGACTTCCTTATATTAGAACTTCTGTCGATCATGGAACTGCACTAGATTTAGCAGGTACAACCAAGGCAGATCCTGGTTCTCTGTTTGCAGCAGTAGAACTAGCTCATACTATGGCACTACGTAGCAGGAGATAATATGGCTTTACCACCAGTACACATGAAAGCAAGAAAACGCTTTGGACAGAACTTCTTAGTTAATGATCACATCATTTCTCAGATTGTGGATGCCATCAATCCAAAAGAGGGTGAACACTTAGTTGAAATTGGACCAGGTCATGCAGCTTTAACTAGACCGGTTTTAGAAAGAGCTAAAGTACTAACTGCAATTGAGTTAGACCGTGATCTTGTGGAGATCTTAAAGCATGATCCTTTCTTAAAAGGACTTACCATTATTGAAGGTGATGCTTTAAAGGTTAACTTTGAGGAGTTAGAAGGTGCAGGTCAGTTGCGTGTTTTTGGTAACTTACCTTACAACATCACCTCCCCTATTATCTTCCACCTGCTGTCACAAAAAGGCATTACTGATATGCACTTTATGTTACAAAAGGAAGTAGTAGAAAGATTAGCTGCAGGACCTAGCACCAAAGACTATGGTCGTTTAACTGTGATGACTCAGTTCCATGCGCAGGTTATCCCAATGCTTATAGTTCCACCATCAGCATTCAGACCAGCACCTAAGGTAACCTCCGCTGTGGTACGTTTAAAGCCAAAGGACTTAACTGATGAAGAAAGATCATTAGTACCTTATTTAAATAACATTACAACTACAGCTTTCTCTGCTCGTCGTAAGACCATCCGTAACTCTTTATCAAAGTTCTTTACAGAAGAGGAGTTAAACAGCTTTGGTCTTGATCCGATTCTGCGTGCTGAAAACATCAGTGTTGAGAAATATGTAGAATTAGCTCGTGCTTTAAAATACAGGAATAAAGTCTAATGGCAGCAAATTCACCAGTATTTGAACTTTTACAACGTAATGAAGATGAGTTTGTAGGACGTGATCTCATCATTGCAGGTGATATTCTCGATCCTATGGTGTTCTCTTTAGTTAAAAGATCTCACAGCGCTACTGTAATTGTCGACAACTTTGTTGTCTGCAAAAAGATGGCAGCTATGATTGGTAAAAGCATGGATGACTCTTGTCCTCAGATAATTGAGTACAAGCATGTAAAGTTAATCTTTGCTGATGTCAAATCAGCTCTTACTCATACTAATGAAGCTGATACCTTATTACTATTACTTTCAAAAAGTAAGCAGCAGACTTTAAAGTTATTAAATACTTTAAAAACTAAATTAAAAAAAGAAGCTTTAGTGTACACCGCAGGATCTAATGACGGTGGTGCTAAAAGTGCTGACTCTTTATTAAAACCTCTAGGTTTTGTAAAGAAAGTTGATTTAGCCAGAAAGTGCACTTTATTTAAAGCTATTTATGAAAATGACTTTAACACCTACAAAGGTGCACAGGACATTAAAGTAAATCCAATTAACATTCCACTTACTCTGCATCAGGACAGCGCTGTTTTCTCTCAAGGTAAACTTGATAAGGGAACTGCTATGTTAATGGAGTGCTTAAAAGATTTAACTCCATTTGGAACTGCTTTAGATCTTGGATGTGGCTGTGGTGTGGTAGGTTTAGTGCTCTCAAAGCTAGGCTTTAAGAACGTAACCTCAACTGATGTCAGTGCTGCTGCCATTGAACTTACTAAAGAGAATGCTAAATTAAATGGCTGTGAGTCAATCAAGGTTAAAGCATCTGACATGCTGACAGGTCTTGAAAGATTTGATTTAATTGCCGTAAACCCACCATTCCATGTTGGCGTAACTACCACTACAGCCCCTACTGTTAATATGATCATAGAGGCTAAAGATCACTTAACCAAGAACGGTGTGATGTACTTAGTTGCCAATGCTCATTTAGGTTATGAAAAGGTGCTTTTAGAGAACTTTGACTATGTGCAGATTGTATCTTCAAGCACAACCTTTATTGTGTATAAAGCAAGGTTAGAAGAAAAGTAATTACGTTCATCTTATCAACTCAAAAGCAAGATCAGACGATCTTGCTTTTATGTTTATGCTCTAATTAGTCTGAGCATTTTCCTGCTCATTGTTCTGAGTAGAGTTCTTATCAGTTTTACTCTCTTCATCTTGACTAGCATTATTCTCTTGATTGTTATCTTGAGCTTGAGGTTCTTCATAAGGAGCAGCCTTAATACAGGTAACACCACCATTATTAGAGACTACGGCATAGTTAAGATCGCAGAACTGACCAGCAAAGAAAATCGGTAACTGATCATTACCCCATCTTAATGGTGTAAAGACAATCTTACTTCCTACGGCACAGTTTGCTGCAGCATCGAATACAAAAACATTACAAACCTGATTACTCTGTGAACGAGGCGTTGCTTTATTTACCTCTTCAACCTTTACGATCTCTGGTAAAGCAGGAGTAGTCTCCTTGACAACTTTTTCTGTTAAAAATACAGCAACAGCTGCAATAGCTGCAAAGATTAGAGACAATAGTAGATAGTCTTTTAGTTTCATAGATACCTCAAAATGATCTTTTTTATAGTTATGCTCTAGTAAAGTTGCTTACAAAGATAGCAGTTCTTTTTTAGCAAAGTGGGAATTTGAGGATAGATTATATATGTGTTGAGAAGAGTCTGATAACAGAAAGTGCTGTAAGTTACAGCACCCTCTGATTTAGATAAGAATGTAAACTACTGAGGTTTTACTTCGTTTACAAGCTCGTTGCCTGCAAAGTAATCAGTTACATTCTGTAGAGTAGTATTAACAATGTTGTTCATTGCTTCTTTAGTAAAGAAAGCCTGATGAGAGGTAATTAGAACATTGTTCAAGCTCATTAAACGGCTTAAGTTATCATCGGTGATGATGTGATCTGATCTGTCCTGATAGAAGTAATCGTGCTCTTCTTCATAAACATCAAGACCTGCAGCACCAATCTGACCTGACTTTAAACCTTCTACAAGATCTTCAGAATTGATTAAAGGACCACGACCAGTGTTAATGATCATTACGCCTTTTTTCATCTTAGCAATTGAGTCTTTGTTGATTAAGTATCTGTTCTGAGGGGTTAATGGGCAGTTTAAAGAAATAATGTCTGACTGTGCATATAACTCATCCATAGTTACATACTTAATACCAGCTGCTTTCTCGTACTCATGATCTTCATAAATATCATAAGCAACTACATTCATGCCAAAGCCTTTTAAGATGCCAATCAGCACGCGAGCAATCTTACCGGTGCCTACTACACCAGCAGTCTTACCGTATAAATCAAAGCCCATTAACCCGTGTAGAGCAAAGTTACCATCACGGGTACGTGAATATGCTCTGTGAGTCTTTCTGTTTAAGGTTAAGATTAAAGCCATTACGTGCTCAGCAATAGCATGTGGAGAGTAAGCTGGTACTCTTACTACTCTGATACCTAAATCTTTAGCAGCCTGTAAATCTACGTTGTTAAAACCAGCACAACGCAGTGCTAAAAGCTCAACACCATTATCTTTTAACTTCTGTAATACAGCTCTGTCTGCTCTGTCGTTTACGAAGATACATACAGCTTTAGCGCCGTGAGTTTCATCTGCATTGTTAATATCAAGGAAACTTCTGTGATAGATTAGCTGAAAACCAAAGTTCTTGTCAGCATTCATATCTGTAAACGCGTGTCTGTCGTAGCTGTGTGTACCAAAAAAGACGATTTTATTGTTTTCCATTTTTTATCCTCAGATGAAAATTCTCTGATTTTGAAATCTGTTTGTCAGTATTAGACATCTCTAATAACTGGTTATCTTGCCTGTTCAATAAGATACACTATTTCTAACTCAAAATTTGATCTTTATCAAATATTTTATTACGTGCACAATTTGTGCAAATCAGCGCAAAAGCACCAAGACTTAAGTTGCGAAAAGGCATTATATTATGCAAAATACTCATTATTTATTAAGAATAATTCTTAATAACAATAACTTTTAAAAAATTATAGCTACCTCAACTTTTTTCTATCAAATATTTTTACAAAGAACTTTCCTTTCTTTTAAAGAGTAATCAGTTAATAAAAAAGCAAATGCAGTACTCATTTTTTTAGCTTTCTACCACAAAATTTACAGACGATATGCTCAATATTGTTGTATAGAAGCCCATTTTCAGGGGCAAGATAAAATCTTGTTCTATACTCATTAAATAGGTTCATGACATCAGATGATGTCTTAAGAATACATAACAATCAAAACATCTCATAAGGAGTCTCTCAAATGGCAGCATTAGCTATGATCCTAGCCGGCGGTGAAGGTACCCGTCTTATGCCTTTAACCTCATGCAGAAGTAAACCTGCGGTTCCTTTTGGCGGAAGCTACAGACTAATTGACTTCGTGCTCAATAACTTCGTTAACTCAGGTATCATCAAGATCTTTGTAATCACTCAATACAAATCACAGTCTTTGTTGATGCACTTAAAGAAAGGCTGGCAGGTAAGTGGTATTTATGGAGCCTTCATTGACTCACTGCCAGCTCAGATGCGTGTATCAAAGGAGTGGTATCAGGGTACAGCTGATGCTATCTATCAAAACTTAACCTTTATACAAGAACAGTTCCCAGATCATGTATGTATCTTCGGCTCAGACCATATTTATAAGATGAATATCCGTGATATGCTCACCTATCACAAGAACATCGGTGCAGATTTAACTGTGGCTGCTATCAGAATGAAATCAAGTGAGTGCGCAGGTAAATTTGGTGTTATCGAAGTTGATGAAAACAATAAGATGATTGGCTTCGAGGAAAAACCTGATCATCCTAAAGAATTACCAAATCACCCCGGCTATTCACTAGTATCTATGGGTAACTATATCTTTAAAGCTGATGTTTTATGCAATGAGCTAGTTGAAGACGAGCTAGACAAGAACTCAAGCCATGACTTTGGTAAAGATATCATTCCTAAGATGTTCCCTCGAGGCAATGTTTATGTATACGACTTTAGTGAAATCGAAATTGAAGGAGAGAAAGACTTTGCTTACTGGCGTGATGTAGGAAGCATCGACAGCTACTGGGAAGCTCATATGGACTTATTAGGCAATAAGCCTAAGTTCAATCTGCAGAACCCGAAGTGGCCTTTACATACCTTCTATCCTCCTCTACCACCTGCTGACTTCACCGATACTGATGATAATGAGTCACACGTATCTATGTCTTTAATTTCCGCAGGCTGCAAGATTAACGGTGCAACTATCAATAAGTCAGTTCTAGGCTTTAGATGTACCGCAGGCGATGGCGCTATGGTTGAAGGCAGTGTGCTTATCGGTGATAACATCATTGGTAAGGGAGCAAAAATTAAGAATGTGATCTTAGACAGACATGTTGAGATTGCTCCGGGCTTTGAGATTGGCTACGATAGAGAGAAAGATCAAAAGCTTCTTGAAAATGAGAAGAAGTCTATGATAACAATATCTAAAAATGGCATAATAGTAGTACCTAAGGGCATGCGCTTAGGTTTTGACTAGAACACATAAAATAAGGGGTTGCCTGTGAACATCTTGTTATTATCATCAGAAGTTGCAGGCATCATGAAATCAGGCGGTCTTGCAGATGTTGCCAAGGCTTTGCCTTTACAGCTACAGGCTGAAGGTCATGATGTCAGAGTTGTCATGCCATGCTATACCACCATCAAGGATTACGATAAACTTGAGGTGATAGCACATGGAGTTTTGAATGAAAACAATCCAGATGAAAAACTTCGCATCCCCTATTCAATTAGAAAGACCTATCTTAATAAAGTAGTTGAAGTTTGGTTAGTTGAATGTCCTAGGTACTTTGACAGAACCTCTATGTACGGTGACAACAACCAGGCTTATGCTGATAATGGAGAGAGATTTGCTTTCTTCTCAGCTGCAGCTTTAGATGCCTGTAAGCACCTAAACTACTGGTTTGATATCCTGCACTGCAATGACTGGCACACCGGAATTGCGCCTATGTTAATGCGGATTAAATACGCATTAGACCCTTATCTATCAAGAGCTCGCTCTGTACTTACCATTCATAATGGTGCTTTCCAAGGTGCCTTTGACAGATCACAAATTGCGATCTTGCCTGAAATTGCCAATATCTATAATGACAAGATCACTCAAGGTTCATATATCAATTTCTTAAAATGCGGTGTTTTCTATGCTGATAAAATCAACACCGTAAGCCCAGGTTACGCCAGTGAACTTACCACTTATTTAGGTGGTCACGGTATGACTCAGAACTATCTTGACAGACAGCAAGATCTTTCAGGTATCGTCAATGGTTGTGACTACTCTGACTGGGATCCTTCTACAGATCAATTGCTGCGAATAAGATATGATATTAAGAACCTAGATCAAAAGGTTCTAGGAAAGTACCTCTTACAGAGAAAGCTTGGCCTTGAGATGGGTGATACCCCAATGTATGGTATGGTTGCAAGACTTACCGACCAAAAAGGTATAGGTCTTTTAATTCCTATCTTAGACAGATTCTTACAGCATAAAGTTCAGGTTGTAATTGAGGGAACAGGAGATCCTTACTTACAGCAGCAGATGACTGAAATTGCTAATCGTCATCCTGGTAAAATGATCTTCCAGCCTGTATATGACAATATGTTAGCTCATCAGATTGAAGCTGGCTCTGACTTCTTCTTGATGCCATCAATCTTTGAGCCTTGCGGTCTAAATCAGATCTACTCTTTAGCTTACGGTACTCTACCTATCGTACGTGCTGTAGGTGGACTTAAAGATACTGTTAAAGACTATGATCAGGATAGAGTAAACGGTGACGGCTTTATGTTCTTCGATCCAAGTTCTGAGGAGTTACTATCCTGCTTACGTCGTACTTTAATTCTGTATTTAGAAGATCCTTCAGAGATGAAGCGTATTAAGCAGAACGCTATGAGAGTACGCTTTAACTGGTCTGATTCATGTAAAAATTACATTGAACTGTATAAGAGTGCTTTAAAGAAGCCTAAGTGGTAGTTCTCTTGACACGTAGGATTAAAAAGCTCTGAAGATTTTCTTTCAGAGCTTTTTAATTAAGACACTTAAACTAGCTGAAACTCAGTAAAAGCTCTTACTTTAGGATCTGCATTGAAGACAGCAGCTATTCTTAACAGCTCATCCT
>ERZ1023641.41-NODE-41-length-64511-cov-27.806690_pt1 | contig 64511 bp, 62 predicted proteins | sample MGYA00380335_ERZ1023641 | MGnify/ENA primary metagenome ERZ1023641 (study PRJEB33179, sample SAMN07448970) | human gut metagenome | biome: Human-gut; feature: Human associated habitat; material: Faeces | host: Homo sapiens | place: India: Bhopal | collected... | reverse complement strand
CAAATGAAGCAAGATGGTTTTCAAATGAAGCAAGATGGTTTTCAAATGAAGCAAGTCAACATGGACCAATAGAAAAGAATGATAAAAATGGAAAAACTAGATGATATCAAGGCGATAGCCTTTGATGCCGACGATACGCTCTGGGCATTGCAAAACTATTTTGAGAACGTGGAGGACGAGTACTGCGACCTCTTGGCAGACTATGGCAGCAAGGAGGAAATCTCGGCTGCGCTCTTCGAGACGGAGTCGGGCAACATGGCAGACTTGGGCTATGGCGTGAAGGCCTTCATCATCTCGCTGGTGGAGAATGCCATCAAGGTGAGCGAGGGCAAGGCATCCGCTCAATTGATAGGACGCATCGTGGAGGTGGGCAAGTCGTTGCTCCATGTCGATGCCAAGCCTTTGGAGGGCGTGGAGAAGACATTGGCGAAGCTGAGGGAGAGGAAAGCTTCGAATGGCTCGGAAACATCTGATAACCAAGAACCTTCGGAAAACTCAGACGCAAGGACGAGCGATAGAAAGTATCGCTTGGCAGTCTTCACGAAGGGCGAGCTGATGGACCAGGAAAACAAGTTGTGGCGTTCGGGCTTGCAACGATATTTCGATGTGGTGAGCATCGTAAGCAACAAGACGCCTGAAGCATATCGCCATCTCTGCAAGGAGTTGGAGGTGAGTCCGGAGCAACTGGTGATGGTGGGCAACAGCTTCAAGAGCGACATTGCGCCCGCCCTGAAGATAGGAGCCTCCGCCATCCACATCCCGTTCCACACCATTTGGGCGCACGAAAAAACGGAGGAGTTCAACCATGAACGCCTCCGTCGCATCTCCCATTTTGAGGAAATCTTGGAGATATTGTAATCTACATGCAGCTGGTTACTCCCAAGGTAGTGGCAATCGCTGTTAAGATGGAGATGGCAATCTGCAAGATGGTTTTCCAAGTTTCTTTCTTCATAATTGTAGTTTTTTAGTGGTTAATAATTGTAGTTTTTAGTGGTTAATAATAGTTTCGGTGGGAAAGGAAGCCCCTGCTAGGGGGCTATCCTTTAGTACTCCTTGACGTTGTCCGATTCGCTACCGCTAGAGCTGCCGCCACCCTGTCCGGTGTTGTCGCCCTTGTTGCCGCCGCCAGTGGTGCTAGAGTCGCCGCCAGTGGTGCTAGAGCCGCCGCTAGGAGTGCTGCCGCCGTTGTCACCGCTAGGAGTGCTGCCGCCGTTGTCACCGCTAGGCTTTCCGCCGTTGTCACCGCTAGGAGTGTCACCGCCGTCACCTTCCTCGGTCACTTCACTGCCAAGGGCAGTAATCTTACACATCTTGCGAAGCTCGGTGTTGCTCCAGTTCTTGGTGTTGCGCACGATGAGGTGTACGCCAGTGATGCTGGAAGCGTTCACCTTCTCGGCGTTGTCCTCACCACGAGAAGTCATGCCGATGGAGAAGAGACCCAGGTCGGCGAAGCGTACGCTCTTGCCATCGAGGATGAGTTCCTGGAGGCAGTCGAGGGTGTCCATCAGAACACCATGTACGGTGCCACGAGAGTAAGGCGAGTTGTGCTCTGAGATGTGGGTTACGAAGTCCTCGAACTCCATGGTTCGGTCTTGCACTGCGGTGGCATAAAATTTCTTCTTGCCAGCATCCTTGCCTACCTGAGGAGTGCGGCTTACCTTACGGTACTTCAATGTTCCTTTCTTTGCCATAACATATTAGTCTTTAAAGGGGTTAATATTAAATGATAAATGATAAATCACAAATGATAAATGGGCTACGCCTTGAGGGCTTGATGTTTTTAGTGGTTAATCTAGTTTGAGTTAGAAGCCTTTGTCTGGCGATTTATGCTTTATTCATTGTTATTTGTCATTTGATTACGGTTGCAAAGGTACGACATTTTTTCCGTACCACCAAATTTCAGCGTGTGATAAGGGTCGATTTTCAGCAAGTGGGCTTTTTTCTAAATCTTAAATCATATTTTTCTTGCACGCTACCCATAGTTTTAGTCCTCGCAAGTCATAGTCTCATAGAAGCCCATCTTTTGCTTTTTACATCCCCCATCTAAACTTATTCAGAGATATGATGTACCGATTTAGGGTAAAGAAGCGATGACAATGACAATTACAGTTCGATTTTCCGCAAGTTGAAATTCCTCAATTCTTAATTATAAATTATTAATTATCATGGAGATAGTAGTAAGACGCATAGCTAAGAAGAAAACCTATACGATAGGTCGCCTCTACATCCTGGAGGATGGGGAGGTGGAACGCAGGGTGGGTCCAGGCAAGCATCAGGAGGACAAGCGCATCATCCGCCACGACTTCGATACTGGGAAACTTGATGAGACTCATTACTTCTGCGATACGCTGGAACCTACTTGGCGCAACCTCCTGGGCATCGAACTCTCGCCCCAGGAGGTGGACGCAAGATACAGCCGAAAGTCGGGCGAGAAGGCACGCAAGGTGCCTGGCAAGACGGCGATACCTGAGGGAACTTATCCCGTGGTGGTGTCGTGGTCGCCTAGGTTCGGGCGATGGTTGCCTTTGGTGCAAGGCGTGCCTGGCTTCGAGGGCATCCGCATCCATTCGGGCAATTTCCCCGATGATACGCAAGGCTGCATCCTCGTGGGCAGCAACAAGGTGGTGGGAATGGTAGTGGATTCTCGCATCTGGCTCAATCAGCTCATTAGGAGAATCCTGGATGCAAGAGAGAGAAAGGAGGAGGCTATCTGGATTACCATCATCTGAATGATTATCATCAGAATGATTACCATCAGAATGATTATCTGAATGATGAACATCAGAATGCCCATCATCTAAAATACCCCCTTCATTACGAGGCTCAAATCTCGAATGAAGGGGGAAATTTTTATAATTTATAATTTATAATTTATCATTTACTTCAGCTCTTGCTTCATCTTGTTGGCAGCCTTCATGGCAGCGGCACGAGCGGCGGCATTGGCAGCCTGGGCACTTGCCTTGCGATGGTAGCCCTGGACGTTGCCACGGCTGTCGCGAAGGGCTAGTGAGTCGCCCTTCATATAGACGAAGGAGAGGGTGTCGTAGGTCGTCTTCTCATTGAAGACCACACCATTGAACTCCTGTCTTCCCTTGACGAGGATGAGCTTGCCGTTGTAGGCGTGCCACTCCGTGTATTGAGGTACCTCAGGATATTCCACAGGGCTATCGTCCTCCACCGAGCTATTCGCCATCACGAAGCCTACTGAGCGAGCCTCGCTCATTCGTTTCAGCGTGAAACCATAGTCACGAGGAATCATGTAGGTCTCCACGATGCTGTCGGGCATATTGGCGAGGATGCGAGCCTGCTGGCGCTTGGAGAGGTGGGTGACATCACGCAGATGAGGCATCACCGGATAAGTCCAGGTAGCCTTGAGCTTGTCGAGATCGATCACCATGTCGGCACCATTCTTGTCATCCTTGTCGGTGCAAGGCATCACGCAAATCCAGTCGCCAATCTCGATGTCGCCAAATACCTGATGGTTGCGGGTGGCATCGAGGATGTTGTAACGGATAGGGTCGCCGCCTCCATTGGGAAGCAGGACGACGGCGGTGTCTGAGCAGCCCATGCACGCCAATCCATAGATCGCCTTGTCGCCCTTGGCAGGTTTCGACATGCTGATAGGCAGGTTGGTCTTCACCCTCTGTGGCTTCGGACCATGATGGCAAGACAGCATGGCAAGAGATGCCATGGTTATGATTAAAAGAGTCTTAATTTTCATTTTTGTCTTTTTATTTCTTTGGCAAAGGTACAACAAAATGCGATAAATACAAAATAAATCCCAAAAAGATTTTATTCTTTGAGAGAAAAATAGTACTTTTGCACAAAATAACAACAACAACTTTAAAAAGATATCATAAAATGCTGAGCAAGGATAGTAAGATTTATATTGCTGGTCATCATGGATTGGTAGGTTCCGCTATCTGGAACAACTTGAAGAAACGTGGATACAACAACCTCGTGGGTCGTTCTCACAAGGAGTTGGACTTGACTGACCAATATGCCGTACAGAAGTTTTTTGACGAGGAGCGCCCCGACGCAGTCGTATTGGCTGCTGCCTTCGTGGGTGGCATCATGGCCAACTCGCTCTATCGTGCCGACTTCATCATGCAGAACATGAAGATGCAGTGCAATGTGATCAGCAATGCCTACAGCCATGGCGTGAAGAAACTCCTCTTCCTCGGCTCTACCTGCATCTACCCTAAGGATGCGCCCCAGCCTATGAAGGAGGACGTGCTCCTGACTTCTCCGCTGGAATACACCAACGAGGAGTATGCCATCGCCAAGATCGCTGGCTTGAAGATGTGTGAGAGCTACAACTTGCAGTATGGCACCAACTATATCGCCGTGATGCCAACCAACCTCTATGGTCCTAACGACAACTTCCACTTGGAGAACAGCCACGTGATGCCTGCCATGATGCGCAAGATCTACTTGGCGAAACTCATCCACGAGGGCGACTGGAAGAGCATCGAGGTGGATATGAACAAGCGTCCGATCAATCCTACCGACAAGCTCCGTGCCATCATCGGCGAGGGCAACGTGGATGGTAACAACGACCACGAGCGCATCTTGAAGGCACTGGAGTTCTATGGCATATATAATAATAAGGTGGTGCTCTGGGGCACTGGCAAGCCTTTGCGTGAGTTCCTTTGGAGCGAGGACATGGCGGATGCCAGCGTTCACGTGCTCTTGAACGTCGATTTCAAGGACATCATCGGCATCGAGAAGTACTCTTCCGTATTCTATGGTGCCAAGGTGGATGGAGCCGTTGACCGCAACAACTCTGAGGGTCGTGGTGGAGCCATCCCTTCGCTTGGCGAGATACGCAACTGCCACATCAATGTGGGCACAGGCAAGGAGTTGACCATCCGTGAGCTCTCCCAGCTCATCGTCAAGACCGTGGGCTTCGAGGGAACCGTGGAGTTTGATGCTGCCAAGCCAGACGGCACACCTAGAAAGCTCATCGACGTGAGCAAGCTTCACTCGCTCGGTTGGACCCACAAGGTGGAGATCGAGGACGGCGTGGAGAAACTCTATGAGTGGTATCAGCAGAGCCTGAAAGAGTAAAAGGGTAAATGAAAGACAAAAGTCTTATTCTAAGATAATAGAAAAATGGAAGTAATCAAGACTGATATAGAAGGAGTATTGGTGATAGAGCCTCGCATCTTCAAGGATGCCAGGGGTTATTTCTTCGAGAGCTTCTCGCAGAGGGAGTTTGACGAGAAGGTGGTGCCTATCTTGGGGCATCAGGTGAATTTCTGCCAGGACAACGAGAGCATGTCGTCCTACGGCGTGATGAGAGGTCTGCATTTCCAGCGTCCACCTTTCACCCAGAGCAAACTGGTGCGTTGCGTGAAGGGCGCGGTGCTCGACGTGGCAGTTGATATCCGCAAGGGTTCGCCTACCTTTGGCAAGCACGTGGCGGTGGAACTCACCGAGGACAACCATCGCCAGTTCTTCATCTCTCGTGGCTTCGCCCATGGCTTTGCCGTGCTGAGCGAGACCGCCGTGTTCCAGTACAAGTGTGATGAGTTCTATCACCCAGAGGCAGACGGTGGCATCTCCATCCTCGACGACAGCCTTGGCATCGACTGGAAGATTCCTACCGACCATGCCATCCTGAGCGAGAAGGACACCAAGCACGACTTGCTGAAGGACTTCGATACGCCATTCGACATCAATGTAAGCTTGTACGAATAATTGAACTTCCGTACAACGAAATTTGTATTAAAATCATCAGAGAAAATGAATATACTAGTGACAGGTGCCAACGGTCAGCTCGGCAATGAGATGAGAATCGTTAGCCAAAATACCACAGACCACTATATCTTCACGGATGTCAACCAGGTGGAGGGGCTTGAGACCACTTACCTCGACATCACGGATATGGATGCCATCAGAAAGATGGTGAAGGAGAATGACGTCAATGTCATCGTCAACTGTGCCGCATGGACCAATGTGGATGCTTGTGAAACCGATGAGAAATTGGCGGCGCTCGCCGAGAAACTGAACGCCGATGCCCCTGAGAACCTCGCCCAGGCGATGAAGGAGGTGAACGGATTGCTGGTTCAGATTTCCACCGACTATGTGTTCGGCAAGGAACCCTACAATGTGCCTTGCAGTCCGGAGCAGAAGGGCACGCCTACGGGCGTATATGGCACGACCAAGCTGCATGGCGAGCAGAAGATTATCGCCACGGGATGCAAGTATGTCATCATCCGCACGGCTTGGCTGTACTCTGAGTTTGGCAAGAACTTCTGCAAGACGATGCTCAACTTGACCGCCACCAAACCGCAGTTGAAGGTGGTGTTCGACCAGTGTGGCACGCCTACCTACGCCCTCGACCTCGCCAATGCCATCGTCACTATATTAAATAAGGTGAAGGAAAGCCAGTCTTCTGCTGACGGCAATGCTTCTTCGGAGGGCAATGCTCCTGCTGGGGCAGGTGCTGCCGAGAAATACGTGGGCGTTTATCACTTCTCGAACGAGGGCGTTTGCTCTTGGTACGACTTCACGCAGATGATAGCGAGAATCGCAGGGCACACCGAGTGTGACATCCAGCCATGCTATAGCTCCGAGTTCCCTTCGCCAGTGACTCGTCCGGCTTACTCCGTGCTCGACAAGCGCACCATCAAGGAGACTTTCGGCGTGAAAGTGCCTTACTGGATTGACTCGCTGGAGAAATGTATCGCCAATCTGAAGAAGACTTTTTAATTAGTAACAATCAAGACATTTCGAAATATGGCAAAAAGAAATATCGTTATCACAGGCGGTGCGGGCTTCATCGGCTCACACGTTGTTCGCCTCTTCGTGAACAAGTATCCTGAGTACAACATCATCAACCTCGATAAGTTGACCTACGCTGGCAACCTCGCCAACCTGAAGGACATCGAGGACAAGCCAAACTATAAATTCGTGAAGATGGATATCTGCGACTTCGATGCCTTCTATCAGTTGATGCAAGACGAGCACGTGGATGGCATCATCCATCTTGCCGCCGAGAGCCACGTGGATAGAAGCATCAAGGACCCTTTCACCTTCGCACAGACCAATGTGATGGGAACCTTGTCTCTGCTCCAGGCAGCCAAGACCTATTGGGAGAGCCTTCCTGAGGGTTACGAGGGCAAGCGATTTTACCATATCTCTACCGACGAGGTGTATGGCGCCTTGCAGATGACTCACCCAGAGGGCGTGCCAGCTCCGTTCACCACCAAGGCTTCGAGCGACAAAAACCATGAGGCTTATGGCGAGGAGTTCTTCTTGGAGACCACCAAGTACAACCCTCACTCTCCATACTCAGCCTCCAAGGCTAGTTCCGACCACTTCGTGCGTGCTTTCCACGACACCTACGGAATGCCTACCATCGTGACCAACTGCTCCAACAACTATGGTCCATATCAGTTCCCAGAGAAGTTGATTCCTCTCTTCATCAACAACATCCGCCATCGCAAGCCATTGCCTGTGTACGGCAAGGGTGAGAACGTGCGCGACTGGTTGTATGTGGAGGATCACGCTCGTGCCATCGACATGATATTCCACCATGGCAAGATCGCCGAGACCTACAACATCGGTGGTTTCAACGAGTGGAAGAACATCGACATCATCAAGGTGGTGATCAAGACCGTGGATCGCTTGCTCGGCAGAAAAGAAGGCGAGGACATGGACCTCATCACCCATGTGACCGACCGCAAGGGTCACGACATGCGCTATGCCATCGACTCACGCAAGCTCCAGAAGGAACTCGGATGGGAACCTTCCCTGCAGTTTGAGGAGGGCATCGAGAAGACCGTGAAGTGGTATCTCGACAACCAGGAGTGGATGGACAACGTGACGAGCGGTGACTATCAGAAGTATTACGAGAACATGTACAAGAACAGATAATAACATTTCAATCTCAGAAAGAATCAAAATAACAGTTATAACTTCAATATCAAGGATGACAAACAAAAATGCACATCATCTGCCAGCGTGGGCAGAAATCGAATATACGGCGTTATGCAAAAGCCCTTATCTGTCAACTCCATTCTTCGTGCCTAAGGAGTCGAAAGTGTTCCTTTGCAGAGAGGATGGAAGCAGAAAAGAGGCGAGAATCTTATACCTGGTCTTCAAGCCAGCTGATGCACCTGAGGACGCAGAGTGGGAAGACGACCCAGTGCCAGGTGAAATCCTAGTGTCGGTCTTGGGCGATGATGACGAGGAGGTGGAGCCAGTCAAGGCTGTCTTCCTCGACCAGGATGTAGAGGACTTCATCCAGGTGGTGGAGGAGGATGATGCTACCATCACCTTCGACATCGACTGGGACTATGGTGAGGTGAAAGTGGAGAAGTCGGAGAAGACTCGTGACGGATTCGTCTGCAAGAAGGAGGACTTCGGCGACGAGGGACTGCTTGTCACCTTGACTCCTGATGAGGGCGCACCTTTTACGATGCGCTTGCAGATTCCATACCTGGGCTTCTCGCTCTACGACAAGGATGGCAACAAGGTGCACGGAGATGTGGTCGTGCCTCACGACAAGGTGAACGACTATAGTTATGACTTCGTGGGCGATGACAACAACGACCGCTTCTCGCTCCACTTGGACAATGACAAGCTCATCTATACTTGTGTGCTCCGTCCTCACGAGGCGAAACTCGTGGTACGTGACCAAAGACAGAAGATGGCAATCGTGGATGAATTGCCATCAGAGGGCAAGTTGACCGACTTGATGATGAATGCCCACGAGATTCTTGTGAAGAACAAGAACTATCGCTGGCGTGTCACCCTGAGCGGCACTTCCCTGGAGTCGGAGAGTGAAAGCGAGTTTGAGCTGGAGCCTACTGCCTTGGGCAACTATGCTTACGAGCAGTTCCAGAAGGCAGCTGGAAATATCGACGAACTGGGCGGTCATCTGATAGCCTTGGAACAGAAGTATGCTTTCCAGTGGTTCTGGTTGAAGGAGGAGGATTGGCGCCACGACGATGCCATGTTCGATATGTTCATGAAGCAGTTGGTGGCATTCTCTTATGTCAGTCAGAAGCCTATCCAGGGCGACCAGTTGCAAGCACGCAACAACAAGCGCAAGATACGCCGTTGTGCCAAGATGATTTTGGCGCATCAGGCTGGAGAGCAGAGTCTCTGGGATGAGGATGAGGAGGCACGCAAGGAAATCCTCTATCTCTTCAGTACATTCCACAAGGAATTTACGGAGGCATTGGAAAATTAAACATTAAACATTATTAATAAACGCCTAGTATAGGGGTGAATTCGGATTTTTTTCCCTAATTTTGCACCTTGGTAAATTATGTATTGTAAAATCTGAAGAAAATATACAATAAAAATAATGAAGAAGAAAATTCAGTTCAGTCTCGTCTATCGAGACATGTGGCAGAGTTCTGGTAAGTTCCAGCCACGTAAAGACCAGTTGGCTAAGATAGCCCCAGTAATCATCGAGATGGGTTGCTTTAGCCGTGTAGAGACCAATGGTGGTGCCTTCGAGCAGGTAAACCTCTTGGCAGGTGAGAACCCTAACGAGGCTGTTCGCGCATTCTGCAAGCCTTTCAATGAGGCTGGTATCAAAACCCACATGCTCGACCGTGGTCTGAACGCTCTTCGTATGTATCCTGTGCCAGACGATGTACGTGCCCTCATGTACAAGGTGAAGGCTAAGCAGGGTACCAACATCACCCGTATCTTCGATGGTTTGAACGATGTGCGCAACATCATTCCTTCTATCAAGTGGGCTAAGGAAGGTGGCATGACTCCTCAGTGTGCGCTCTGTATCACCAATTCTCCTGTACATACACTCGAATACTATATGAACATTGCCGACCAGCTCATCGCTGCTGGTGCAGAGGAAATCTGCTTGAAGGATATGGCTGGTATCGGTCAGCCTGCATTCCTCGGCAAGCTCACCAAGATGATCAAGGACAAGTATCCTGAGATTATCATCCAGTATCATGGTCACTCAGGTCCTGGTCTCTCCATGGCTTCCATCCTTGAGGTTTGCAACAATGGTGCCGACATCATCGATACAGCTATCGAGCCATTGTCTTGGGGTAAGGTTCACCCAGACATCATCTCTGTCATCAGCATGTTGAAGAACGAGGGCTTCGAGGTGCCTGAGATCAACATGAGCGCTTACATGAAGGCTCGTGCCATGACCCAGGAGTTCATCGACGAGTGGCTCGGTTACTTCATCAACCCAGGCAACAAGATCATGAGCTCTCTCTTGCTCGGTTGCGGTCTTCCTGGTGGTATGATGGGTTCTATGATGGCAGACCTCGGTGGTATGCGTCAGACTATCAACAACATCCGCAAAAAGAAGGGTGAGGAGGAATTGTCTATGGACGACCTCTTGATCAAGCTCTTCGACGAGGTAGAGTATGTTTGGCCACGTGTAGGTTATCCTCCATTGGTAACTCCATTCAGCCAGTACGTGAAGAACATCTCATTGATGAACCTCCTCACCATGGAGCAGGGCAAGGGCCGCTTCGTGATGATGGACGACTCTATGTGGGGTATGATTCTCGGTAAGAGTGGTAAGATTCCTGGTACTATCGACCCAGAGTTGGTAGAGCTGGCTAAGAAGCAGGGCAGAGAGTTCACCGACGTTGACGCTCACACATTGCTCACCAACGCCCTCGATGACTTCAAGAAGGAGATGGACGAGAACGGTTGGGACTACGGTCAGGACGATGAGGAGCTCTTCGAACTCGCCATGCACCCAGAGCAGTATCGCAACTATAAGAGCGGTCAGGCTAAGAAGAACTTCTTGGCAGACCTCCAGAAGGCTAAGGACGCTAAGCTCGGCAGCACTTTGACTCCAGCTCAGCTCGCTGAGTTCAAGCACGCCAAGGCTGATGCTATCGTAGCACCAGTGGCAGGTCAGATCTTCTGGGAGTTCCAGGGCGAAGGCGAGTGCGCACCAGCCGTAGAGCCATTCATCGGCAAGGAGTACAAGGAAGGCGACGCATTCTGCTACATCCTCGCTCCATGGGGTGAGTTTGAGACAGTGCCAGCCGCTCTTGGTGGTAAGCTCGTGGAAATCAATGCTAAGCAGGGCAGCAAGATACGCAAGGGCGATGTCATCGCTTACATTGAGCGCGAGAATAAAGAATAAATGATAAATAATAAATAATAATGTATAAATAGGCATACGCCCAATATACAGTATTTATAATTTATGAATTATAATTTATTAATTGACAAGTATTATCCAGAGGACAATGAGCTTCGTCATATCCTCATCAACCATAGCCAATCTGTAGCGCGAAAAGCGCTACAGATTGTTTCGTCTCATCCTGAATTGCACCTCGATGCCCAGTTTGTAGAGGAAGCAGCCATGCTTCACGACCTGGGAATCTTCCGCACGGATGCCCCTGGCATACAGTGTTTCGGCTCGGAGCCTTACATCTGTCATGGACGATTGGGAGCGGAAATCTTGCGCAAGGAGGGCTATGAGCGACATGCTCGTGTATGCGAGCGACATACGGGTGCCGGAATCACTTGCAAGGAAATCATCGCACAGGGATTGCCGTTGCCTCACCAAGACTTTCTGCCAGAAACAATGGAGGAGAAAGTCATCTGCTATGCTGATAAATTCTTCAGCAAGACGCACCTCGACCGAGAAAAATCCATCGAGAAAGCCGAGAAAAGCTTGGCTAAGTTTGGAGAGGATGGGGTGATGCGCTTCCGAGAGTGGGAGCGGATGTTTGAATAACGAATGATTCTGTCATTTGATTGATCATTAGAATCCTATTTTTGAATGAGAAAACAATCGATTATAGTACTTCTGCTGTTTGCCTTCATCTGCATGATGGCAAGCCCTAACTTGTTGCTTGCCAAAAAGAAGAAAAAGGACAAGAGGGCAGATGCAGCCTTGGCGGTGGGCGACTCCATATTCGTGGATTCGCTTGGCAATGTCATCGGTGATTCCCTGGGAAATGCCGAGGCGGACACTGCGTCCATGGACTCCCTGCAGAAGGCTATTTGGAAACATAATAAGGTGGTGGATGATAGTATCCGCCTCGATAGCTTAAACCGCAAGAAGTCGGGAGGCGTGGATGCTCCTGTCGATTATACGGCAGAAGACTCCCTCGTCTATGACGCTCCCAACAAGGTGGCGCATCTCTATGGCAACTCCAACGTGAAATACACCAACATGGACCTCACGAGTGACAAGATTGCCATGGACATCGACAAGAGTACGGTGAAAGCTACTGGTACTGCCGACTCTACCGCCGACAAGGGCGTGAAGGGAAGACCTGTCTTCAAGATGGGCTCGGACACCTATGATACCGATACCATCGCCTTCAACTTCAAGAGCAAGAAAGCCCTTATTAATAATGTTTATACCGAACAGCAAGATGGATTCTTGACGGGTGCTCGCTCCAAGCGTGACTCTTCGGGTGTCATCTATTTGCAGCATGGTCGATACACCACGTGTGATGACCCACATCCAGACTTCTACATCTCCTTGTCTCGTGCCAAGGTGCGCCCTGGCAAGGACGTGGTGTTTGGTCCGGCTTATCTCGTGGTCTGCGATGTGCCGATGCCGTTGGCTATTCCATACGGTTTCTTCCCATTCACCAAGAGTTATTCCAGCGGTTTTATCATGCCTACCTATGGCGATGAGAGCGACCGTGGTTTCTATCTCCGTGATGGTGGTTATTACTTCGCCATCAGCGACAAGTGGGACTTGAAACTCCTGGGCGAGATCTACACCAAGGGCTCTTGGGGAATATCTGCTGCCAGCAACTATCGCAAGCGTTATAAGTATTCGGGCAGTTTCTTCTTCAGCTATCAAGATACGAAGACGGGCGACAAGGGAATGCCTGACTTTGCGGAGCAGGAGAGTTTCAAGATCCAGTGGAGTCACCGACAAGACTCCAAGGCAAGTCCTTTCAGTTCGTTGTCGGCAAGCGTCAACTTCGCCTCTACGAGTTATGAGCGCAACAATCTGAACTCGCTCTACAATCCGCAGACCTTGACGCAGAGTACACGTACTTCTTCCGTCAACTGGAGCACTGGCTTCTCTAGCATCGGCATGACGCTGAGTGCCACGATGAATCTCTCCCAGAACATGCGAGATTCTACCATCTCCATGACGTTGCCGGACTTGAATATCTCCATCGCCCGATTCTATCCTTTCCGTAGAAAGAAGATGGTGGGAGACGAGAGATGGTACGAGAAGATTGCGATGAGCTATACGGGTCACATCAGCAACTCCATCAACACGAAGGAAGACAAGTTGATGCATAGCAATCTCATCAAGGACTGGCGCAATGCTTGGCAACATCAGATTCCTATCAGTGGTTCGTTCACCCTCTTCAAGTACATCAATGTGAACCCAAGCTTCAACTTCACCGACCGTATGTACACCAATAAGGTGACGAAGTCGTGGGATGAACAGAAGCAAGTGGAGGTGTGCGATACCACATACGGCTTCCACAATGTCTATAACTGGAACTTCAGTGTGGGCTTGTCCACCAAGTTGTATGGCTTCTGGGTGCCAAGCCGCAAGATATTCGGCGACAAGATACAAGCCATCCGTCACGTGATTACCCCAACCGTCAGCTTCAGCTATGCGCCTGACTTCGGTGCTACTCGCTATGGCTATTGGGACACTTATCAGAAGACCGATGCCGATGGCAATGTCTCGCTCGTTAGCTATTCGCCATACCAAGGTTCGCTCTATGGCGTGCCTGGCAAGGGAAAGACGGGAAGTCTCTCGTTCTCCTTGGGTAACAACTTGGAGATGAAGGTCAAGAGCGACAAGGACTCCACGGGATTCAAGAAAATCAGCTTGATTGATGCGTTCGACATCAATATGAGTTACAATATGGCAGCCAAGGTTCGTCCTTGGAGTGACATGAACATCAACTTGCGCTTGAAGTGGTGGAAGAACTACACGTTCAATATGAATGCCGTCTTCGCCACTTACGCCTATGAGATGGATGACCAGGGCAACGTCTATGTGGGCAACCACACGGAGTGGGGCAAGGGTCGTTTCGGACGATTCCAGGGAATGTCGCAAAACCTCTCGTTCACTTTGACCCCAGAGAAGTTGGCTAAGCTTTTCGGAGGAGGCAAGAGTGATAGCGATGACAAGAACAACAATCGCAATCAAGATGACGATGAGGGCATGGACACCGACATCGAGAGCAATGTCGATGATACAATGGAGAAAGGAAAGAACGGTGCCAAGAAGAAGGGGGGCAAGGCTAAGACCGACTCGGATGGCTATATGGCTTTCAAGATGCCTTGGTCGTTGACCTTCGGATATGGTATCACGATGCGTGAGGACACACGCCGTGAGAAGTTCAATGAGAAGTCCATGCGTTACCCATACAAGTTTACACAGACGCTCAATATGAGTGGTAACGTGCGAATCAGTGACGGATGGAACATCAGTTTCTCTTCTGGTTACGACTTCGACAACCACAAGATGAGTATGACTACGGCAAGCTTGCAGCGTGACTTGCACTGTTTCAACATGAGTTGCTCGGTGGTGCTCGCTCCTTATACAAGCTATAACTTCACCTTCCGTTGTAACGCCTCTACGCTGACGGATGCGTTGAAGTACGACAAGCGAAGCGGTTATTCCAATGCCGTGCAGTGGTACTAAGAGAAAAAATGCCGTTTATTTTGTATTGTCTTCGATTTGCTGTAACTTTGCAAACATGTTTATAGTAGTAGCTTTTATATTCATGGGAATCTTTGTGGGATACGGATTCCGAAAGAACAAGACGGAATGGCTGTCGAAAGTCATCAACCTTTGGGTTTGGATACTCCTATTCTTGATGGGCATCGAGGTGGGAGGCAACGAACATATCATGCAGGCACTCCCTACTTTGGGAGTCGAGGCACTGGTGGTTTCGGTACTGACAATCCTGGGAAGTTGTGTGGGAGCATGGATGCTCTGGAAATATATCGGTAGGAAAGGAGGGGCTACCAGATGAAAGGGAGTTTGATCGTAGTGGGATTCTTCGTCTTGGGAGTTTGCCTGGGACGACTGGACTTGGCGCCGGTTCTCTTGATGGATAGCAGAGTTACTTTCGCCGCCCTATGCTGCTTGCTCTTCTGTGTGGGAATGAGCATCGGCAGCAATGACAATATCGTGAGCGAGTTCCGATCGCTGAATCCACGATTGGCACTGTTGCCCGTGGCGACGATATTGGGCAGCTTTGCTGGTAGTCTTGTGGCATGGCTCTTCTTGCAATACCGAGGCGTCACCGACTGTATGGCGGTGGGAAGCGGCTTTGCCTATTATTCCATATCCAGTATCTTCATTACCCAATATCGTGGGGCGGAACTGGGGACGGTGGCTCTCCTGGCGAATATCTATCGGGAGATACTCACTCTCTTGATTGCTCCCTTGTTGGCAAAGGTGTTTGGACCGTTGGCTCCCATCTCTTCGGGGGGTGCCACGACCATGGACACTACGTTGCCTATCATCTCGCAAACTTGTGGGCAACAATATGTGGTGGTATCGCTCTTCCATGGTTTTGTGGTCGATTTCTCCGTGCCATTCCTCGTCACGATGTGGTGTATGTTGTAGAAAATAGTAGTGGAAAAGGCTTTTGCAACTCGGTTGCAGAAGCCTTTTTGTAATTTTGCACCCGAAAGGAGAAATGGCGGACTGACCGCTAGGAAAAGAGATATAAAAGAATGTGTAACAAAAAGTATCATATCATGGAAGAAATGAAAAAGAAAATCATCCTCATCGCTGTGACGGCAGTCTTGCTGGTCGGTGCGATTTGGGTGGAGAAGAATTGCAACCTTGCCACTTGGCAGTTGCTGATCGTTTATCTTATACCTTATTTAATAATAGGGCATGAGACCTTGATGGAGGCTGCCGAGGGCATCGCCCATGGCGAAGTTTTTGATGAGGACTTCTTGATGGCAATCGCCACCATCGGTGCTCTCTGCATTGGATTCTTTCCCGATTCGGAGACGGAGTTTCCTGAGGCTGTGTTTGTGATGCTCTTCTTCCAAGTAGGCGAACTCTTTGAGGGATATGCCGAGGGAAAGAGTCGTGACAGCATCTCTCACTTGATGGATATTCGTCCGGATGTGGCGAATGTGGAGAGAAAAAGCCTTGTCGAGACGGTTTCGCCTGAAGAGGTGAAGGTGGGCGAGGTCATCGTCGTCCGACCAGGCGAGAAAGTGCCTTTGGATGGTGTTGTCGTAGAGGGTAGTTCTGCCTTGAACACCTTGGCGTTGACAGGAGAGAGTGTGCCTCGTGACTTGAACGAGGGCGATGAGGTCGTCTCTGGATGTATCAACTTGACGGGTGTCATCCGTGTTCGAACGACGAAGAACTTCGGTGAGAGCACCGTTTCCAAGATTATCGCCTTGGTGGAGAGCGCCGATGAAAACAAGTCGAAGAGTGAGGCTTTCATCACTCGCTTTGCCCGTGTCTATACGCCTATCGTGGTTTTCGCCGCCTTGGCTTTGGCTCTTATCCCACCATTCTTGGGAGCTTGTGGCATAGGTTCGTCGCTCTTCGGCATCGGAGGCTTCCTCGACAATCTGCCATTGTGGCTCAATCGTGCCTTGATCTTTTTGGTGGTATCTTGTCCTTGTGCCTTGGTCATCAGTGTGCCGCTTACCTTCTTCGCCGGCATCGGTGGAGCCTCTCGCCGAGGTATCCTCGTCAAGGGAAGCAACTATATGGATGTGCTTGCCAAGGTGAAGACGGTGGTATTTGACAAGACGGGAACCTTGACGCACGGAGAATGCTTGGTGAAGGATGGACACATCAGCAACATTGTAGTGAATGATACCGTCAAGGAGGGTAGTGCGGAAGCCATCGTGGAACTGAGAAAACTTGGTGTGAAAAAGACTGTGATGCTGACGGGTGACCATCAAGCTGTAGGAGAGAATGTGGCTCGACAGCTAGGTATCGATGAATGCCATACCGAGTTGCTGCCTACGGATAAGGTGGCTGAGGTGGAACGTCTCTTGCAAGCGCCTGCTTCGGATGAAGAGAATGGAACCTTGGCTTACGTGGGGGATGGCATCAACGATGCTCCTGTGCTGAAGCGAGCTGATGTCGGCATCGCCATGGGAGCCTTGGGCAGTGACGCTGCCATCGAGGCTGCCGATGTGGTCTTGATGGATGACGAGCCGAGAAAGATAGCGCTAGCCATCCAGATAGCTCGTCGCACGATTCGTATCGCTCATGAGAACGTGACATTTGCCATCGGAGTGAAGGTGGCGGTTCTGCTGCTGGCTACCTTTGGACTCGGTACGATGTGGATGGCGGTCTTCGCCGATGTCGGTGTCACCGTGTTGGCTGTTCTCAATGCCATGAGGGCATTGAGGGTGGCATAAGTCAACGAAAAAGGGCAAGTTCTGATACCAGAAACTTGCCCTTTTCACTATATAAAAATCTCTCTCTGAAAATTCTGTCTTTCTGAAAGATGGTCTAGACGACTTGCCTTAGCAAAGGCGATGGTTCATATCTGCAACCTCTGGGATAGAACTTACGACATGCTTCAAGAACATACCCATGCAAAATACCATACCTGAAAACATCACTGCTGCGAAAGCCAAAGCTAAAGTAAAAATAGTCATCTTTTTTATCCTTTTTAATATTAATACTGTTATTTCAATCTTTTCGACTGCAAAGTTAACACTTTTTTGTCGAAATACGGCTGTCTTTGCTAAGAAATATAAATATAATGCCTATTTCTTGATATGCGTCAAGCAGATGTTTTTGTTAGCTCTTCTCCATAATCTTTTGTAGGTCGCTTTCTTCTCCTACAATCCAGAGTATGTCACCTTTTTGGAAGACATGGGATGGAGCTATCTTCGTCAGGTTTTCCTGACCTTCCTCCAAGCCTACCACCATACAGTTGTACTTGTCACGGATGCCGCTCTCGATGAGCGATTTTCCGCAGAACTCACTCTTGCTGCTGATGATGAGCTGGCGCAATTTCATCTCTCGTTTCTCTATCTCCAAGTCTTCTGGATAGATGTCTTGGGCGATGGAGGTGGCAAACTTCTGTAGTTGCTCATCGTTGCCGATGACCTGCAACTTGTCGCCGGGGAAGATGATGGTTTCGCCATTCGGGATGTTCAATCTTTGCGAACCTCGCATGATGCTGCTCATGTCGATTCCGAATCGTTGGCGAAGGTGTAATTGCTGTAGCGACTTTCCACCCCAAGTGGAATCTACGGGTACCTCAAACTCACTGATGTGGATGTCTCGGTCGAGCAAATGTCCCTCGTAGAGTGGTTTTTTCTCTCCGTTCACCTGAGCCATGATGTCACGGGAACGGAGATTGTGGATGAAGACACGCTCCATCTTGATGCTTCGCTTCTTGGTCCATCTGGATGCAATCATCAGAGATACCACCACCACGCCGATGATAATCATGAGGGCATTGGTGAATCGGGTGAGATAGTTGCAGATATAGAAGATGAAGCCTAGGGCAATGACGAATCTCACGAAGATGGTGAAAAGCAGAGGGATGCGGTTGATGCTACTCTCCACCCAAAGGCGCTTCCACTCATTGCTGTGGTTCTTCTTCATCACGATGGCACGTAGGAATGGGGCGATGATGATGATGGTCAGGAGACCTGTGATGGCATTGGCGTACCAGTGCAATCGCCAGCCAGGGAAGAGGCTTCGCATGAATGGCAGGACAAATGTGAACATCAGGGTGATGACGGCTGCCGAGAGGATGGAGTATGCCACTGTATTGATGGTCATCTGCTTGAGTAGAGACTTCCACTTGCTCTGTTGGGTAGTGGATGGATGGCTCATGGCAAAGTGGTTGAGTACGTTGATGAGCTTGTCGGGCAGATGCTTCTCCATCACAAGATAGGTAGGGGTGGCGAGGCGAATCATGTAAGGGGTGAGGAAGGTGGTGATGACGGACACGGCAACGACCACAGGATAGAGGAAGTTGCTGATGACACCTAGCGACAGTCCCAATGAGGCGATGATGAATGAGAACTCACCAATCTGTGACATGGAGAATCCACAGCGCATCGCCGACTTCAATGACTCGCCGCCCAACATGAATCCCAGGGTGCCCAATATCGCCTGACCTACCAGGATGGTGCATACCAAGGCGAGGATAGGCAGGGCGTATTCCACCAATATCTTAGGATCGACCAACATGCCGACGGAAACGAAGAAGATGGCTCCGAAGAGGTTCTTCACGGGTTCTACCAACTTGATGATTTTCTCCGCCTCGACGGTCTCCGCCAAGATGCTACCCATGACGAAAGCTCCGAAGGCACTGGAGAATCCCACCTTGGTGGAGAGTACCGCCATGCCGCAGCACAAGCCCAATGCCACGATAAGCAAGGTCTCATTGTTGACCAGCTTGCGTACCGAACGCAAGAACCAAGGGATGGCGAAGATGCCCACGATAAACCAAAGGACGAGGAAGAAACCTATCTTGACGATGGAGCCCAACATCTGTTCGCCGTCGGGATTGCTGCCCCCAGCTATCGCCGAGAGCATCACCATCATCACGATGGCAAGGATGTCTTCCAGTATCAGCACGCTCATCACCATGCCGGCGAATTTCTGCTGCCGCAGTCCCATGTCGTCGAATGCCTTATATATAATAGTGGTGGAACTCATGGCGAGCATACCTCCGAGGAAGATGCAGTCCATCTTGCTCCATCCGAACCCATGTCCCACGCTGATGCCGAGCATCATCATCGAGAAGACGATGACTACCGTGGCGATGATGGGCGAGGCACCCATCTTGACGATCTTCTTGAATGAGAAGTCGAGACCCAGGGAGAACAAGGTGAAGATAACACCGATGTCAGCCCACGTCTTGATGTCGCTCTCGTCGATGACCGACATGGTGTAAGGCATATGAGGAGAAACGAGAAAACCTGCCACGATATAGCCGAGCACAAGGGGTTGCTTGAGTTTCTTGAAGATGATGGTGACGATGCCTGCCACCATCAGAATCAAGGCGAGGTCTTTTACGAGATATGGTATTTCATTCATTGATAATTAAGAATTTATAATTAATAATTAAGAATGAGGCTTTTCAGCCATAAAAAAATAAGAATTAATAATTAAAGTGGATATATGCTTTATAGAAGCCCATAAGCCAACTCTTAATTATTAATTCTTAATTATTTAATTGAGTTTAGTCGTTGTATTCGGCTGTGATCTCTGCAATCTTCACAATGGTCTGAACGGCTTTCTCCATCACCTGGATGCTGACAAACTCGTGAGGACCATGGAAGTTGACACCGCCGGCGAAGATGTTAGGACAAGGAAGCCCCTTGAAACTGAGCTGTGCGCCATCGGTACCGCCACGGATAGGTTCTACACGAGGAGGAACGCCGCTCTCTTGCATCGCTCTGAGCACAATGTCGATGACGTGCATGTTAGGGTCTATCTTCTCCTTCATGTTGTAGTACTGGTCGTAAATCTCAGCTTCGCAAGTGCCCTCGCCATATTTCTCGTTGATTTTCTTGACGCAATCAGCGATGAATGCCTTGCGGTCCTCAAACTTGTCACGGTCATGGTCACGGATGATGTAAGCCAACTTGGCTTCCTCGCAGTGGCTCTCGATGCCGAGCAGGTGATAGAAGCCCTGGTAGCCCTCGGTAGTCTCAGGCAAGTCGGTCTCCGGAATCATGTTTTGGAACTCAACGGCGAGTCGGCTGGCATTGATCATCTTGCCCTTGGCATAACCCGTGTGGACACTGACACCCTTGATGTGAATCTTGGCAGCTGCGGCATTGAAGTTCTCATACTCCAGGTCGCCCAGGTCGCCGCCGTCCATGGTGTAAGCCCAATCGCAGGCAAACTTCTCGACATCGAAGTGATGGGCGCCCATTCCGATTTCCTCGTCAGGGTTGAAGCCTACTCTGATGTCACCATGCTTGATTTCATCGTGGTCACGGAGGTAGCACATAGCCTGTACGATTTCGGCGATGCCCGCCTTGTCGTCGGCACCAAGAAGAGTCGTGCCGTCGGTGACGATGATGTCCTCGCCCTTGTGGGCTTTGAGTTCAGGAAATTTATCGACTCTAGAGAAGATGCCAGGGCTCAGTTCGATGTCGTTGCCATCATAGTTCTTGATGATACGAGCCTTGATATCCTTTCCGCTAGCGTCGGGACTGGTGTCCATGTGGGAGATAAATCCGATGGTGGGTGTCTTTTTCTTGGTATTGCCCTTGAGAGTGGCGTAGATGTAGCCCATGTCGTCCATCTCTACGTCGCAGAGGCCTTCCTCCTCCAATTCATGTTTTAGATACTTGGCGAACTCCAGTTGTTTCGCCGTACTAGGCACACTGTCGGAGTCCTCGCTCGACTGTGTGTCAAACTTTGTGTAGTTTATAAAACGTTCTGCTAAGTCCATGTTCTTAATTAAATAATGTATAGATATTCCCCATGATGGGAGATATTGGTGACTCCGCTGGGACTCAAACCCAGGACCTTCAGAACCGGAATCTGACGCTCTATTCAACTAAGCTACGGAGCCATGGTAAAGATAATACGTTTGCAAAATTAATGCTTTTATTTGAAATAACCAAATATTTGTGTCTGTTTTCAGTGAAAAAGTTACAAACTGGCGTTGGAGGAAGAAAGGTAATCCATAAGTTTCTTGCAAAAATCCCTAAAATATATGCAATTAGATAGTAAAATATTAAAAATGCTAACATTTTGCAAAATAAATAGGAGAAAATGCTTGCAGATTAATAATTATTTTGTACCTTTGCACCGTCAGAAAGAAGATACCGTTGTTACTAACGTGGCTTTTGACAGCAAAATCGAATAAAAACAAAAGAAATAGAATCATATGAGTAATGTAATAAAACCTATCGACTACAAGGCGGTGCTCGACATGCGCCAAACGGAGATGGGTATCAAGTTGATCAAGGAGTTCTTCCAGGCTAACCTCTCTACAGAACTTCGCCTTCGTCGTGTCACGGCCCCTCTTTTCGTTTTGAAAGGCTTGGGTATCAACGATGATTTGAATGGTGTGGAGCGCCCAGTGACATTCCCTATCAAGGACTTGGGGGATGCCAAAGCTGAGGTCGTTCACTCTTTGGCTAAATGGAAGAGATTGACTTTGGCTGAGTATCATATCGAACCAGGTTATGGTGTCTATACCGATATGAATGCCATTCGTGCCGATGAGGAACTGGACAACTTGCATTCACTTTATGTCGATCAGTGGGATTGGGAGGCTGTTATCGAGAAAAAGGATCGTACGATAGCTTTCTTGGAAAATGTGGTTCGTCGTATCTATGCTGCTATCCGCCGTACGGAATATCTCACTTGTGAGCACTATCCAGAGCTCAAACCTTTCTTGCCAGAGCAGATTCACTTCGTACATGCCCAGGATTTGCTGGATATGTATCCTGATAAGACTCCTAAGGAGCGTGAGGATGCAATTTGCAAGAAGTATGGTGCCGTATTCGTAGAGGGTATTGGAGGAAAGTTGAGCGATGGAAAGAAGCACGATGGTCGTGCTCCTGACTATGATGACTGGAGTACCGTTGCAGAGAATGGAAAGGTGGGTCTCAATGGCGATATCTTGATTTGGTATCCTGTGTTGGGACGTAGCTTTGAGTTGAGCTCTATGGGTATCCGTGTGGATAAAGAGAGCTTGCTTCGCCAGTTGGAGATTGAGGGCAAGGAAGATCGCGAGAAATTGTACTTCCACCAGCAACTCTTGAACGACAAATTGCCTTTGAGTATTGGTGGCGGTATCGGGCAGAGTCGTCTTTGCATGGTATTGTTGCACAAGGCTCACATCGGTGAAATACAAGCGAGCATCTGGCCTGAGGAAATGCGCAAGGAATGCGCTGAGAATGGCATGATGCTCATCTAAAATATTTTTTTGGGAAGATTACTTTCGTGTGTAATGGGTATTTTTATGCCATTACAAGTTGGAACTCCTGTACTAGTTTTTCTAGTGCGGGAGTTTTTTCTTTTAAGTCATCGAAGATTTCCTTCTTCGACTTGATGACCTTGATCTCGCTTTGTTCCGCCAGACGGTAGTTGATGGTCAAGGCATTGTTGTTCAGTCCTCTTACAAGGGTAGTGCGGATGCGGTTCTTGATTTTGCTGACATCTTCCATCAGAATAGGATTGTCGATGACCACCTCGATGTTAGGGAACTCGGTGATGGTAGGGGTGAGCATCTTGAGACGTTGCGACATACCATACATCTCGGTGATGTGCTCCATTCTGATGCACATGCTGATCCATTGACCACGCAACTGCTCGTTGTTGAAAGGCGTTTGACTGCCATCAGTGCTCGCTGTTGCGTCGGGAGTATCTGTTATGGCATTGACGTTCTTGTAAGACGCTTCTTGGCTCTTCTCCAAGTTCTTGAAGGTCATGCCAATATTACCCAACTTAATACTCTTGCTGAGGATAGCCTTGCCTTTGGCGGCTGGGGCTTCTTGAGCCGTTTTGTTGTCGCTAGAGACAACAGAGGATTGGGCAGCAGGAATGGCTTCCACCTTCTTGCTGCCTTCTTGCGCCGCACCTGCACCCTGAGCAACAGGCTTAAGCGGAGCAATCAGTTTCTGAAACAGGGATTTTAATCTATGGGGCGTACGCCCCGCACTGGGCACGTCTTTGTCTTCTGGTTGGGTAATCTGGCCCACTTGGATGAGTGTCAGTTCCACCAACAGTCGTTTGTTGGAGCTCTGTCGGTATTGCACATCACAATCGTTCATGATTTTGAGTGCCTTATATAAAAAAGGTGTAGGAGCAGCCTGTGCTTGTGCCTGATATTTGGCTTTCTGCTCGTCGCTGGTTTCCAAGAGAGGCAAGGTCTGTGGGTCTTTTGCCATCATGACATTACGAACATGCTGGGCAAGACCTTGGATGAGGATGCCACCGTCGAAACCTTTGTTGATGATGTTGTTGAGGAGTACCATCATCTCGCTCACCTTGTTGGCGAGTGCTAAATCGACAAACTTGAAATAGTTGTCGCTGTCGAGCACATTGAGGTCTTCGATGACTTTCTTGTAGGTGATGTCGCCTTGGCAGAAGCTGGCAGCCTGGTCGAAGATGGAGAGTGCATCACGCATACCGCCATCTGCCTTTTCGGCGATGACAGCCAATGCTTGCTCTTCATATTTGATACCTTCTTTCTCAGCTACCATGGCAAGGTGCTTGATGGTGTTTGGCACCGTCATGCGCTCGAAGTCATAAATCTGACAACGGCTGAGGATGGTTGGCAGAATCTTGTGCTTCTCGGTAGTGGCGAGGATGAAGATGACATGCGAAGGTGGCTCCTCCAATGTCTTCAGAAAGGCATTGAAGGCAGCGGAACTGAGCATGTGGACCTCGTCGATGATAAACACCTTGTACTTGCCTACCTGAGGAGGTATGCGGGTCTGTTCCATGAGGGCCTTGATTTGCTCGACGCCATTGTTGCTGGCGGCATCCAACTCAAAGATGTTGAAGGAACGCTGCTCATTGAACGCCTTGCAACTTTCACACTCGTTGCAAGCCTCACCGTCTTCACGGGGATGCTCGCAGTTGATGGTCTTGGCGAAAATACGGGCACAGGTTGTCTTGCCCACACCACGTGGACCACAGAAAAGGTAGGCGTGAGCGAGCTTTCCGCTCTTCACGGCATTCTTCAAAGTCGTGGTCAAAGCACTCTGTCCTACTACGGAGTCGAAGCTCATCGGACGGTACTTTCTTGCAGAAACAATGTATTCTTCCATTATTTTTTCTTAAATGATGATGCAAAGATAACAAAAAAATATTATCTTTGCAAAAAAATAAGGAAATAAATGAGTAAACAATTAGGCGTAATCTGGAGTTATCTCTCTCATTATAAGTATCTTATAGTGATAATTGTGGGAGTTTTGGTGGTAGGTGTTATTGACGACAATAGCATCTGTCAGCACGTGAAATACCAAATTCAGATCAGCAACTTGCGTTCTGAGATAAAAAAATACACGGCGAGATACACCGAGGATTCCAAGGTGTTGAGAGAGATGCGCATGGGTACCAGGGCTTATGAGAAGATAGCAAGAGAACGCTATTTCATGAAAGCCGATGATGAGGATATCTTTGTGCTGAGTACAGATTTGCCTAAAAATAATGATGAAGAGATAGAAAATGAAACAGTTGAGTAAAGTACAGAGTGCTATTTTCTTGTTGGGCGGTGTGCTGATGGTTGTCGGCGCAGGTTGCTTTGCATTTGGTTTCATCCATCCACAGATGTTGCTTTATACCTGCTGGGTGTTCTTGTTGGGTACGGTATTGTTTAGTGTGATGCAGTCCATCCAACTCTATGAGGGAAAGTCCATGGTCATCCATCGCTTGAAGCGTATTCAGGCGGTAGCTGACATCTGTTTTGTGTTGTCGGGCATCTCGATGGTCGATACGGTATATGCTTTTGCTCGTCATTGGTTCTCCAATTATGAGACCTACATTACCTATTTTTATAATAAGTGGGTTTTGCTGCTTCTCATCGCAGCCTTGTTGGAGCTATATACTACACATCGCATTTCAGCTGAGTTGAAGAAGGAAATTGCCAAAAAATACTAAATAGTTGCAATATTCAATTAAATAGCATAAATTTTTTTCCGTACTTCAATATAAGGTTGTACTTTTGTTACCCGAAATACAGAAAGCTTATGAATAAAATACTTTATGCGTTCATCACCTTGTTGGCAATGACCTCATGTGCCAATAGCTATAACGTCCAAGGAACTTCCAACGTGAGTACTTTGGATGGGCGTATGCTATACCTGAAAACCTTAAAAGGAAACGAATTCAAAAATATAGATTCGTGTGACGTTGTCCATGGACAGTTCCATTTCTGTGGCAACTTGGATTCCGTGAAGATGGCAAATATTTTTATGGATGATGCTCAGGTGCTCCCTTTGGTGCTGGAAAGTGGCGATATCACTGTTAAGCTCGATGATACACAGCGTATCGTTAGTGGTACGCCTCTCAATGATAAGTTGTTTGCTTTCTTGAAGAAATACCAACAGCTGCAAAACCAGCAGATGGAATTGGTACATAAGCATGACCAAGCTATCATGGATGGTAGCGACATGAATGTGGTGGTGCAGAAGTTGAATGAGGAAGCGATGAAGTTGGCTGATCAAGAAGATAAATTGGTGACCACCTTTGTGACCGATAACTTTGACAATGTCTTGGGTCCTGGTGTCTTCTTTATGTTGACCGTGCAAGAGGAATACCCAATGCTGACTCCATGGATAGAAGACATCATGAGCAAGGCTACTGATACCTTCAAGAATGATCCATACGTGAAGGACTTCTATCAGAAGGCACAAGAGAACCAACAGATTATGAATGGAACTCGCGATGCAGAGATGGCTGCTCCATCCGTGCAAGCTCCTCAGATAGACCCTAATGCAGCTCCAGCTCCTACAGCCAACGACTTGGCTAAACCTACTATTCCAGAGAAAGAACCGGGTCAGGAGAATGCAATGGGAAAATAATCCATAGCAAAATGTATATAGCATGAAAATATTGATAAAAGATGGCATCATCGTCAACGAGGGACGCTCTTTCGAGGGCGACCTCTTGGTAGATGATGAACAAATTTCCGAAATATATGAAGGTGAAGCTCCCCGTGGTGTCTGTGATCGAGTAATTGATGCCTCGGGGTGTTTTGTTTTGCCAGGTGTCATTGACGATCATGTTCATTTTCGTGAACCGGGCTTGACACGCAAGGCTGATATCGGGAGTGAGAGTAGGGCGGCTGCATTCGGTGGCGTTACCTCTTACTTCGAAATGCCTAATACCCAGCCTCAAACCACCACGTTGGAGACATTGGAGGAAAAGTTCGCTTTGGCAAAGGAGAAAAGTCATGTGAACTATAGTTTCTTCTTCGGGGCTACTAATGATAACGTGGAATTGTTTGAGAAGTTGGATAAGAATAGAATCCCAGGTATCAAACTCTTTATGGGTTCGAGTACTGGTAATATGCTTGTCGATCAATATGATGCCTTGCAGAAAATCTTCCAGACTGCCCATCGCTTGGACTTGCCTGTGATGACTCATTGTGAGGATACCGACATCATCAACCGTAATATGGCAGCCTACAAGGAAAAGTATGGGGAAGACCCGGATGTGAAGTATCATCCGGAGATTAGAAGTGCTGAGGCTTGTTTGGAGAGTAGTCGATTGGCGGTAAAGCTCGCCAAGGAATCGGGGGCACGCTTGCATATCGCTCACTTGACAACGGCGCAGGAACTGGAACTCTTGGGCAAGGATGACAATATCACGGGCGAGGCTGTGATTGCTCACCTCTTTTTCACCGATGAGGACTATGCAACCAAGGGCTCGCTCATCAAATGTAATCCTGCCGTGAAGACCTTGAACGACAGAACGGCTTTGCGACAGGCTTTGAATGATGGCAGAATCGCAGTCATTGGTACCGACCATGCTCCCCATGAATGGGAAGACAAGCAGGGAGGATGTGCCAAGGCTGCTTCTGGAATGCCTATGATACAGTTCTCCTTGGTTACCATGTTGGAATTGGTGGACGAGGGTGTGCTTTCCATCGAAAAGATGGTGGAACTGATGTCGCATCGTCCAGCGAGTTTGTTCGAGGTGGCACGACGTGGCTATTTGCGTAAGGGATACCAGGCAGACATTGTCATTGTGCGCCCTCATTCTCCTTGGACTGTTACCAAGGATGAAATACAAAGCAAGTGCTTGTGGAGTCCGATGGAGGGACATGAATATCAGTGGCGAGTGGAGCAAACGCTCTGCAATGGACACATTATATATAATAAAGGTGTATTCGACGCTTCCTATCGAGGTGAAGAAATCGCTTTCAGAGAGGATGTTTGATGATTGGTAACAAGGAATATTCGTCGAGGAAAATACTGGTATACGAGATTTCTGAGGTGACTCCCTATATCAACTGGCTTTATTTTTACCATGCCTGGGGATTGAGTGGAAAACCCAAGGAAGAAAAGGAAAAGATGCAGAATGAAGCGCTCGGCATGTTGGAGTCTTGGCAAGGAAAGTATCATACCCATGGTATCTTTCGATTGCTGGAGGCGAATAGTGAGGGCGACGATATCGTCTTGTTTGATGGCTCTTCTATAACTAGGATTCCGATGCTTCGCCAGCAGAAGGCTTCTTCGGAAGGTGAACCCAACTTATGCTTGGCAGACTTCATCCGTCCGCTATCGCAACAAAAGCGAGACCAGTTGGGCTTGTTCTGTACGACGGTAGATGCCGAGATTGTGGAGCTGTATCATCAGGATGATTATCTCTCCATGTTGGCGCAAACCTTATGCGACCGATTGGCGGAAGCATCGGCGGAAAGACTGCATGAACAGGTGAGGAAAGAGTTCTGGGGATATGCCCCAGATGAGCATCTGACCATGGAACAGTCTCATCGAGAGGAATACCAAGGTATTCGTCCAGCAGTGGGTTATCCTTCGATGCCAGATACGAGTGTGAATTTCATCCTCAATGAATTGCTAGGGATGAAGGATGTGAACATCCGACTTACCGAAAGTGGTATGATGACACCTCATTCCAGTGTGTCGGGATTGATGTTCGCCCATCCGAAGGCTCGGTATTTTGAGTTGGGTAAGATAGGAGAAGACCAGTTGAGGGACTATGCCAAAAGACGAGGCATTCCATTGGAATTGATGAGACGTTTCTTGCAATCTAGTTTGTTGAAGAAGTGAGTCCCTGTCTTACAAATGGGGAGAGTCTAAAGAAAAAACATATATGATACATAGAATACTCATTCCGGTAGTCCTAGGCATTCTGTTGCCTTACTTATGGATAGATAGGAGTGAAGGACAAAAATGGGGATGGCGAAAGAGATGCTTGATATGGTGTCCGGCTGTGATGATGTTGGGCTATAGCATCTACTTGGCACTGCTGCCAGGCTTTGTACCAAAGAATCCATTACTGGTGGATGTTTGGTTTGGGATGATGGCGGTGTGTGCGGTGCCAGAGTTTGTCTATGCTTTCTGTAGTTTCTTGGGGAAATGTTGCCAGCGGTATCTCCATACAAGAAAAAACTATGGACGAAAGGTGGGACTGGTCTTGGCTGCCATAGCCTTTGTCTCGTTTGTCTATGGATTCACTTGGGGATTTCAGAAGTTGGAGGTGAAGCATATCACCGTTTATGTGCCTGATTTGCCTAAAGGGTTTGATGGGTATCGCATCGTACAGTTCAGCGACATTCACATGGGTTCCTATTATGGTTGGCGTCGTGGCATACCGCAGCGTGACATCGACAGTATTCAAGCACAACATGCTGACATGATCTGCTTTACGGGTGATTTGCAGAATGCTCATCCATCGGAGTTACCCCCCTTCCGCAGTTTGCTTGCCAGTTTGAAGGCGAAGGATGGCGTGTATAGTGTGTTGGGCAACCACGATTATAGCTATTATGTGAAAGCCACGGCAGAAGAAAAGGGCGCTATCGAGAGACAAGTGCAAGATTTCGAGCGAAGCTTGGGATGGCGATTGCTCAATAATGAGCATGTGATTGTGCATCGTGGTCGTGACTCTATCTATGTGGCAGGTACGGAAAACTATGATAAGCCTAAGCATACAGACGTAGTCAGGGCTCTTGATGGTATCAAACCAGGAAGTTTCGTCTTGATGCTCCAGCATATTCCGACCCAGTGGAAGAAAATGGCACCTTCTACGATCAATGAGGAGTACGGTTCGAAAGACAGCAGTCTAGTGGCTCCTCAACTCACATTGAGTGGGCATACCCATGCAGGGCAAGTGGAAATCTTGGGTGTGCGGCCTACTATCTTTGCTGCTTATGATTACGGACTTTATGAGCGGGAGGGATGTCAACTTTATACGACGGCAGGACTGGGAGGTGTGGTTCCAATCCGCATTGGTGCCACTGCCGAGATTGTCGTCATTACTCTAAAAAGAAAAAGGTAATATAATTATGAAATATCTGTATCGTTTATATCAGCTTTTGGTTTGTTTACCAATCTTGCTTTTGGCAAGCGTGATTACAAGTTTGGTTACCGTATTGGGTTGTATGATTGGCAATGGCCATTTCTGGGGATATTATCCTGGAAAGCTGTGGTCACAGCTTTGGATTCGTATTCTTTTGCTGCCTGTCAAGGTGGAGGGACGAGAGAACTTGGACAAGAAGCAGAGCTATGTCTTTGTAGCCAACCATCAGGGTGCATTCGATATTTTCCTCATCTATGGTTTCTTGGGTAGAAACTTCAAGTGGATGATGAAGAAGGGCTTACGCAAGGTGCCATTGGTAGGTGTTGCTTGCGAGTATGCTCACCACATTTTCGTTGATAAGAGCGGTCCTTCCAAGATTCGTGCTTCTTACGACAAAGCTCGTGAGGAATTGAAGGAGGGTATGTCGTTGGTGGTATTTCCAGAGGGCGCTAGAACTTTTACGGGACACATGGGTGTCTTCCGACGTGGAGCCTTTATGTTGGCAGATGAACTTCAGTTGCCGGTTTGTCCACTTACCATCAATGGTAGTTTCCAGGTGAAGCCACGCATGAAGGACATCTATTGGGCGTTCTGGCATCCATTGAAGTTGACTATCCACAAACCGATAGCTCCGATAGGCAAGGGAACGGAGAACATCAAGAACCAGATGACTCAGAGTTATGATGCCATTATGGGCGGTTTGGATGCCGAGTATCAAGGATTTGTGGAAAATCCTGACCAATAAATGCAAAAATATTCAAAAAACAAGAGCATTTGAGATATTTATCGTATCTTTGCAAAAGATAGACTGCATCTTTCTTGCAGATTTAGATACATTGTTATAATCATATAATAAGAAAAGGTATGAAGAGCGATAGCATAGTCATTATTCCTACTTACAATGAGAAGGAAAATATAGAGAAAATCATTCGAGCCGTGTTTGGACTTGAAAAGGATTTTGATATACTTGTGATAGATGACGGTAGTCCTGATGGCACTGCCGCTATCGTGAAGTCTTTGATAGCAAATGAGTTTGCCGACCGCTTGCACATCTTGGAACGTTCGGGCAAGTTGGGCTTGGGTACGGCTTATATCACTGGATTCAAGTGGTCCTTGGAGCAAGGTTATGACTTTATCTTCGAGATGGATGCCGACTTTAGTCATGATCCTAATGACTTGCCACGTCTCTATGCTGCAACACATGATGAAGGATATGATGTGGCTGTAGGCTCTAGATATGTATCAGGTGTCAATGTTGTCAACTGGCCTATCGGTCGTGTCTTGATGAGTTACTTCGCTTCCAAGTACGTTCGTATTGTCACTGGTTTCAAGGTGCACGATACAACGGCGGGATTCGTATGCTATCGTCGTAAGGTGTTGGAAACAATACACTTGGACGAGATTCGCTTCAAGGGATACGCTTTCCAGATTGAGATGAAATATACTGCTCATAAGATAGGTTTCAAAATCAAAGAGGTACCTGTTATCTTTGTCAACCGCCGTGAGGGTGTGAGCAAGATGAATGGTGGAATCTTCGGCGAGGCTTTCTTTGGCGTAATGCGTCTTCGCTTGGATGGATGGTTTAAGAAATATCCTAAGATAAAATAAAGTGACTATACAAGAAATAGAAAATATCTATAGTCGTTCGCCACAGGCGAAGGCTTTCATGGACTTAATACAGAAAAAACGGTTGAAATCCGTTTTCTTGCAGGGATTGGTGTGTTCTTCCGCACCAATCTTTTTTGCTTCCATATACCCACAACTCAAGCAGACGGTACTTTTCGTGCTTGAGGATGCTGATGAGGCTGGTTATTTTTATCATGACTTGATGCAGGCTTTGGGACAAGAGAATGTGTTCTTCTTTCCATCTAGTTATCGTAGAGCCGTCAAGTATGGGCAGAAAGATGCTGCCAATGAGGTCTTGCGAACTGAGGTCTTGGCTCGTTTGTCTCAGAGAAAAGATATTTTCATTGTCTCTTATCCTGATGCCTTGGCTGAGTTGGTCATGGCAAAGAAAAGAATCGATGAGAGAATACTCCAACTGTCTGTTAGCCAACAGATAGCCTTGACAGATATCGTGCATACATTGCGTGATTTTGGTTTCGAGGAAACCGACTACGTCTATGAACCAGGACAGTTTGCAGTTCGTGGTAGCATCCTCGATGTCTATTCTTTCAGTTGTGAATATCCTTTCCGTGTGGATTTCTTCGGTGATGAGATAGATTCCATCCGTACCTTTGAGGTGGAGAACCAACTGTCCAAAGACAAGAAAGATAACATAGAGGTGGTACCGGAACTCTCTGGAGTGGAGAGTGAGCGACAATCTTTCCTTTCTTTCTTGGATGAAGATGCAATCATCGCCATGAAGGATTATTCTTTCGTTCGTGACCGCATCGAACAAATTTTTAAGGAAGGATTCTCTTCGCAGAGCTTGACTGAACGATTGGAAGGTGCTACGGAGATGGAGGAACAACAGATTCGGAAGGAGATGAAGGCGGAACTCAATCTATGTACTGCTCTTCAGTTTCAGGAAGATGTGGCAGAAAGATTGCATGTGGAGTTTGGACTTGGTGGAAATGGAGAATGGCAGGAACGAAAGGAGAGAAATGCTGCTTCTCTCCAATTCCAAATCCAGCCACAACCTTTGTTCCATAAGAACTTCGACTTGTTGGCTCGTACACTTGAAGATTATCTTCTCCAAAAATACACCTTATATATATTAGCTGATAGCCAGAAGCAACAGCAACGTCTCAAAGATATCTTTGATAGTGAGGAGTTGCGTCGTTATCAGATTACTTTCGTGCCGGTGGAGAAGACCATTCACGAGGGATTCGTTGATCAAGACAAAAAATGTTGTTTCTTTACAGACCATCAGATATTCGACCGTTTCCATAAGTATAATTTGCGATCCGATGCAGCTCGTGCCGGTAAGATGGCGTTGACGATGAAGGAATTGCAAGAGATGGAGCCGGGCGACTTTGTGGTGCATGTTGATTTTGGAATCGGAAAGTTTGGTGGATTGGTTCGTGTTCCTACGGGCGATAGCTATCAAGAGATGATTCGCATCATCTACAAGAATAATGACAAGGTGGATGTGTCTATTCATTCTCTTTACAAGATAAGTAAGTATCGCAGTGGTGATTCTGGTGAGCCTCCTCGTCTTTCCACCCTAGGTACGGGTGCTTGGGATAAGTTGAAGGAGAAGGCTAAGAAGCATATCAAGGATATCGCACGTGACTTGATTAAACTTTATGCCAAGCGCCGTCGTGAGAAAGGATATGCTTTCAGTATGGATGGATACTTGCAACATGAGTTGGAGGCTTCCTTCTTATATGAAGACACGCCAGACCAAAACAAGGCGACGATGGATGTGAAAGCCGATATGGAGAGTTCTCGTCCGATGGACAGACTGGTATGTGGCGATGTCGGCTTCGGAAAGACGGAGGTGGCGATTCGTGCTGCCTTCAAGGCGGCTTGTGATAGTAAACAGGTTGCCGTGTTGGTGCCAACTACCGTGCTGGCCTTCCAACATTACCAGACATTCAAGTCTCGTCTGGAGGGAATGCCTGTGAGGGTGGATTATCTCAGTCGTGCTCGCTCTACCAAAGAAACCAAGCAAATCTTGGCTGACTTGCAAGATGGAAAGGTTGATATATTGATAGGTACGCACAAGCTAATCTCCAAGTCCGTGAAATGGAAGGACTTGGGACTTCTTATCATTGATGAGGAACAGAAGTTTGGCGTGAGTACCAAGGAGAAGTTGCGCCAATTAAAAGTCAATGTGGATACGTTGACGATGAGTGCGACTCCTATTCCTCGTACCCTTCAGTTCTCCTTGATGGGAGCTAGGGATATGAGCATCATGCGTACTCCACCTCCTAATCGCTATCCGATACATACGGAGTTGACAACTTTCAGTTCAGAGGTGATTGCTGATGCCATCAACTTTGAGATGAGCCGCAACGGTCAGGTGTTCTTTGTCAATGACAGAATTTCCAAACTGCCGGAACTGAAGTTGCTCATCGAGAAAAACGTTCCTGATTGTAGGGTCGCTATCGGTCATGGACAGATGAAGCCGGAAGAACTAGAGAATGTCATCATGGGTTTTGTCAATTATGATTATGATGTGTTGCTCTCTACGACTATTGTGTCGAATGGCATTGATATATCCAACGCCAATACCATCATTATCAATGATGCCCATCACTTCGGATTGAGCGACCTGCACCAAATGCGAGGTAGGGTAGGACGAAGCAACAAGAAGGCGTTCTGCTATCTGATAGCTCCACCTAAGAGTGTGCTTACCACTGATGCTCGTAGAAGATTGGAAGCCTTGGAGACATTCTGTGAGTTGGGAAGTGGATTCAACCTTGCCATGCAAGACTTGGATATTCGAGGTGCTGGCAACTTGCTCGGTTCTGAACAGAGTGGCTTTATGGAAGACCTGGGTTATGAGACTTATCAGAAGATTCTTTCTCAAGCCGTCACGGAATTGAAGAACGAGGAGTTCAATGACCTTTATCAAGATGAGATGGAGCAAGGGCAGCAACTTACTGGCGATGACTTTGTCGATGACTGTGCAGTGGAAAGTGACTTGGAAATGTATTTCCCTGATACCTATGTGCCGGGAAGTAGCGAGAGAATGTTGCTTTATCGTGAGTTGGATCGTATCGAGAATGATGATGACTTGGCTGCTTACAGACAGCGAATGATAGACCGCTTCGGTCCTGTGCCTCGTGAGGCAGATGAGCTGATGCATGTAGTTACCTTGCGTCGTCTGGGTAAGACTTTGGGATGTGAGAAAATCATGCTGAAGCAAGGAGTGCTCCAAATGCAGTTTGTGAGTAATGTACAGAGTCCATTCTACAAGAGTACAATGTTCTCTAAGGTGATCAATTATGTCACCTCCCATGTGAAGCGGTGCAATCTCAAGGAAAAAAACAGCAAGCGTTATCTGAGAATATCCGACATCAGAAGTGTGGAACAAGCAGTGGAAATACTCAATGATATGCTCAAATAGACGTAAGATATGTGATTTTTGGTGTATAAAATGATAAAATTTAACCATTTATGTATGCCAAAATAACAAAAAGTGCATATCGTTACTCGAATAAAAAACTATCTTTGCAGCAGATTCAGAAATAGACATTGAATCTTGTATGCGAATGCTGAAATAGATTTGATAATTATTGAGTATTTAAGATGTTTAGTAAAAGTTTTATTTTATGTTATTGGACTTATATGTAGAGGTGCGTGAGTATATTGTAATATGAGTCCATTAATCTTCTTAAAGAAATCTAAGTAAAAGATGATAAAAAAAGAGTGTAGCCGTTAGGTTACACTCTTTTTTGTTTCTCTAATATATATTGTATAAGTAAAAGATGTATATCAGCGTTTCACAACGCCTTAAAGTTTTAACTGATGCAAAGGTATTCATTTTAGACTAAATGATGGGGGACTATTTACTTTTTATGGGGTAATAATTACTTAAAAGGGTGTTTTGACTGATTTTTCTATCCTGATGGACTGATTCTTATTCCTCTCTGAATAGCATAAGGCTTCCTTGGTTTTCTCTTGATTTTCTAACAAAATAGTGGAGTGACGTAGATTTTTCTATCAATTCTTGCGCTATATCATATTTTTTTTGTAACTTTGTCGCATAATAGAACCAACTGGTGACAATCTGTTATATTATCTAGAATGTAAAACTAAAAATAGACATATCATGAGACAAAAGAAATTTATTCTACAGGAAAGTGAACTTCCTAAGCAGTGGTACAATATTCAGGCAGATATGCCCAACAAGCCATTGCCTCCATTGAATCCACAAACGCATCAACCTCTCACAGCTGATGACTTGTCACACATATTTAATAAGGAGTGCTCTAAGCAGGAGTTGGACACCGAACATGCTTGGATAGACATTCCTGAGGATGTGTTGGAGAAATATACTTTTTATCGTTCTACTCCTCTGGTTCGTGCTTACGCCTTGGAGGAAGCATTGGGTACTCCGGCACACATCTATTTCAAGAATGAGAGTACCAATCCATTGGGATCTCACAAGATCAACTCTGCATTGCCACAGTGCTACTATTGCAAGCAGGAGGGAGATACCAATGTGACCACAGAGACTGGTGCTGGTCAGTGGGGTGCTGCACTTTCTTATGCAGCTAAGTTGTATGGCTTGGAGGCTGCGGTTTATCAGGTAAAGATTACGATGCAACAAAAGCCTTACCGCTCCAGCATCATGCGTACCTTTGGTGCCACAGTAGAGGGCTCTCCTTCTATGAGTACTCGTGCCGGTAAGAACATCATTACACGTGATCCTCATCATCCAGGTTCATTGGGTACTGCTATCAGTGAGGCGGTTGAGTTGGCTACTACCACGCCAGGATGTAAATATACATTAGGCTCTGTGCTCAACCATGTAGCTCTCCATCAGACGGTTATTGGCTTGGAGGCTGAGAAACAGATGGAGATGGCTGGTGAATATCCAGACCAGGTCATCGCTTGCTTTGGTGGTGGTAGTAACTTCGGTGGTCTTGCCTTCCCATTCATGCGCCATAACCTCAAGGATGGTAAGAATACGGAGTTTATTGCTGCTGAGCCTGAGAGTTGTCCAAAGTTGACACGTGGTAAGTTTGAGTATGATTTCGGTGATGAGGCTGGTTATACTCCGTTGCTTCCTATGTACACCTTAGGACATGATTTCAAACCAGCCAACATTCATGCAGGTGGTCTTCGTTATCATGGTGCTGGTATGATCATCTCCCAGTTGATCAAGGATGGATATATGCATGGTGTCGATATTCCACAGTTGGAGTCCTTCAAGGCTGGTATGTTGTTTGCTCGTACAGAGGGAATCATCCCTGCTCCAGAGAGCTGTCATGCCATCGCTGCTACAGTGCGTGAGGCTTTGAAAGCCAAGGAGTCTGGTGAGGAGAAGGTGATTTTGTTCTGCCTTTCTGGTCATGGCTTGATTGATATGCCTTCATACGAGAGCTTTATCAATGGTGATTTGCAGAACTACTCTGTTTCTGACGAGGAAATTCAGAAGTTCTTGAAGACAGTACCTCAGGTTGATATGTAATTGATCTGTGGATGCAAAATAAAAGAACGAGGGTTATCTCTGTTATGAGATAACCCTCGTTGCGTATTGTTACTGATATGCAAAATATCGAATGCTATTCGATAGCAATATCTACCTATGTGTTATTACAACTTCAACCACTCTTCGATTTGCTTAGCGATGACCTCAAAACTAGTGGTAGGCTCGAAACGAGCGACAACCTGACCTTTCTTGTTGATCAAGAACTTGGTGAAGTTCCACTTGATGTCGGCGCTTTCCTTATAGTTAGGATCAGCCTCGCTCAACATCTTGTCGAGCACTGGGTAGAGAGGATGTGTCTCATCCCAACCAGCAAAACCCTTGGATTCTTTCAAGAACTTAAACAATGGTGAAGCATCGTCTCCATTGACCTTGACCTTCTTGAAACGTGAAAATTCTGTGCCGTATGTCAGTTTGCAGAATTGATGGATGCTCTCGTCGGTGCCAGGAGCCTGCTGACCAAACTGGTTGCATGGAAAGTCTAGTACCTCAAAACCTTGGGAATGATATGTCTCATAAAGTTTCTCCAACTCTTCGTACTGTGGAGTGAAGCCACACTTGGTGGCTGTGTTGACGATGAGTAATACCTCGTTTGCATACTCTTTGAGGGAAACATCCTTTCCCTTTCTGTCTTTGACAGAGAATTCGTAAACAGTTCTCATTTTGTTTGTATCTATGTTTTTTGTTTTAATTCTTCCTTTTTAGAGTGCAAAGATACTACTTTTCTTTTAGAAGAGTTAATATATACTGATAATTTTTCTAAAATTCATAAAATAAGAAGCCTAGGATTTTCACAAACCCTAGGCTCTTTTCAAACATCTTTCCGACAACACTATCGTCTAAAAGATGTTTTGATTAATCTATCATTTAACTTTTCTAAGAACTGCTGCAAAGATATAACAAAAATCATTTTTATGGGTGTATTATTTCAGTTTTTTGGTATCATAAACTGTTTTTTATGTCTAGAAGGGCTTTTGAAGGGACTGTTTTTATAGAAAAACCGCCTCACGAAGCGATTCGTGAGGCGGTTTAGCAAGAGAAGTATTGTCTATTTGTTCTTTTCTCGATATTCGCTAGGGATAATGCCCATTTCCTTCTTGAAGACCTTGGAGAAGTACTTAGGGTCACTGAATCCTACAGAGAAGGCGATACTTGAAAGTGTTTCGTCTGTATCCTTCAGCATCTCTATTGCCTTGGTGATACGGATGTGGCGTACGAAGTCGATAGGTGTCATACCTATCGCATTCTTGATTTTGCCGTAGAGTACACTTCTACTCATACCCATGGCTTGTGCTATGTCGTCTATCTTCATGTCTGGGTCGGAGATATTCTCCAAGATAAACTTCATTGCTTTCTTGATGGTCACATCCTGTGCGCTGATCTTGGCGTTGTCTGCGATGATGTCAGCCTCGTCTCTTACCTCAGGTTGTGCATCCTTGCCGAAGAGGGTAGCGTTAGGCTGAATCTGCTTGAGCATTTCCATCTGCAAAGTCTTGCGATGGTTGATGAGGGCTTCGATTCGTCCCTTCAGATAGGTGGCAGAGAATGGTTTCGTCAAGTAACCATCTATACCTTCCTCGAATCCCTTGAGTTGGTCTTCCACGCTAGCCTTGGCTGAGAGGATGACGATAGGGATGTGGGCGACGTTAGGGTCTTGCTTGATATAGTGTACCATCGTGATACCATCCATTACTGGCATAGTGACATCGGTGAGGATGAAGTCTGGCACATACTTGCGAGCCATCTCCAAACCCTTCTTTCCGTTTTCAGCCAAGAGCACATTGTACTCTCTCTTCAAGATGGCTTCTAGGAACACACGGAGGTCGGCGTTGTCTTCCACGACGAGGAGCGTGATGTCTTTCTCGCCCTTTTGGAATTCTTCAGCCGAGTCGGTCGCCAGGTCATTGATATAGTTCTTTGCCGTGCTGTCCTCTATGTCTGCACTTGCGCCATTCGGCTTGAATACATCATCAGCTCCTTCATCGGCATAGAAGTTGTTTCTGTTGTCAAACTTCAGCATCTCGTTCAGCAAGTCAAGCATCTTTCGAGCATTTCGCTGTACGATGATAAGCATGCTTCTAGCTTCCTCCGTGAGGTTAGTCTCACGTTCGAGCACTTCTGATACCGGACCACCAATGAGCGACAATGGTGTGCGCAACTGATGGGAGGCATTACTGAAGAAGTCGTTCTTCATCAGCGACATCTGATGGTTCATCTTCTGTCTCTGTCGGCTATTATAGAAATAGAATGAGTATGCCATGATACCCATAATGATCAGGAAGATTAAGATCTTACCCCAGATGCTTTCCCAGAACGTAGGCTCGATTTCGATAGATAGTTCTGCTATGTTGTTGCCCCATACACCATGGGTATTGGTGGCTTTCACCTTGAGCACATAACTACCATGCGAGATACGGTTGAAACCTATCATGTTCTGCTTGCCGAGATATACCCATTCGCCTTCAGGGGTTACGCCTTCAATGCGATAGGCATAGTAGCTCTGATACTTGCGAGAATAGTCGAGGGCTGCAAAGCTGATGGTCAGGTTGCGCTTGTTGGCAGGGATACTCAAAGACTCTCTATGCAAGATAGGTATGTTACCGTCCTCTCCATTGTAATGGAGGGTGGTGAAAAGTATCTTAGGCTGATATGTCGTCTTGGTGAGCGTCTTCGGATTGAAGGTGATGCTTCCCATCGGTGTGCCGATTGTGATATAATCGGTGGATGGGTCGTGGAGAGGACGACACTCGGTGAACGTCATGTTGTAGTCGAAATCGTTCGGTCCAAAGACATCAGACTTACCTGTCTTGGGGTTGTATTTGTCGATACTCGATTCCCTGACAATCCAGATGTTGTTGGAGTTGTCTTCTATCAAACTTTGCACGATACCCTCATCCAAGTTGACGTCTTGAAGGTTGTCCACGGTGATGTTGTCTTGCAGGAGCGACTTGCTCGTAACTTTTGCCAAGCAGCCACCCATCGTGGAAACATACGTCTCGCCATTGGAGCGTACCAAGGTATAGTTGACATCGTTTGTCATCAGCGAAGTCTTGTCTCCCGTAAGGTGATATGACTTATAGAATCTCACCTTGGAATAGTTCTTAAACTCATCGCTGAAAGTGACGAGACCATCGGTTGTGCCGACGAGGATAATTCCCTTGTTGGTACATGTGATGCGGCGAATCTTGCTGAATCTTGCTCCCTTAGGCCAGGATAGCTGGTTTCTATTGGAGATAAATCGGTAGGAGCCATTCTTCTCCTCCAGTACTGCAAGTCCTCCTCCGTATGTGGCTATCCATACCCTGTTTTGTCGGTCGCTCACAATGTCGTAGATGTTGTCATCGGGGAGCGAGTATGGGTCGGCAGGATTGTGGGTGAAGTGAATGATTTTCTGGTCCTTCATCATATACAGACCATCTCCTTTCGTTCCTATCCACATTCTTTCATTGCTATCGTCATAGAGTGCATAGATGCCTTTCGCGGAAAAGCCAGTAGGAGAGGGTGAAATCTGTCCACTTGGGGTGAGATACCCTATCTTATGATGTTGCTCATTGCTTATCTTGATGGTGCCATTGATAAAACCATCCCAATAGTTATGGTTGTGGTCGAGGGCAACGGCACGCACTTCCTTCTCGGTCTTCTCTATTTGGCTCAGGGTATATTCATGATACTTGAAGTTGACCTGTGTGAGGTCGTGACTGCCCGTCAACCATAAGATGCTTTGGTCGGAAATGGTGTATTTGGAAATCATTGGTATCAGTGCGTTTGCCGAAGAGTTACTCTTCAGCAGATAAGGTACCAGTTCCTTCTTGTTTCTGTCATAATAGCTGAAGGTACCTCCATTAGGAATCATCCACAGCGTGTTGTGATCGTCTTCCATGATGAATGGCACCTGACTGGAAGTGCGATAGACTGGGTTCTCCTGGTCGGCGAACAACCATTTCTTTTCCAAGGTGTTAGGATTGATGAGCGTTACACCCATACCATTGGTGAAAGCCCATATCATATTCTTGCTATCCACGTATATCTTCTTGACTTCCGCAACGGGTTGGTTAGGGTTTTGTACGCTTACCAACTCAGACTTGAAGGTACGAGGATTATATACGATGGCACCGAGGTTGGTGGCTATCAGAAGTTGGAATCCTGTGTTTTTCAACTCGTTGATTCTGGTTACGCCGGCTGGCATTGGAATCATGGAAATATGGTTTCTTGCCTCATCGAATATGGCAACCCTTCCATCCGTAGTGGCGAGATAGATGGTGTTGCCCACTTGACGGAACCATTTGAAAGGAATCGAAGTACGGAATTTGGAGCCATAGATGATGGTTCCTTTGTCGGTGAGTACCCACTCACGCCCTTTTTTGTCGGCTGTGATAAACCAGACTTTGCCGCTTGGAAGATGCTTGCTATCCATCTTGATGAACTCTGGGTTGTTCTCGTCAAACTCTTTCTTGCTGAGTCGAAGGCAAAACTTGTGGTCGGCGGAGGTAATCCAAGTGCTGTGATGGTGGATAGGATAAATCTTATCCACGTATAAGTCGATTTTGAACTTATCGTTTACCTGCTTTTCTATGTTTTGGAAGCTGCATTTTCTGGTGTCATAAACGTAGAGTTTCCTGTCATAAGTGACGCACCACAAGTCGTAGTTCTTGCACGGGTAGATGTTGAGAATACGATTGGTTGTCAGGATGTCTGACTGATTGGGCACATCACGAAAGGTATGGAATGTGTATCCATCGTAATAAGACAAGCCATTATAGGTGGCAAACCACATCATATTGTCTGAACCTTGGCAGAGGTCAGAGATATTGTTGGCGGCAAGGCCATCGAGAATGGAGAACTTTCTGATGTCGCAATATGGCTTTGCGATACATCCGTAAGTGACCAATATATTTAATAATAATGTATATATGATTCTTTTTGTCATGATTTCTAGCTGTAATTTGCCACAAAGTTACGCAAAATCCTTGTAACTTCCAAATAGTTTTAGGGAAAATCCACCATAAAGTAGGGAAATCTCCCCGAAATATTCTCTAAATTCCTTTGTAGGTATGAAAAAATAGGCTTATCTTTGCAGCAGTTAAAATGAAATACTAATTTAATGACTTATAGATATGAAAAAGTTGAAGACTCTTTTGACATTGGCAATGGTAGCTCTGATGAGCTTGTCTTTCACCTCTTGTGACGAGGATGCCAATACTGCTTATTACCTGGACGGTACTTGGCGAGGCAATATGTACGTCAATTCATCATACAATGGTGTGACCTATACCTATTCCGTTATCACTTTCAATGCCGGATACGACTCTGGTGATGGCTATTGGGTAGATTATTACAGCAATGGTCCTTATGGCAACCGCAATTATGTGGCAAACCATATCTATTGGAAGGTAAGGGATGGTAACATCTATATTCATTTCGTGGAGGAAGGCAACGATGTGGTCATCTACAACTATGGCTTGAACGACCGTTATTTCTCAGGCGAAGTTGATGCTGGTCACAGCTACGCGAGCTTCCGCTTGACCAAGGACTACTATGATGATTGGGATGACCTTGATTGGGGTTATTGGGGCTATAGTTCCATTTCCGGCAATTCGCCTATCGTAGTTGATACCCGTGCAGCTGAGGGAAAGGATAGTACGCAGTATGTACGTTGGTTTGACAAGGAGGACAAATAAGTCGGTGTGTATTGAAACATTGAAAATTGTGAACAAGAAAAAGAAGAAAGGAATAAGATATGAAAAGAATGAAATCTTTATTGATGTTGGCTGCGATAGCAGTGGCATCTCTGTCAATAGTAAGTTGTGATGATGATCCTTGGGATGGACCTCATAGTTGGCGTGACGATCCATACGGATGGTATGGTGACTATGGCAACTGGGGCTGGAACAACAACTATTGGAACCAGGGCGGTAATAGTGGCAACCAAAACGATAGCCGTGCCAAGTTGGCTCGCTTGCTCTGTGGAGAATGGGGTGGTAACTTTGACTACTCCTATATCAATGAGGATGGCAATTCTCGTACTACGGAGTCTTACTATACGACCATGAAGTTCTTCCAGTACAATCAGAACTCCAATTCCTATAGTGGAGAAGGTGTGGAGACTGATTATCTGATGGATGATGATGGCAATCCAATCGATGATGCCAACCACAAGCAGGTGATGGAGTTCTCTTGGTATATCGAGAGCAATGGTGACATCTATATTCAGTATAAGACCTCATCGAAGTCAACCTTTGTCTTGGATTATGGCTCTTCACAGCGAGGCTACTTTATCGGACAGGAGGATGACAAGAACTATGACACCTTCTATGGCTATATGATTGGTACGGGCAATGTGAATGGTGATGTGATCAAATTCGATTTCGCTCGCTTGAATGAGACCAGCAATGCCAAGGCTTTGACTCGCAGTGCTGCTGGTGAGGTGGAATCTTACGGAAAGGGTGCTACTCAGAAACCATTGAAGAGCGTACCTGCAACCCGATTCAACAGTAGAAGATAGTTTTTAGTTTGCTATAAGCTATAAGATAAATAGAGAGTTGTAAAGATACAACACATGGACAAAACGAAGAAAGCCGTTCCCTCGTGATGAAGGAACGGCTTTTATAATGTCGCCTTGCAAGTGTTTCTGCTTACGGTTGCAATAGTGCTTTATTTGAATCCCCAATCAAGAGTAGTACTTTCTACTTTATTCTCGATGTCATCAGGCAAGTTGCAGAAGAAGTCGATGCCTGTATAGTCTTGGAGAGTCTTGATGTTGACCACATAGTTGCTAAGCTTGTCGCTGGTTGCCATAGCCTCGTTTACGTGAGGGAACCAATAACCAAATGCTTGGTAAGTATATGCGTTCTTGGACTTGCTGAATGTCTTGTTGAGCACGGCTACAAAGAAGTACTTTGGTATCGGGATGAAACCAGTCTTCGCAGTGGCAGAGCGTTGGCTATTTTTCATATACTCGATGATGTTGTTGGGGTCATCGATAGTGCCACCTTTGACAACAAAAAGGGTGTCGGTGTTCAATTTTGGTGCAAACTTTCTTAGCTCGTCTTCCATTTTGTACCATGTGCCCTTTTGGTTGAAGTCACTATATTGTGGTTGCATATTGGTAAGGAAATCTGTTTGTCTCTCTTGGGTAGAATTGCATCTTCTGTCTGCGGAAGGACAAATATGACCATGGTCAATGATCTTGTAATTTCCAGAATAAGGATCGCTACTGAAATCTGTCACATTATAGAACTTTTTGAGATCAGTATCTGAAGGGTAGTCATCTTTAGGTCTGCCGACATTAGGCTTGCTATTGGTCGTATTGAAGTTATAGCAGCTCCATCTTTGCGCCTTCTTTGTGTCGTCCCATTCAGTACTATAAGTAATGGTATTGGTTGTGTTGTCAGTATGAACAATGACGTAGTTGCCCGTAGTTCCCTTGACCTTAGGGAATTCCAAGCCTTTGATAGCTTTTGCTACTTCGGTAGGCATATTGGATGTTGCCACGTTGCAGTTGGTGTTGCCAACTACTGTACTTCCACCAGTACCACTGCCGCCGCCAGTTCCGCCGCCAGGGAAGGCATCGTCTGCACTGCTACCACATCCTGACAAGGTCAAGATGCTGATGAGCGAGAGAGTCAGTATTTTGGAGTATTTCATATCTCGTAAGTTGTTGTTAAATTGTTGTTTCGAAAATGTGTAAAAAGAGAAAAAGTGCATTCCGACGTATATGCAACTACGTTGGAACGCACTTCCTATTTAGTTATAATATATCCTTGATGAAAAGGTATATTACTTCTTCAACTTACCGTAACGGTTCATGAAGCGGTCAACACGACCAGCGGTATCAACAAGCTTGCTCTTACCTGTATAGAATGGGTGAGAGGTGCTAGAGATTTCAATCTTAACTACTGGGTAAGTTTCGCCTTCAAACTCTACTGTCTCAGAAGTCTTGCATGTAGATTTTGTAAGGAACATATCGCCGTTAGACATATCCTTGAATACGACTGGACGATAGTTTTCTGGATGAATACCTTTTTTCATTTTTCTTTTAATTATTTGATGATTAATAATGCGACGTCATGCCGTTTGCCTAGCACTGTATTCGATGTGCTGAGATTCCGGCATTATAGCCATTTACCTTTCGGGGTGCAAAATTACGACTTTTTTCTGTAACTGCCAAATATTTCGGGATGTTTTTGAGAAAAAAGTGATTGGTAGGTATTTGGAAAATCGTCTTTTAGCTATTGTGGATATGTTACTTCCAATAAATCGTAATACATCAATCTTGTATGAAGAGGCAAACGTCCAATGCCGATTTCCATGTATTTAGCTTCTAATCTTTCATCGTCAACTAGAAATTTGAAACCATTTTTGAGATAATAATGTAGTGTTGCCTCATTGTTATAAGCGTCAACAATGAGAAATCGGCAACCTGTTTTGTTGTTGAATCTAAACCAGGTCTTTATGAAATACATTACGGCACTTCCAAACCCCTTGCCAGCGAAGGCTTTATTTGTGGCAAGTCGTCCTATAAGGACAGCAGGGAAACGTCTCAGTCTTTTGTCCTCTAGCGAAGTGTTGGTTAAGAAAATGTGTTTGTAATCTTCGTTAAGCTTGTTTGTCATACGGATTCCATCGTTGGAAACTGTGAAAGCTGCCACGATAATTTTGGGGTTTTCTTTAAGACACAAGAGGTATGTCTTTCCTAGTAAACGCTCGGAATACTTTACGCAGTCTTTAGCGAAAAAGTCGTTAAGGTCTTCGTTTTCGCATTCGAAAAGTTCACTCGTTGCGAGTCTTTGGGTAGTTGCTACCTTCGAGTCGCATATATTGAATAGTTCTTCTGCTGTCATTTTACTCTTCTTCCATTTCCATTCGATGAACAAAATTCTTCATTTTTTGGATGTATGCCTTGCTTACTTCCATCCCTCCAGGATGGGCTTCCACCCATTCTGCTCTTTCGATAAACTTCCTTGCTTCCTCGCCGTGAAGTGTTGGAATAACTCTAATTGCTGTTGCCATAATTCTTTGTATTTATAGTTTTCGCTGCAAATTTAAGAAGATATTTCTAAACTGCCAAATATTTCGGGATGTTTTTGAGAAAAAAGTATCTTTTACCAACAGAATCATCGAATAAATAAATTCTCATGGAAAGTAGGCTGACAACCTACATACCTACATCTTTCAGCGTAACTTTATATCATACAGTTGATTACGCAATGTCGCCTCCATGTCTTGCAGACACCTCTGATTTCTCGTAAGACGAAGCACAGTACAAGGCAACTAAAAATGTAATCAAGATTGAGCAAGTCAACAGCAAACGTGACTAAGATTTTGCAAAAAGTATGTAAGCCCCTAAGGAAAAGTATGAAATTCTAAGAATCTGAGTTAATCATAAGCTGTGATTAACTAATCATAGCTTGTAACTAACTAATCATAAGGTATGATTAACTAGTTAAAGCTTATGATTAACTCTTGCGCTCGGGGTTGTCGAATTTTATCATAAGGTTTGTCGTGTTTTATAGTGGGCTTTAGATAACTTTAGTCCCATATATACAATGTTGTCTCTCGCACATGCTCTACCTTATTCACACATTGCCAAAAGCGGAGCCGCTTGCTACCAATTTTCATTATTTCTTGACATTTTTAGTAATGTAGGTTTAGTGTAGGTTGAAAAGCAACCTACATCGCCTGAAACGCCGATAAACACTGGGGTTGCGAGAGATTTAGTGTAGGATGTAGGTTGTGAGACGAAAAATTTCTGAGAAAGATAAAATGTGCCTATACTCGTGGAGGCATATATGAAAAATCCCCATCGCTCAGTGAGGAGCAATGGGGAATAGTATGATTTGTAAGATAATTCTGTGGAATTACTTCAATGTTACTTCAATTTTCTCGATATACACGGCACCTTTGGTGTTGTTCAAGAGTGTGAAGAACTTGGTGTTATATGAACTGAGGTCATAAACTTCTGTGTATGTCTTCCAGTCTCCATCAGTAGCATTTGTGCTAGTACCTTTTACCTGGGTGTCTCTACCATTAGCTGTTTTTGCAGCGTAAAGGCTGTATGATGGAGCAAATGTAGAAGTTGCTTTTGTAGAAAGATACAATGTTATAGTCTTGATTTCTTTTGCAAACTCAGTTGAGTTGAACAAGAAACCTTGTTTCGCTACATCTGAAGCTTCACCTTGCAATTGAAGACCTTGTCCATTAGTACCTGCAGAAATGCACAATTTGGCAGCTTTGTAAGTTACGCCATCGTATGTCCAAGTGTACCAAGATGCTTCGTTGTCAGTCTTTTGATTACCATATCCATTGCTAGATAATTCTACGGTACCTTGCTTGTTCTTGGTAATAGCAGTTGCTGTCATGCCGTCACCTGCATCTGGTGTTGGGTCTGGAGTTGGAGTAACAGAGCCACTCTTGCCATTGATGGAGATGAGTTTGCCGCCTTGTGCTGTCTCAAGAGTACCATTGTAGTTGGTAAGCTTGCTGCAAACGACAACCTCGTCACCTACTTTAAGCTGGGTATTGCCTTCTTTCCACTTCTCACCACCGAAGTAATAAGTACGGAAGATATAGAATAGAGTACTTGTCTCATCATCAGCAATCATGAAAGAAGCGTTGCCAAAGCTTGAGTTAAACTCACCGGTGTCGCTCTTGCCAGGAACAAATGAAATGAGCTTACCCTTGATGTAATATTCCTGGTCTGTAGTAGAACCAGCAGCCAGTTTTACAGCCTCGTTATATGCTGCAACACTGTTGAATGGGTCTGCCTCAGTACCTGTTCCCTTGGCTTCACCTGTAGGGCCTGTCTCACTGCCTGGCTTCTTGCCCACTTCCTTGCTGCCAATCTTAGCATAGCTTGTGCTCTTTACGCCGATGATACCAAAGTAAGAGTCGAGATTACCACAAAGAAGTACTTCTTGGCCTAAGTTGGCGACGTTGTCCTTCAAGTTGATGGCAGTGCGGATGTCACCGACAGGCAACTGAACTGGCATACACTTGTTTACGTCAGTCTCGTCTGCGGATGCAGCGATGATGACATTGACAGCGACAGCATTCACTGCGCTGAATACAGCCTCGTTCAAAGACTTGTCAGGAATGAAACCTACGATATAACCCTTGACAAATACTCCAGTACCAGAACCAACAGTCTTGGCATCGGTCACTGTATAAGGGTTAGCCTCAGTACCATCGGTAGAAACCTCAGGAGTATCTGGAGTAGATGGCTGATTTGGTGTTCCGTATGGTGCAGGAACATCCTCGCAACTACTGAATGTAAAGACAGCCATTGCCGCCATCAATACAGAAAATATATACTTTTTCATATTCTTTCTTTTTTATTCTTTGTTACTATATATATAATAAGGTGTAATTACATGACCAATACATTCTTGATCTCCCAAGTAGGAGCGGCACTGCTAGAGCTGGTGTAGAGGAAGCTGATGTAAATCTTCTTGCCACAATACTTGTTGAGATTAGCGGTGGATGGAACGAATGTCCAACCATTGCTTTCAGGGTAACCGCTTACCTCCAAGTCTTCCCAAGTCGTTCCGTCAGTAGAAACCTGAACCTTGCACTCGTTCTTCATGTCTGTAGAGAAGTTGATGGCTTGGTCGAAACTCAAAGTCGCTTCTGTCAACGAACTCAAGTCGATGGCAGGAGAGGTGAGGCGAGATACACAAGGAATATTGACCTTGTCGATGTATGCGCTTGCCTTCATACCATAGTTGGCACTAGCCCAAGACCAAACAGATGTAGCACCTTCACCTAATGAGATGTTCTCAATCTTGAAGTCACCCTGGCTCTCAGAGAATTTCTCGCTAAACACAGATACGGTCGTCTGCTCCAAGTCGGAGATGTCACGAATCAAGATTTGCCAAGTGTTGTTGAATCTTGTGAAGATACCTGTGATGTTGTAGGTACCTTCTGGCAATACCTGGTTGGCAAACTTGGCATAGCCTGAAGTACGAACTACGAGGCTGCTGGTACTGATGTTCTTGCCAGTAGTAGCATCTACCAAATAGCAATTTGTTGTTGCGTCGTTTGGCGCAAAAACTGTCTTGCCGTCTGCATCCTTGAAAGAAACTTTCTTGAGAACCATCAGCTTGCCTGCGTTCTCCTCCATGTAAGCGGCATCAGATACCTTGCTCAAGTCAAACTCGGCTGGTTCTATGTTCTTGGCGTCAGACTCGCCGATCAACTTGTAGTGCTGTTGCCAAGTAGGGCGGTCCATCTTACCGATAGAAGTTGCACCCGTCTTGAGGTTGGTGTAGATTCCACCAATCTCAGGCTGCTTGCCATAACCACCGATATAGAGATTCTTCAAGTCGATGAGAATCTGCTGACCTGGTGTGAGGTAGCCGTGCAAGCCACCAGCGTTGATGCAAACGAGCAGAGCACCAGTCTCATCCTGTACAGAAACCTCTTGATACAAGTTGCCGCCGATGTCGTTTCCGGTGACATAACCCTTGATCTTGATATCCTTGTCGATTTTCGTGAAAGCAGTGTTGCTGGCGATGTTCTTGGCGTAGTCGCTCTTCAATTGTGCGATGGTGATGACATTGTCCTCGGTCAACTTGTTGTTGCCGTACGGACTTACTGGAACCTTTATGGTCTCAGTATCATCAGGATCTGCATAGCTGTCTCCCATGCAAGAAGCAAAGAGAAGGGCAGCAAATGCCATTGCGATATACTTAAATTTCTTCATGTCTTTTCTCGTTTTTAGAATCTGTATGATACCTGGAACATACCGTTAGTTCCAAACACGTAATACTTCTTTGGGTTCTTGGAGAACTGGTAGTAACGTACGTTGTTCACCTCGTTGTCGGTCAATGTGTAACCACTACGTGTGTTCTGCTCATAACCACCAGTTACGATCTTGCGGTTGTTCAACAAGTTGGTAATCATGAGGTTGAAGTTGAGGGAGCCTTTCTTCAAGCGTACACTCTTACCGATGCTTGCGTCAACCATCCAACCGCCATGTCCCTTTTCCTGTGCAGTTGCGCTCTCCAACAAGCGACCGTCTTCAGAAACACGTTCGAAGATTTCAGGATACTTGATGGCAGCATTCTGACGATTCTGCAAGGTAGAAGCGTAGCGATAGCTAGGAGAATATGACAAGTAGATGCGGTCGTAATAATTGGCGTTGAGGTCGATGAACCAGCCCTTGGAATGGAAGTTCAAGCCCAGGCTACCTACTGTAAGCGGTGTGCCGCTCTCACGCATATCCTTTACATAAGCCTTGTCTGATTTCAACTCAGCTGACTTAGACAACATGTAGTAGGCATTTACATTATTGATGTTCTTGGCATCGCTGATGGCACCTACAGCCTTGAAGTTGAGGAATGAGGTGAGCTTGAAGTCAAGACCTGCCTCTACGCCGTAGTATTCCTTCTTCAAACCTGTCATGCTGACGTATGTGAATGAGTTCTCATCGTCGTTGTAGAAGCACTGCCACTCGGTGACGTGGTCGAGACGGCTATAGTATGCATTCAAGTTGGCGTGCAACCAAGAGTTTTGGAACTGATAGCTGAACTCACTGCTGAACACGTGCTCGTCCTTCAAGTTTGCCACATAGTCATTGTTGATTTCTGGAGCGATGAAGGCAGTGTTTGCCATAGGTGGACGCCACTCATAGCCTACGCCAATCTTGAAGGCATGACCACGGCCTGCGTCAAAGCTGATGCTTCCCTTGGCACCACCCTCGCCGAAACGAGCGATACCGCTGTTGCCGTATGAGTTGTCGGCAGCCATACCATTGCGCATATAACCATGACGGCGCATATTGGTCTGACCGAGCTTTGCGCTGAAGTTGGTCTGGAAACGACCCATTTCTGCTGTATAAGATGTCCAGAGCAAGCCCTTCGTCACCTCTAGCTTATAGTCGTAGCCGAACTTGTCGCCTTCATAAACCAACTTACCTGTCATGTTAGGACCTGCTGTGTTGAGGTCGTATTGTACACGAGGGTCGGTGATAGGGTAGTCGCCTACTGCGTATGTATTGATGTTGTGGAAGATGGTTCCACCGAGCATGTCGTCCATCGTCTGATAATGGCGGTTGCTATTGGTACCCAATGTCAAGCCACTTACCAATGTGGAGTTTTTTGTTACCTTGGCGGTCAATGTAGATGACAAGTTGAAAGTCAAGTTGTCACTATGTTTTGCCTGTACGTAGTAGAGAGTCTCACCGCCATTCTTGGCAGCCTGCTTGTTGGCATAGTAGAGCTGATCCCAGTTGATCTGACGGTTGGTCTTGCTGGCAGTCCAATAGTTGTAAGCGTTGTTCCAGCTGTCCCAAGCTGACGCATTGTTACCATTGGCGAAGTCGCTCCAAACATAGAAGTTGGCGCTAGGCATATTCTTCCAGTAATCTGGCTGAGGGTTCTCGGCGTTGTTGTAGTTCAACTTGGTGCTCTTGTACATAGAGTATTTGCCATATACAGAGGTGGTGAGCTTCAACTTGTCGTTGATGTTCCAGTCCCATGTTGCGATGGCAGAAGGAGCGAAGTCGTTGACAACGCGAGAGTTGCGCTTATGACCATTCTGGTAGCCCCAGTAAGGGTTGTAGTAATAGTCGTTAGCAAGCCAGTAAGCCTCGTCGGTAGAAGCACCCTGGGTAGAGCGCTCGGTAGGGTTGCCCCAGGTGGAGAAACTCAGGGAGTGACCATTGTTCCACTTCTTCTGAACTCCGAAGAAGTAAGACAAGGCGTTGTAGTATGTACCCTCTACATAGCCACGGTTAGCCCAACGATAGGTAAGACCCGCTGTGATAGCCCATCCACGATCGTTGAAGCCACTGCTATAAGTGTACATGCCACGGAGCGTGTAGTTGCGGTTGGCGGCAGCTACAGAAGCGTAGTTGCCTACCTGCATGCTTCCGGCACGGAAATCATAGTTATTGCTACCAGCCATTCCCGTCATGGAGTAGTTGTTTCCCTCGAAAGGAAGGGCAAAGTCAACGTTGCGTGAGAAACGGTTCAGACCGCCGATATTGGAGAATCGGAACTGTCCGCTTTCCATGTCGTTGACTGGAGCACCATTGATATAGACATCATTGTACTTTTGGTTGAACGCACGGTAACGGAAACGCACCGGTGAGAACAGGTAGCCAGCCTCTGATGCATAAACGTTGGAGTTAGAGTTGAGGATGGTCACGTTCTGCGACATATCGTCATCCTCTCCCAACTGTGCCTCGGTGAATGTGAATGCGTTCTCGTCTAAGCCTGCCGCTACCTTTTGCTCAGTGTTTGAATTCTGGGCAAATGACACCGGCGCATAGCAGAGCGCAAGCATTGCTAATTTTACCTTTTGTTGCATAGTTTATCGATTAATTACTAATAATGTTTGCAAAGTAACGAAATATTTTTTAAAAATGAAAGCTTTTTTGATTAAATTTTGATGAAATATGCGGTTTTTTCAGATAAAATGCCGATATTTGCATTTGATAATGTGTTATCGAACATCATTGGACGACATATCCTTAGATAAAATGAATAAAAACTAAAATAATGAAGAAACAATTTTTGATGTTCGCCGCCTTGTTGATAGTCAGCTTGGCTGCGCTTGCCCAAGGGCAAAAACGATTCAATCTCTATGCCGTAGGCTTCTACAACCAGGAGAATCTCTTCGATACTTGCCACGATGAGGGCAAGAACGACTATGAGTATCTGCCTGCCAAGGGATGGAACGGCATGAAGTACACCAACAAGTTGCACAACATGGCTCGTGCCCTTGCCGACATGGGTACGGATAAGTTGCCTAAGGTGGGCTGCGCCTTCATCGGCATGGCTGAGGTGGAGAACCACAAGGTGCTCGATGACCTCATCGCTCAGGAACCTCTCAAGGCTCGTGGCATGAAGTACTGCCATATCGAGGGTCCTGACCGTCGTGGTATCGACTGTGCCTTGCTCTACAATCCTGCTCTCTTCACCGTGAAGAATGTGAAGTTGGTGCCATACGTTCAGGAGAAGGCAAAGGATAGCACTTATTATACCCGTGGTTTCCTCACTGTTCGTGGCGAGTTGGGAGGCGAGGATGTCGCAGTCATCGTGTGCCACTGGCCTAGCCGATTCTCTGGCCCTTTCTACCGTGAGTCGGGAGCTCGTCAGACCAAGGCTGTCAAGGACAGTCTCCTTCGCATCAACAAGGATATGAAAATCTTCGTGATGGGTGATATGAACGACGACCCTACCAACAAGAGTATGCACGAGTGCTTGCAGGCTAAGCCTGAGATTAGCCAGGTGGGACCTGACGATATGTATAATCCTTGGTACAATATCCTTGCCAAAGAGGGAAAGGGCACCTTGTTCTATAACGGCAGTTGGAATCTCTTCGACCAGATTGTTATCACTCCTAACTTGCTCAACAAGGACAGCAAGCACAAGGATTTTTCTACCTTGAAATATTTCGCTCACCAGGTCTTCCGTCGTGACTACCTCATCCAGCAGGATGGTCAGTACAAGGGTGCTCCTCTCCGTACATCGGCTGGTGGCAGATGGCTCAATGGTTTCAGCGACCACTTGCCAGTTGTCATGTATCTTGTCAAGGAGGCGAAGTAAAAGTGAAGGGTTGTATGCAGATAGAGAATCATCCTTTTGAACCTTGGCTGCCAGTGAATGCGCATCTGCTAATGCTCGGCACCTTCCCACCTTCGCCCAAGCGATGGTGTATGCCTTGGTATTATCCTAATTTCCAGAATGATATGTGGCGCATCTTCGGCATCATCTTCTTCGGAGACAAGTTGCATTTCGTGGATGCGGAGAAGAAGCAATATCGCTTGGATGCCATCAAGGAGTTTCTGGAAGAGAAGGGCGTGGCTATCTTTGATACCGCCCAAAAGGTGATCCGTACCAAGAACACGGCTTCCGACAAGGACTTGCAAATCGTGGAGCCTGCCGACCTGGATGGTATGCTGAGAGCCTTGCCCGAATGCAAGGCGGTGTTGACAGCCGGACAGTTGGCTACCAAGGTCTTCACCGAGCATTATCATATCACGGAAACTCCGAAGATGGGAGGCTATGTGGAGTTCACCTTCGAAAATCGCACCTTGCGTCTCTATCGGATGCCAAGCAGCAGTAGAGCCTATCCACTGTCTGTAGAGAAAAAGGCAGAGTATTACAAACTGATGTTTGATGCCGTGCTCTAATATATAATAAGGTACGCATGTACATATTTGTTATTATGAAAGAACAATAGAAAGAATAGCAAAATAGAATATCATGGACAAAGATAAAATTACAATCATTGGAATCGCTGGTGGTACTGGCTCTGGCAAGACTACCGTGGTAAAGAAGATCGTGGAGGCTTTGCCGCCTCACTATGTGGCTGTTGTGCCATTGGATTCCTATTACAATGATACGAGCCACATGACGGAAGAGGAACGCCATGCCATCAACTTCGACCATCCTGATGCTTTCGATTGGAAGCTCTTGCACAAGCAGTTGGCAGACCTTCGCAACGGCATTGCCATCGAGCAGCCTACTTATAGCTACTTGAAGTGCAATCGTGAGAAGGAAACCATCCATGTGGAACCCAAGCCTGTTATCATCATCGAGGGTATCATGACGTTGCTCAATAAGAAGTTACGTGACTTGATGGACTTGAAGGTCTTTGTCGATACCGACCCTGACGAGCGCCTCATTCGCAACATCCAGCGTGATACTATCGACCGTGGTCGTACTGTTTCGATGGTCGTGGATAGATATTTGAAGGTGCTCAAGCCAATGCATGAGCAGTTCATCGAACCTACCAAGCGATATGCCGACATCATCATCCCTCAAGGAGGAGAAAATGTAAAAGGAATTTCCATCCTGTGCAGTTATGTGACAGGACTTGTGGAAGGACTTGATGAATAAGAGAAATCCCTCGCCTTAGAGCTTTTGCTTCTAGGCGAGGGATTTTTGTATCTATACGATTTCTTGTAAAATTAATTATCAGTTGTGAGGGTGACATTCTTCACTTACAGAATAAGCACTCTTACCTCGGCGTTCCCCATCTTCTCGATTTCGTTCATCGGTCGCTTGAAATAGACGCTTTGGATGGCTTTGTTGATGATGCCGTGTCCTACGGCTAGGATGGTTTTATCGGGATAGGCTACCTTGAGCCAAGTGAGGAAGTTCTGTGCCCTCGACTTCATCTTCTCCAAAGTTTCGATGTCGTCAGGCCAATCCTTCGGGTCTTTGGGGAGGCTAGGGATGAACTTGCCGGTGAAACTTCCCCAGTCTCGTTCGCGAATCAGAGGGGTAGTGACTACCGCTTGATGATGAGGCTTGGCGATGATTTCGCAAGTCTGTATGCTGCGATGTAAGTCGCTGGAGACGAAGACGTCAATGTGGTCGTTTGTCATTTTCTTAGCCACTTCCTCGGCTTGGGCGATGCCTGCCTCATTTAGCTCTCCAGGAGTCTGTCCCTGCATGATGTGGGCAGCGTTATCCACCGTCTCGCCATGCCTTACAAGATATAATTTTGTCATAATCTTCAGTTTTTGTTCACAAAAGTACGAAAAAAGTTGGAGTTATCAAAGATAGTTTGTACTTTTGTGGGGTATTTTATGACTTATGTAGATTAATCAAGTAAAAAAAAGAAATATGAAAGTAGTACATAGTTCGTTTTTTCGTGCTCTCTGCGCCATCATCGTGGGAGCACTTCTCATCCAGTATCGTGAGCAGACGGTGACTTGGATTACCATCGCCATCGGCGTGCTGTTCTTCCTTTCTGGTGTCATTTCCATTGCCACTTACTTCAGTGCCAAGCGAAATGCAAGCAAGGTGGGTGTCGTCTATGATGCCAATGGCAAGCAGATTTCCGGTTTTGTGCCTAGCTTTCCTATCGTGGGAATCGGCAGTTTGATACTCGGTTTGATTTTGGCACTGATGCCAAACACGTTCATCAACAGTTTGATGTTTATCCTGTCGGTGATTCTCATCATGGGAGCCTTGACACAGTTTACCAATCTAGCTACGGCTCGCAAGATGGGTGGAGTAGGATTCGTCTATTGGATATTCCCTTCCATCATCCTCTTGGTGGGTTTGCTTGCCATCATCAAGCCGTCAGCCATTGCTTCGGCTCCGCTCTTCATCATTGGTTGGACGATGCTCATCTATGGAGTGGTGGAGTGCATCAATGCCTTCAAGATTGCCAATAATAAGAGAAAGTGGGCGAAGGCAGAGGAAGTTTCTTCGGCTGCTGGAACGACAGAGAATGGCTCGTATATCGAGGAAATCAAGGAGGAAGAAGAAAAAAAAGAATGATGGCTTAGGTATGAATAGAGTAATGGTCTCGGTATGAAAAGAGAATGTTCATCTTGGTCTGAAAAGAGAATGATCCTCCCTGTATGAGAGTATAAAAGAATCCCCAATAGTTTTGCTGAATGGTAAACTATTGGGGATTTTCTTTATGCTTTTGTAGTGCAACCTTTTTTCTATATACTTTTTGTAGAGCAAGATTCCTTGCTTACTATCAGATGGCTCTTATAATTGGAACTTATAGCCTAAGGTAATCTGGAAGACGGAGTGTCTGTCGTCTGATCTCATCTTGATGCCTTCGTTCTCAACGTAGCCGCTAGCGACCTTGGTCACACCGAGGTTGTAGCGAGCATCAATGATGAGTCCATTGTACTCGTATGACAAACCGATAGGGATGGAGAAGTCAACGGTGTTGATTTTATAGTTGGTGTCAGCCTGCTTGAAGGCTTCATCAATGTCAACGCTGACACCGCCAATGCTAACTTTCTTATTGATACAGAAGCCTGGTTGGATGCCGGCTTTCAGTGCCAAACCCTTGACAACATAGACGTTGGCGAGGATAGGAATGTTGATGTAGTCGAGTTTGAGGGTTCCATTGTATTCGTCAAAGTCGCTCTTGGCACCTTGCATAGAGTACATCAAGGCTCCAGTGATGGCAAACTTTTTGGTGGCTTGGTAGCCTAATTCAGCTCCACCTGTGAAACCGATTCTTGAAGAGGCATCGTCTTCGTCGGTGAGGCTGGCGATATTCAGACCTACCTTAGGTTGTAATGTGACAGAACCAACGGCACTTTGTGCAAATGTGCAGAGTGAAAATACAGCCATGGCGGCTGAAAGGAATAGTCTTTTCATAAAACTGTTTTTTAGTGTGAATAATATGATAAAGAGAACCCATAGGCACTCTTTTGAGAACCTATGGGCTTAAGATTTTTGTTTGCTAGATTTTTAGAGCTTAAACTTGTAACCGAGAGTAAGTTGGAATACTGAGTTGTTGCCATCTGCACCATCGAATACCTTGGTGCAACCGATGTTGTAACGAGCATCCAAGCAGAAGTTCATGTATTCGTATGAGATACCTACTGGAACAGAGAAGTCGAAAGTCTTGACTACGTCAGAGTTAGCGTCGTCCTTTCCTACCATAAAGCCAGGCTGAACACCAGCTTTCAATGCCAATCCTTTTGCCACATAGAAGTTCGCAAGAATAGGAATGTTCAAGTAGCTTGGACTCCAAGTAGCGCTAACGTGATCCTCAGAAACCTTGAAGCCCTGGAAAGAGTAGAGCAGACCACCGCTCAAGCCAACCAATGGAGAAATGTGATATTCCAATTCTGCACCACCTACGAAACCTGCTTTGTAGTCAGCACCGTCTGTTGTTACAGATGCGCAGTTCAAACCGACCTTAGGCTGGATAGTGAAATCACCTGCTGAATACTGTGCGAAAGCACCTACTGAAGACAGAACCATAGCTGCCATTACCAATAACTTTTTCATAATCTCTAATCTTTTATTAGTTAATACTTATGTTAGTAATTGTATCTATCATATAATAGAATCGCAACCGACTTTCATCGTGTTAGCGATGGCAAAGATATAATAAATCTGAATACAATGCAAATATTTCGTTACTTATTTTACATTTTGGGGCAAAATAATGCCTATTTCTTACGTTTTGGAATATTCTTACTAAAATTATTCGTGAATTTCTTGCTTCGTAAGGAAAAAATCGTACTTTTGCAGCAGTTCTTTGAATAAGCGTACAGATAAAGATAGTACGAAAGTTAAAAAGAAAGGAAAGTGATTATGAGTACACAAATGATTAATTTGCTGATTATTTCTACTCCTCTTCTGTTGATATGTATTATTAGTGTTTCATGGACTATTTATCGTCGTCGAGGAGAAAAGGGAGTGATTTAATATTTCCGTAATGGAAATCGGTATGAAACAAAAAAGGAGGAGTAAGGCTTTCCACCATGAAAGCTTTACTCCTCCTCTTCGTCTGCATCATTCCAATCATCCAAGTCCTCGAAACCGAACATGGTTGGATCGACAAAGGCATCCAGTGCTCGGCGTTCCTTCTTCGTTGGGCGACCTGTTCCCCTGGCTCTATCGACGAAACCGCTGATGCGACTCATCTCCAGTAGTTCATACTGCTTAGGGTCGGTCACGTTCTTATAGACACCAAACAGCATCTTGGCTCCCACTCGCTGCTCGATGCAGTCGAGTACCTCAAAGGAATAGGTGATGGGGGCTTTCTTCACGCTCACCACATCGCCACGCTTGATGATATAGGATGGCTTCCTGGTAACGCCGCCCACGGTGACACGACCATTCTTGCAGGCATCCGCCGCAATGCTGCGCGTCTTGTAGATGCGGGCTGCCCAAAGCCACTTGTCTATTCTGGCACTTTCCTTCATATATAAAAGTATAAGGGAAAGATTACTTCTTTCCGAGTTTGTTGTATTGGTTCATCGTGTTGTCGATGCCCTGGAGCACGAAACTCTTGATGATTTCCACACCCAGGTCGATGGCAGGCTGAAGCTGCCTCATGTCCTCCTCGCTGTACTTGCCGAGCACCCAGTCTATCTGACCGCCACGAGGGTAGTCGTTGCCGATACCCATGCGAAGTCGGGCATAGTCTTGTCCGATGAGCTGCTGGATATGTCCCAAACCATTGTGACCACCATTGCTTCCATTCGCCTTCAAGCGGAAGGCACCGAGAGGCAGGGCGAGTTCGTCGCTGATGACGAGCAGTCGCTTCTGGTCTATCTTCTCCTGGTTGAGCCAGTATCTCACGGCATTGCCGCTGAGGTTCATGAAGGTGGTAGGCTTCAGCAAGAAAACCTTGCGTCCCTTGATGGAAGTCTCAGCCACGAAACCATAACGCTTATCTTCAAAATGAATATTGGACGCTTTAGCAAAAGCGTCCAATACCATAAATCCCGTGTTGTGTCTTGTTCCGGCGTATTCATCGCCAGGGTTGCCAAGACCACAAATCAAATATTTATCCAATTTGAAAAATCTAAATGTGTTTCAATTTACGGGTTGTCAATCAAGATTACTCAGCAGCAGCGTCGTCATCAGCCTGCTGTGCAGCGAGCTGAGCGTTACGTGTCATCTTGATAGAGCAAACTACAACAGCCTTGCTTGTAGCCAACTCAAGACCCTCGAATGAAAGGTCACCTACCTTGATGCTCTTACCGATCTTCAAAGCAGTAACGTCGATGTCGAGGTGCTCAGGGATTACCTGGTAAGGAGCAGTTACGTTGATCTTACGGATAGAGAGGTTCATACGACCACCATCGCGAACACCCTGTGCAAGACCTACCAACTTAACTGGGATACCGATAGTGATAGGCTTCTGGTCGTTCACCTCGTAGAAGTCAACGTGCAAAGGAGCGTCTGTTGTTGGGTGGAACTGAATCTCCTTCATAATAGCTGTGTGGCTCTCACCGTCGATGATGAGGTTGATAACATATACATGAGGAGTGTAGATTACCTTACGCAACTCAGAGAAAGGAACTGCGAAAGACAATGCCTCAGGAGCACCGTTCTCGTCCTTCTTCTCACCATACAAGTTACATGGGATCAAACCCTGCTTACGCAATGTCTTAGAAGCTTTTTTGCCAAGGTCTGTACGCTTCTGACCTGTTACATTAATCTCTTTCATTTGTGTTACTCTAAATTAAGTGTATTAATAATTAGTGCCTTAACTCGCCATCACACGGATAAGCTTTGCAAAAGCGGGTGCAAAATTACAACAATTACTTGGAATGAGCAAATTTTTGGACTAAAAAATGCCTAATTATGTCATTTTGTGCCGAATATGAGGGGCAAAGTGCCTCTTTATCCTTAAAAAAGTAGAAAATATACCCCACTTTCTTGCGTGTTTCCTATAAAATATGTATTTTTGCCGTGTCAAAGTATGACAGTAATGAATTTAAACCTTTAAATTATTAGAGAATGATTAATAGGGATTTAATTAGAAGAAAGATTGTGCAGTTAACCTATGCATACTATCAAAACGGCAATCACAACATGGATAATGCTGAGAAGGAGTTGTTGTTTAGTCTTTCAAAGGCGTACGACTTGTACAACTACATGTTGCAACTCATCGTGGCTGTAACCCAGGAGGCTCGTAAGCGTTACGACCTAGAGGTGGCTCGTGCTCAGCGTGAGGGAACAGAGGCTCCTTCACAGAGGTTTGCCTTCAATCGCTTCGCAGTACAACTGGAGGAAAACAAAATGTTGGCTGAATGGGTGAGCGAGAAAAACTCATCTTGGGACGACGACATCGAGTTTGTACGTAAGCTTTACACCAACATCTCTTCTAGTGAAGTCTTCCTGGACTACATGGCAGCAGAGGCTGACAGCTATGAGGATGACCGTGAGGCTTGGCGCAAGTTCTACAAGCAGTTTGTGATGAATAATGACGACTTGGATGCACTCCTCGAAGAGAAGAGTCTCTACTGGAATGACGACAAGGACATCGTAGATACCTTCGTACTCAAGACCATCAAGCGTTTCGACCCAGACAACAAGGCCAACCAGGAGTTGTTGCCAGAGTATAAGGACGCTGAGGATCGTGACTTCGCTCGCAAGCTCTTCCGTTCTACCATCTTGAATGGTGAGCAGTATCAGAGATATATGAGCGATGCTTCTCGCAACTGGGATTTCTCTCGCTTGGCTTACATGGACGTGGTCATCATGCAGATTGCCATCGCCGAGTTGGTCAACTTCCCTAATATTCCAGCAACTGTTACCATCAATGAGTATGTGGATCTTGCCAAGGCATACAGCACACACCGCAGTGGTGGTTACGTCAACGGAATGCTCGACAATATCGGACGTTTCCTCATCGACAAGGGCATCATTCTCAAGGAATTGCCTGCTCGCAAGGAGCACAGAAGATAATCTTCAGTGGAGCAACAGAGATTAATAGAATTAATTACACATTATTATATATATAAAGAATATGAACTTATTATTGCAAGCACAAGCACAAGGTGGTGGCAGCATGAGCTTCCTCATCATGATGGTAGCAATCTTCGCTATCATGTGGTTTTTCATGATTCGTCCTCAGCAGAAGAAGCAGAAGGAAATCCGTAAATTCCAGAACTCTTTGCAGGAAGGCTCTAAGGTAGTTACTGGCGGTGGCGTTTATGGCACCGTGAAGCACATCAACTTGGAGCAGAACACTGTAGATGTAGAGGTGGCTCGTGGTGTGGTAATCACTGTAGCTAAGAACTACGTGTTTGCTGATGCTACTGCTCAGGTAAATGCGTAGGCAAAATCAAATATTCAAGGTAGTTGGAAACTTTTTGTTCAGTTCGCTGAATAAGGAGTTTCTGATTTTTTTGTTCTTTCTCTTGCTCAGCGGTGCCTTCTGGTTGATGATGGCACTCAATGAGACCTACGAGGAAGAGCTAAAGGTACCTGTGCGCTTAGTCGGAATGCCAAGGAATGCCGTGATGACGGATGAACCTGCCGACACGGTGAAAGTTACCGTGAGAGACAAGGGATTCACGCTCGTCACCTATAAGTATGGGCATTGGTTCCGACCACTTACCTTCAAGTTCGCCACTTATGCCAACGAAGACCAAGGGCATGGTGCCATCCCGGCTGCCGACATCATCAAGCAGGTGCAGTCGCAGCTCTATGGCTCCAGCAAACTCTTGTCGGTGAAGCCGGAGAAGTTGGACTTCTACTTCACCTATGGTGCTTCGAAGAAAGTACCGATCAGATTCCGTGGCAAGATTTCTACGAGCAAGTCGTACTATCTGGCTCATACGGAGTTCTCGCCAATGATGGTGACGGCGTATGCCAACAAGAAGGTACTCGATGAACTGAAGTATGTGGAGATAGAACCATTCAACTATCGCAATTTGCAGGATACGATTCGTCGGAATGTTCGTCTGCAGAAGATTCGTGGTGTCAAGTTGGTTCCTAGCACAGTGCGCTTGTCGGTTTATCCCGATGTGCTGACGGAGGAATCCATCGAAGTGCCAGTCTCTGCGGTCAATATGCCGGCAGGTATGGTGCTGCGCACTTTCCCATCGAGGGTAACCGTGCGGTTTACAATAGGTGCCAGCCAGTTTAGAATGATTCGCCCTGAGCAATTCAATGTGGTAGTCGATTACCAGACCTTGGCTGAGAATCCTTCCGACAAATGCACATTGCAACTGAGAAGTGTGCCAAGTTCGGTGAGTAAGGCCAAGTTGGAGCTAGACAAGGTCGATTATCTGCTCGAACAGCAATGATCTAAATGATCTAAATGATAAATGATAAATAATAAATTGGGCTGACGGCTTATGAAGGTGGCGATAACGGGAGGAATCGGAAGTGGCAAGAGCTATGTGTGTCGAGCTTTGGAGAAGCATGGCATTCGGGTTTATGATTGCGATGCGGCAGCCAAACGACTGATGCGCTCCGATGCCCAGTTGCAAGCCGACTTGATGAGATTGGTGGGCGACGAGGTCTATGTGGATGGCGTGCTCCAGAAACCCGTCTTGGCGAAGTTCCTCTTGGCTAGCGAGGCAAACAAGCAGGCTGTCAATGAGGTGGTTCATCCTGCTGTGGCTCGTGACTTCGAGCAGAGCGACTACGATTGGCTCGAAAGTGCCATCCTCTTCGAGAGTGGATTCATCCATCGCACCCATTTTGATGTGGTGGTCTGTGTCACGGCTCCCACTGAGGTTCGCTTGCATCGGGTGATGCAGCGAGACCATATCTCCGAAGAGAAGGCGAGGGAGTGGATAGACGCCCAGTTGCCTCAGGACGAGGTGGTGAGCCAAAGTCACTTCGAAATCATCAATGATGGCAAGGAGGACGTGGAAGCACAGGTAGCACTGCTGCTTCAAAAGTTTTCTCAAAGGTAGATTTTCGCTATGACGAAATCTTCCCCAAACAAAGAGACAACAAGTAAAAAAATAAAATAATAATAGAGAACAATGGAAACAATTCTTTCAATTGCAGGCAAACCAGGCCTTTATAAATTGGTATCTCGTGGAAACAGAAACCTCATCGTTGAGGCTATTGATGAGACTCACAAGCGTCTTCCAGCTTTCGCTACCGATCGTGTGACAAGCCTTGGCGACATCGCTATGTACACCGACGCTGATGAAATCGCACTCTGGGAAGTTTTGGAGAGCGTAGGCAAGAAGGAGAACAGCCAGGTAAGCAGCCTCAACTACAAGAAGTGCTCTGCACAGGAATTGCACGACTACTTCGCTGAGGTGTTGCCAAACTATGACCGTGACCGTGTACACGACAGCGACATCAAGAAGTTGCTCCAGTGGTACAACATCCTCGTCAAGAACGGTATCACAGACTTCAAGGCAACTTTGGCTCCTACACAGGGCGACAATGTTGACGACCGTCAGGAGGAAGAGGCTGCTGAGTAATGCTTGGTAGCTAAACCGTACAAGATGATAAGGAATTACACCTTATTATATATATATAGGGCGATGTCGAGGAGGCATCGCCCTATTTTTGGTTATATTTGATAAAGGACCAAGGTATTCTGATGTCCGAAAAGGGAACAAAATAGGTTTTGTTCGAGAAAAATTTGGTGGAGTCGAAAAATAGTTGTAATTTTGCAACCGCTTTCGCATCAGCGGCTTTCGACAAGATGCCAGGCAATAACCCGAGTGCTTGATAAACCTCGTAAAAAACAAGAAAAATGGAAAAGAAAACAACTCAAGTGAGTGTGCTGTTTATGCTTTTCAGCATCCTCTTCTGCGTTTGTCTCATTGCAGCAAACGTGCTCGAAACAAAGCAAATTGCGTTTGGAACGGTTTCACTGACAGGTGGATTAATCGTATTCCCAGTAAGTTACATCATCAACGACTGTGTATGTGAGGTGTGGGGCTATCAGAAAGCTCGCTTGCTGATATGGACAGGTTTCGCCATGAACTTCTTCTTTGTGGCTCTCGGCGCTATCTGCGATGCCATTCCTGGGGCACCTTATTGGACCAATGACGCTGGTTTCCATGCCGTTTTCGGTTTGGCTCCTCGTATCGCTGCCGCCTCTTTCGTGGCATTTATCGTAGGTTCCTTTGCCAATGCCTATGTGATGAGTGTGATGAAGATTAGAGATGGAGGCAAGCATTTCTCCGCACGTGCCATCCTCAGTACGGTGGCTGGTGAGAGCTGCGACAGTGTCATCTTCTTCCCATTGGCACTCGGTGGAGTCGTTCCTGCTTCAGAGTTGCCATGGTTGATGTTCTGGCAGGTCATCCTCAAGCTCTCTCATATACACAACTGACGCTGCCGACGA
>ERZ1023641.38-NODE-38-length-66192-cov-54.668748_pt1 | contig 66192 bp, 49 predicted proteins | sample MGYA00380335_ERZ1023641 | MGnify/ENA primary metagenome ERZ1023641 (study PRJEB33179, sample SAMN07448970) | human gut metagenome | biome: Human-gut; feature: Human associated habitat; material: Faeces | host: Homo sapiens | place: India: Bhopal | collected... | reverse complement strand
AGACTAAGAAAGACGAACTATCTAAAGATAATTCCTCTAACAAAGAAGTCTATGTGAGGATACCTAATCTAGAAATTCAAAAATGTTTTAAAGAAGATATTCAAAAGAGATTTGACAGCTTCTTAAAGAAAGATAATCTTGCTGACAAAATAGCAAATGCGCTGTTTACTGGTGATACTGAGTTTGTTCAAACTCAGCTACGTACTTATCTAAAGAAATTCGTATCAATAAGAGATACAGCTACCAAGGCACCTCACGAGAACTACTACCTCGGATTCTTAAACGGTGTCTTTACTAACTGCTCTAAAGATTTCTTATCAGAATACCATTCGAACTATGAGTCTGGTGATGGCTATGCTGATATTACTTTTAAAAGTGAATTCTCAGAAAAAGCTGTCATTATCGAGATAAAAGCAGCTCCTGTAGGCTCTGATTTAATTCCATTAAGCAAGAACGCAATAGCTCAAATAGAAGATAAGCACTATGCAGAGCTTTTCTTACAAAACAGCATGACACAAAGTATCTATGCCTATGGAATTGCCTTTGCAGGAAAGAACTGTTTTATCTCTGTAAAGAAGATAAAGTAGCAATGAAGCTAAAGTAATCAAAATCTAACATAATGCTAATAGCTTTTTTTCTCGTAAGCATCATTTAAAAGATCTGAAGATCAATAAGATAAAAGTCTTGAGAGCTTTTTATAAGAAATTTTAAATAATAGTTGAATATGTGCGCAACTGTCGTATAATTAAATCAGAAGTTATATTTAGTATTTCATTACTTAGGAAGAATATTATGAAAGTTCGTTGCGATATTTCTGGTCTTGATTGTCCACATTGTGCATCTAAATTAGAAGGCTTATTAAAAGATGCTTTTAATGATGCAAATTTAAATTTCTCTATGGGCTCATTAGTATTAGATGTAAATGATGATGCTGATGAAGATGCAGTTGTAGAACAGGCTCAGTCAGTAGCTAACGGCTTTGAAGATGGTATTAACATTTCGCTACGTGATTAACTTTTAAAGAAAACGCAGGAAACTGCGTTTTTTTAGAAATTAATAGTTGCACGATTGCTCAAATATAGAATAATAAACTATAGAAAAGTTAATCACTAATTTGAAAAAAGATAAAAGTTTCGTTAAGGTAAAGTTCAAGTAAGAAGGAAAACACTATGAAAGAACTCTATGAGAAATATGAAAAAGTATTTTTAGGTATTGCAACTGTATGTATGCTCTACCTGGTATTTGTAAAATACTCTTCAATAGCTTTAATTCCTTTTGAAGTACAGGTTGCTATAGCTGTAATTGCATATCTTTTAATTGCAACTGACATTATCGTAGCAGCTTTTAAGACTTTATTTAAGCAACATCGTATGTCAGAGCAGTTTTTAATGATGATTGCAACATTTGGAGCCTTTGCTTTGCAGGATCTTCCAGAAGCTTTAGCGGTGATGGTCTTTTATAAGATAGGTGAGATTTTTGAAGAATATGCCTCTGGTAGAGCTCATACCGAGATCTCCAATCTTGTAAAACTAAAGCCATCAAAAGTAAGACTTGTTAATGCAGATGGTACTGAAACTATCGTCAAACCAAGACAGGTAAAGATAGGAGATCTCATTAGAGTTTTAGCAGGTGAATCTGTAGCTATTGATGGTAATTTAATTGAAGATAGCGCTGCTATTGATACCTCAGCTCTTACAGGTGAGTCAGAGCCACGTTTGTATAAAAAAGGTGAATCTGTTCCATCAGGCTGTATCAATCAAGGTAAAGTGATTACCTTAAAGGTAAATACCTTACATAAAAACTCTTCAATTACACGTCTGTTAAACTTAATTGAAGATGCTTCAGCTAATAAGTCACGTCCTGAGAACCTCATAAGACGATTTGCTGTCTGGTATACGCCTATTGTGGTAGTTTCAGCCTGTCTTTTAGCTTTGGTACCTGTAGTAGTTCCTAGTGCAAGTTTTTCTGACTGGATTGAAAGAGCTCTGGTATTCTTAGTTGTATCCTGCCCATGTGCACTGGTTCTCTCTGTGCCTCTGTCTTTCTTTGGCGGTATGGGAGCTATCAGTAAGATTGGTGTAATTGTAAAAGGCACTATCCATTTGGAGACTTTATCAAAGTTAAAGGCCATTGCCTTTGATAAAACAGGTACCTTAACTTACGGCAAGTTTAGGGTAGTAAATGTTGAAAAGTTTTCTAATGCCGATGAAAAGACAATCTTTACCTATGCAAAAGCTCTGGAGCAAAAATCAACTCATCCTGTAGCTTTATCTGTAGTAAATCATGCAAATGAGCTTCAAGTCGAAGATGTTGAAGTTACAGAAATAGAAGAGCGCGCAGGTCTTGGTATTACAGGAGTTGTTGATGGCCGCAAGATTGCTGTAGGAAAAGCAGACTTAGTAAAAGAATATGTAAAAGGTGAAGTTCCTGTAAATAAGAACGGCAGAACCGCAATCTATGTAAGTTCTGATGACAAACTCTTAGGTATTATCGAGTTATTCGATGAGTTAAAGAGTGAAGCTAAATCTATGATGAGCGCTTTATCTAAACTTGGCATTAAGACCTGTTTAATTACAGGTGACAGAAAAGCAGTTGCTGAGAATATTGCAAATGAGCTTCACTTAGATAAAGTTTTCTATGAGCAAACACCTCAGGATAAATTGGATAACTTTAACAAGTTCAAAGAGGAGAATACTCCTGCTGCATTTACAGGTGATGGTTTAAATGATGCTCCAGTGCTCTCATGTGCTGATGTAGGTATTGCGATGGGGGATATCGGATCAGCTTGTGCTGTAGAAGCTGCCGACGTGGTTATTATGCATGATGATCTTAATACTATTCCTAAGACCATTAATTTAGCTAGAAGAACCTGCAGTTTAGCTATCTCTAATATGTATATGGTGATGGGAATTAAGTTTTTAATCCTGATTCTGGGTGCCTTAGGTTTTGCAAATATCTGGATGGCAATCTTTGGTGATGTAGGCGTACTTATCATTGCTGTTTTAAATGCTATGAGAACTTTGAGCTTTAAGTAGCCATAAACCTAGATAAATTCAAAGTAAAACCTAAGATCTGCTGTTTACAGAATACGATCTTAGTTTTTTTTGAGATGATATCTAAAAATCTTATATAACAGAAATAAATCTATAATTGTGGACAAAAATTATTCTCAATAACACCTAAAAAAGCTCCTAATGCTGTAATATATCGAAAGTTTAAATAAGGGAACTATCATGATCAAAACATACCAAGTAATGGGAATGTCCTGCGCAGCTTGTGCTAATAGAGTTCAAAAAGCAGCCATGAAAGCAAAAGGCGTAGAAAACGCTGATGTTAATTTAATGCAGAACATCCTTACTGTTACTTTTAAAGATAACCTTAAAGATGAAGATGTAATCAATGCTGTAACAGAGGCAGGTTACGGCGCTAAAGTTATGGATTCAACCATAGCTTCAATTAAAGCTATGGAAAAAGACAGCCAAGAAAGAGATCATGATTTTATAAATCTAATTCTAGCTATTATTGCCACCTTTATTATCATGCTCATTTCTATGGGCCATATGACCGGTTTTGAAATTATTCATAACGGTTTTATCAATGCAGCAGTGCAGGGGGTTCTTACCTTCTTTGTCATGGTACTTGAGAAAAAGTACTTTATAAATGCCTTTAAAGGATTAAAGCATCTTTCTACTAATATGGATACTTTAGTATCCTTAGGTGCGATTGCTTCTTTTATTTATTCTGTTTTTGTACTGTCAACTATAGAGTTTACAGATACCTGTGCGGTGTTAATAGATGATAAAGCAGTCTATTTTGAAGGGGCTGCCGGTATCTTATGCTTCGTTTCAATCGGTAAATATATTGAAAAGAAAGCTAAAGTAAAAACTACTGATGCTATCAATGCTTTATACAGCTTAATTCCAGAGTCTGCTGTAATTAAAGCTGAGGATGGTACTCAAAAAACAGTTGCCCTGCAGGATGTTAAAAAGGGCGAGGTTTTAGTAGTAAAGCAGGGACAAAGATTAGGTGTTGACGGGGTGGTAGTAAGTGGTGAAGGCTTTATCGATGAAAGTTCACTTACAGGTGAGAGCCGTGAGATTAAGAAGATAAGTGGAGATGAGGTTAAAGCATCAAGTGTTTTAACTGACGGTTATCTTGAAATAAAGGTTACCACCACAGGTGAAGATACCACTTTAGGCAAGATCATAAAGTTAGTAGAAAAAACTGCTGCTACTAAAGTTCCGGTTGCAAGAATTGCTGACGTGGTAGCTTCATACTTTGTTCCATTTATTTTAACTTTAGCTCTGCTTACCTTTGTCTTATGGTACTTTGTCCACGGTTCTTCCTTATCACTGTCATTGCAGTTTGCAATCAGTGTGCTGGTAGTATCCTGTCCATGTGCTTTGGGGCTTGCAACTCCTGTAGCAGTTGTAGCTGGTACCGGCCGTGCCGCCAAAGAAGGTATCATCTTTAAAAATCCAGAAGCTCTAGAAGAATTAAGCCGAGTAAAAGTCTTTGCCTTTGATAAGACTGGCACCTTAACTTACGGCAGAATGTCTGTAAGCTCTGTTGAAAAGATTGACAAGTCACTTTCAGATCAATTTTTACAGAGCGTGCTTATTTCTCTTGAGAAAAAGAGTTCACATCCTATAGCTCGTTCCATAGTATCAAGCTTCCCTGAAGCAAAAGCTCATGAGCTTTCAGATTATGCTTATGTAAAAGGCGAGGGAGTAAAAGGTACTATTGATAACAGTACTTTCTCCTTTGGTAATGACAGAATGCTAAAGAGACTAGGTGTTTCTGACAGTGCCTTTGGCTTACAGTTAAAAAAGACTATGGCCTACAGCGGAGCTTTAGTTTTAACTTTATTAAAAGGTAAAGATATCGTAGCTTACATCACTGTAAAAGATACCTTAAAGAAAGATGCTAAAGATCTGGTTAAGTCTTTAAGAGCATATGGTAAAGAGACTTTGATGCTAACAGGTGACAGTGATGGTCCTGCCCGTGATGTGGCAAAGAGCATTAAACTTGATTCATATGCTTCAGAGCTTACACCTGAACAGAAAGCTACCTTTATTAAGAATCTGCAGAGTACAGACCGCAAGGTCGCAATGGCAGGTGATGGTGTAAATGACAGTATCTCTTTATCTCAGGCTGATGTAGGTATTGGTCTTAAAGGTACAGCTGATATCGCAGTGTCTGCCTGTGATGTGATATTGTTGCATGAAAAGATCACAGATGTCTTTAATGCTTACTTAATTTCATTTAAGACTATGCTTAACATTAAAGAGAATTTATTCTGGGCTTTAATCTATAACGTATTAACTATCCCAGTTGCAGCAGGACTTTTCTATGAGAGTTTAGGAGTAAAGCTAAACCCAATGTTATGCTCAGCTCTTATGGGAATAAGCTCTGTTTGTGTGGTTTTAAATGCACTAAGACTGAGCTTAATGAAAGTTTTAAAGAATAATGAAGTATCTGATATAAAGGATGAGAATACTTTAACAGGTAATAAGAAGATGACTACAGTTAAAATTAACGGTATGCAGTGTCAACACTGCGTAAAAAGCGTACAAAAAGCTTTAACTCCATTCTCTTCAAAAGGAGAGGTTGAAGTTTCACTTGAGCTGAAAAAAGCTACTTTAACTTTAAAAGACGGTGTTGAAGATAACGCCATTAAGGATGCTATTATTGATGCTGGCTTTGAGGTAGTGGAGATCATTCATGATTAGTCTTGATACTGCAGATTTACTGCTTTTGTGTGCACTAAGAGATGACAGTCGCTTATCCTTACGAGATTTAGGTGCTAAAGTCTCTATGAGCGCTCCTGCTGTAGCTGCAAGATTAAGACATTTAGAAGAAAATCATGTAATTGAAGCTTATACTGTTTCAATAAATCCTGGTACCTTTGCACTTACTGTTGAAGCTGTTTTATATGTTTGTGTAAATATAGTAAAAGAAGCAGACTTTGTGTCTTATATGAAAAAGACTCTTTGTGTCAGCTCTTTATACAGACTTGGAGCTGACTATACATACATGGCGATAGCTTCTTTTGATAGTATTGAAAAGTTAAATAATTTTGCACTTAATTTAGAGCAGAATTATGGCAAAACAAAAGTACAGTTAGTTTTGAAAAAAGAATTCTCATCAAGAGCTCCTATGGATCTGAAAACTGTGGAGCAAAAAGTTGAGGATAATAAAAAAGATAAATCTTAAGGGAAGTCTCTTTTTAGCGACACAACTTTAGCGGCATAACAGAGAAAGTTAGCATTGGTTATCAGGAAGTTACTTTGTTGCATTGTTAATTTTCAGATTTTGAAATTTACAGATAACGTTACTTTTTAGAACAAGTTTTTTATTAGTACCACTAGCAATTAGAAGGAACACAAAATGTGGGATTATTCAGATAAAGTTAAAGATCATTTCCTTCATCCTCGTAATGCACGTGTGATTGAAGACGCAAATGGTGTTGGTGATGTAGGCTCAATCATTTGTGGTGATGCTCTGCGTTTAATGTTAAAAATTGATCCTGCAACTGAAGTTATTGAGGATGCAGCATTCCAGACCTACGGTTGTGGCAGTGCGATTGCTTCATCATCAGCTTTAACCGAAATGTTAAAGGGTAAAACTCTAAAAGAAGCTGAAAAGATCACCAATCAGGAAATTGTAGATTACTTAGGCGGTCTTCCTCCTGAAAAGATGCACTGCTCTGTGATGGGCCGTGAAGCATTAGACGCTGCTATTGCTAATTACCATGGACAGTCATATGAGCACTCACATGATGATGGTGAGTTAATCTGTCACTGTTTCGGAGTGGGTATCAACAAGATTAAAAAGGCTGTATGGGAAAATCATTTGACTACAGTTGAAGAAGTTACCAACTACACTAAAGCTGGTGGTGGTTGCGGTAGCTGCAAGATGAGAATTGAGGAGATCATCGACGAGGTTTGGGTTGATCTTGAAAAATGTGGTGTACCAAGACCAGGTCATGCACCAACTCCTATTCCCTCAATTACTATTACAACCTCTACAGCTCCTGCAACAGGTTTTAGCTCAATCAGTTCAACTACTGCATCTTCAAATACCACAAGTGCAAGTGCAGCAAGCGCTGCTGTAAATGCTGCTATTGATGAGAAGACCAAGACATCTCCTATCTATGATGATGTAAAGAAGATCTTAGAAGAGATTTCTCAAGGTTTAGGTGAAGGTTCATCAGTAGAGCTAGATGCAATCTCTGGTGCTGACGTGATTGTAAAACTGTCAGGTCCTGTAGCTTCAGGCATGATGAAAGACATGACCTTAGGCTTTATCAAGCAGAAATTAACTGATGGCACCGGTCGTCAGATTAGCGTTACTACAAGATAATCAAGCTTTAATTTAAAAGCTTGTTTGCAGTAAACATGAGTTTTAGTCTGCAATGGAGAACTGATTAAGATTGCAGACTGTTTAGTCAACAGAATTTATTAAATAGAGACAAAAATGGATAATATGAATTTAGGCGCAGGTTTAGGTGGTATTTACCTAGACAATAACGCTACCACTCAGATTGATCCTCAAGTGGTAGAGGCAATGCAGCCATATTTGAGCGTATATTTTGGTAACGCCTCATCACAGCATGGTTATGGTGTTCCTGTAGAAAAGGCAATTGCAAAAGCTCGTGAGCAGGTAGCTGATTTTCTAGGTGCTGAGCATCCTGATGAGATTATCTTTACCTCATGTGCAACCGAGTCAGACAATACCGCTTTATGGTCAGCTTTATGGTCACAAAAGGGTAAGACTGAGATTGTAACAACTCCAGTTGAGCATCCTGCTATCATGCAGACTTGTGATTTCTTATCCTCACATGGTGCTACCATCAAATATTTAAAAGTTTCAAACCATGGTGATCTTGATTTAAAAGAGTTTGAAAACTTATTAACTCCAAATACAGCACTAGCATCAGTTATGTGGGCTAATAACGAGACTGGTAACATTTACCCAGTTCCAGAGCTAGCAGAGATTGCTTACAAGCATGGTGTAATGTTCCACACCGATGCAGTTCAGGCTGTAGCAAAAGTGCCTATTTCTTTAAAAGATACCAAGATCAATATGCTCTCATTCTCAGGTCATAAGATCCATGCTCCAAAGGGTATCGGTGTTTTATATGTAAGACGTGGTACCAGATTTATCCCATTCATGAAGGGCGGTCATCAGGAGCGCGGTAGAAGAGCGGGTACTGAGAACGTGCCATATATCGTAGGTTTAGGTGTAGCATGTGAATTAGCTAAAAAGAACCTGTCAGTTGTATCTTCAAGAGTAAAAGCTCTAAGAGATAAACTAGAGCAGGGTATCTTAAAGGCAATTCCAGACTGCTTTGTAACCGGTGATGAGTCAAGAAGAACTGACAATACCTTAAACGTAGCTTTCAAGTTCGTAGAAGGTGAGGCAATTCTATTGATGTTAAATGAGTATGGTATTGCAGCATCCTCAGGTTCAGCCTGTTCATCAGAATCGCTAGAGCCTAGCCATGTGATGAGAGCTATGAATGTTCCATTCTCAGCAGCTCACGGTACCATCCGTTTCTCTTTATCAAGATTCACCACAGAAGCTGAAATTGATAAGACAATTGAGGTATTACCAGGCATCATCAGTACCTTACGTAAACTCTCTCCATACTGGAAAGAGGGCAAACCTCAGATCCAGGGCCTTGATCATGACTTTGATGCTGACAGCAAAGAAGTTCGTGCATAAGAGCTAAGCTATACCCTATCTGCCAGGCAACTGGCAGATTTGTCTATTATCATCACAGATCACGCAAAAAGATCTAGTTCATTTTCGATTTTCATTGCCAATAAGCGCTCAATAGCCTTAGAATTATTCAAGATTTTATTATCACGTTTTAGCTTTTCTACAAGAAAAGAAATTATAAGAAACTGTAAAAAAGTTATTTACACAATAACTAATAAAAAATACAGCTAATTATTATCAGAAAAATATAGCAGAATACTTATTTATATTTATTGCATCAGAAGTTTATTGCTTTCTGAGAGAATTTTTTTTGAAAGTTTTTAGTACAGCATAACAAGAACAATAATAGGTGTGTTTTGGACGTTATTTTAGGCAAAATCTGGTTAGTTATATTTAATTCCATGATTTTGTTACCAATGCTTTATTCTGTTATAAAAACAGAAAAAAGATTTGCCAATATTCATGTCATTTCTATTTTGACTGTGTTTGTGACACAGGCAACTGATATTGCTGTAACAGTATCTAGCTACCGTGATTCACTCTTTTTAAATTCATATTTGTTAACTTTAATGTGGCAGTTATCCTTACTGCTGCCTATAGTCTCAGTGTTCTACCTTGTTTTAAATGAATTAAAAGAAAAGTATCAGAGAAACGACATAAAATCAGATTGGGCTTATGTAGTACCAGCCATTTTTGAAGCATCTTTATTAGTGTTCTTTAATATCAGCGCCTTTAGTGCTACTGATGTTTCTTTAATCTCAACTGCTACTGGTATCAGTTTATATTTCATCATCAACTTCTATATCCTCATTGGTTCATGGCTTTGCTATAAAACCTATGTTTATAATCTTGATTTTGATATCAAGTATGTAGCAAGAAATCATTTCTTTTTCTATTTAATCCTGTGCATAGTGCTGTTCTTACAGCAACTAATCTTTGGTTATATAGATTTTGCAACCTCAATTACCACTTTTCTTATGTTTAACATCATGACTCATTCTAAGACTTTAATTTCTCAGGATGCACTCTCAGGTGTTAACAATCGTGTAAGCTTTAATAAGTTCATCAATAATGTCTTCGTCTCACGTGAGCATGGAGCAGCTTTTATTGTCTTTATTGATATTGATAAGTTCAAACATATTAATGATACCTATGGTCATATTGAAGGGGATGAGGCCATTTCTTTAGTAGGTAAGACCTTAAAGAGTATTGCCGGTGAGACTAATTCCTTTGTTGCTAGAATGGGTGGTGACGAGTTCGTCTTAGTTGTTAATGGTTCTGATGAAAACAAAGTCAAAAGGATCATACAGAACATTACCTATGAACTAGAAGAAAGACTTATCTTTTCAAATAAACAGTATGATTTGTCTGTAAGCTGTGGTTATGTTCCTGTAGCTCCAGATTCAAAGAATATTAAGGAGCTGATTGCAAAAGCAGATAAGCTTATGTACTTAGATAAGCAAAATAAGAATCAGGGAGCTGTAAATGGGGACTATTAGCATCAATTCAACTTCGATGTTCTATTTTGCAGTCGCATCGATTTTTATTCTGTGTACCATATTAAAAAATCAGTCATTAGAAGTATCTTCAAATTCAAAAATTACTTTTAATTTTTCTGTTTTTTTAATGGTGCAGGCAGTATTAGTAGGTATCTTTGCGCTTTTAGATTTCTTTAAAGAAAAAACAGTCTTTTCCAATCAGATGGGCTTTGATATTGTCTATGCCTCAGTTGGTTTCATCTTTGGATATGTGTCTTTTGCCACACCTTTTATCCTGTTTGTCCTGCTAAAAGTTCATGCATACGGCACGCACTTTATGAATGATAAACTAAGGCACTTTATCTATTTTGCCTTTGTCTTAACTTCATTTATCTATGTATATAAAGCAACCCATATTATCTATGCGTTCTCTCGCGATCATGGTATGACTTTTTCTGATTCTGACTGGATCTTTTTAGTATTTATCCCGATCGTCAAGTTAAGCTTTTTCCTGTTAGCAGCCAAAGATCTTAACAGGTTCTTAAAAGATCTTTGTGAAGGATCTATTGTTTCAAAAAGAGCATCACTCTTTTTAAGAATTGTCTTTGTAGGTGGTCCATTTATACTGATCCCGTTAGGCTGGTATTTTATCTTACCATGCATGCTCGGAATTTTAGTCTGCATGGTCTTTGTAATGCAGTTAATCTCTCAGGACAGAGCAGTATCTGTAGATTTCTTGACAGGTTTAAACAACCGTAAAGAGCTCATGAGATATCTTGGCAGATTATTTGAAAAGACTGATGAACTAGACCAAAACCTAGGTCTTATCTTTATTGATATTAACGATTTTAAAGGTATCAATGACACCTATGGCCATAATCAGGGCGATAAGGCTTTACTAACAGTTGCATCATGCCTTAAAAAGGCAGCATTTAAAAAGAACTGCTTTATCTGCAGATACGCAGGTGACGAGTTTACTGTAGTCTTAAAAGAATCTACTACAGAGACTGCTCAGAACTATATTAATACTTTAGAAGAAGAGCTTAACAAGTGTAATAACTCAGGACACTATGATATGACTATTTCTTTATCTATAGGTCATGTACAGTATTCAGAGAAATACATAACTCCAGATGAGTTCATCGCAGCGGCTGATCAGTTGATGTATGGCCAGAAGGCTCAGCGTAAACAGCATCAGCAGGAATTAGAAGAGATGCTCTAATCAGGCTTTGTAATTTGATCTTAGATGAATTTTTGATACAAAAAGCTCACCTTTTAGGTGAGTTTTTTTATAAAAAACTCATGGGTTTGAGCTTTTTTATAAAAGACTCTACAATGATGATATTGAAAACTAAGGATATGAAAAATGACAAATTATAGTGAACTTGCAAACGGCGGAATTACTTTAATCAAACCATATCAAGCTGGTAAGCCAATTGAAGAGGTGCAGCGCCAGTTAGGTTTAGAAAATGTCATCAAGTTAGCTTCTAATGAGAACCCATTTGGTATGGGACCTAAAGCTAAAGAAGCTGCTTTAAAGTGTGTAGAGCAGGGTAATATTTACCCAGATTCAAACGGTTACTACTTAAAGCACAAGTTACATGATAAGTTCGGTTATGATCCTGAAAAGCTAACTTTAGGCGCAGGCTCAAATGAGCTTATCAACTTATTATTCGCAGCTTTTGTAAATGATAAGGTTAATGTAGTTTTTCCAGAGTACTCATTTGTTGTTTATCCAATGGAAACTACTGTAAACGGCGCTAAAGCTAAAGTGATCCCTCTAAAAAACTACAATGCTGATTTAGATGCAATTGCTCAAGCTATTGACAAGGATACACGTATTGTAGCTTTTGCTAATCCTTCAAATCCTATCGGTACAGCAATAAGCTCTAAGTCTATGAAGGAATTTATTAAAAAGGTTCCAAAGACTACATTAGTTGTTATCGATGAGGCTTACAACGAGTTCAACAGCGGAGATGATACTTTTGAGGATGCCGCTTTATGGACTGAAGAGTTTGAAAACTTAGTTGTATCTCGTACCTTCTCGAAAGCTTATGGTCTTGCTGGTCTGCGTGTAGGTTACATGGTAGCTAATAAAGAGATCACCTCTTTATTAAACCGTTTAAGAGCTCCATTTAACGTAAATATCGTAGCTCTTGCAGCTGCTGTTGCAGCTTTAGATGATACTGAATTCTTAAAGAAGACAGTTGAGAACAACTCAAAAGAGCGCGAAAGATATGCTGCTTTCTGCAAAGATCATAACCTGTTTATGATCCCTTCAAAGGCTAACTTTGTAGCAGTTGATTTTAAGGGCTATGATGCTCAGGCAATTGCTGATAAGCTGTTACATCAAGGCATCATTGTGCGTCCTCTTCTAGGTTACAAGTTACAGGATATTCTAAGAATATCTATCGGTAAGCCTTCAGAGAATGATAGACTGTTCAATGTCCTAGATAAGATCTTAAAGGAAATGAAATAATTGAAAAACGCCCTTAATTTAAAAAAGATAAAGTCCGTAGAAGGCAAGGTTATTTTGCCTGGATCTAAGAGCCTTACTAACAGAGCTCTGTTAATTTCAGCTTTAGCTAAAGGTAATACCAAGTTATTAAATGTTTTAAAGTCTGATGATACCTCTCGTATGATTGAGGCTTTACAGACTTTAAAGGTAAAGCTCAAGGTTAACGTAAGTTCTGTTGATGTAACAGGTATGGGCGGTGTCTTTAATGAAGGACTGAACTCTGTAGAGCTGTATTTAGGCAATGCAGGTACTGCAATGCGTCCATTATGTGCAGCTTTAGCTGTATCAACAGGTGTGTTCACGCTTACTGGTGAACCCCGCATGATGGAAAGGCCTATTGGTCCATTAACTGAGGCTTTACGCTCATTAGGTATTAACATTGAATACTTGAATAATGATGGTTTTCCACCAGTACGTATTCGTGGTGCTGTACCTAAGTTTCATGAGGTAACTATTTCAGGTTCGACCTCAAGTCAGTTTATTACAGCTCTGCTTATGGCAGCTCCTGTCTGCGGTGGACTAAAAATTAAGATTAAGGGCGACTTAATTTCAAAACCTTATGTTGATCTGACTGTAAAACTCATAGAAAAATTTGGCGCAGTGGTAAGTCGTAACGGTTATTCTGAGTTTACTGTAGAAGGCACAGGTTATACCTCACCTGGCTCTTACCTCATTGAGGGGGATGCAACTGGTGCTACTTACTTTGCAGCAGCTGCAGCCATTGGCGGTGAGTTAGAACTCTACGGTTTACCTGAGGATTCTGTACAGGGCGATATTAAGTTTTTGGATGTATTAGCTCAAATGGGTGCTAAGATTAAGAAAACAGAAAGCTCTGTAATTATCAAGAAGTCAAAGCTTCACGGTATTGATATTGATATGAATGCAATGCCTGATGCTGCCATGACTTTAGTGCCATTAGCCTTATATACAGACGGTCCTATAACTATCAGAAATATTGCCAGCTGGAGAGTTAAAGAGACTGACAGAATTGAAGCTATGGTCAAGGAAATGTCAAAGTTAGGTGTTAAGGTAGAATCTGGTGAGGACTATATAAGCATTGATGCTTCAACACGCAATGATGTAACCCCAACCTTTGATACCTACAATGATCACCGTATGGCAATGTGTATGTCACTAATAGCTTTTGACAGAGATATTGTTATCAATGATCCTGAGTGTATCAATAAGACCTTCCCAACCTACTTTAATAACTTAAAGTCTGTAAGTAAAAATTAAAGGTAAGTTTCGGTTACAATCAATTTTGTAAAAGAGTTTTCTTAAGCTCTGCAAAGCTCTTAGGCTACAACGCTTTAAGAGCTTTTTTTATTTTGAAAAAAGCAACATGTTTAAGACTGCAATAAGATTTTGCTAATCTAAGTTATTGCAAAGTAAATAAGCTTAAGCTTCAACAAAAATTGCGTCAGTTTTTAACTTTATTAAATTGTATTTGCCCAAAAGATGTAAAGCAAAGGCTATAAGATAAGCTAAGGATAAAAAGTCATGAAAAAGTTAATTGCATCAAAGTTAATTGCAGCCTTCATGCTGTTACTCTGTTTTAAAGCAGAGGCTGTAGAAACTACTTTTTTAAATAATACTTTTAAGATAAATCTTCCTGAGAACTACTGTACTCTAAATCAGGATACTAACTACTACAAGTTCACAAAAGCAGCCTTTGGCAATTCTGTAAAATTTGGTTTTATTGCAGCTCCCTGCATGGATACTAAAGCTCTGGAAGAGGGAATTATCAGTAGATTAAGTCACTACATTGCTTTTACGCAAATAGGCATAGATGGCAATTATGGCTATTTTAAGTTAGGTCGTTTTGTGTATGTAAATTTGGCTAAAGCCTTCAAGTCAGCTCCTTTAGACAGGGTAGAGAACTCTGTTAACAGAAGAATTGCTCCATTTGGAGCTACTGTATCAAATCTTGGGTATAAGCTACAGTCAGCATCTGACTCATATGCTTTGTTTTTAGCTACAGTAAATCTAAATGGATTTGGTGCTGATAAAAAGGCAAACTTATTAGGTATTACTACTCTAGTTTACGAGATCCCTGTAGGTTTATATGTCTTTGATGAAGATCCAAATGAGGCTAAAACTAAAGAAGCTATAAAACAGTTATCAATAGCAGCTTCCGCTTTTTAAGAAAGTCAAAAGTTAATAAGACAATAAAGCATACCTCTAAATTTGAGACAATCAAAATAAAAAAATCCAGTGCCAAATGGCACTGGACCAAAGGTAAGATAAATCTTAAAAATCCAAAACAGTATTAAACTGATTGGGGCTTAAACTAAACAACCGCCCAACATTCGGTTGCTATGTCTTAAGCTTTATTGAAAGTATATAGACGCTTTAGGTATATGTAAAATACTAATTATTTATACCTCGTTATAGTTAAACTGTATAGCTGATTTAGCAATCAGTAAGGTAATATGAAATCCTGAAAATGAAGCTGAACTTGAGTTTTTAAAGTAAATTGCTAATTGGGAGGTTGAAAAAAGATGTGAGGATATAAACAGAATTCTTGTAATAACTTATTTATTTGGAGTTAAATTCATGTGATAATCCTTTTCTTTTCTCATGATTTCATAGATTGATGTGAATTGAACTCCCATTACATTACACACATCAGGAATGTGGACTTTCTTTTTTGCATTGATTTTATTTGCAGGCTCTTCGTGAGTAACTAAAATGCAATTGAGAGTTTTTGCTAAGAAATTAGGTATGCATCAGCAACTGGTAGTTCTATAAATTCTCTAATCTTATTGTCAGGAACTTTTTCTTCAAAATGTACGGGGTAAAAGAGAGAAGTTTAGATGGTCGGTGATGTAGGGTTCGAACCTACGACCCTCTGGTCCCAAACCAGATGCGCTACCGGGCTGCGCTAATCACCGAACGGAAAGCATTATAAGAATAGACAAAGCTGTTGTCAATTTTTTTCGATTCTTTTTTCAAAAATTTTTCAGGAATTTCAATTTACTTCACCTTCAAATAGCTCAAAAAGTAAGTGAAAATTTTTTGAAAATAAGATAAATATCAGCTTTATGAATTGTTATCTTTTCTATCCTCAATTTTTTAATTTTATTCTATAACTCAGTTATATTTGCCTTAAGTAAGATACAAATATAACTGACTTAACAAAAGACCTAAGAGCTAATTTTGAATTTTCAAAATAAGTGCAAGGTGAATCACATAAAAATGTAAAGCAAATTTAAAATCCGTATCAACTAAATTAACCATCAGTATCTACTAAAGTAAACTGACATCTAAAATGCGGACTAAATAATTATTAAAAATCAATAACATATATATAAATTGAGATCAGAATATACTTAAAAGATCTAAATCTGAAAAATTGAGGCAAATTTTGCTTAAAACAGGGGAATTTTCATTGAATTTTGTAAAACTGAACTATGCGATAAAAATTTTTTAAATTTAAATTTTTATTAACTTGTTGATTTATAAGAATTCATAAAAATTCTTAAAAAATATTTTTTGAGAAAGTGATCACAAATGAAAAAATGTGATATAGTTCACGTACTCCTTATGTTTGTTTGATTGTTGTCCCCTGAATGATTATTGTATTCAGGGGATTTTTCTTTTCAGGGTAATTAACTTTTCGTTCTTCTTGTTTTCTTTGGATTTTCTAGTCTCTAATCCTCTAGATAGAACATATCTTCAATCAAATATCAGAATTAAACTTCATTCGTCAATCTTGTTTATAGCTTTTGCTTTATAAGGGCTACTTCATATTTTTTAAATGAGCATCTCACTTTATTGTTTAACACTCTGAACACACGATGTTTTTTTGTTACAATAATCAGCTTATATAATAAAAATAACTATGAAAGCATCGACATTATTTATTTTGTTGAGAGTGGAGAACAAAGGATGTCTTTTGTATCAGATTTTAAGAAATTAACTCTAGTTTTAGCTGTATCAGCTTCATCAATGTTGATTTGTAATGGTTGCGTTACTGCTTTAGTTGGTGCAACCGCAGCTGGTGCGGGGGCTTTTATTGGTTCAGATAGCCGTACAGTTGATGTTCAGGTAGATGATCAGAAGATTGAAAACCAGGTAGCCAGAATTCTAAAGAATGATCGTATGAGATCTGATTCTAAAGTCTTTAGAGTTGACTGTGTATCAGTAAACGGTAATGTGCTGTTAGTAGGTCAGACTCGTGATACAGAATACATGAACTGGGCTTTAGGCTATATCAAGAAAGTTCCTAACGTAAAGAGAATTTTCAACTGTGTATCCAATAAAGATCCTATTAAGGCAAGTGTAATTGCACATGATGCATTTATTACCTCAAAGGTTAAGAGTGCACTGTTATTTGGTTCAAAGATTAGCTCTGGCAGATTCAAGGTTTATACCGAAGATAGCGTAGTATATCTGTTAGGATACATTACTCGTGATGAAGGTCAAAGAGCAATCAACCAGACAAGAAAAGTTGGCGGTATCAAGAAGATCCACCCAATCTTTGACTATATGGATGCCTCAGGTACTCCAAACTCATCAGATAGCGCTCCTGTAGTATCAGATAATTCATCAAATGCACAATCATTAACTGTAACACCGGCTACAACTACCAGAAGCTCATCATCAATGGCTAATGAAGTTCAGTCTGATGTTGATAATGGTGGCGCTGTACTTGAAGATGACACTGATTTGTTAGCTCCAAGTGCACCGGCTCAAAGTTTCTAATTAGAAAGTAATATGGCTCAAAGATCTAAAAGCCCTGCAATCTTTTTTGTGGATGCATATACTCCAAATGAAGGTGAGATGGGGCTGTGTCTTGAATATGGCGTTCTCCGCTGGTCTAGCAATAAAAATGACAGACCAGAGGTTTATGTTCATTCATTTTTAAAACCAGCAACCACTCCTAATCGAGTTCGCTGGTCTAATGCATCAGTCGATATGAAGATCTCACGAGATTTCATTGAGAATAATCGTGATCTTCCTACTATCGAGGATATGATTGAAGCTGACTACTTAAAAGGTAGATCAGTAGTCTGCTTTGATGCAACAGTTGAACCTTTCTACTCTCTGCTATCAAACAGTTCTGCTGTAGTCTCAATTGTACAGCTATGGAATGATCTTTTTGCAGACAATGAAAAGGCTCTTTTGTGTACATCGCTTTCAAAAATGTGTGATTTTATTGGTATGTTGCCAGATGACAAAGAGAATACCAATTACACTCCTCTTTTAAAGCGCCTGCATCAGATGGCTGCTTTATGGTTCCTGCTAGAAGAAATGGCAAAACACCCTAAGTCCAAGCGTTCTATGGGCGCTGGTGGTATGCAGTTTAATTTTATCTGGCCTTTACCTAAAACCAAAGATAAGTGGTTTGAGCGCGATGTAAACTCATTTAAAGATTTAACTGATGATGAGATTAAAGAGTTCTTCAGTGGCACCCTAGCTGACAGAATTGACTGGTTTGAGATGAGTATGTATGCCTGTGACTGGGTATATCATCGTCAAAAGAACCGAGGAACTGAAGATCTTGAAGGTCGCAATGAGATGGCAGAGTTCATCTTTAAAAACGTTTTAAACTTCAAAATGCAGGTTTGGGTTCTAATCTATTACTCAATTTACAATCACAGATTAGAAGTAGCCCGTCAGATTGCCTTAGACAGGGGGGATGTTCGTCGTTTAAAGAGTGCTCAGTTAGAGAACTTTTCAAACTTCATAATCGAAAATCTTGATGTGTTCTTATCAGGAGATCAAAAGGAAAAGCTGTTAGCATCTTTAATCAAGCAGTCTTTTGATTCTAACGGTGCAGTTCGCTTCGAGCATTTTGATTTTGATACCTTACAAAAGCAGTATGCTGAGCGTAGAAGTGATGTGCAAAAGTTGTACTTTACAGATAATGCTCCAGACACCAAGCTCAAAAACTGCTATAAAGAGATCCGTGATGCCTCAGGACGTACCATTTACAGACGCTATGAGGTAAAGGGCAGAGGCAAAGAAAGAGCTGCTGCCAAAGATCTTGTATCAAGGAACTTAAACAGACTTTATGACGATGCTCGTAACGTCTTCTCAGATATTTGGCTTACGCCATCTTTAAAACTGTGGATACAGTTTATTACAGGTTGCAACATTGCTGAGATTGTAAGAACAGTAAGAGCCAATGATGCAACTGAGCTAGTAGATGTAAGAAACAGTTTGCACCAAATTCTTGAAAGATGTGCTTATGAATATCTTGTAAAACTGTATAATGAGCTCAAAAGAATATTTGCTGCAATGCAGGATGACAATATTGAAATTCCTCCATTCCAGTTTTGTTTCCAGGGAATATCTATTGAAGTAGAAATTATCTCTGCTGCCAAGGTAGGATTCTTTAGAAGACTGTTCAGTTTTGAGTAATTAGCTATGTAGTTAGGTTCGTAAAGATCTCTGCGTAGAAGATATAGTGAAAATGATCTTAAAATCTTTAAAAGCTGCTGCACTTACGGCAGCTTTATTATTTAGCGCCAATGCATTTGTAGGAACAGCTACAGCTGCAGAGGTAATCGGTGAATATGCAAACGGCTGTATTAAAGGTGCTGTTCCTCTTAATAACGGCAACAATTATCAGGTTCAGATCTGGGGACTGGGCAGAAACTATGGCCACCCGGAGCTTATTGATTACATCCAGAAGTTAGTATTAAAAGCCAAACACTACAATTTACCTGATCTTTTGATAGGTGATCTGTCAAAACGTCGGGGAGGCTCTTTTGGAGGTGGCTCAAGTCATGGTTCACATCAGTCAGGTCTTGATGTAGATATTTCTTTTGACTTTGCAACTCCAAAGAAATCTTTCTATGAGCTCTCCCATCCTCAGGATGTATATCTTGTGGATACTCATAACAGGGTAACTAAGAACTTTGATAAAAGACGTGTAGCTTTAATTTATTTAGCTGCTTCAGACAGTCGTGTAGAAAGGATCTTTGTAGCACCTGGTATTAAAAAAGCATTATGTCAGGTCTATGAAGGACACGATAAGAGCTGGCTGCAAAAATTGCGTCCATGGTTTGGTCACCGTGGTCATATGCATGTAAGACTTGCCTGCCCATTAGACAGTCCTTTGTGTGTAAATCAGGCTAAAGCTCCACAGGGAGATGGCTGTGGTCAGGAATTAGACTCATGGCTCTATCCACATAAATATGCACAAAAGCCAGCTAAAAAAGGTAAACCTCAAGTTAAAAAGAAGAGAGTTATGCCACCTGAGTGCAGAGCATTATTTGCATCTCACTATTAGCTTTGCATAGACTAGTCTTTATAACACCTCATTAAAAAAATCATTCCATAAAGTGTACGCAGCGCTCTTTATGGAATAGATTGTCTCAATCAAATTCATTTTCTATCTTTATTCTCTACCTGGTGAAAAATGGTGCAAATCCATTGGTTTTACAAGAATTGCCTACATTTTTTCTACATAAGTTAAACTAGTTTGCATAGTTGTAAAAATTCAATTTAGGCTCTTATAAATAACGGAGATAAACATGGTAAAGGTAGCTGTTGTAGGCGCTAGTGGTTATGCTGGAGCACAGCTTTGCAGAATTATTTCAAGACATGAGAAGTTAGAACTTACAGGTCTGTTTGTATCAGAAAATTCACTGGATAAAGGTAAAAAGATTTCAGAACTTTACGGCGAGTTAAATGGTGTATGTGATAAGGTTCTACAGCCATTAACCGGTGTAAAAGACATTATTGATATTGCTGATGCTGTATTTTTAGCAACTGATCATAAAGTAAGTCATGATATTGCTCCTGCCTTGGTAGATGCAGGTGTTGCTGTATTTGATCTGTCAGGTGCTTTTAGAATTTCAAATACTGATGTCTTTGAAAAGGCATATGGCTTTGCTCATGAGCACAAAGATCTTTTAAAGAAAGCTGTTTACGCTTTAGCTGAGTATGTTGATGTAAAAGCTCTTCAGAATACCAAGATGATCTCACTGCCAGGCTGCTATCCTACAGCTTCACAGTTAGCTTTAAAGCCTTTAATTGAGAACGGGTTATTAGACTTAAATTACCGTCCTTCAATTAACGCTGTGTCAGGTGTATCAGGTGCTGGACGTAAGGCAAAGCTTACTAACTCATTCTGTGAGGTAAGCTTAAATGCTTATGGTGTATTTACACACCGTCATCAGCCTGAGATTGCTGAGCACTTAGGTACAGAGGTTATCTTTACACCTCATTTAGGTGACTTTAAGCGTGGTATTCATGCAACCATCAATGCAAAGTTAAAAGATGGTGTAACTCCTGAGCAGGTAGCTAAAGCTTATTCATACTATGACAACAAGCCATTAGTAAGAGTAAAGAAGGGTATGCCTAAGTTACAGGATGTTCAGTACTTACCTTTCTGTGATATCGGCTATGCTATGAAAGATAACTACATTGTTATTTGCTCATGCATTGATAATCTGTTAAAGGGTGCATCAGCTCAGGCAGTACAGGTTCTAAATCTGTATTATGGCTTTGATGAGACACAAGGCCTTATCTAAGAGTAAGCATCTTTAAAATTTCTAATCAAATAATGCAGAGACCATTGTTCTCTGCATTATTTAGAAACAGCGTAGACATCCTAGGTAAAGTTCGCTCAGGATAAAACTTAAGAATAGAGTCTAAAGGCTATGCTTTTACTAAAGAAATAACCGAGCTTTTTATAATGACAGACTTTTACCATGATTGAAGATAACCATTTAGATAAAGGGCAACCTGAAAATATCGTCATCAAAGGCGCCAGGGTTCACAATCTTAAAAACATTGATATCGATGTTCCATTACATCAGATCGTGGGTATTGCCGGTGTCTCTGGCTCAGGTAAATCGTCATTAGCCTTAGGAGTCATCTATGCTGAAGGTTCCCGTCGTTATTTAGACTCATTATCAACCTATACCCGTCGTCGTATGACCTCAGCTGCTAAAGCTGATGTTGATGAGGTTTTATATGTGCCGGCAGCGCTTGCTTTGCACCAGAGACCAGGTGTTCCTGGTATTCGCAGTACCTTTGGTACAGGAACTGAGCTTTTAAATTCATTGCGTTTAATGTTCTCACGTCTTGCTTCTCATCGCTGTGAGAACTGTGGTCATTATTTAGAGCCAACACTTAATGTGGCAGCAGAAAAAGAAATCATTTGTCCACATTGTCATAAAGCAGTCTATCCACCATCAGCTGAAGAACTTGCTTTTAATTCACAGGGAGCATGTCCTGAGTGCTCAGGCACAGGCTTTGTAAGAACTGTAGATGAATCAACCTTAGTTCCTGATGAGAGTAAAACTATTGATGAAGGTGCGGTGCTGCCATGGCAGACCCTGATGTGGTCTTTAATGAAGGATATCGCCCGTGATCTTGGGGTAAGAACTGATGTCCCTTTTAAAGAGCTTACACAAAAAGAGCGCGATATTGTTTTTAATGGCCCTGCCATTAAAAAGCATATGGTCTATCAGAATAAGACTAACGGTGCCTCAGGTGAGATGGATTTTACCTACTTTAATGCCAAATACACAGTCTTAAATGCCTTATCTAAGGTAAAAGACGAAAAGGGTATGAAGAGAGTTGAAAAGTTCTTACGTGAAGATATCTGTCCAAAATGTCATGGTACCAGATTAAACGACAGAGCCAGAGCTCCTAAAATTAAAGGCATGAGTTTAGATGAGGTCTGCTCGATGACCTTAGATGATGTCATCTTATGGGTAAAGGATGTCCCATCTTCATTACCTCAAGAAATGCACAAAATGGCAGAGAGTATCTGTCAGTCCTTTTTAGAAGTCGCCAGAAGATTAGTTGATCTTGGATTAGGCTATCTTACCTTGGATAGAGCTTCTTCAACCTTATCTACAGGTGAAAGACAGCGCATGCAGCTAGCTCGTGCAGTGCGCAACCGCACTACAGGAGTGTTATATGTTCTGGATGAACCTTCAATTGGACTGCATCCTCAGAACATTAAAGGTCTTAATGATGTAATGCATGATCTCATTTCTGATGGTAACTCCGTACTCTTAGTCGATCATGATACCCAAATTCTAAAAGAAAGTGACTGCATCATTGAAATGGGACCTGTAGCTGGAGCTAAAGGCGGGCATGTTCTAGCAAAAGGCAGTGTCCTGGATATTGAGAAAAACGACAAATCAGTAATAGGTCCTTATTTAAAAGGTGATTATAAAACACGCAGAAGACCTGTTATTAGCGCTAACAGTGAAAACAAAGATAAAGATGCTAAAGTAAACGAAGCTCATGTGAGTTCTACTTTAGAAGAAGCTCACAGTAATTTAATAGCTAAGCTCTTTGAAAAGGGGACTATCTATTTAAAGACAGCTCCAATTCATACTGTAAAATCTTTAGATGTACAGATACCAAAAGGCAGATTAACAGTTGTCACCGGTGTTTCAGGATCTGGTAAAACTACCTTGGTGTTAGAAAGTTTAATTCCAGCACTTACAGCTTCTATCAATAACACCAAGCTGCCAGAGCATATAAAAGAGGTTAAATGTGAGGGTATATCACAGATAAAGCTCATTGATGCAACACCTATTGGTATCAATGTACGCTCTACTGTAGCCACTTATGCAAATGTTCATGATGAGTTAAGAAAGCTCTTTGCTAAATCCAAAGAAGCTAAAGAGAAAGGCTATAAGGCAGGCGACTTTTCATACAATACAGGTAAACTGCGCTGTCCAGTCTGTGATGGTACAGGTGAAATCACCCTTGATGTGCAGTTTTTACCTGATGTTGAAATTCCTTGCACTAAGTGCCACGGCTCACGTTACTCTAATGAAGCTCATGAAATTCATTACAAAGCCAGAGATGGTAAAGAGTATTCATTACCAGAGCTTATGGATATGGATGTAACAGAGGCTATTGAGGCTTTAAAAGATGTAAAGCTAGTTTCATCCCGTCTAAAAATTCTAGAGTCACTAGGCTTAGGTTATTTAACCTTAGGAGAGCAAACTCCAAGCTTATCAGGAGGTGAAGCCCAAAGATTAAAACTTGCCTCAGAAATAGGTCACAGTCAGGACGATTCTGTCTTTGTCTTTGATGAGCCTACCATCGGTTTACATCCACAGGATGTAGCAACACTATTAGATGTTTTCCAGACTCTAATTGAGAGTGGTGGTACAGTCATAGTAATTGAGCATGATCTTGATGTGATAAGAAATGCTGACTATATCATTGATATGGGGCCTTATGGCGGTATTGCAGGCGGCAGGATTGTAGCTACAGGCACTGTTGATGATATTAAAAACTCAAAAGAGAGTATTACGGGTAAGTTTTTGAATTGATAAGTTCTATTGTCAAAAGATACGAGAGCAATTGACTGATTCAAATATAAGCCAAAAGATCGAATAGCTGAGCACTGTGGACTAGTAACGATAAAATAATTGTTAGATCTTTTGAGAATTTGACAGAAAAATAACTGATATTTGTAGAAAATGTCACTAATAAAGGGGAAACAGGAGCTTTTCAATATATAATCTAGAAGAAGGTTTGGAGATAATTACATATGAAAGATATCAGTTCAACAGGCTCATTTATAAAGTTTTACCTAAATAATTACATTTATGTAGATAAAACAAAATATATTAAAGACCTGATAAAGCTGGAAAGAGTTTTTATCTCCCGTCCACGTCGTTTTGGTAAATCTCTTACCTTGGATACCATAGCAACTTTATTTGAAACAGGTGTAGAACCTTACTTTAAAGGTACCTGGATTTATGACAAGTGGACAGAACCTACCTATCCTGTATTAAGACTGAATTTTTTAAATTTTGATAAAAACTAATTAGAGAAATTTAATAATAAACTTAATTCTAAAATCACCGAGTTTGCAGAACTAAATAAAGTCACAACCTATAAAGAGAAGGAAGAAGCTGAAGACTCTATTGACCATCTTTTGGAGCAGTTAAGATTAGAGAATCGCCAAATTGTTATTTTAATTGATGAGTATGACTGTCAGATGACAGCAAACATCAATAATGAAACTCTATATAAGCAATTTCAGGAAAAAATCAAAAGCTTTTATGCCAACATCAAAGATAAGTTTGCAATTAAGTTCTTAGGAATAACAGGTGTCACCAGATTAAAAGATGTAGCGATATTTTCAGTAGGTTCTGATATCAACGATATCACCAACTCAAGTGCCTATTCTCAGATGATAGGCTTTACTCGAGACGAGATTAAAAAGTTCTACATCGATTATTTAAAGTTAGCTGCATCCTATGAGAACAACTGCAACGTAGATGAAGTAACCGACACTCAGATTGAATCTTTGTTAGATAGACTTGCTCAAAACTACGATGGTTACTGCTTCGATGAATTCTACAAAAAGAAAGTATTCAGTACCTGGTCTGTAAATAAATTTTTCCAAAGTGTGGTATCTAATAAATTTGTATACTTTGGAGAGTACTGGTACGACAATGGTGGTTTGCCATCAATTCTTGCAAACTATCTGCAGACCCATAAGTTAAATGCGTTGGATTATATTGATAAAGATAAAACAATTAACATTAAAGTAAATGATTTTAAGAATCCAACTTCTTTGACATCTATCAATCAGAATGTCTTAATGTGCCAGACAGGATATCTAACTTTACGTTCACCTGTATACTCAAAAGGCTTTATGACTTTAGGAATACCAAACAGTGAAGTTTACAATGCACTATTTTCCCTAATGGCACTAAATATCTTTGATGATACAAAGCTTTTGAGTGTTAATGAACAAATTCTTACACAAAGTAAAGATGCAGGTGAAATCTTAGGTTTATTCAATACTGTTCTAAACACAGTTTCATATGATAACTATCCAATCAGTTCTGAGGCAGTAGTTCAGCAATTGCTATATATGTACTTAAAAGGCATTTGTAACTCTGTTACTGCAGAACTACATTCATCAAAAGGTAGAGCCGATCTTGTAATTGAGTCTGATAACAGAAGAATAGTCTTTGAATTTAAGTATGCAGAAAATGAGACTGAAGCTAAGGCAAAGCTTAGTGAAGCTGTAGAGCAGATAAAGACACGAGACTATGGCAACATCCTACCTAAAAAGAATGAGTTGTTAAGAATTGCAACAGTGTTCAATGCTGATCCAAAGGTGAGAGCTTTTACTGAGTATCAGGAAGTTTAAGCTTACAATGAATTTTAAGTGCAAAACTTAACTGAATAATACCTACGTATCCTAAGCGCCACATAAGGCTAATCATGTGGCGCAATAAGTCCTAAGAGCATGAACCAACCTAATACCTGTCATTTTTTTTAATCATGAATTAGCTGTTTAATCCTAAGCGTGATTTTCAAAAGGTATTTATTTACTTTTTTTATACACCAATCTAAATCTGGAACGATGCCTTTATAAGATTAGTTCATAAGGTAAGGCAATGATTATTTTCTTCTAAATTCCTCAATCCTTAATTTCTCTTAGATCTTTGTACTCATAGCCTTACCTTTCAAATTTTAGTTAAAGACCATGTTGCTACCTGCAACTAGGTTATACAAATCAAAATCTCATATATCGGAGTTTATAAAAGCAAAGAGCAAAGTTGTAGCTAAGATCGGTTTATTAGATAAAAAGAACGATAAAAGACTATCAATAAAATACCTGCTAAAGGTATTAGACCATAAAAGCGAGTGTAGTATGAAATTTAAAGACAGCTTAAAAAAACTCAAGTTCAATTTTAGAACCCATCCTGTGTTCAGCTTTGCTTTCATCATTGCAACAGCATTTGTAGTGCTTAGCTTTGCACTTTGTTTTACAAGAATGAGTTTTGTAAAACAATGCGAAAACGGTGATATTGCAGCATGTAACAGAGCCTGTGCTATCAAAGGCAGAACTGCCTGTGCAAATCTTGCGTTTTACTATCAGCAAGGTATTCATGTAAGAAAAAATGAGCAAAAAGCTCTTTATTATTACCAAAAATCGTGTTCTCAAAAGTTAAGCTACGCTTGCAGACAGGCTGAGCTAATAGAAAAGCAACTTAATTATAAGATGTTAAACAATCAGTAGAAGATTACTAAAGGCAGAACACGGCAAAAAACATTTAATTTGGAGAAACCTATGGTTAAAGCAGTTGCTAATAGTCCTCATATCTACAATAGGAATGTATCTTATGCAACTAACACAGCAATAGTGTTTTCTTATGAAAGTTCATATAAGCATGCATTGTCTAGCAGTTAAACTGATGAAAATTGAAAAACGGATCAGTGCGCATTTTTGACTAAAAAGCCATCTCCAAGATGTCCTGTTTTGCTTAAAACAATTGGAGATTACAACCTTATGACGTGTATGTACTTACATTATTATTGAAGTTGCACCAATTAATTTATAAGTTACGTCGAAGAGAACTTTAGGAGATATCTTATGATTTCAATAATTGATTTTGTTAAAGCGTTTAATACTGATTTAAACTACCGCATTGTGGTTCATGCTGAAGAAAGTGGAGATCCTTTTACCCGCATTTACAGCAATAAAAATGAATTTCTTGAAAAAGTGCAAAACACGTCATGGCTTGACAAGTATTATTTCAAAGACGCGGATTTTAACTTTGAATATGTGTTGGATGAAGATACACAAAAAACGAATATTGTTAAAGATAAATATATATTGCACATTTGTGTGAAAACGCTTAGACACGAACGCAATTTAAAATTGCCCATTAAATTAGATGATTTTACGATAAACGATTTAAAAGATTTTGAAAAAGAATTAGGTTATGTTAAAAATTTTAAAGTCAATAATATAATTACAGAAAACAATATTGTTAAATCTTTTAATGTTGAGAAATGTGAATGAAACTTAAAGGATCTGAAAACAGTATTCTGCATGGCTTAATGGAAGATATTAACATCAATAAAGATCAAGTTCTTTTTTATTGAGTTACGGTAAACATCTAAATGATAAGACAAGCAAATTCATAATTTTGTGGCATGGCTAAACATTGAATACGTCAAGCCATTGAAAACGTCAAACAAATTCAAGAACGTCATCAACTTTACCTAATAACAGCAATTATACTAAAGATCTAGCTTACAAAGCATTGTCTGTAGTGTATTCTTACTTCTTATTGGATGTAGCTGCTTAAAAGTTGCTGCTGGATTACGTTTGATTTTTGCCATTTAAAACTCCAATTAAGTCGTAAAATGATATCAGACTTAATTGGGTTTACACGGAATTTATTTCGCTCTCAGATTTTTACCTAATCTTTAGAGTCTACTTAAATCTTTAGAGTTAAGTAAATCTCGTAAGATTAAGCCATATCAAGCTATATATAAGGTAGCCAGATCAAATCTTAGAATTAACTCTTACACGAGTGAGTCTTACTTGGTACCAAAGATTCTGTCACCAGCATCACCAAGACCTGGGCAGATGTAAGCATCCTTATTTAACTCTCTGTCTAACTGACCTACGTAGATCTGAACATCAGGGTGAGCTGTTGCAAGTTTTTCTAAACCCTCTGGAGCTGCAATGATGCATAAGAACTTAATCTTTTTGCCGCCTTTTTCTTTAATCATATCTACAGCATCAACAGCTGAACCACCAGTTGCTAACATAGGATCTAAGATCACACAGGTTCTCTCTTCAAGGTTCTGTGGTAACTTGCAGTAGTAAGGAACTGGTTTGTGAGTTACCTCATCACGGTACATACCAATGTGACCGATTCTAGCTGAAGGTACTAAAGCATCAAGACCTGGTACCATACCTAAACCTGCTCTTAGAACAGGGATAATAGCAAGCTTTAAACCATCTAACATTGGAGTCTTGCACTTCTCAAGAGGAGTCTCAACTTCAACTTCTTTTAAAGGTAAATCGCTTAAAGCTTCATATGCTTCTAGCATTGCAATTTCTTCAATTAAAGTACGGAACTTGTTAGTAGAAGCCTCTTTATCTCTTAATAAAGAGATCTTGTGCTTGATAAGAGGGTGCTTGAAGATTGTAATGTTAGGCTGTTTTGTAAAATCCATTCTATTTATCCTTTTTTCAATCTACTAATTTTTAAAATTTATCTATACCTTTATCTGTAAGGAAAACTGTTTTAAAAGTCAGTTATCTAAAAGTAGCTTTCTATAAAAGTGATCCTCTACCAAGATAACTCTCAATAAAAATAACTTTCTACTAAAGTAACATCAGTAAAAATAACATTCAATAAAAGAACAGACACTGTCTGTTCTTTTAACTTACAAGGCTAAGCCTTGTGGTGGATCTCGTTTTCAATGACGTTCTCATCGAAAACGTATTTGTTACCAGGTAATACTGCATTTAAAACAATACCTGCAATTGCAGCAATAGCAAGTGAGGTTAAGGTTACAGAAGTACCAAAAACAGAGAAGGTTAAACCGTCTTTAAAGCCTAAGCCTGACACGAAGATCACAGCTGCAATAATTAGATTACGTGACTTTGAGAGATCAACTTTATTCTCAACAATGTTTCTTACACCAATAGCTGAAATCATACCGTAAAGAATAAAGGAAATACCTCCGATGATAGCTGTTGGCATGGTTGAAATGATAGCTGAGAACTTAGGTACTACAGATAAGATAATAGCTAGTAATGCTGCCATTCTTACAACCTTAGGCTCATAAACTTTTGACATAGCAAGAACACCGATGTTCTCACCATAGGTAGTATTAGCTGGACCGCCGATGAAGCCTGCAAAGGCTGTAGCTAAACCATCACCTAATAAGGTTCTGTTAAGACCAGGCTTTGCAATAAAGTTCTTACCCACAGTAGCAGAGATTGCTGACATATCACCGATGTGCTCCATCATGGTAGCAGCTGCAATTGGAGCCATTACTAAGATAGCGGTTAAATCAAACTTGCACATCTGGAATGGTGGCAGACCTACCCATGAAGCACTAGATATTGAAGCATAGTTAATAATTGCTGAGCCATCAGTATTAGTAAAGCCTGCTATATCCAAGATTAAAGCTACGATGTAGAGTAATACCACGCCCATTAAAATTGGGATGAGCTTTAACATGCCTCGTCCCCAAATATTAAATATGATAACGGTTAGAATTGCAGCTAAGGCTAATGGCCAGTTAACAGCAGAATTTGAAATAGCAACAGGAGCTAATGACAGACCAATACAAACAATCATTGGTCCTGTAACAACAGGAGGTAGGAATCTCATGACTTTGGCAATACCTACTAATTTAATAATAGCTGCCATCACAAGATAAACTAAACCTGCGACAACCACACCACCACAGGCATAGGCTGCTTTATCATTAACACTCATGGTTGCATACATGCCAGTGTTAAAGTTTGCAATAGTATAGAAACCACCTAAGAAAGCAAATGATGATCCTAAAAAGGCAGGAACCTGTAACTTAGTGCACAGGTGGAAGATTAAAGTACCGGCACCTGCGCAGAATAAAGTAACAGAAACTGTAAGACCAGAGGTTAATTTTTCACCTGTAGCATCTTTAAAAAAAGCCCATAACTAGGATTGGCACTAAGATAGTAGCACCGAACATAGCAAACATATGCTGAACTGCTAAGATCAGCATCTTCTTTTTATTGAGCACAAGGGGAGTTTCAATAGTATTGTCTGTGTTATTCATAAAGTTATCTTTAAGGTAAGGTTGTAGAGTAGCTGTATTCATACAGCATCTTATAACTGCTTTAAAAGCACAAAGTCGCAATCTTATCAGAGTAAGCTAATCTTGACTAGAAAATAAGAATGTCTAAAGACATTTCGTATGGGTAAATAGTCAAATAGTTAAGTAGACTAACAGTAAGATGATACTAATCTCTTACCATTCTAACTATTACCTCACTAAACTCTATAAGCAAGCCTCTTTTAAATCAGTCAGAAGAATTTTACATCAAAATAAAGAGGGCAAACTTTCTAAATATAAGCGGTTTTTAGATTACAGATTAAGATCACAGATTGAGTAGTAGATTGCACAAAATACAAATGGTAGTGTTCCAAATTGTCTTAAAAGTCTGATGTTAGCTCAGCTTTGATACATTTGGCAAAGAATGATGATGTTGGTAAATAACCTTTGCATCAATAAGATATTTATCCATTTAGAGATATTTGAATCAATTCAAATAACAAAAGCCTATAGAGAGTCTAAAAAAGTAGAAGCTGAGCTTTACTTAATAGAGTGGTATTGAGCAGCTGTGTTTATTAAAGATAACGTAAATAGCACAGCACTGCCTGTAACTACCTGAATCTCTGGGTAAGCATCACTATTCTTGTAACCATTAGAGCCTAACATATTAAGCCCATCTTCAGGTTCTAAGAATCCTATAGAACCATAGAGAGATTCAACTTGATCTTTTATAACAGAGAATTCAGTTACCTCAGGTATAGGCTTAAAATAACCTGTTTTATTATTACCGCTTAAGTATCTGTAACCAAGATTTGTCCAAATCTTAAGTTCGGTATCAGACATGACGTAGTACCTAAATTGATCCATGGTATTTAAGTAGGCAGCACCAAAGTATTTAACCTCTTTTATAATGCTGTTCTTATCAATGGTATCTCCATCTAGTAAGAGCACAGCATCTTTTAAGGTCCTATAAGGATGGTCTGTTTCTGTAGAATCAACACTGTATTGAACGATAACTAACTTTTTATCAGAATCACTTAGTGTTGCTGAATAGATTTGTCTTGTAACTTTAAAGTTGTAATCTCTTATCTCAAAATCAGGCTTGTTAAGCTTTGATAGAACATCATTGAGCTTTGGTTCACTATTTTCAACGTATGTGTTAATCTTGGTAATGTCACCAATATTCTCACAAGCAACACCTAGTACACTAGCGCAACCTGTAAATAAGAAGGTAATAGCTAGAAAGAGCATTGATAAGAATGACAATGATAAAACATGCATTCTTGAAAGGCATTTTAGAAGTTTCATAAGCTACCTTCTAAATTGGTGTGATTACAAATCATAGTAAAACTGTTGGTAGTAGTTTATTTCAGTATAGCTATAAGTTATTGTACAAAAAGCACAAGGAAAGGTGAGGAGAATTGCCTAAATTTGAGTGGTGCATTAAGACAATTGGTAATTATTAGGTCAATGCCAAGAAATTTCATGATGTAGTTCAAGATCTATGTTTTATCTAAAGAATCTAAAAGAAAAACATGTAACATAAAAGGATATGCAAGAATTACGCTACATCTACATATAAAAGTCGATAACTAATATATTATGTGTATTTAAGAAAAGCATTTTTGCCACTTTGCATTTTTTCTTACGCTTTATGGTTGTGAAAATGATGAACGATATTGTTACTGAGTACTATCAAGATTTAAAAAACTCTAAAAACATAATTTTTCATGGAGCCCCTGGTACAGGAAAAACCTTTTTAGCAAAACAAATTGCAGCATATATAGTAAGTGATGAAACTAAAAAAGATTATTCTTCTCTAGATAATGAACAAAAACAAAGAATTGGTTTTGTTCAGTTCCACCCTAACTATGATTATTCAGATTTTGTTGAAGGTTTGAGACCAATTTTAAGTAAAGACGGAGAATCAATGTCTTTTAAGCTGGTTGATGGTATTTTTAAAAAATTCGTTGATAGAGCAAGAAAAGACTTTGAAGAAGATAATACAAGCAATCTAATAGAGACTTTCTTTAACAAAATAGCCGAAGATCCAAGCTGTGAGTACAATAATTTTGAAACTAAAACAGGAATCAAATTTAAGATCAAATATGAAACAGATAAAAAAAGAATAACGTTTGTGCGTGAGGACTCTCAAATAAAAATACCAAACTTTTATCTTGATAAAGTAATAACTGCATTACAGTCCAACCAAAAAATAAATAAAGCCACTGATTTAAAATTATTATTTAAAAATAAAGACTATGAACATGAATATAGTTATATATTTCCTGTAGTTCAGAAGATTCGTAAAAAAATTGGAGAACAGCAAAAAAACAAACAAAAAAATACATCATACGTTTTCATCATTGATGAAATAAATCGAGGTGAAATTTCTAAAATCTTTGGAGAGCTCTTCTTTTCAATCGATCCAGGGTATAGAGGTCTTGCCGAAGAAGGTGTAATGACGCAGTACCATAATATGCATGGTGATCAAGATTACAGATTTTATATACCAGACAATGTCTATATTATTGGAACGATGAATGATATTGACAGATCTGTAGATAGTTTTGATTTTGCAATGAGAAGAAGGTTTAGATTTATTAACATTAAAGCAAATGACAACATAGGAATGCTAGATGAATTAGAGCCTGATAAAAAGAATGAAGCAAGAGCAAGGATGAGTGATCTAAATACTGAAATTTCAAAAGTTGAAGGATTGAATGATCATTACCACATCGGAGCAGCATATTTCTTGAAACTAAAAGATATTAATGAAGACGCCCTGTGGAAAGACTATCTTGAACCTTTGTTGGAAGATTATGTTCAGGGTATGCCTAATGAGCAAGAAAAACTATCAACATTAAAAGAAAGCTACTATAAATTTAATAAGACTCAAGAAAAAAATCAACAATCTTCTCAATTTGGAGCTTCTTAGCAAAAGAGTTAATTTCAGGATTGTTGACTGATGTATATAACTGATAATTCAAAGAAGCCTAAAGGTGACTTTAGCGACTGTGAAGGACTTTTAGATAGGATTGCAAATTACTCTCTTGAATATCTTGAGAATGAAGGTGTTTTTGTTTTCCCTGAACATGTAAAAGATTCTGATGATTTAAGTAAAGAACAAGTAGTCATTAAGAGAATAGGCAATGATTGCGTAACTTCAAATGTAATGGGATTTCTTGGTTTTAATGGTGAAAAGTTAACAATAAAATCAAGATTTAGTTCAGAACAAGACTCAAAGGATTTTTTTTTACAATATTTGATTCAAAAGGTATTTGATTTTCCGAATTTTATTGATTTTAGTATTCAATCTAATTTCAAAGAAAATATCTTCATGTACCTTGTTTTTCTATTTCCATATTATCTTAAAAAGGCAATGAGAAAGGGGCTTTTTAAGACATATGTAAGAAATCTTTATAATGATTCTAATGTTAAAGGTTCAATTTATATATCAAGGCATATAAAATTGAATACCCCTTTTCTAGGTAAAATTGCCTATTCAAAAAAAGAGTATTCATATGACAACTATGTGACTGAACTAATTCGCCACACTGTTGAGTACATTCATTGCAAAAGTTATGGAAAACAGATACTTTGTAAGGTAAGAGACGAGGTTAATAAAGTTGTTTCAGTTACGGAAAAATACTCTTTTTATGATAGGCAAAAGATATTATCAAAAAATGTACGAAATCCTGTAAAACATGCATATTACAAAGAGTACCAAGACCTTCAAAAATTATGTTTGGAAATTTTAAAAGACCAAAAACAACAAATTTCTGTTGGCTGTTGCTCTTTATATGGCATCTTATTTGATGGAGCTTGGTTGTGGGAAGAGTATGTAAATACACTAATTGGAGATGTTTTTTACCATCCAAGAAACAAAGGAAATTCTGATGGTTCAAACTCTGGTGCACAACAATTATTTACATCTACTTCATTCAATTCTGAAAAAGATAGAGTCGCAGGCCTAATCTATCCAGATTTTATCGGCAAAAATCCAAATAATAGAATCATAGCAGATGCTAAGTACAAGCCAGAATGTAATATCAAAAACAAAGATTATCTTCAAATTTTGGCATATATGCTAAGGTTTGATTCAAAAAAAGCATTCTATATTTACCCTTTTCAAAATAATACCAGCACTCTACAGAGTTCTGTTAAATTAGCTTTGAACAAAGGTTTAACTTATGAGAAGAATGTAAAAAAAAGAGATGATATAGAAGTTATAAAGTTAGGATTTGATGTGCCTTGTGTCGATTGTAATAGAGATTACTCAACTTTTTGCAAACATATGAAAGATGCAGAGGACAGTTTTAAAAGAAAACTGCATCATAATTTTTAAGCAGAATTGCTTACAGATAAGCAATTCTGTCTTAGGATACAAAATAGTTTGTGATGTGAAATTAAGCAATTGATCTTTATTAAGAGAAGATAACTTTATAGTTGCTCTTGATAATTTAGTGATATTTCTTAAAAATAAGAGAGTTGTGGCAGCCTGCGGTCAAATTCGAATTTAAATATATCAACTATAGACATTGATCTTCAGTTGAATTTTTGTTTCTTTGCTATCAATTATTAGATCGGATCTTTGTATGTATTCATCAATAGCTAATGTAGATATTTTGGAAGATGAGTTGAATAAGATTGATCGTCATCTACTAGCAATTTTGTTGCAAGATAAGACAACCAAAACAAACATTATTTGGGCAACTGATGATTATTCACATTATGGATATAATTTCAGTCATAGCTATCAAATAATGCCTGAACAAGTATCTCAAGATTTTTCAAATTTAATTCAACCAAGAATTTGTAAGGCAGTTTCAAAACAATCAGACAGAACCAAAAATAAAGCAGAAGTTTTTACACCATCATGGGTTTGTAATATGCAAAATAACCTAGTAGATGCTTCGTGGTTCGGTTATGAAAATGTTTTTAATACTCCTTCTGATAAGGATTGGGTTGTAACAAAGAAAATTGTATTTCCTAAAAATAAGTGTTGGCAACGTTATGTAGATGCTCAACGTTTAGAAATCTCGTGTGGTGAGGCTCCTTATCTTGTTAGTCGTTATGACACTGTATCTGGTAAATCTATAGAATTAAAGAAAAGAATTGGTTTATTAGATAGAAAGCTGAGAGTTGTAAACGAGAATGTAAAGAAAAAACAAACAGATGAATGGATTAAATGGGCTATTAGAGCTGTTCAAAGCGTCTATGGATATGAATTTCAAGGTGATAACCTCTTACTAGCTAGGGAGAATGTCCTATTTACATTTATTGATTATTATGAAGATAGATTTGGAAATGATCCTGATATTGTTTTACTTAAAAAAGTAGCTAATATCATTTCTTGGAATTTATTCCAAATGGACGGTCTTACACTAAAAGTTCCTTTTCCTGATTTTAATGTACGAAATCATGATAGTGACACAGATCTTTTTGACGTGCACAACAGTTTGAAAAAAGTAGTTGATCAAAGCACTGCTAAAAATGGTATTAATTATTATTGCCGAGTATTTGATTGGCGTACAAATGAGTCTATTGAATTTAGAACTCTTTTAAAAAACAGCAGGTAATCTATGGCTGATTCATACACAAATTCATTTAAATACAAATTAATTTACATTTTTGGTATTCCTGATGAGGCTCATAAAGGTGTTTTAAAAATAGGTGAAGCGACAGTTGATACTGTTTTGCCCATAGATCAGTTAAATCCTAACTGTAGTGAATTAAATAAAGCTGCAAGGGACAGAATTAATTCATATACAACAACAGCTGGTGTTAAATATGACTTATTGCATACAGAACTAGCTGTAAGAAATGTTCCTTCAAAAGATGGCAAAACGCAAGAACTAAAAGCATTTAGTGATCATGATGTGCACAGAATTTTAAAAAATTCCAGAATTGAAAGAAAAATATTTGAAACTGATTCAAGTGGTCTTGAGTGGTATTACATCGATTTAGAAACTGCTAAAGAGGCCGTATCTGCTGTTAAAAAAAATTTAGTAGCCCTCAACGGTTGTGTCTCTAAAGCAGAGATAACACAGATTGTTTTTAGGCCTGAACAAAAACAGGCAATTGATAAAACAATAAAATATTTCAAAAATAATAAGAACGCTGGTCGCATGCTTTGGAATGCAAAAATGCGTTTTGGCAAAACTTTAAGTACGTTACAAGTAATTAAAGAAATGAAATTTAACAGGTCAATTATTATTACTCATAGACCTGTTGTGTCTGACAGTTGGGAAGATGATTTTAAACTGATTTTCACAAAAGAGGATGGAATGAAGTTTGCTTCCAAAGAAAGAGGCTACAAAACAAACAGTGATTTTTCTAAACTTGGAGATAAGTTTGTATATTTTGCGTCAATTCAAGATCTAAGAGGTTCAAGCCTCGTTAACGGAAAGTATAAGAAAAATGATTCGTTATTTGATCTTACATGGGATCTTGTTGTTGTAGATGAAGCTCACGAAGGTACACAAACTGCGCTTGGAACAGATGTTTTAAAAGTTCTTCTTGAGGGAATTGCTGGTGAAAAAGAAGGTACAAAGCTTCTATCTCTTTCAGGAACACCTTTTAACATCTTAGATAAATATGAAGATGATGCTGTTTTTACTTGGGACTATATACAAGAACAGCAAGCAAAGGAAGAGTGGGATAAGTTACATTTCGGAGATCCTAATCCATATGCCGATTTGCCTAAAATGCATATTTATACTTATGACTTAGGAAAAATTTTAAATAAGCCTAGTTTGCGTTCCGAATTATCTGATAAGGCTTTCAATTTTACAGAATTTTTTAAAACACGCGAAGTTGGAAAAATCGCTGATAATAATGTTGTAAGAAAGGATTCTCAACTCGAGTTCGTCCATAAAGATGACATAATCAGCTTTTTGAATCTTTTAACAAAAGAAGATCCTGAAAGTAATTATCCATATTCAAGTGACAGGTACAGAAGTTTGTTTAGGCATTCTTTGTGGATGGTACCTGGTGTAAAAGAAGCAAAAGCTTTAAAAGAGTTGATGCAATCTCATCCTATATTTGGTAATAGCCAGTTTAAGATAATCAATGTAGCAGGTGAGGGAGATGGTGATATTTCTGAAAGTGAGCTTGCTACAGTTAAGAATGCTATCCGAGATTCAGAAGAAGAAGGCTATACAATAACAATTTCATGCGGCAGGTTAACTACTGGCGTTACAGTTCCTGAATGGACTGCCGTATTTATGCTCTCAGGTTCATATTCCACATCTGCGGCAAACTATCTTCAAACAATATTTAGAGTTCAGTCGCCTTGCAATAGTTTTGGAAAAATAAAGACGGATTGTTTTGTTTTTGATTTTGCTCCTGATAGAGCTTTAAAAATGGTCGCAGATGCTGTTTCAGTATCTCCAAAAGCTGGTAAAGGAAAGGACAGTGATAGCAAAGTATTAGGCGATTTTTTAAATTATTGTCCAGTGATTTCAATTGATGGCACAAAAATGGTTGGTTATAAGACTGACTCAATAATGCAACAATTAAAGAAATCATATGCAGAGCGTGCTGTAAGAAATGGTTTTGAAGATAATTCAATTTACAGTTATGACGAGCTGATTAATCTAGCTGATGAAGATGCAAAAGAATTCAATGATTTAAAGAAAATAATTGGTTCATCAGCTGCACAAGAAAAAACTAAAGATATTACAGTAAATAAACAGGGCTTTTCTGACGAAGAAAGAGAAAAACTTGAGTCGTTATCTCATAAAAAGAAAAAAGATTTAACAGAAGAAGAAAAAGAAAAATTAGAAAAAGACAGAGAACTTAAGGAAAATAGGCTAAAGGCAATATCTATTCTAAGGGGAATATCCATAAGAATGCCTTTGATGATCTTTGGAGCAGACATTGATTTTAATAGTGACTTCAAAATCACCGATTTTCTAGATGATAAGATCGTAGATAAAAAATCATGGGAAGAGTTCATGCCTAAGGGTGTGACAAAGTCAATTTTCAAAAAGTTTATAAAATACTACGACAAGGATGTATTCATTGCTGCTGGAAGACAAATTCGAGAAAAGGTTAAGAACGCTGATTCTTTAACTCCAACAGAAAGAGTAAAAGAAATAGCTAAGCTATTTAGTTATTTTAAAAATCCAGATAAAGAAACAGTATTAACTCCATGGCGTGTTGTGAATATGCACATGGGAACGGTTCTTGGTGGCTATAACTTTTATGATGAAAAATACAATCTTCCACTTCTAAATGAACCTAGATTCATCGACAAAGGAGAAATAACTTCTGAAATTTTAGCAAACAAAGACGCAAAAATCTTAGAAATTAACTCTAAGACTGGATTGTACCCACTTTATTTAGCTTACAGTATTTATAGAACAAAGAAATCTTCGATTAGCGATGATGTTTCTATAGAAAAGTTAAACCGAATATGGGAAGACGTTTTAAAGAATAACGTTTTTGTAATATGCAAGACACCTATGGCTAAGTCGATAACAAAAAGAACTTTAGCTGGTTACAATTCTTATCAAGTAAATTCTATATATTATGAGAATATAATATCTGATTTACAGAAAAATGATGATAGTTTTATCAAAAAAGTTCTTTCTCCAAGTAATTGGAATATAAAAAAGGATTCAAAACAGAAAATGCATTTTGACGCAGTAGTGGGAAATCCTCCTTACCAAGAAAATATTAGCAATAAAGGTAATGCTTCTTTAGCAAAACAGTTGTTTCCATATTTTGTTATAGGGGCAATTAATTTGAAAGTAAAATATGTTTCGCTTATTACTCCTTCAAGATGGTTTACTGCAGATGCACAAGATAAATCATTCCTGAAACTTAGATCTTTTGTCAAAGAAAATAATCACTTACGAAAGATTTATAACTTTTTGGATAATAGAAGCTTATTCCCAGGAGTGTCGATTGGTCCAGTAAATTATTTTCTTTATGATTCTTTTTATAACGGAAATATCGATTTTTATGAATGTAATGCAAATAAAATGAATATGACAGTAAGACCTCTATTTGAAGATGGTCTCGATATTGTAATATCAATGAATGAAATGGTTAGCATAGTTGAAAAAGTGAAAAAAATGTCTAAAGAAAATGAAGGCTTTATAAATCTACTTCATGGACGAAATGCATTTGGAATTGTTGGTAAGGAATCAGAGTTGGAAAAAATTTCAAAAGAAATCGAGTTCCATGGCGCTGTTGCACTCTATTGTGCTCATGAAGTTATACGTTATGTAAAAAGAGAGAGTATTTCAAAAAATCTTGAAATGGTAGATAAATGGAAAGTATTCACTTCAAAGGGTAATGGCGGTGCAGGAGTCATTAATGAAATAAAATCGGTTTCTGTTATCGGAAAAGCTTACGTAGGAAAACCTAACTCTGTATGTACAGATTCTCTTATCCCAATTGGACCTTTGAATAGCGAAACTGAATCTATTAATGTGAAAAAATATATGAGTACAAAATTTTTAAGATTCTTAGTCGGAGTTTTAAAAGTCTCACAAAACATTTACCAAAACGTTTATAAATTTGTGCCTATGCAAGATTTTACTGATTCATCTGACATAGATTGGAGTCAACCAGTGCAAAGAGTTGATAAACAGTTGTATGAAAAGTATGGTTTGACAGATAAAGAGATCTCTTTTATAGAAGAAAAAATACAAGTGATGGAGTAAATATCAAGTGCTTTTTGCTAATTAGAGTGTATAGAATGACTAATCTAGATTAACGTCTATGATGAAATAAAGATTATTTAGAAACGCTTTGTTTTCTAACAGATTGCTTTTAATATGAAAATTTGTTTTGCATTCTTAATAGAATCTGCATCAAAATTGATAGTCAAAATTATTGGAAACTTGGAATCTATCTGTATTTTGCAACGTGTACACTGCAGATATTTTATATTGTGTTTTTTTTAGAGAGTTTAATTGCAGTTACAAACTAACTGTGCAATAACCTTCTTAGGTTGCCAGAAGCTTGTGAAAATAAATCACGAGTTAATAATATCTTAAACAAAGATTGGCAACTGACTCAAAGTAATTTAATATTTGCTGTGTATACGTTTGGCAATAGGCTTTGTTAAATCAATGTCTAATATCAAAATGCTTGATAGACAAAGCTAGTTTGATTTTGGGTAAAGAGCAGGCCTTCAGAGATGACTTTTTTAAATTTCTTTCAATACAGATCTCTAAAGTATGAACATTTCAAAAAAATTTTGGAAATCTTTATTGCTTCACAAAAGTATTTTTTATCTAGAAATGAAGAATTGTTGGATAAAGTAGATGTTCAAAAATCTGATTTGGATTCTTTTATAGTTAAAAATGCAAATTCCATCGAAGTTGAAAAGGCTAATAGATTATTTAATAAAAAGTATATAGAGAAGATATCTAATTTTGGAACTATTAAGCTAGATTTAAATTTAAGTTCTGAAATTCAATCTCAAAAGAATTACATAACTTGGAGTGTTTTAACAGGTGAAGGTGTATACGAAAGTACAGCTTTCAATATAAAAATTAAAGAAATTCAAAGTAACGATCCTACTGTTTACTTTGACAATTATTATAGTACTAGTAAGCAAAACAATGAGTTTGTCGAAATGTCAAAGCTGGGCTTATTTAAGAGTACTAAGCCTAATGAACTGTTACAAGAATTTTTAAACGACTACATTGCTTTCCTAAAACAGTTTTGTAAGAAAAAAAATCATGTTCTATCTTCTTTTATAGATGAAAACAACAGTTTTCTTGCTTTCAATCATAATATTATTTTTCAAGGAGCACCTGGAACAGGAAAAACTTTTAATGCCGAAAAATTAGCTTTAGAAATCACTAATGATGAAAATTGCATTAGCCTAGTTACTTTCCATCAGTCCATGGATTATGAGGATTTTATTGAAGGTCTCAACCCCCAAGTTCAAAAAGACTCTTCAGGCAAACTAATAGGAATAGCATACGAAGTTAAAGATGGTATTTTTAAAAATATATGTAAAAGAGCAAAAGAAGATAGCAATCATAAATACGTTTTAATAATTGATGAAATAAATAGAGGAAATATTTCAAAAATATTTGGTGAGCTAATTACTTTAATTGAAGATGACAAAAGATCATCAACTAATGATAATGGTCTTAAATTTGAAGTTACTCTTCCTTACTCCCAAGAAAAATACAGTGTTCCTTCAAACCTGTATATTGTAGGCACAATGAACACTACAGATCGAAGTGTTGAAAACATTGATTATGCTATAAGACGTAGATTTTCTTTCCTTACAATAAAATCAGATGTAAATAGACTAGCAGAGTATTATTCTATGCCAGAACACAGAAATCAGCTTTTAGCTAAAACAGCAGAAAAACTTTTTATGTTTATTTCTGGTTTTGTTGAAGAAAATAGGAACAAAGAATTAGATATTGGAGATCTTATGGTTGGACACAGTTATTTTATGGCATCCTCTGAAGAAGAACTTTTTTATAAATATGAGTTTCAGATATATCCTCTTCTTAAGGAATACCAAAAAGATGGGCTATTAAACTATGATGCAATTATTCCTGACCCATCACTGTTTTTTACTTTTCTAAATCAAGCTTCAGAATAAGTTTGTAGTTAAAATGAGCGAATATAAACTTATCATACTGAAAGAACATAACGAACAAAAATTACGTTTCGATTTGCCATTTAGTGATTTCGAAGAGCAGAAACTATTCAAAGTTATAAGTAGGAGTGTTATTTCATCTAACTATCACATTGGTGTTCATTGGTTGCTAGATGGGGAAAAGGCTGTTCTTGTAGAACCAAAAGTTGAAAATATAGATTTTGTAAAACTGTTTTGGAACGCTATACGTTTTAGCACCGAAAAACATGAAGATTATTTTGCTAAAAATGACAAGTATTCTTTTTCCTTAGACAAAAAGAAAATTGAAGTTCCAACTTCGTTTTCAAACAGTGTGAGCTTATTCTTAGTAATTCGCTTTCTTTTACTCTTGAAGAAAATTGTTAGAAAAGGAATTAAAAAGGGTTACGTTTGCAATGAGATAAATTTAAACTTAAAAATCAAAGGAAAAATCAAATATTCGAAAACCATACATGAAAATCATTTAAAGGGTAAATTAGAAAAAACAGTTTGCTCTTATTCAGAATTAACAGAAAATATTCCTGAAAACAGATTATTAAAAAAGGCACTTAACCTTTCTTCAAACTTAATAAGAAATTTGATGAACAAGAACTTAGATGGAACTTTAGAAATAAAAAGAAATCTTGATTATTTACAAAGAAAATTTTCGAAAGTATCTGCAGATTTTCTCAATTCAGAAATCAATTCTGTTAGACAAAATAAGCTATATTCTGATTACTCAGAAGCTATGAAAATAGCAAAAGTTATATTAAAAGCTAAAGGATATTCTCCTTTAAAAAACTCTGATAAATCTAATTTTGTTTTTCCATTTTGGATTGATATGTCTGCTTTGTTTGAGATGTATATTTATGAGATGCTTGAAAAAGCATATCCAAATACAATCTCATTTCAAGTCGAAGGTTTTGGAAATACTAGAGTTGATTTTATAAAAAATTCTAAAATAGAAAAGGTAATCATTGATACTAAATATAAGCTTTGGTACGAAAAAAGTTCGTCAGAATTATTGAAAGAACATAAAAGCTGTTCTAATTATAAATTTGGTAAGAAAAGCTCATCTGATCATTTTTCATATTTCTTAGAAGATGTTAGACAAATTAGTGGATATGCACGAGATTCCAAAATTTTAAACAATTTTCATTTTTCTAATGAAGAGCGATGTCAATCAGTACCATGTATCATTATTTACCCAGCTGTGAAATCAAATAATAGCAGTATCAATAAAGGTATAGAGTCATTTGATCCTCGTAAAACTCTGATACAACAGGCTGAAAAGATTGATGGTTATGATAACTTTTATAAAATAGGTGTTTATATTCCAACTGTAGATATGTCGTGATTGTATTCAGTATATATGGAATTTACAAAATGAGGTGATACATATTTAAAGTCTTCAAAAGAATCATCAACAAACAATTCTAGTTGAGTATTGGAAGCATAGAATCTCAATAGCCAATCCCAATACCATGCTATAGGTACCTATCCTTTCTTAGCACCAAATCAGTGATTTTCAACTCAATCCAATCTTTTCTTGAAAATTAAATTAAAGCGTATGTATAATCAATCTACGTCCTGCATATTCAGGCGGAATCACAATTTAAGGCTATTTTAGGAATAGTTTGTACCTCATATGTTAGATAACGCAGTAGTTGTAAAGTTAAGTGGCAAAGCATTAGGCGGTGTTGAAGAACTGTCTAAACTTTTCACTGCCTGCCGTGGACAGAAATTAGTAGTTGTTCATGGAGGTGGAGTTGAGGTAGATGCTTTGTTTAAAGCTTTAAATCTTGAGGTTAAAAAGAAGAACGGTTTAAGAGTAAGTCCTCGTGAACAGATGCCATACATCAGCGCGGCATTAGCTGGTATGTGCAACAAAGGTTTACAGGCATTAGCTATTAAAAACGGTCTGAATGCTTTAGGTATGTTAGCAAGTGATGGTAAGACCATCACTGTAAGACAGTTATCTGAGGATTTAGGCATGGTAGGCGCCGTTGAACCTAATGATAAGAAGTACCTTACTTTACTTCTTGAAAACGGATATACACCAATCATCGCATCTTTAGCACACGATGATAACGGTGATCTGTACAATGTAAATGCAGATGATGCAGCACTTGCTATTGCAAGAGTATTAAATGCTCCACTGTATTACATTTCAGATGTACCAGGTGTCCTTGATAAAGAAGGCAAGCTCATTGACGAGCTTGATGAAAATAAAGTTAATGCTTTAATTGCAGATGGCACTATCTCATGTGGCATGACAGTTAAAGTAAAGAGTGCAATTGATGCAACCAAGCTTATCAAAAAGCCTGTATACATTGCCTCATTCAAAGATCCAAATCTTGCGAAAAATCTAATCTCCCGGTCTCGGCTTGGCACAGTATTCAATGTCTAATAGCTTTTGCAGTACATAAAAGACAATGTTTTAGAAAAGAACTTTTATAAACAAACTTTTATAAACAAACATTGTCAGATTTAAAAATAAGAAATCTTAATATGTACTGCGGGCTTTAAAGCATAGTAAAAACTATTAACAGGCATTTATATATTAAAAGGCTAAGTCAGATTAAATAAATCGTGGAGACACATCTATATGCCACCTATAAATCAGAATTCATCATCATTTGTATTGTTAGATGAAATCAAACAGAACACATTAGAAGAGCTTTATGACAAGGTAGTTGATCTTTATGACAAGAAGTTAATGTCAAAAGAGGATCTGACTAAGGTTAATGAAGCATTAGTTACTGTAAATCAGGTGTTCTTAAAACAGGAAAAAGCAAACTTCACCGTAAGACAAGCAACCTTAGCTGATGTTGACTCTCTTATGGATATGATTGAGTACTGGGCAAAGCAGGGACAGAATCTTCCTCGCAAAAGGAATGACATTATCCGTGGTATTCAGACCTTCGCTGTCTGTGTTAAGGATGACAAGGTAGTAGGCTGTGCCTGTTTATATGTTTATGACTCAGGTTTAGCTGAAATACGCTCATTAGGTGTATCACCTGTAATTCAGCGACAGGGACAGGGCAGGGCCATTGTAAATTACCTCTTAAAGAGAGCCTCTAAGATGTTCATTCAAAGAGTATTTGTACTTACAAGAAGTCCTGAATTCTTCTCAAAAGTAGGCTTCCAGAAAACAGTTATTGAAGCTCTGCCAGAAAAGATTTTAAAAGACTGCGAAAACTGTCCAAAGCGTGAAATGTGCGATGAAGTGGCATATATCTATAATGTAAAGGATCACAACTAATATGAAAATCACCAGAAAAACTTTTGACGAGGTAATGTTCCCTTGTTACAACCCAATGAACATGGTTATTAAAAAAGCTCATGGTTCATATATTTTTGATAATGAAGGTAACAAGTACGTTGATTTAACCTCAGGTATTGCAGTTAACTGTTTAGGTCATACCCCTGAAGGCGTACAGAAGGTAATTAAAAAGACCTGCAAGAACTTAATTCATGTAAGTAATATCTTCTGCAACGAGTACACACTGTCACTAGCTAAGAAGTTAACCTCACTTACAGGTTATGACAAGGTCTTCTTTGTAAACTCAGGTGCTGAAGCTAATGAGACAGCTTTAAAATTAGCTCGTCGTGTAGCATTTGATGACTATGGCGCAGATAAGAATGAGATCATCTCATTTGTAAACAGCTTCCATGGCAGAACCTTCTTCTCTGTAACCGTAGGTGGTCAGGAGAGCTATTCAGATGGTTTCGGTCCAAAGCCTGCTGCTATTACCCATATTCCATACAATGATATTGCAACCTTTGAAAAGACCATTTCAGACAAGACCTGTGCTGTAATTTTAGAGCCTATCCAGGGTGAGGGCGGTATTATTAAAGCAGATGATGCTTTCTTAGTAAAAGTACGTGAACTGTGCGATAAGTTCCATGCAGCTTTAATCTTTGATGAGGTTCAAACCGGTGTCGCAAGATCAGGTACTCTGTATGCTTATGAGCAGACACCTGTAAAGCCTGATATCTTAACCTCAGCTAAAGGTTTAGCTTCAGGCATTCCAATCGGTGCTGTTTTAACCTATGACAACTTTGCAAAACATTTTGTTCCTGGTACCCATGGATCAACCTTCGGTGGTAACGCTTTAGCCTGCTCTGTAGGTTGCTATGTACTTGATAAAGTAAGTGATAAGAAGTTCTTAGAGAATGTAAAAGCAACCTCTGAGTACATTAAAGCTGCTATCAGGAAACTTGATGAAAAGCATCATGTCTTTGATGATGTAAGAGGTGAAGGCTTACTTATGGGTCTTGTTTTAAACAAGAAATACTCAGGTAAGTCAGGTGCTCTGCAAAAAGAATGCTTTAAGCATAAGTTATTAACCTTAACCGCTCATGGCGATGTATTAAGACTGGCCCCTGCTTTAAACATTAAAAAGTCAGTTGTTGATGAAGCTATGAAGCTTTTAGATAAAGCTTTAACTGACTTTGTAAAAGACAATGCATAATAATAGGGAATTTTAATAAGATAAGAGCTTAAAAGTTTAAAAGCGAATCTTTTAAACAGAATTTAATGAATCTTATAAAATCTAAGTACGGCACTGTGTGAAATTATCAGATACATACAGTGCCTTAATTGTCTTAGTGGTAATAGCTGAAATCCACCTCAAGCTAATTTTCAAAGCAAACTCAGGATCTTTGCAAAACGCAATCAGGATCTCGGCAAACCTCATTAAAGCTCAGTGCAACTAAAATTCAAGATTGTTTCCAAACTCTTTTAAGATCACTGCAACAAAAGTTCAAGATCATTGCAAACCAATCTTAAGATTTGTGCAAACTTATTAAAAGATCATCTGAAACTTTGTAGTACTCACAATAAAAGCCAGTAACTACAATTACTCAAAATTTTATTGTGTATAATTGATAAATATGAAGTAAAACAGGAACACAATAATGAACAATAATGAATTTTTACCACTACCAGATAATCCTGTCTGTTATGAAGAGCTAAAAGACGGTAATTGTTACTTTGTAGATAAAACAGAGCACTTAAAGACTGTTTTTACAAGTTCTACAAAAGTTCTGTTGTTTACAAGACCAAGACATTTTGGTAAGACCTTGCTCATGACCATGTTTGAGACTTTCTTAAAGATAAATCCAGATAAGCCATTTGATACCTCTGTGCAGCAAAAGTACTTTCAAGGCACCAGGATACTTGAGGACAAAGAGTTCTGTTCTAAGTTCATGGGACAGTTTCCTGTTATTGATATTTCTTTAAAAGATGTAACAGGTAAGACCTTTGAAATAGCATATAAAAATTTTGCTAAGGAAGTAAGTGATCTTGCAGAAAAGTATAGATATCTTTTAAACAGCCAAAAACTAGATGAAGAAGATAAAGATAAATTAAGCAAACTTCTTAAGGTAGAGTTTTTAAGAGAATTTGAGAATTCAGATTATCTGACAGGTTCATTAAGTACCATAGCTACAGCTCTTTATAAAGAGTATGGCAAGTATCCAATACTGCTTATAGATGAGTACGATGTACCTCTAGCTAATGCTTCATATCATGACATACAGAATACAAAACTGTATCGTGATGAGAAAGACTTTAAGGCTGACTTTCATTACAACATGGTAGATTTGATGAAAAGTTTTCTTGGTATTTTAAAAGATCAAAAGACTCTCACCAAAGTCATTATCACCGGTTGTTTAAAGGTAGCTAAGAACAGTCTCTTTACAGGTGTTAATAACCTTAAGGTAAATACAGTCCTTTCTGAAAACGAAGACTATACAGGAATCATTGGTTTTACCAAAGAAGAAACCTATAAGTTCTTAAAAGACTATAAAATGGACAACTTTGCTCAAAAGGTTAAAGAGCACTATGACGGATACAAGTTCTATGACAAAGAGATGTTCTGTCCATGGGATATAGTAAGTTTCATTAGTGATTATTACAAAAAGAATCTAAAGGGAACCTTAAAGTTAAACAGGTTAGAAAACTATTGGGAAGGCACTACCTCTGATAAATCCTTATCAGGTTACCTTGGTTATTTAACTGATAATGACAACCAAAAGATGCAGAACTTGGTTGATGGTAAGTCAGTTAACTTCATTCTAAATGAATCTATGAACTATGACACACTGTCAGAGCACAATTCAGATGATTTCTGGTCTTTATTACTACACACTGGCTATTTAACTCTTGATTGGGATAAGACTAAAAAGGAAGAGTTGTCTAAAGACAGTAAAACCAATAAAGAAGTTTTTGCAAGAATTCCGAATTTAGAAATACTTGAATGTTTTGAACATAACATTCAAAACAGATTTAATACAGAGATTGTACCTAACACTGTTGCAGATGAAATAGCTAACGCTCTTTTAAATGGTGATAGTACTTTTGCTCAATTAAAGCTTCGCACTATCTTAATGAGCTTTATCTCGTTAAGAGATAATGCCACAAAAGCACCTCATGAGAACTACTATCATGGTTATCTAAATGGCCTTTTCACTAACTGCTCTGAAAATTTCTTCTCTGAATATCATTCAAATTTTGAAGCTGGCGATGGTTATGCAGATATTGCCTTTACAGATACATTTTCAGAAAAGGCAGCAATAATTGAAATAAAAACAACAACTGTTGTTTCAGAGTTAATTGATCTTAGCCAAGAGGCTGTCGAGCAAATCGAAGAAAAGCATTACGCAGATCCTTTTAAAGCTAACAAAATGGTTCAAAGTATCTATGCTTACGGAATTGCCTTTGCAGGTAAAAACTGTTTTATAACCTGTAAAAAGCTTAAGTAGTTTCTCTCTTTCTCTTAGGCGCTACGGACGTTGTTTTAAAAGATCTTGCAACGCTATAGATTTATCTTTTAAGACTGTCATACTCATTACATTGATCTTGAATATAAATGCTCTGATCTTAAATCGAAGATATCTCTGCATAAAGTCTTTTAATCAGGATTTATAAAAGATAGAACTTATCATGTTTTACTCACAATAAATGCCATTAACTACAATTACTCAAAATTTTATTGTGTATAATTGATAAATAACAAGTAAGACAGGACACCTTAATGAGCGACAAACAATTCTTAGAATTACCTTACGGCAAGGATGACTTCCCTCTATTAAGAGAAGGAAACTGTTACTTTGTAGATAAGACTCCTTATCTTAAGACAGTATTTACAGATCAATCTGCTGTATTGTTATTTACCCGTCCAAGACGTTTTGGTAAGACTCTGCTCATAAGCATGTTTGACTCATTTTTGAAAATCAATCCTGAAAAACCATTTGATAACTCAAAACAATTAGAGCTCTTTAAAGGTACCAAAATCTTAGAAGACAAAGAGTTCTGTGATAAGTTCATGGGACAGTGTCCTGTTATTACCATTACTTAAAAAAAGTAGACGGTACTAATTTTAAAGAGTTTTATGAGAGTTTTGCCTCAGCTGTATATGATGTTGCTTTAAGATACAGCTATCTAAAGAATAGTAATAAATTAGATAAATCCGATAAAGAAGAGTTAGAACACTTAACCACCAAAAGTTACTTACTTAAAATCGAAAATCAGCAAACCGTAAAAGATGCTTTAAGGACCTTATCAAGACTCTTATATAAAGAGTACGGAAGACGAGCTATTCTTTTAATTGATGAGTACGATGTACCACTAGCCGCAGCTTCATACCGAGATAGAGTAAACAAAGTTCTATATAAGAACAGACCTAACTTTGTGGCAGACTGCCATGAAAAGATGGTTACCTTTATGAAAGGCTTTTTTGATTTATTAAAAACCACTCCTGGTGACGAAGGGGCTATTAGTAAAGCTGTGATTACAGGTTGTTTAAAGGTAGCAAAGAACAGTTTGTTTACAGGAGTAAATAACTTTAATGTCTGTTCTGTAGTAGACAGAGAACAGAAATACACAGGCATCATCGGTTTTACTAAAGATGAAACCTATAAGTTTTTAAAAGACTATGAATTTGAAGACTTCTCAGAAAAGGTTAAAGAGCACTATGACGGTTATAAGTTCTTTGACAAAGAGATGTTCTGTCCATGGGATGTGGTTAACTTTATCAAAAAGAACATTGAGTTAAAGCAACAAGGCAAGTTTACTAAAATTAAAGCTGATAACTATTGGTCTGGCACTACCTCTGATAAATCCTTATCAGGCTATATTGGCTATTTAACTGATAATGACAATCAAAAGATGCAGAACTTAGTTGATGGCAAGTCAATTAGCTTTAAGTTAAACGAGTCCATGAACTATGATACTTTATCAGAACATAACTCTGATGATTTCTGGTCACTACTTTTACATACTGGTTATCTAACCTTAGACTGGGAAAAGACTGAAGATGAAGAGTTATCTAAAGACCATTCAACTAATAAAAATGTCGTTGCAAGAATTCCTAATTTAGAAATCTTAGATTGCTTTGATACAAACATTAAAGCAAGATTTAGTTCTGAATTTATAAAGCATAATCTACATAATAAGTTAGTTAATGCTTTGTCCAGTGGCAATCAAAAAGAAATCTATGACATCTTCTTTGACATGTTACAAAAATATGTCTCAATCAGAGATACAGCAACTAAAGCTCCTTTAGAGAACTACTATCATGGTTTTATCAACGGCATCTTTGCAAGCTGTGAAAGCATCATTTCTGAATATCATTCTAACTATGAGTCAGGGAATGGCTATCCTGATATTACCTTTAAAGCAGAGCGTAATACCAAAGCTGTAATCATAGAGATTAAAGCAGCACCTACAGGTTCGGATATAGTAACCTTAAGTGAAACAGCTCTGTCTCAAATTGAAGAGAAAAATTACGCTGAACCATTTATGACTAACAGGATGATTCAAAGTATCTATGCTTACGGAATCGCCTTTGCAGGTAAAAACTGTTTTATAACCTGTAAAAAGCTTAAGTAGTTTATCTCTTTCTCTTAGGCGCTACAGTCGTTCTGTTAAAGCTCTTATAGCGCCATGATTTTCAATTTTAAGATTTTGCTACTCATGTAAGTAAGGTTGTAACAGCCCTTTAATGAGAGTCTTTTACAAAAGCGACTTACTAATCAAGTCTTACTTGTCCTAATGCTTTAATGCTCTCTTTTATTTCTATCAATTTAATTTGTGAGTCATAGAGCTCCTGAGTTATCCTGCAGGCTTTTGCTTTCATACTCTCAGTAGCCGCAGGTAGGGGAATAGCCTTTAACTCGGATAACTGCAAAACCTTTAACTTATCTCCTGTGATCTTAGTTTTAATATAGTCCTGCATATCGTCATTTCTTAATAAGGCAAAGATAAGTTCCTGAGAATAAAGATCAGGATCTTTTGATCTGATAATGGCAAAGCACTGACCTGCCATGACTTTCTTTTGTCCTTCTTTATAGAAACCTACTTTACCTACAGCACCTTTTACAGAGATCACAACATCACCATCAATTAAAAGGTTACGTTTAGCCTGTTTTAAGCCAAGTTCAACCTCAACCTCTTTAGGTACTGAGGTAATGATGCCACTTTCGGGCACATCATTTAAATTTAACTCACACAGTTTCTCTTTAAAATCAGTATCCGCAGGTGCCTTACAGGTTAAAGCCTTATAGATAGTAGCTATCTTATCTAACTCTACAGTACCTTTTTTTATGTAGGCAACACTGTCTAAGACATCAGTTGGAGATACATAAGCTGTAGGATCTAATTTACAGAGTTTATCAGCATTTGATTTTATTGAGCTAATTGAGACAAACTTACAGTGCTCTGAATTCTTTTGAAAAGTGTCTGCTCCTAAACAGGATAGGGCATGAGATACCTCATTTACAGTCTTTAAAGCTAAGACACTGTGAGCTCTTGATGAGAGTTTCTCATCAAGGCAGTTTGCTGTAGATAGGTTGCACAAAAGCAGTTTCTTATCAGTTATCTTTAAATCAGTAATTTTACTGTAAGCTTTTTTGCTGTCTGATGAGGCTGTGTTGAAGACCTCACTGTAGCCTTTTGCAACTGAATTGCTTACATTCTCTTTATCAAAGACTAAAACATCAATTAAAAGATCTTTATCAGCACAAAAGAATCTTGGTAATCTTAAGACGGCACTTAAGTAATTATCTTCTAATAAGGTCTTTCTGAAAAGAATGCCTTCATTAGCATTAGTGTAAGTAATTACATGAGGTATAAAGAGCACAAAACGCTTTTGTACTGTTCTCTTTAAAAGATTATATAAAGAGTAATAGTACTTGCACAGATTCTGTATGTCACCTTTAAAGAGTGGCTGACAGACAAAAGCTGCACTATGAGGATTGTCGATTAACTCCTGTCTTGAAACATAAGGTTTTAATGGACTGTTAATTTGTAAGAGCAGTGCTCTTACAAAGTTAAGTTCCAGCGATGGAGTGTGTAAATATGAAGTGTCATCAATATCTGCATTACCTGCAGCATCGACCTGTTTTTTGCATTCTTCAGGGACTAAATTAGCTTCATAATCACGTAGGAAGACAGTCTTTTCATTTAGGTTTAAAGAGTCTGATTTTAAGCCTTGAGCATGAGAGCTAGTTTTTTTTAAGTTTTCATCAAATCTCTTTAAAGCTTCAAAGTTAACTTTAGCATCAATACTCATCTTACTGTCAACATTGACAAAACTGTCAATGCTGCAGTTATGATCATTTAAAAGTGAGTATTCAGCATAAGGCAGTACATTAGATAAAAAGAGCACTTTATCATTATCTTTACAGGAGGTCTTAGTAAGATAATCACAAAGTACTTTTACAAGTCTCTGTTCATGGAAAAAAGTATTTGAGAAGAGCTCATCTGCTGCATTAAAGAAATTATCAAAAATTACAGTATCAGTATCTAAAACTGTACCTTTGTTTCTTTTGGCAGGGCTTAAAGCGTTATTAATGTCAGCTTTACCATTAGCTGAAGGCGTATCCTGTACTGAATCTTTTAGATGTTCTATGTTTAACTTATTGATGAAACTGCACAGATTGGCTTTAAGTTCAGTGTATGGGTATGAGTCATAAATACTGATACCTAACTTATTTAAAGCATCAGTGTTTAGTGTTAAGTTATAAGAGCTGTCAATATTTAGTTTTTTATTGTTATCTTTGTCATCAGCCTCTTTTAAGTAAGTTTCATTTAAATCAGTTTTTTTAGCACAAATCCTCTCTAAAAAGTTTTTTACATACTGATTATTGCTGTTTTTAATCTCATCTGAGTTAATACATTTGATTAAATCGTCCAAAAAAGAGTCATGACATCCGCTTTCATCATATTTAGCATCAGTAAAAATAAGTTCTTCTAAACTTTTATCTTTAAACTGATAAAAGGCAACAGCAAGCTTTAGTAACAGTTTAGTGTTTGACTTATTAAAGAAAGTTGAAGAGGTAGCTTTAGATCTTAATGTCTTAATAATCAAACTTAAGTTATCCATGTTTACTTTATCTGTTAGCTCTTTCATGCTTTTGTCTCTTATTTACTGAATATCTCATCAATCTGTATTAAAGATAGTGTACAGAATTGTAAAACGAAAAACATAACCTTAAGTGATTTAGATATAAAAAATACCTAAAAATTTGCTTGATAATAATTAGGTATCGTATATACTGAAATATATCAAAGGATGATATTTGAAATTTGTTAATCCTAAAGGAGATCATCATATGAGAGTAACAGCTGACAAAGTAACAGAGTCACGTTTATTTATCACAAGTGATCTTCATTTAGGGCATAAAGCCATCATCCAATATTGTAACCGTCCTTTTGACTTTACAGATAAGGGGATTGAAGAGTGTGACGATTTTCTATTAGAGCAGTACAGAAATACAGTAAATGAGAATGACATGGTTATCTTTTTAGGAGATTTAACTTTTAAAAAGAATCACAAAGGTCAAAAGATGACTGAGATCTTTACAAAGCTTCCTGGTCGTAAGGTTTTAATTAAAGGCAATCATGACTGGTATAAAGACTCTTTTTACAGAAAGTGTGGCTTCTTATCTGTTAACAGATACTTAATCTTTGGGAATTACTTTTTATGTCACTTTCCAGTAACAGGAAAACCTGATTACCATGGAAGACTCATGGATGAAGAGTACTGCAAGTTTGTAAAGGCAACATGTGGCTTTATTGGTGAAAAAACAGGTTGCTGTACTGTAATCATTCACGGTCACACTCACACACAGAGTGTAGATGAGGATGATGGGATTACCCGTTATAACTGCTGTGTTGACTATAAACCTAACCACTATGCTCCAGTGGAGTTTACAAAAGAGATGTTTCCAGAGCTTTACACAGAGGTAGCAGCCTATTTTCAAACTCTTGAGACAAAACAGACAGAAGGGCAAAACTAAATTTTTTTAATCAGTAATAAATTAGGTATAGAGTACACCTACTTTATTACATAAAAACACTTTTAAGGAGAGAGCTATGTTATCTCTTGAGAATAAAAATACCAAAGTAAACGGTTCAAACAAAATCAGATCATTAAACCAAAACTTTAAGGCAAGACTTAAGGATAAGTTAGGTTTCACCCTTAATCCTTATACACTTGTAAATAATGCTTTAAGATGTAAAAAATCAGGCTCTTTGCAGTTTAAAGGTGAGTTGTTAGAAGAGGTGACATCAAAACTTATCAGAGATAATAGTGCTCTCTCTTATGATAAGTTTGCTTATAACTACTTTACAAAGTTGCTTTACAGACAAAAATGCACTGAGATAAATTGCGATAATGAAGCCTTTGAATGCTACGAAATGTTTTCAAATGATGACTTTCGTCCTTCTTCTTTTGATGAAAGCTTTTGTTTTAAGGTATTAGATTGCTGCAAAGGTAAAGGTACTTTAAAGACAGAGCTAATCTGTAACTTTGCTCATTTTATGTTAGATAATGGAGACTTTACACCATTATCTGCTCGTTATGACTTTGCAAAAAATAATGCTGACAGTGCTGATGATAGTGCCTTAGCAGTGATCTTAGTCTCTCATCTTTTACAGGAGACTCCTTTAATTGATCTTGATACTCTGTTTTATAACCATTGTGTTAAAGACAGTAATAATACAGAAAAGAGCGTAAATGATGATAATGGAAGTGCTCTAATTCCAGAAAAAGACTCTATCTTAAAAACAGACAAGCAAAATCAGGACACTGATGTTAAATATGACCCATGTAAGCTTTCAGTTGATGACTATGGTTTGTCTTGTCCTTTTATAGGTAGACCTTTTGATGATAACTGGCATTTAGAAGATCCTACAGGTAAAAGTGATGAGATCTTCAAAAGAGTGATCAAAGAGATTGAAGAGCATATCCTGCAATTAAAATCCTATTCTCAAAAATAAATTTATTAAAACTTTCACAGATTGCCGTACTAGGGTGTAGATAAGATCTTCTTAGGACGACCTTTAGGTCTTTTCGGTTTGTCCTCTTTTGGTTTAGGTTTTCTACCTCTTTTTTGGAGTTCAGGTTTAGGAGCAGGAATGGACAAATCGAGTTTTTCTAATTCATCTATAACACAGTCAAGAGTGTGAACCCATTTATCATCTGAACTTTGAGGCTTTTCACTATTAAAAGAGTCAGTCAATCCCCAGGCAGTGCCTAAATCATCAATCAAATCACCAAACGACATCTTATCTAACAGATTTGTCTTAGAAACAGCTTTGAGTAGACGAAACGTGATGATGGTAGATACCAGATTGACAAACTCTTTACCCATTACAGCGAAATCACCTTATACTGGATGAAACAATTAGCTTTTAGCAGGCTGAGCCTATCCTGATACCGCACAGCGCTGGCAGAAACAAAAAGAAAAAGGTTAAGATGTAAGCACAGGATATAAATGCCTGAAATAAGAGCAGGAGTAAAACCAAGGTTACAATCTCATAGGAAAATCCACCTACAATCTTTAAGATAATTGGTGTCTTAAAATTCTCAATTGCCTGAAATCTTAAGATTCTGCCAAGTGCAAATCCTGCTAAAGTCAGCATTACTAAATACTTACCAAAACCTATTGCCAAAAAGAGGATCCTGATAACTGGCAATAAGATAACTTTATCTAAGTCCACAACCTTTGCTACCACCAGAACTGGTTTTATTAAATCAGCAATCTTACCTATCCTTACTAAGGCGTCTTCACAGTTATGAGAAAAGATATAGCAAAAGTCATCTAATTCTTCATAAAAGATAACCTTAGTACTGGGGCCAAAGTAATCGGCACTTAAGATAAACAGCAAAATGATAAAACCGATTACATAAAGTCTTAATGTTTTAAAAGTAAACCCGAACATATGATTCTGTCCTGTATTGATCCTGAGTTGTTACTAAATAATTAAACCTAAAACGTGGGGAAACTTTGATGCAAGCAGAGCTTTGCATCAATCCTAAAAGCAGGGAAGTAATGCAAAGCAGTAAAGGCACAATCTTCTAAAACCATACTAATCACGCAGCTTATTGTCTGTAAGAATTGGAATTACACCTTTGACAAAACGTCCATCAGAGAGTTTTGCCACATACTCAAAGTTAGGAAGTTCCATTAGAGCTGATGATGGGAAAATCCTGTCGATATAGGTATTAGCACTTATAGAGGCTGAGTCTTTGTAATTCTCTTTATAGGTATCAGACATTGTGCCTGTAGAGATGTTCTTAGTATAGAAAGTGGTATTAGGTAAGGAAGAGGTGATGACAGATGCTGTCTCTTCATCTTTTACTCTTAAAGCATACATAGTGTTGCAGTTACCAATTAACTGCATAGCTGCATCTTTAGAACCACATCTTTTAGCTAAATCAGAGAATGTCTGAGTTGCAATCGTAATTGAAAAATCGGCACCTCGAGCTTTGTTTAAAAGCTGCAGTAATGCTTCATTAACCACCTCACTTGCCTCATCAATAAAGATACTTACCTTGCGTCTTTGCTTTACCTTGTCAAATTTTGGGGCCTGTAAGATACTCATGACCTTGTCAAATTCAGGATTTAAAGCTTTATAACGAAGCTGTTTCTGTGCTTTTTCAGCCTTTTTCTCCTCAATAAAAGAGTTTATTTCATCCATATTTACAAGTTCACGACTAAGAGCTAGGGCAGCCTTTGCATCAGGATCGAAATTATCATCACCAACCACATCAGTAAAATCTGCCTCATGACTGTGTAAATTGTCATTGATATTGTAATTTTGTTTGCAACCTATGTTGCTATTTAGGTTGCCATCTAAACTGGTATTTAAAGCACTGTCTACTTTACTAAATACATCATCAGCATGGCGCAACCTATCATTTGTACTATGATTATTAAGAGCATGTAAATCCTCATCCATTGAATAAATATGATCCGCAAAAGAGCTAAGATCAGATAAAAGTAACTTACCTACATAAGAGCTTAAGGAGGCATTAGACATTGAATGCAAGGCGCAGTAAAAGACCTTATTCTTTTGGTAGATATCTGAAAAATCGGTTTGAGTTGGACTCTTTGACAAGATCTGTTTTAGGTTGTAGCTGTTTAAGGTATTAAGTACGGTCTTAATACTTGCAGTGGTTCTTTCAAAGAAAGACTGTTCTTTTACAGTCATAGATATCAGCTTTTCAAATTCAGGATCAATATCCAGATTTGAGTGCTGTTTTAGATACTTGTAATAGGTAAGAAAAGCAGCTGCCTTGACCTGAATTTTTACGTTCTTAGGTTTTGCCGTTCTCTTTTTAGCTGTAGTCTTTTTAGTCTCAGTTTTGCTTTTACCTGATGCTTTTGTATCAACAACAGTATCTGAAGTTGTGTCTTCTACTTTCTTTTTAGGGGGACGACCACGTCTTTTAGGTTTTACTTCAGTCTCTTTAGAGTCAGTTTCTGTTTTTATGGTATTACTGTTATCAGCAAAATTACCTGTCTTGCTGCTGCCATTATCAGCATTATTATTTGTACCTGATGAGGTATCTGTATCTGCAATTTGAGCTTCAACGATATTATTCTCATCATTTTGAGCTTTTACTTTCTCTTTAAGAGCAGATAACTGCTCTGGTGTTAAAGATAAAGCTATCTCTGGATCTAAAAGACTATCCTCGCTTATATCAGAAATACCATCTAATTGAGCTTCATCGCCAATGCTTACTAAGAAATCTCTTACATGAGTGTAAAGGTGCTTTTCAATAGAATAGCCTTTTAAGAGTCTTGCAAAGTACACAGCAAGATCGCGGTTTTGAGTTTTAGCTGTAAGTTTAGACAGACCTGCTACCATGCCGTCAAAGTAGCTTTTAATATTGGCATGATTGCAGATATGGTAGATATCAACAGGTAAATCAAGACATTCTAAGGCAGTTACTGCACAGGCTACAGCCTCCTGACCATAGCTTGCAAAACTGTCGGTATCAAAGGTTGACTGCTTCATAAGAGATGACAGTTTATCGGCAATATCAGACGCACTTGTGGATGAGCCAAAAAGGTTAAAAGCAGATGTGGTTAAATTTGGATCTTTAACATCTAAAACATGGAAAGCACCATCTCGATGAGTGCAGGCACAAATTCTACGAGCTCTGCGCTTTAAATCGTGATCACCTTTAGGATCGATAATGATGACAGTATCGTTTCTTTCTATGGCCTGAGTAATTAAAAGATCAAAGAACCTGGTTTTACCAGCGCCTGTAGTACCAAAAACAATGGCATGATCTTTAATATTCTGTAAAGACATGAACAGAGGCTTATGGCGTCTTTCCAGATTATGAATTTGAGCAGAGCCTTTACCGTGAGGCAATTGCTTTAGTCCCTGCTCCTGGAGTTTTGCCAATCGTCTTGCATGCTTTGGTAAAAACTCGTAGCCATATCCAATAAAGAGCTTATTGGTGATGTTTTTAGCAGCGACCATGGTCAGTGCTGCAATGTCATCTTTATTCAGATTTATAGGTACATAATCCTCACGGTTACGGTTTTCTTCCTTTTGAGATTCAATATGCCTGTCGATAAGACGGGTAGCTTCTGTAAACTTATAGTTACTGTTTTTATCTAAGATAGGTACTTCCTCGTAACCTGAGAGCTTATAAAGCTCACTGTCACAAAGATAGTATTCATTAGAGTTTTCAAAGTCAGGTTCATATTTGAACATCCCAACATAGATTGGTATGTTCAATAGGATTACCAATGCAAATGATAGAGATGATGAAAGTGACGCACCATCTAGGGCACAAAAGATACAGGTTGCAAAAAGAGTTAAAGAACCTAACACAATTAACCAGGTAGGATCTTTAGTTTGAAAACTGTTTTCTACAGATTTTGATTTAAAGAACATTAAATAATCCTCAAAATAAGTTTGAGGCAGTGTACAGGGCAAATTTTTAAGAACAGACAATTTACTGGCAAAAAATGCAAAAAATAGAAGTTTTTTTGAAAATTTCTTATGATTTTTCTTATTTTTTTTCTTTTTTTTTTAATTCTTTTTTGTAGTGTGAAAATGGCAACCTTCCATATATAATAAGGAATGTAAAGCAATTCCATCGCTTGAGAAGACAAAATGCCGAAGTATTTAAATAAGGAAAAAAATCTTTTTTAAGAATCATTAGATTCTTTTATATACGTTGACAAGTCTCCTTTAATTGAGATCATAAATAAATATATAAAGACAAAGCAAAAATATTTTTGTCTCTGTAGACCTCGTCGCTTTGGAAAGTCTGTAACAGCACAAATGCTATGTTCTTACTATTCAAGAGGTGAAGACAGCTCATCCCAGTTTGATAGTCTCAAAATTGCAAAATCTCCAAGCTATAAAAAACATTTAAATCAATATAATGTTATTTTCATTAACATGTCGCTAGAGTTTAATAGCGCACGTCATGATGTTAATCAAATGATTTCATCGATTACATCTTCAATAGTAAAAGAATTAAAAGAAGCTTATCCGCAAGTTGTATTCAATTCTCCAGACAAATTGCACGAAGCTTTAGACGATGTATTCTCTGTCAGCAAAGTTCCTTTTGTCTTCATTATTGATGAATGGGATCGCATCATGCGTGAGAAAAAAGAAGATGCTCAAAGTTTAAAACTATATCTTGAATGGTTAGAAGGTATCTTTAAAGATCAGTCCTATATTGCTCTAGCCTACATGACAGGTATTCTTCCGATTAAGAAGTACGGTAACCAGAGTGCATTGAATATGTTCAATGAATTTTCAATGACTGATCCTGATAACTTTGCTCCATTTATTGGTTTTACAGAGAGGGAAGTTCAGTCATTGTGAAACGAATTCAAGATGAATTTTAATCAAATGCAGCAATGGTATGATGGCTACTCTTTTACAGATGTCCCTCATATTTATAATCCAAATTCTGTAGTAAATGCAGCAACTTATAAAAAGTATATAAGTTACTGGACCAAAACAGAAACCTTTGAAAGCCTTCAGGAATATATTGATATGAACATGGAAGGCTTAAGAGATGACATTGTAAAGTTAATAGCAGGCGAAGATGTTGTTGTGAATGTAGCTAAATTCCAAAATGATATGGTTACATTTAAGACCAAGAAAGATGTATTAACTCTGCTCATTCATTTAGGGTACCTCACAATAAAACCAGATTCAGATATCAGGGTAGACAATATTTCTAAATTTGTAGTTCATATTCCAAATGAAGAAATCAAAATGGAGTTTAGAAATATCGTTGAAGATAATGAAAAATACTCTGGTGTCTATAATCTTATAAGCAAGTCATATGACCTGTTAAATGATATCTGGTCATTAAACTCTGATGCTGTAGCTAAAGTCTTTGATGAAGCTCATCAAGATCATACCTCAATTCTAACTTACAATGACGAGAACTAATTGTTATGTGTAATCTCATTATCTTTAGAACTAAGTACTACTGATACCTATAACGGTGTAAGAGAATTACCTACAGGAAAAGGCTATGCTGATTTAGTGTATCTTCCAAAGCCTGGTGTAAACAAACCAGCTCTTTTAATTGAGTTAAAGTACGATAAGTCAGCTCAATCTGCTATTACACAAATTAAAGAGAAGAACTACCTGCAGTTCTTTAAAGACTATAAAGGTGAAGTTCTGTTAGTAGGTATTAACTACTCAAAAGACACTAAAACTCATCAGTGTATTATTGAGAAGGCTCAAATTTAGGCAATTTAGTATTTCTCCACAAGTAAAACTTCCACCTTAAAGATTTGATTATTACCTTGTGGCAAATATGATCTATTATAATGATTCTAATATCTTTTGGTACTCTGCTTTAGCCTTTACAAGAGCATCTCCTGTAAAGTCTTTATAGTTAAAGTACACCTCAGATAATCTGCCTTTTAATCCTGTAAATTTATACAGAAGTTCAAAGCCATCCTTTAGCTCCTCAAGATCTAGATCTGAATAAAACTCTACATCATGACTTAAAGCTGTAAAGCAAAGATATAAAGCAGTAGCTAGAACTCTAGGTTCTTTACTTTTACCTGAATGCCAAATCTTATGCTTTTCTGTTCCGAAGTAATCACCATCTGGCATAAAGAAAGATCCATCCATAAGATCAATATCTACAGAGCGCTCTCCTTCTCTTAAATATCTTTGTACGACGTCTTCTGCTGTAGCAGGAGGCTGAGCTAACATTCTCCAGCCTGGAGCTAATGCTTTATATGAGAAATCCTCATAGTCACCGTCTTTGCAGATACCACAGATAACCTTGCATACATTTAATGCAGCCTCATCATAAATGCCACCTTTGACCATACCTACAAGACCTTGTACTAAAGGCATTCTCTTTGGTGATAAATATGAGTAGATATCAAAGTAATCGTCACTGGCCAAACGCAGGATCTTTACAGGGATATTCAGGTTATGCTCTTTTAACAGCTCATGGAGTACATGGAAGTTTAGGGTATAGAACTCGTTTAATTTGGTCTTTTTATCAGGATTGTCACTTTCTGTGGTGATAGTTTCTTCTTTTTTATCTAAGATCTTTAAGCTTGTAAGATAGTCTAGGCACTCTTTGACACATTCAGGAGTTCTTCTTAAATTACGGGCTAAAAGGTGCACATGATTTCTTGCATTAAATCTCTGGCACTTTTCTAGTGAATGCCAATAGAGCATGACTGAAAGCACTAGGCATACAGCATCATTTGGTACATCATCTCGATTAAACACACTAAGTTCTGAATAGTAAGGAACTCTAGTAAGACCTAATTCTTCCATTTGACCTTTTTCTTCTGATAAATGATCTTGATAAACAAGTACTGAAGTCTTGCAACTTATACTGTTTGTAACGCATGAATTATAGCAAATAGAGCTTAATTTTCAGAAAAATGATTTGATTACTAAATAATCCTAAAAATCCGCTTGCACCCTTACATTAAGTGTACATAAAATAAATCGTACAAGATTTATACGTTACTCTGTCAGGAGTACAAAATGAGAATTTTGAGATTTTGGATATATCTTCCTCTTACTTTTGGAATAGCCTCACTCATAAGTATTTTTGCATGGGATAGTTTTATATTTGCTGTAATTTTGGGTGGGTTAGGCATTGTCTCTAGCTATTTTGCTTTAGATAAGTATCCTGATGAGGAAAATATTAATTTTACAGGTGCAGCTCTTTCTTATTCATGCATAATGATAGTAATCGGTATTTTGCTTGATAAATTTTTTGATTAACCTATTTCAAAAAATGTTTTTCACGCTTATCGCGACTAAAAAATAATTTTGAACATTTATGTAAATTAAATGTTCAATAGATAGTACAAAATTTATGCGCCAGTGCGTAAGGATCATCTTTTGCCGTATCTTCCAATTGTTCTAGGAATTGTCTCCATCTTAAGTATTTTTACTGGTGCAGGTTGTTTCTTAGGTGTAGCTTTAGCAGTTTTAGGTATTGTCTTTGGTTTTATAACCTTAAAAAAGCATCCAGAAAGCACAAAACTGTGTTATACAGGTATTGCTTTATCTATTGTAGGTTTAGTACTGACTCTTTTGATAGTGATTGGTTTTATTGCCATTATGGTAGCTTTTTGTTTTGCTTGACCATCAGGTAAAACCAAATACCATCAAAGTATGGAATTATTCTCAATATATTTGCATTCAACACAATATATACCTTTAGCTCAATATAAGTATCTTTATAAAGCCTCCATTTTTCTCTGCAAAAATTCTTAATAAACTCTTCAAAAGCAGTCTTAAAACACTATAGAAGTTTTGCATATGCACGCTTGTCAGCACATTAGTGAATACGATATTTATCAAATCTTGGTAAAAGTCGATTTCTTATGCAATCAGCATTGACACTAAGGTAAATTCAAATATACTGAAAGCGCTTTTATAGCAGGTATTTTTCATTCAGAGGAAATTATGTCTGACACCATCTCAAAGAACGATCAGGGCTTTTTAGATCGTCATTTCAAATTAAAAGCTAAAGGAACTAATGTCCGCACTGAGATCATTGCCGGTATTACTACTTTCGTAGCAATGGCTTACATTATTTTTGTTAACCCATCAATCTTAAAAGAAGCAGGAATCCCTGTAGAAGCAGCTGTTGCTGCAACTATCTGGTCTGCTGCTTTATGTACTATTGCAATGGGCCTTTTTGCAAATCTTCCGGTTGCTATGGCTCCTGGCATGGGACTTAATGCCTTCTTTACCTTCTATGTATGTAAGACTGTAGGCTTGAATTGGGAAACAGCTTTAGGTGCTGTGTTTGTATCAGGTTTAGTTTTCTTTGTGCTGACTGTTACCAAACTGCGTCAGATGATTATTGATGCTGTACCAATGAGTTTGAAATCTGCGACCGTAGTCGGTATAGGTATGTTTATTGCTTTCGTTGGTCTTCAAAGCTCAAATCTGATTGTTGAATCTCCTGCTACAAAGATCACCTTAGGTACTTTCTCTGATCCCAAAGTTGATCTAGCTCTTTTAGGAGTACTCATCATTGGCGCTCTTTTAGCTTTAAAAATCAGAGCAGCCATGTTAATCGGTATCGTGACCGTAACAGTAATTGGAATGATCTTTGGCGTAACTAAGGCACCTGAGGGCATCTCAGATGTTGTAAGTTTCTCTTTCCCTGGTATGGGGGAGACCTTCTTAAAGATGGATCTTGTAGGTGCTTTCCATTATGGTTTAATTTCAATCATCTTTACTTTCACCATTGTTGAGCTATTCGATAATATCGGTACTCTAATCGGTGTTACCAAGGCTGCAGGTCTTGTAGATAAAGACGGTAAGATTGAAAACTGCGATAGGGCTCTGATGACCGATTCTGTTGGTACCTTATTATCAGCAACCATGGGTACCTGTGCTGTAACCTCATATGTTGAATCATCAGCTGGAGTTAACGTTGGTGGTAAGACTGGTCTTACCGCAGTAGTTGTTGGTATCTGTTTCTTATTAGCATTCTTCTTCTCACCACTTGCAAGCTTAATTCCTGCTTATGCAACAGCTCCTGCTCTTATCGTAGTTGGTGCTATGATGATGAAGAATGTACAGGGTATCGACTTTACAGACTTCTCTGAATCAATTCCTGCTTTCTTAACCGTGATCATGATGCCAATGACCTATTCTATTGGTAATGGTTTTGGCTTCGGTTTTGCAAGCTATTGTCTATTAAAGCTGATCACTGGTAAATACCGTCAGGTAACTCCAGTTATGTGGGGCGTAAGCATCATCTTAATTATTGGCTTCTTTATGCACCAGTAATCTTTCGTGCAATCTTTCATAGAAAAGATTGTCTTGCCACGTTAAACAAAAAGCTATGTTAGACAAAATCCGGCATAGCTTTTTTAGGGGCGTTTTCTAAATCCTCAGAATTTAACAATCGTCAGAATTTAGCAAATTTCAGAAGTAATCATCTTAAGTCGAATTTTTGAACTAGCACTAAGTTCACACTTTAAATGAAGTTTAAACAAAGAAACCATAAACAAAGAATGCTCAATTTCTCCTTAATACCGCTCAACAAACTTTTATATGATTTGTAGAAATAGAGGTAAAAGGTTTATTTGATAACATATGTTCTTAACTTTCCTGTTCCTGTCTGCTCAAGCTGTTTTGCCTCACAGAGTTCCTTTAGAATCCTGAATGCTTTGGTTGTTCCTGCTCCAATCAAATTCTCAACTTCTTTTCTTGATACACTGCCTTTTTCCTTTGCATACTGAATGATAAGTTTCTTCTGTTCATTAAAAGAGATATCACCGTCATTGCCACTGTAGGACTGTATATTAGAGTCATGCTCCTCATTTCTGTTTGGGAGAGTCACTCTGAAAACTCCCTTTGCAGTTTCAAATTCAGGCTGCAGTAGATTTGATTTATATACGCGTTCTATCTTTCCTATTCCCGTACCATAACTTTCAATCAGCCTCATCCGATAAAAAATCGCTGCAAGGTTAGGGTTTCTCGACATGGATACTCCAAGAAAAATAGATTTTAGCTCCAAGCATGAAACCAGTCCGCCAAGAGACACAAACTCAATTCTATCCTCGAAAATCTTAACAAGATTACTGCCACTAAAAGAATAGTCCCTATGGACAATACTATTAAGCAACGCTTCTCTTACAGCCTCTTCTGGATAATCTCTCTTATCAGTTCGATTAAGTCCAGAGAAAGTAGCTTTGGTTTTGTTTACAAGAGCTATGAACTGATATACATCTTCAAGTTGCTTCAAAATAGAACCAGTAAATTCTTTTCTATCACGGAACTGTTCTTTATCAGTTCCCTGAAAAAGTGCAACTTTTGTAGTTAATTCACACTGATCTGACAGCAGCAAAGCTAAATTCGTATAAAGACCATCTTCTCCAATGAGTTTAAGTGTTCTCATCTGAGAGGGACCGACTTCTAGAGATCTGCTTTGCATTTCTGAAAAAAATGTCTGAAAAGTCAATTCCTGATTCATGCTTCTACACTGTTCAAAGGATCTGCCACTGTTTTGAAGAAGCATTTCTCTGATGCCTTCTTCTGTCATTGGCTGTGTGGAACTGCCTTTTCGGACATATACTCCACTAGGTTTTAGGCCCTTTTCTTTAAGATAATAAGGTCGATTCGTTCCTGTCGTTACATCAATTTCGACAACCTGTTTGCCTTCTATCTCAACTGTGTTTACTTTTACAAATGGCATTACATCAGGAGATAGTGAATCTTTTAGTGAATTTACTATTTGTAGCATCACCCCATCAGGATCATCAATTCCTAAGACAGCACCATCTTTTCTGACTCCAACATAGACTGTTCCTCCATAAGCATTGGCAAACCCCATTACTTCTTTGCGAATATCGGGAACATATTCTTGTTTGAACTCTATATTCTGATTTTCAAATGACAGCATTTCGTACGATATCCTTTCTACTTTCTTTCTTTTTTATTATAAAAGAAAACAAGAAAGAAAGTAAGAAAGAAAGTAAGAAAGAAAGTAAGAAAGAAAGTAAGAAAGAAAGTAAGAAAG
>ERZ1023641.36-NODE-36-length-68724-cov-33.427311_pt1 | contig 68724 bp, 46 predicted proteins | sample MGYA00380335_ERZ1023641 | MGnify/ENA primary metagenome ERZ1023641 (study PRJEB33179, sample SAMN07448970) | human gut metagenome | biome: Human-gut; feature: Human associated habitat; material: Faeces | host: Homo sapiens | place: India: Bhopal | collected... | reverse complement strand
GATAGGCCGTTATCATTTTACATGAGCAGAACTTAACATCTTTTTGGTACCGATTCATGCGCTACAGTGGTACCGATTCGCCGATACTGTCACTATCAGCAGGAAATGCTGGAGAATATTACCAAGGCGCTAACTGGAAGGTCGCAGGTTACATTCTATGACCAGCATGGGAAGAAAATGAAAGTGGGCAATTCTGTGATGGTACAGATGCCTACGGGCACAGGCAAGACCTACGTGATGGCTGCTGTGGTAAAATGGTTTCTGGAAAAGTATGAGAAGGGGGAGGTATGGTTGATTGCGCACAGAAAGGAACTCGTGGAGCAAATGCAGCAGACCTTGGATCGCTTGGAGGAAGACATGGTGATGGTGAAGACGGCCTCTACGGAGCGCAAAAGGATGACAGACCAGGAGTTGAAAATGTTTAAGAAGAATGTGAAGCCTTTCCTTCAGGAGGACACCATGCGCATGGGGTTGAAGTCGGGGAATGAGGGGGTGGCTCTCCAATATATCTAATGAGCAACATTAATCAAGTTACATCCCAATGCGGTTTGAATTCGAGCAATGGTTTGTGTGGTGAAGTTATGGCGACCAGTGAGCCACTTGGAAATCTCGGAATCTCGCTTATGGAGCATTCTGGCAAAGTCTTTTTGGGTGAGACCTTTTTCTTGCAGAATCTCACTCAGTCGCTCTGCTATGCCAAACGACAAGTCAAACTCAGCCTTCTGTTCGGCAGGAATTGCAGCAAGGCAATCACGGAAAAGTTTATTCTGTATCATCATGACTATATTTCAAAAGTAATGATATCATTCTTTGTGGCAAAAATATAAAAATGAATTGGACGTAGTTCAATTTTAAGTGAATATTTAAAATAGATTAACAAGAATATTACATTGTATGAGCACAAATATGTGAAAAACTATTTGGGTAGTATATTATAATCGTTGCTAAAATGAAGAAAATCAATCTTTATGACTATCAGCAGGAAATGCTGGAGAATATTACCAAGGCGCTAACTGGAAGGTCGCAGGTTACATTCTATGACTAGAATGGGAAGAAAATGAAAGTGGGCAATTCTGTGGTGGTCATGGAGGAAGACATGGTGATGGTGAAGACGGCCTCTACGGAGCGCAAAAGGATGACGGACCAGGAGTTCTCCATTTCGGGGTGACCATGCCATTTTCCGATTAAACAACCACAATTACCTTTATGGGGTATTGGACAGGCTTGGCTATATTGTTGTTGCGCCTGAGTATCAATCACTCGACTTTTTGAATGCACACACCTTGGTGGGACGCAAGCCGCATTCGGATAGTGAATCCATCAATTTGTAGATATGTAGTTTTTTTATCCCATCAGGCTTGTTGGATGGGGGGAATAAAATAATATGGGCTGCCAGTACATCCTGGCAGCCCTATTACGTTAGTATGTTATGAAAAATTTGAGAGAAATGAAACTTCACAGTTTCTTAATTGTTTTACTAAACATGATTTTATTATATAGAGAAAGCATAGAAATTACTACTTCAAGATGGTTGTTGCAGGCTCTGTGGTCATCTTGTCGATGCTAGAGTGCTGCATGGAGTCAACCGTTGCGGAGTCACCGCCAAGTGCGACGGAAGCACCTCTTGTTGCCTTGATGGCTCCCACATTCTCAATATTCGCAGAATCATCTTGGAAAGGTACTTGAGCGGCATTGCCCAATGTCAAGAAGATAGCGACGACAGCGGCAGCCTTGAATAATGGCTTTAGGCGTTCTGTCAGTGATACAACCTTCGCCTTGTTAGGCTCCTTGCTGTATTCATCTTCAATCAAAGACATCATCTTTTGGTCGAATTCTTCACCAAGGGCTTCATTCTTAGCTTCGCTCAACTCGTAGGAGAAGAGAGACTTATAAGGCTTCAGCTCGGCAGGAAGTTCATCCTGGCTGAAGAATGTGCGAAGGATTTCCTCTTCTTCCAAAGAGGTCTCGCACTTCCAGTAGCGATCCAAAAGTTGGTTGATGTACTTATAATCCATATCTGTCGAATTGTTGAAATCTTTGTTTAACGGTTTGACGAGCCCTAAAGATGTTTACTTTTACTTGTTCTTCTGTAATGCTCAAGATGTTTGCAATCTCTTTGTATGCCTTGCCTTCGATGTCTCGAAGTTGGAGGCAAGAGCGCTGCTTCTCAGGCAACTCGTCTATGATTTTCCTCACGATGTCCAATTTGTCTTTCTGAATCATTCGCTCGGATGGGGTGGAAGCTTGGTCTTGTCTCTCCACTTGCTCTTCCTCTAATGAACCATTATTGTTGTCCATCTTCTTGATGCGGTCGAGCGAGAGATTTCTTGCGATGGTAAGGCTGTAGGCTTCGATAGATTCAAGCTGTTGCCACTTGTCGCGAGAGTTCCAAACCTTCATCAGTGTATCTTGCACGACATCTTCTGCTTCCTCTCTGTTGAGAGTAATGCGGAGTGCCAATCTGAAGAGTTTGTTCTTCAGCGGCAAAACATCGTTTCGGAAACTGATTTCTTTCATCCCTCTATAATCAATGACGATTGACTTGTAAGATAGTTACAACCAATCTTTCGTTTTAACCTCTATTAACTTCTAATCACTGTTCCATGCTTTCCATCAATGGCGGTTGCAAGGGTGATGATCACCTCTTTCACGCCTGCGTCGATGGCTGCTAGTGCATTCTCCAACTTAGGAATCATGCCACCTGCCACGGTTCCGTCTGCCTTGTATTTTTCGAAATCTGCATGGGTAATCACTGGGATAACGCTATCGTCATCGTCAGGATTACTCAGCACACCTTTCTTTTCGAAACTATATATTAAGGTGACGTCGTAATAAGGAGCCAAGGCCTTGGCTGTCTCACTGGCGATGGTGTCGGCATTGGTGTTGAGGATGTTTCCCTTGCCATCATGGGTCAATGGGGCCATGACAGGGGTGACCCCTTCCTCGATGAGGGTCTGGAGCATCTTGCCATCAGCTCTTTCAACGTCGCCTACGAATCCGAAGTCGATTCCATCTTTCAGAGGGCGCTTGTGACTGTGGATGACATCCATGTCTGCACCAGTTAATCCGAGTGCATTCACGCCATTGGCTTGCAACTTAGCGACGAGGTTCTTGTTGACCAAACCTCCATATACCATCGTAACCACTTCGAGCATGTCGGCATCCGTGATGCGACGACCATTTACCATCTTGCTCTCGATGCCGAGGGCGGCTGCTACCTTTGTGGCACGGCGACCGCCACCATGTACCAAGACCTTCTTGCCAGGGATGGCAGCGAAGTCTTTTAAAAGCTGTGCCAATTTCTCGCTGTCCTCGACGATGGCACCGCCCACCTTTACAACTGTTACTTTATCCATCATAAAAAATCGTACTTTTGTAATTCTCTACAAAAGTACGATTAATTTGAGTAATAATCAAAGATACAATTATTTCTTTTTATTCTTTAACTATTCTTGAATGCACTAAAATGAGTTGCATTGTCTTCTCTTTAGGGTAGGGATATGACTTTCCTCCCGATGCATAATGGATATGGATAGGTTCTTAAAGTATCAAATCGTCAAGACACGAAGAATATGGAGATACTGCCTCTTCATATTCGAGTGCAAAATAACGGAGAATTTTATTGTAAATAGGTGTATCCGAAGAGACCATTGCGATAAGTGCCTAGGAATTCCTTACCCTCATCCAGTGAAATCTTGCCTTCTTTTACGCTCTTGGTTACCCATTGCTCTAATTGGCGAACCAACTTCTTCGGGTTGTATTGTACATAGTCCAAAACTTCTTCTACGGTCTCACCATCAAAGATTTGGTCGATGCTGTATTTGCCGTCCTTTACAGAGATGTGGGCGGCATTGGTGTCGCCGAAGAGGTTGTGCATATCACCCAAAATCTCTTGATAAGCTCCTACGAGGAACACACCGAGATAGTATGGCTCATTTCTCTTCAATGGATGGAGTGGAAGTACATGACCGATATGTCCATCTGTTACGAAATTGGCAATCTTGCCATCGCTGTCGCAAGTGATGTCTTGCAAGGTGGCATTGCGTGTAGGTCGCTCATCCAATCGCTGGATTGGCATGATAGGAAAGAGCTGGTCGATCGCCCAACTGTCTGGAAGGCTTTGGAATAGAGAGAAGTTGCAGAAATACTTGTCGGCGAGGAGCTTGTCCAATCCACGGAGTTCCTCTGGCACGTGCTTCATGTGCTTGGCGAGGTTATTGATTTCATGACATACGCTCCAATACATGGCCTCGATTTCTGCACGAGTCTTCAAGTCAACAATGCCATGGGAGAATAACTGCAATGCTTCGTCACGGATTTGCTCTGCATCATGCCAGTCCTCCAACATATTGCGTGGATTCAAGTTGTCCCATATCTCATAGAGGTCTTTTACCAACTGGTGGTCTGTCTCCTTAGCCTCAAACTCCTCTGGCATCTCTGGCAAGGAAGCGGTTTCCAAGACATCGATGACCAAGACTGAGTGGTGGGCAGACAAAGAACGACCACTCTCTGTAATCAAGTTAGGATGTTCGATATTGTTCTTGTTGGCTGCTTCGACAAATGTATATACGCAGTCGTTCACGTATTCTTGGATGGAGTAATTGACGGAGCTCTCGCTGCTGGATGAGCGAGTGCCATCGTAATCGACACCGAGACCACCACCGCAATCCACGAAATCTACGTTGTATCCCATCTTGTGGAGATTGATATAGAATTGTGCAGCCTCTCTAAGAGCAGTCTGAATACGGCGAATCTTGGTGATTTGGCTACCGATATGGAAGTGGATGAGTCGTAAGCAATCATGGAATCCCATCTCGTCAATCTTGTTGAGTGCCGTGAGAAGCTCAGCACTTGTCAAGCCGAACTTAGAGGCATCGCCACCACTTTCAGCCCATTTTCCTGAGCCTGAAGATGCCAACTTAATGCGGATTCCTATATTGGGCTTTACATTGAGTTTCTTGGCGGCTTTGGCGATGATGTCAAGCTCGTTGAGCTTTTCCACTACGATGAAGATTCGTTTACCCATTTTCTGGGCGAGCAAGGCAAGTTCGATATAACTCTCGTCCTTATAGCCGTTACAGATGATAAGCGAGTCGCTCTGTGCCTGAACAGCAATGACGGCGTGAAGCTCAGGTTTGGAACCAGCTTCTAGTCCCAGGTTGAACTTTTTGCCATGAGAGATAATCTCCTCTACGACCGGTTGCATCTGGTTGACCTTGATAGGATAGATGACAAAGTTCTCTCCCTTGTATCCATACTCATCCTTGGCTTTCTGAAAGCAACTGGCTGTTTTCTCGATGCGGTTGTCGAGAATGTCTGGGAAACGGAGCAATACGGGAGCGTTGATGTCTCGTAAAGCCAACTCGTCCATGATGTCACGTAGGTCGATTTGTGTGTTGTCCTTGCATGGAGTTACATAAACATCACCCTTGTCGTTGATGCCAAAGTAAGAAGTGCCCCAACCATTGATGTTGTAGAGCTCCTTCGAGTCTTCAATAGTCCATTTCTTCATTTTCTGTTCTTGTCTTGCTTTTTGTCTGTTTTACGAAAGTTCTTTTTTGTTGGGTTATATGTTGAGCAGTTGGCGTATCTGCGCAACGGTCTCATTGATTTTATCGAAATTATCCATCACGTTGACATCGAATATATGCTTTGCCTTCTCATAGAAAGGCTCTCGTTTCTGGAGTTGCTCACGGATGAAGACTTGAACCTCTTCAGGCGTCTTGTTGAGCAACAATGGACGCACGCCCTTTCCCATTTTAAGGTGGGCATAAAGTGTTTCGGGAGAAGCCTTGAGGTAAACGGTCTCTCCCAATTGATTCATGTAGTCCATATTGTCGAAAAAGCATGGGGTGCCGCCTCCGCAACTGAGCACGATGTTCTCAAACTCTGCCACTTCATGCAGCATGTTATGTTCTATTTGACGGAAACCATCCTCGCCACTTTCGTCAAAAATCTGTTTGACGGTCTTGTGCATACGAGACTCGATATACCAGTCGAGGTCATAAAACATAATGCCTAATTCCTTGGCAAGGGCTTTGCCGACAGTAGTCTTGCCGGCACCCATATATCCGATGATGATGATAGACTTCATTTCTCTCTTATTACTTTTTATTTTCTTCGGCGTGTTGCTTTTGGCTCTGGCGCCTCTTTGATGATGGTCATACACTCTTCGTATGTCAATGCTTCCACATTGTCCATCTTGTTCTTAGGCAAGCGATAGTTCTTGCCATCGTAGGCGATGTAAGGACCATAGCGACCATTGAGAAGTTCCAACTTGCTGTCCTCGGCGAATGTCTTGAGATGACGTTTCTGTTCTGCCTCTCGTTTCTCGTTGATGAGTTTGATTGCTCTCTCCAGTGTAATCGTCATCGGGTCTTCCTCCTTAGGGATAGACACGTACTTACGGTTGTGGAGAACGTATGGGCCGAAGCGGCCTGTTCCGATGGATACCTTGCTACCTTCGAAATCACCCAGTTCGCGAGGAAGCTTGAAGAGTTCCAAAGCTTCTTCCAGGGTAATGGTCTCGATACTCTTGTCGGCTGGCAGTTGGGCGAACTGAGGCTTGTCCTTGTCATCGGCAGTTCCAATCTGTACGACAGGACCGAAACGACCAATCTTAACGAATACTGGGCGTCCAGACTTTGGATCATTACCAAGCTCTCGCTCGCCAGCTTTATGCTCGCTGCGTGCGTTCATCACTTGGTCAACCTCAGGCTCAAATTCTTTGTCGAAGTTTTTCATCCACTTGTTCCAATCGGTCTTACCCTCGGCGATGTCATCAAACTTCTGCTCCACATTGGCAGTGAAGTTGTAGTCCATGATGCCTGGAAAGTTTTCCATCAAAAAGTCATTGACGACAATTCCGATATCTGTAGGCAAAAGCTTTCCTTTCTCGTTGCCAGCGATTTCTTTCTTAATCTTTTGTGTAACCTTGATGCCCTTTAGGGAGTCAACGGTGTAAGAACGTTCCTCGCCCTTCTTGTCGCCTTTCTGTACATATTCGCGTTGCTGAATGGTACTGATGGTAGGAGCGTATGTTGATGGACGACCGATACCCAAATCCTCAAGTTTCTTGACGAGACTTGCCTCAGTATATCGCAGTGGTGCAGCAGAGAATCTCTCTGTAGCGGTAATCTCGCGGCGCTGCAATTCGTCACCTTCTTGCATGGCAGGCAAGATGTGTGTAGAATCCTCAGAATTGTCTTCATCGTCGGTTGACTCTCGATAAACCTTGATGAAACCATCGAAGGTGATGACCTCGCCATTGGCAACAAACTTCTCGTCTGTGTCATCGATACTGATGGTGACGGTGGTCTTCTCGATTTGTGCGTCAGCCATCTGTGATGCGATGGTGCGCTTCCAAATCAGTTCGTAAAGTCTCTTCTCCTGGCTTGTGCCATCAATGCTCGTCTCACTCATATAGGTAGGACGGATGGCCTCGTGCGCTTCCTGGGCACCTTTTGAGTGGGTGTGGTAGGCACGTGGATGGCTATATTCATTGCCATAAACCTTGATGATTTCATCCTTGCTGGCATTGGTGCAGAGGGTGGAGAGGTTGACGCTATCGGTACGCATGTAAGTGATGCGTCCGCTTTCGTACAACTTTTGGGCGATCATCATGGTCTGGCTGACGGTAAAACCTAACTTTCTGGCAGCTTCCTGTTGTAGGGTGGAAGTGGTGAACGGAGGTGCAGGAGTACGTTTCAGAGGCTTCTTGCTAACAGACTCTACCATGAACTTTGCATCCTTGCATTTCTCCAAGAACGCCTCCACTTCTTCATGTGTCTTGAAACGTTTGTCAAGTTCTGCTTTTACCTCTGTGGCATTTCCATCTTCGTTGAGCAAAGCGAAAATCGCAACCACACGATAGTATGGTTCGCTTTTGAATTTCTGAATTTCACGCTCACGCTCAACAATCAGGCGAACGGCGACGCTCTGTACTCTTCCTGCGGAAAGAGCAGGCTTCACCTTTCTCCACAATACTGGGGAAAGTTTGAAACCCACCAAACGGTCGAGTACACGGCGAGCCTGCTGTGCATTGACCAAGTTCATGTCCAAGTGGCGTGGATGCTCAATAGCCTCCATAATGGCTGGCTTGGTGATTTCGTGGAAGACGATACGGCTCGTCTTCTCCTCATCCAATCCGAGAACTTCGCAAAGGTGCCAGCTGATAGCTTCTCCTTCGCGGTCCTCATCGGAAGCCAACCAAATCTTCTTGGCTTTCTTCGCAGTAGTTTTCAATTCTGTGACGAGTTTTTTCTTTTCCTCTGGAATCTCATAGTCGGGTTCCATCGTTTTCTCGTCTATACTAAGTTCCCTCTTCTTCAGGTCACGGATATGACCGTAAGAAGACATTACCTTATAGTCTTTACCTAAAAACTCTTCGATTTTCTTGGCCTTTGCAGGGCTCTCGACGATTACTAAATTTTCTTGCATAAGCTTTATTCAGTTTCTTTTGGTTGGCAAAAGTAAATAAACTTTTTGCTTATACCTTATTATATAGTGTTTTTTTTTAGTTTTTTAATGTTTTGGAGGCATAAAGCGATTCTTTTCTGTCCGTTTCTTCTATTGAATAGCAAAAGTGGTCGTTTATGCAGACTTGTTTTCTGTTGCAAGAAAACGCTTGAGCCCTTTTCGGATAGAATCAAAGGCAAAGTCTTCTATGTGTATTTCTGACAATGGAATCCAATAATAGGCTGCCGCATCATCCATTGCCTCGACATGGGATAGGTCTTTCACCTTTACCTTGAAAAACATGTCTAGCGTATGAACCACAAAGCCCGAATAAAGATAGGTGTTTGGATAACTGAACTGATAGGTTACCTCGGTAGCCTCTAGTCCAGTTTCTTCTTTCACCTCCCTTGCCATGCCTTCTTCACCAGTTTCGTCCATATCGATAAAACCGCCTGGCATATCTAGCATATCTTTGCCAGGGTCATTCTTGCGACGAACGACTAGTAGTTCGTCTTTGTCATTGAGAATGAGAGCTACAGTTGCGCTACTAGCATTGAGATAGTAGGAAAATCCGCAATCTTGGCATTTCTTGCTCTTGACATTGTTGATTTCAAAGTGGGAAGAACCGCATACGGGGCAGTACTTGAATTTGTCTAAAATATGTGGCATAGTTATATGAAGTAATGTGAAACGTTACGTCAATAAAAAAACACACGGGAGGTCGTTTTATGCCTCTCGTGTGGTCATTGGAAAAAACTCCCGATGTACTATTTACCAATTGTCTGTTCGGAATGGGAAGAGAGGCAGACCTCCGGCATTTGCCATATTACCAAGTTGGAAGTTGCGGAAGCAGTAACGCAATGCTACAGGCTTCTTGACCTCAGGACAGGTTACGGCGATGCACTCATTCCATCCGTCGTTGCCTTCTTGCCAAATATGTTTGGCTGTCGCCTTGTGGAAGACCTTGTCCTCACCTGCTACCTCGAAGCCTTCTATTCCCTCGAAGCGATTATAGGCACCAAATTCGTTGTCGAAATGTACCTTCACGGTGTCGCCTACTATCTTCATCTCCTTGAATGTCATGCTCTCGCAGATGAGGTTCTTCATGCCGTATGTCTTATTGAGAGCTTGATAAGCGAGACGTTCGCCCACTTGGCGCTTCTGGCATGGATGAATCTGCTCTACCTCGTATGGATAAACTAGATCTTCGGTACATACGATGCCGCTGTTAGGAATGATTTTGGCAGCGTTAAACTGTTGCTCGCGGAGCTTAGGACCCCAGTCGCCATTAACATCACCATTATGATAAGGAGCAATCTGTACGAAGTAGAAAGGTATGTCTCCTTGCTTGAAATCTCTTCGCCATTGAGCTACCAAGTCGGCGAGACGTTGGGTGTATTGACCATCTGGGTCGCCTACGTTGGAACAGCCCTGGTAGAACAGAATGCCTTTTACGGTATAGTTAAGAATAGGGTGGAAGGTGCCATTACCCCAAAGAAGAGGGTAGTGAAAGTCCCACTTGAATTTCTTGCTCTTGACTATCTTGGCAGAGTCTGTCTCTTCTTTTGTGTTCTTCTTCAGATAGTCACGGTCGAGCCAACTCTCTACACGGGTTCCGCCTTTGTTGGCCATGACCAAACCTACAGGGATGTCAAGCGCTTTGTTGACTACTTGGGCGAAGAAATATCCTGTGGCAGAAGCTTCGCCTACAGTTTCAGGAGAAATCTCCTTCCACTCGCAGCTAGCGTCATCCAATGGCTTGTTGCTCATCACGCTAGGTATCTTAACATAGTGGATACCTTTGTATTGGTTGGCTTCAACCACCGCTTTATTGTAACCTTCCACAGGGCAGTTGCCGAAACCTTTGACTGGCATTTCCATGTTGCTTTGGCCAGCACAAACCCAAACCTCGCCAGCAAGGATGTCGCTGAGTGTCACAGGCTCGCCATCATCGAAGGTGATGGATAATGGCGTGTAACTAGCTTTTGGAGTTTGTACCTTCACTTGCCATTTGCCATCTTTGTCGGTCTTGGCTGTCCATTTCTGTGAAGACCAAGAGGCGGTGACATTGACTTCGGTTCCAGGCTTATCCCAGCCCCAAAGGTTGGTCTCTGCATTCTGTTGAAGAATCATGTTGTTGCCAAGAATGTGTGGCAACTTCACTTTTGCTTGTGCTCCTAAGAAGGAGAACGACAAAGCTGCTAAAACTACTAGTTTCTTGTTCATTTTTTTTAGTGTATTAGGTTCTTGTGAATTGTCTAAACCTTATAATAAGTTCTTGATGGCTGCGTCAATATCCTTGATCTGCACATCACGAGCTTGCAAGGTGTTGTTGCGGTCTATCAAGAAGAAGGTAGGAATGCTCTGTACGTTGTATGATTGTACGCTTGTTCCTTGAATGCCATTTTCGTCACGAACACTTATCCATGGAATGGCAGATGTAGAGGTCTTCCAGAAGTGCTCGTCCGGGTCAACAGAAACCTGATAGATTTCCAAACCTGCGGCATGATACTTATTGTATAGCTCGCGCAACATCATGATGCGCTTGGCGCTTTCTTTGTTGGCGAAGAGATGGAAGTCGAGCAGTACTACTTTGCCTTTGAGGTCGGTGAGATGGCGTGTCACACCCTTGTTGTCTTCCAGTGCAAGGTCGATGCAACCATTCACGCTCACCTTGCTGGCGTCAATCTGCTGTGAAGCCATCTGGTTTTCCATGATGCGGATGTCCTTCATGCCCTGTATGGCGATGTTGTGGAGGTTCTTGCCACGTTCTGCGTTAGGATAATAAGTATCCCAACTGGTGGCTACCGCTGCGAAAACTCTAACATCTTCCTTGTTGTTGCGAGGATTGAAAATCAAGGAGTTGGTACCGCCCAACTGGATGGTTTGGAAGAGGGCATAATAAGAGGATGCCTTCATCGGTGCCTTGAAGATATAATGATTTTTGATGTCTTGCTTGTAGTTGTCGATGACACGTGCGATGACCAAGTTCATGGAATCTACGCCTACGTTCGGGTTCTTGACAATCTCATTGAGCGTATTCTGCAAGTTCATCTGCTTGAGAGACAGCTCCTTGATAGTAGAACAATTCTCAGAGCCTTCCACCTCGTATTTATAGCTCATCGTAGGATAAGCTGCCTTGACGCTGACCGTTTCCGTGGAGTCAATGGAAAGGTTGATGGTCTGGTTGGCGATTCTCAGTCGATAGAATTCTGGGGTGATGGAGTCCATCGCATTCTCTTCGAAAGCAAATGAACCATCTTCACCCAACTTGACAGAGTCTATTTTCTCAGGACCATTGAGACTGATGTTCTCCAAGTAAAGCATGGAATCTTTGGCGTCAGTGATGTTGCCGTTGATGTGGAACTTCTTGTTGTTGCAAGAGGTAAAAGCCAGCGCAGCTACCATAATCACTGCTGCTGAAAAGAGTCTAGTTATTTTCATTTATTTCTGTATTTTGCGAAATTATCGGTTGCAAAGGTAGCAATAAAATTGTGAATATTGTATCTTAGATAGATAAATAATTTAAAAATGTAGAAAATAGTTGCGCTTTTATTCGTTTATTAATAATTAAAAAGGTATCTTTGCAGCGTTTTATATATTTAGATGTTAGACAAAACAATAAGTTTTTTAATTTTCGATGAACGTAATTACAAAAAGTGTTCAGTTGCCTGATGGAAGAACCATCACAATTGAGACCGGAAAAGTTGCAAAACAGGCTGATGGTGCTGCGGTTCTCCGCATGGGTAACACAGTGCTTCTCGCAACTGTTTGTGCAGCAAAGGATGCAGTTCCGGGTACAGATTTCATGCCTTTGCAAGTAGATTATCGTGAGCAGTACAGTGCTGCTGGTCGTTTCCCTGGTGGCTTCACCAAGCGCGAAGGCAAAGCTAGCGATGAGGAAATCCTTACCTCTCGTCTTGTGGATCGCGCCTTGCGTCCACTTTTCCCTTCTAACTACCATGCAGAAGTTTATGTACAGGTAATGTTGCTCTCAGCCGATGGTGTTGATCAGCCAGATGCCCTCGCCGGTTTCGCTGCTTCAGCTGCCATGGCTTGTTCAGATATTCCTTTCGAGTACTACATCTCTGAGGTTCGTGTCGCTCGTATCAATGGTGAATATGTCGTTAACCCTACATTCCAGCAGATGGAAGAGGCAGACATGGATATCATGGTAGGTGCTACCAAGGACAACATCATGATGGTGGAAGGTGAGATGAAGGAAGTTTCTGAGCAGGATCTTATCGGTGCCCTCAAAGTGGCTGCCGAGGCAATCAAGCCTATGTGCGACCTCCAGTATGAGTTGGCTAAGGAGAAGGGTACTGACGTAAAGCGTGAGTACGACCACGAGATCAACGATGAGGAACTTCGTGAGCAGATCAAGTCTGAGCTTTACAAGCCAGCTTACGATATCAACCACCAAGCTTTGGAGAAGCATGCCCGTCAGGATGCCTTCGACAAGGTGTTGGCAGACTTCTTGGAGAAGTATGATGCGGCTCATGCAGACCTCTCTGAGGAAGACTTGGAAGAGAAGCACGCAGAGGCTACTCGTTACTATGATGACGTAATGCGTGACGCTATGCGTCGTTGCATCCTCGATGAGGGCTTGCGTCTTGATGGCCGTGCTACTACCGACATCCGTCCTATCTGGTGCGAGGTTTCACCTCTCCCAATGCCTCACGGAAGTGCTATCTTCCAGCGTGGTGAGACCATGTCTCTCTCTACATGTACTCTTGGTACTAAGATGGATGAGAAACTTATCGATGGTGTATTGGAGAAGAGCTACCAGCGCTTCCTCCTTCACTATAACTTCCCTCCATTCTCTACAGGTGAGGCTAAGGCTCAGCGCGGCGTAGGTCGTCGTGAGATTGGTCACGGTCACTTGGCATGGCGTGGCTTGAAGGGTCAGATTCCTGCCGACTTCCCTTACACGGTACGTTTGGTAAGCCAGATCTTGGAGTCTAATGGTTCTTCTTCTATGGCTACAGTTTGTGCTGGTACTCTCGCCTTGATGGATGCAGGTGTGCCTATTAAGAAGCCAGTTTCTGGTATCGCTATGGGTCTTATCAAGAACCCAGGTGAGGAGAAGTACGCTATCTTGAGTGATATCCTCGGTGATGAGGACCACTTGGGTGATATGGACTTCAAGACTACAGGTACTCGTGATGGTTTGACCGCAACACAGATGGATATCAAGTGTGATGGTTTGAGCTTCGAGATTCTTGAGGAGGCTTTGATGCAGGCTAAGGCTGGTCGTGAGCACATCCTCAACTGCATGATGGAGACTATCTCTGAGCCACGTGCTGAGATGAAGCCACAGGTTCCACGTATCGTAGCATTCGATATTCCTAAGGAGTTCATCGGTGCTGTCATCGGTCCTGGTGGTAAGATTATCCAGCAGATGCAGGAGGAGACTGGTGCTACTATCACTATCGAGGAGACTGATGGCAAGGGTCATGTTCAGGTATCTGCTCCTAACAAGGATTCTATCGACGCAGCTTTGGCTAAGATTAAGGCTATCGTTGCTGTTCCTGAGGTAGGTGAGGTTTACGAGGGTACTGTCCGTTCTATCATGCCATACGGTTGCTTCGTAGAGATTCTCCCTGGTAAGGATGGTTTGCTCCACATCTCTGAGATTGATTGGAAGCGTCTTGAGACAGTTGAAGAGGCTGGTATCAAGGAAGGTGACAAGATCAAGGTGAAGTTGATGGAGATTGATCCTAAGACTGGCAAGTATAAGCTTTCTCACCGTGTGTTGATTGAGAAGCCAGAGGGTTATGTTGAGCGTGAGCGTCGTCCACGTCCAGAGCGTGGTGAGCGTCGTCCTCGTCGTGATGATCGTCGCAATGGTGGTGAGCGTCAGCCACGCCGTTATGAGCATCGCAATGAGGAGCAGGCTCCTAAGGACTTCAATGATTCTTTGGATCACAATAATGATGTAGATTAATCTCTATACATTATTATATATAAAGGCACGTCTCTAGCGAGGCGTGCCTTTTTTTGTCTGCGAGATATAAACACGAAAAAGCCTCGCAAGTAAGAAACTTGCGAGGCTTTGCTTTCTGCGCTTCAAGATGGGCTTGAACCAACGACCCCCTGATTAACAGTCAGGTGCTCTAACCAACTGAGCTATTGAAGCATTTTGCTTAACAAGAACTTTTGCTCTTTATTTGCGAGTGCAAAGGTACGAACTTTTGTTGGTTCTACCAAATTTTTCTAGCTATTTTTTCACTTTTCTTTCAAAAAACGTGCTACTTTGTGTAGATTTGCAGTTTTTTAAGCCTTAATATGGTGGTTTTATCAAAGAAATGCTTACTTTTGTGGGCGAAAGTTAGGAGCGCTCGCTCTAGACGATAACATTAACCGTAAAAAGTAATATAATATATAATTAAGGTGAACATGAAGAAGATGCTGATTTCTATGTTGGTGATGCTGATGGCTCTGCCAACAATCGCTCAGAAGAATAATGACCATGATTTCAAGGTGGCTAAGAATATGGATGTCTTCAATGCCATCTATAAGAACCTCGACTTGATGTACGTTGATACGTTGGATGCCGATGAGGTGATAGGCAATGGCATCAAGGCGATGCTGGGGAGCTTGGATCCTTACACCACTTATTATCCTGAGTCGGAACAGCAAGAACTCAAGCGAATGCTGACAGGAAAGTATGCAGGCGTGGGTGCCCTCATTAGATACAACAACCAGTTGCAGAAGGTGGTGATAGATGAACCGTACGAGAATATGCCTGCTGCTGAGGCTGGATTGAAGAAGGGTGATATAATCTTGACCATTGCTGATACTTCCATGGTGGGCAAGGATGTGGCGTATGTTAGTGATCACCTTAGAGGTGAACCGGGTACAAGTTTCATCATCAAAATCAAACGTCCAAGCACGGGCAAGGAGATGAAGATGAAGGTGACTCGACGCACGATTCAAATGCCATACCTTCCTTATTATGGTATGCTGCAAAATCAGATAGGATATATCAACTACAATAGTTTTACCGAGAATAGTGCCAAGGATGTCCGCCGTGCCTTCATTGACTTGAAGAAACAAGGTGCACAAAAACTCATATTCGACCTTCGCAACAATGGAGGCGGTTCTGTGCAAGAAGCGATTAGTATCGTCAACATGTTCTTGCCAAAAGACAAGTTAGTCCTGTCGATGAGAGGAAAACTCCAGCGTGCCAACAATGAGTATAAGACTAGTGTGGAACCATTGGACGCCGTGATGCCTATTGTGGTATTGGTCAATGAGAATACGGCAAGTGCTAGCGAGATTACAAGCGGTAGTTTGCAGGATTATGACAGAGCTATTATATTAGGTACGCGCACGTATGGTAAGGGATTGGTACAGACAACAGTCGATTTGCCTTACAATGGACAGATGAAGTTGACGACCAACAAGTATTATATCCCTAGTGGTCGTTGCGTACAGGCTTTGAACTATAAGCATGCAAAGGGAGGTTATGTAGAGCATGTGCCAGATTCGTTGACAAAGGCTTTCTATACCATTGGCGGACGAGAGGTACGTGATGGAGGTGGAATCAAGCCTGATGTGGAGGTGAAGCCAGACTCAGTACCTAATATCGCTTTCTATTTGGCTGGTGCTCGCGATAGCAATGAGGTGATGCTCAATTATGAGATTGATTACATCGCCAAGCATTCTACGATAGCTCCAGCAGAGGAGTTTGCCTTGAGTGATGCAGATTATGATGAGTTCAAGGAAAGAGTCTTGAAGGCAGACTTCAAGTATGATCGTGAAACGGAAAAATATCTGAAGGACTTGGAAAAACTCGCCAAGTTTGAAGGCTATTATGATGATGCCAAGGTGGAGTTCGAGGCTCTGAAGAAGAAGTTGAGTCATAATGTGGCGAAAGACTTGGATTATAACAAAGAAACCATCAAACACTTGTTGGAGAATGACATCGTGGCTGCTTATTATTATCAAGGTGGAGCCATTCGCAATTCCTTGCGATATGACAAGCAGGTGAAGGAGGCGATGAAGCTATTGAATTCTCCTGAAGAATATCAAAAGAAACTTCGTCCAGTTAAGAAATAAAAATGAGCGCAAGGCATTATTTGGTGCAGATTTTGGCTTAAAATGATGCACAATCTATTAAAAATGCGCAAGTTATAAAGAAAATGTTGCTAAAATTTTGGATAATATCGAAATTATTCGTAATTTTGCAAACGTTCAGTGGAATGAGGGGCTCACAAAGAGTTCCTCATTTTATTTTAATAAGGTATATATGATTGACAAAAACGTCGTAAAAACATTAGTGGATGAGTGGCTCCAAGATAAGGAATATTTCTTGGTGGACATCGAAATTAGTCAAGACAACAGAATCGTTGTCGAAATCGACCATGCAGATGGTGTGTGGATTGAGGATTGCGTGGACCTCAGCAGGTTCATAGAAGATCATTTGGACCGCGAGAAAGAAGACTTCGAGTTGGAAGTCGGTTCCGCAGGTCTTGGTCAACCATTCAAGGTACCTCAGCAGTACATCAACTTCGTGGGCAAGGAAGTGGAGGTGCTTGATGCCGATGGGCAAAAGGTGAAGGGCATCCTCAAGTCGGTTGACGGCAATGACTTCACGGTCAGTGTCGAAGAGAAGGTAAAGGTGGAAGGCAAGAAGCGTCCTGTCAAGCAGGAAGTTGACCACATATACCAAATGGATCAGGTGAAATATACAAAATACTTAATAAGTTTCAAATAAGATATGGCTAAGAAAGAGCAAGAAATAACAGCGAGTATGATTGATACATTCCGCGAGTTTAAGGAAACCAAGAATATCGACCGTACTACTTTGGTGAGCGTGTTGGAGGAAAGCTTCCGTAATGTGCTTGCCAAGATTTTTGGTAGCGATGAGAACTTTGATGTCATTGTGAACCCTGACAAGGGTGACTTCGAGATCTATCGTAACCGTGTGGTTGTGGCTGATGGCGAAGTCGAGGACGAGAACAAGGAAATCGCTTTGGCTGAGGCTCGCAAGATAGAACCAGACTATGAGGTAGGCGAGGATGTGAGTGAAAAGGTGGACTTCAATAAGTTTGGTCGTCGTGCTATCCTTACCCTTCGTCAGACTTTGGCATCTAAGATCTTGGAGTTGGAGCATGATTCTCTCTATAACAAGTATAAGGATCGTGTAGGTCAGGTGATCGCCGGTGAGGTTTATCAGATCTGGAAACGTGAGGTGCTCATCGTTGATGATGAGAACAACGAGTTGATTCTTCCTAAGTCAGAGCAAATCCCTGGTGACCAGTATCGCAAGGGTGAGACTGTACGTGCCGTCATCCTCCGTGTAGATAATGACAACAACAACCCAAAGATTATCTTGAGCCGTACTGCTCCTATCTTCTTGCAGAGATTGTTGGAGGCTGAGGTTCCTGAGATTGCTGAGGGCTTGATCGCTATCCGCCGAATCGCTCGTATGCCAGGTGAGCGTGCCAAAATTGCTGTAGAAACTTTTGATGAGCGCATTGACCCAGTAGGTGCTTGCGTCGGTGTGAAGGGTAGCCGTGTACATGGCATCGTTCGTGAGTTGGGTAATGAGAACTTGGATGTCATCAATTATACCAGCAACACTAAGCTCTTCATCCAGCGTGCATTGGCTCCAGCCAAGATCTCTTCTGTCAATATCGATGAGGAGAACAAGAAGGCTGAGGTGTTCTTGCAGCCAGAGGAGGTAAGTTTGGCTATCGGTCGTGGTGGTATGAACATCAAGTTGGCTTCCATGTTGACCGAATATACCATTGATGTATTCCGTGAGATTGATGAGAGCCAGGCAGATGAGGATATCTACTTGGACGAGTTCTCTGACGAGATTGATCAGTGGGTTATCGATGCCATCAAGGGTATTGGTTTGGATACAGCTAAGCAGGTACTCAATGCTCCACGTGATATGCTCGTAGAGAAGGCAGACTTGGAGGAAGAGACTGTGGATAACGTATTGAAGGTCTTGCGTGCTGAGTTTGAGCAGTAATCCCAAGATGATCAATCAATAATATTAAGAGACAAAAGAATAGGAGTATAAATAGATATATATGAGCATCAGATTAAATAAAGCACTACGTGAATTGAATATAGGACTTCAGACGGCAGTTGAATTCCTATCTAAGAAGAATGACCTGGGAGAGGTCAAGGCTGAACCGAGCTTCAAACTCAGCGACCAGCAATACAAGGCTCTTACAGATGCCTTCAGTCAAGATAAGGAAGTTCGTGACCAAGCCGAGAAACTTTTCCCTAAAAAGACTAAGGATAAGAAGCGTGCGCAAGAGCAGAAGGACAACCATGCTGAGAGCGTCTTGGAGTCAAGTGGACCACAAAAGTTTAAACCACTGGGAAAGATAGACTTAGATAGCATCGGTAAACCAGCTGCGAAGTCTGCTGCTCCTGCAACAAAAGAGGCGCCTAAAAAGGAAGAGGCTGCTGCCGTCAGCCCTGCCCCTAATCATCAGGCTTCTATGGCTGAAGCAAAAGACAATCGTGAACGTCAGGGTGCGACTGCAGGTCAGACCAAGGGTGACCAGCATAAGCAAAATGGTGGGCAGAACAATGGTCAACAGAAGCAAAATAAGCAAAAGACAATGCAAAATCAGGCTAACAACAACCAGCCACAAAAAGCTGAGACCCCTGCAGAAACTCCTGCTACTACAGGCAGCGTGTTCACATTGAAGAGCGAGAAGAAATTCTCTAGTAATGAACCTAAGGTGCTTGGCAAGATTGACCTATCTTCTCTGAACCAGAGCACTCGTCCTAAGAAAAAGACCAAGGAAGAGCGTCGCAAGGAACGTGAGGAGAAATTGGCTCAGCAGCATAGTGAGCGCAAGAAGCGTGTTCGTATCAATAAGGAACGCGTGGATATCAATGCTGAGGCTAACCAGAATAATGGTGGCGGCAAAAACAATGGCGGCAACCAGAACAATAATAATGGTGGCAACGGCAAGAAGAATAAAAACAAGAATAAGAACAAGAATAAGAATAATCAGAACAACCAGCGTCAAATCGAGGTGGACGACGAGGCTGTAGCACGCCAGGTTAAGGAGACTCTTGCTCGTTTGACAAGCAAGAGCCAGAACAAGAAGGGTGCTAAGTATCGTAAGGAGAAGCGTGAGGCTGTACAGGAGAAGTTGCAAGACCAGGCTCGTCAGGAGCAGAAGGAAAGCAAGATCCTGAAACTGACCGAGTTCGTTACCGTTAGCGAGTTGGCTACGATGATGGACATCAGCGTTACTCAGGTCATCTCTACCTTGATGGGCGTAGGTATCATGGTATCCATCAACCAGCGCCTCGATGCCGAGACCATCAACATGGTGGCTGAGGAGTTCGGCTTCAAGACCGAGTACGTAAGTGCTGAGGTTCAGGAGGCTGTAAGCGAGGAAGTGGATGATGAAAACGACTTGGTTCCACGTGCTCCAATCGTAACTGTGATGGGTCACGTTGACCATGGTAAGACTTCCTTGCTCGACTATATCCGCAATACCAATGTGATTGCTGGTGAGGCGGGTGGTATCACCCAGCACATCGGTGCTTACAGTGTGACCTTGAAGAGTGGTCGCAAGGTAACCTTCCTTGATACTCCAGGTCACGAAGCATTTACCGCCATGCGTGCCCGTGGTGCCCAGGCTACCGATATTGCCATCATCATCATCGCTGCCGATGACTCTGTGATGCCTACTACCAAGGAGGCAATCGCTCATGCCCAGGCTGCTGGTGTGCCAATGGTATTCGCTATCAACAAGATAGATAAGCCAGGTGCCAACCCTGATCGCATCCGTGAGGACTTGGCGAATATGAACCTCCTCGTTGAGGAATGGGGTGGTAAGTATCAGTGTCAGGAAATCAGTGCCAAGAAGGGTATCGGTGTACATGACTTGCTTGACAAGGTGCTCTTGGAGGCAGACATGCTTGACTTGAAGGCTAACCCTAACCGTCGTGCTACTGGTACCATCATCGAGTCTTCTCTCGACAAGGGTCGTGGTTATGTTTCTACCGTATTGGTTGCTAATGGTACCTTGAAGGTAGGTGACATCGTGCTCGCCGGTACTTCTTGGGGTCGTGTCAAGGCTATGTTCAATGAGCGTAATGCCAACATCAAGTCGGCTGCTCCAGCAGAGCCTGCTATCATCCTCGGTTTGAATGGCGCTCCTACAGCAGGTGACCAGTTCCATGTGATTGAGACAGAACAAGAGGCTCGTGAGATTGCCAACAAGCGTGAGCAGTTGCAGCGTGAGCAGGGCTTGCGTACTCAGAAGCGCTTGACACTGGGTGATATTTCTCACCGTATCGCACGTGGCGAGTTCCATGAGTTGAACGTCATTGTCAAGGGTGATACCGATGGTTCTGTTGAGGCTTTGAGCGACTCATTCATCAAGCTTTCTACTGAGAAGGTTCAGGTGAACGTAGTCAACAAGGCGGTAGGTCAGATTTCAGAGAACGATGTCATGTTGGCTTCTGCATCAGATGCCATCATCGTCGGTTTCCAGGTTCGTCCTTCTGCTGATGCTCGTAAGGCTGCCGACCGTGAGGGTGTTGAAATCAACACATACTCTATCATCTACGATGCTATCGACGATATCAAGAGTGCGATGGTAGGTATGCTCGACAAGGTGAAGAAGGAAATCATCACGGGTCAGGTAGAGGTGAAGCAGACCTTCAAGATTAGCAAGGTGGGCACCATCGCCGGTGGTCTCGTTGTTGAGGGTAAGGTTCACTCTAAGGACAAGGCTCGTGTCATCCGTGACGGTATCGTTATCCGTACAGCCGAGATTGGTGCCTTGAAGCGTTACAAGGACGATGTCAAGGAAGTCGTTACCGGTATGGAGTGTGGTTTGAGCCTCGTCAACTACAATGATATTCAGGAAGGTGACGTTATCGAGACCTTCACTGAGATTGAGGTAGAGCAGAAACTGTAATAAGTGAAGAATGAAGAACGAAGAGTGAAAAAATCATTTGCTTTTGGTTCCTCTATATATAATAAGGTAGGGATGAGCCTCAAAACGGCTTATCCCTATTTATGGTTTAAAGATTAAAATGGCAGAAATAGATAATGAAAAGAATCAGTTTGTCAAGGAGGTGATTGACCAGAAATATGAGTATGGCTTCACCACCGATGTGCATACTGAAATCATAGAAAAAGGACTCAACGAGGATGTTGTGCGCCTGATCTCACAGAAGAAGGGAGAGCCAGAATGGATGCTCGAATTTCGTCTGAAAGCCTACAATTACTGGAAGACGCTCCAGGAGCCGAAGTGGGGACACGTACATGTGCCACCTATCGACTATCAGGAGATTTCATACTATGCAGACCCATTGGCAAAGAAACCTGCCAATAAGGAAATCGATCCTGAATTGGAGAAAACCTTCGATAAGTTGGGCATTCCTTTGGAGGAAAGATTGGCACTGAGCGGTACTGCCGTGGATGCCATCATGGACTCCGTGTCAGTGAAGACTACTTTCAAGGAGAAACTCCGTGAGAAGGGTGTCATCTTCTGTAGTATTGGTGAGGCCATCAAGGAACATCCCGACTTGGTGAAGGAATATTTGGGAACAGTCGTTCCTTATCGTGATAACTTCTATGCGGCACTTAATAGTGCGGTGTTCAGCGATGGCTCCTTCGTCTATATCCCTAAGGGAGTGCGTTGCCCAATGGAGTTGAGCAGTTATTTCCGTATCAATGCCCGCAACACCGGACAGTTTGAGCGAACCTTGATTATCGCCGATGATGATGCTTACGTTTCTTACTTGGAGGGATGTACTGCTCCAATGCGCGATGAAAACCAACTTCATGCAGCCATTGTTGAGATTATCGTCAAGGATAATGCTGAAGTAAAGTACTCTACCGTACAAAACTGGTATCCGGGCGATGAACACGGCAAGGGTGGTGTCCTAAACCTTGTGACCAAACGAGGTGACTTGCGTGGTATCAACTCCAAGTTGAGTTGGACACAGGTAGAGACAGGTTCTGCCATCACTTGGAAGTATCCTTCTTGCGTCTTGCGTGGCGACAATTCTGTAGCAGAGTTCTACAGTGTGGCTGTCACCAACAATTATCAGGAGGCTGATACCGGTACCAAGATGATTCACATGGGTAAGAACACCAAGAGTACCATCATTTCGAAGGGTATCTCCGCTGGTCATAGCCAGAACTCCTATCGTGGTTTGGTGCGTGCTACTTCCAATGCCGACAATGCTCGCAACTATAGTTCTTGCGATTCGCTGCTCTTGGGTAGCAACTGTGGAGCACATACTTTCCCATATATGGACGCCCACAACGACACGGCTGTGTTTGAGCATGAGGCTACCACCTCGAAGATTTCGGAAGACCAGCTCTTCTATTGCAATCAGCGAGGAATCCCTACTGAGGAAGCTGTCGGCTTGATTGTCAACGGCTATGCCAAGGACGTGCTCAACAAGTTGCCGATGGAGTTTGCCGTTGAGGCTCAGAAACTCCTCAGTGTATCATTGGAGGGAACCGTCGGATAAAGAAAATTTTTCTCGATGAAATCGATAAAAATAGAATCATATCGATAAAAACAGACTAAATTATGTTAGAGGTAAAGAATCTGCATGCTACTATTGCAGGCAAAGAAATATTGAAAGGTATCAACCTCACGATTGGTGATGGCGAGATACATGCTATTATGGGACCTAACGGTTCCGGTAAGTCAACCTTGAGCGCTGTGCTTACAGGTAACCCTCTCTATACCGTAACCGAGGGCGAGGCTATCTTCAACGGCAAGAACCTCCTGGATATGAAGCCAGAGGATCGTGCTCGTGAGGGCTTGTTCCTCTCTTTCCAGTATCCAGTGGAGATTCCTGGAGTATCCATGACCAACTTCATGCGTGCTGCCATCAATGCCAAGCGTGAATACCAAGGCTTGGAGCCATTAAACGCAAGCGAGTTCATGAAGTTGATGCGTGAGAAGCGTGAGTTGGTGGAACTCGACAGCAAGTTGGCTCGCCGTTCAGTCAATGAGGGTTTCTCTGGAGGTGAGAAGAAGCGTAATGAGATTTTCCAAATGGCGATGTTGGAGCCAAAGCTCTCTATTCTCGATGAGACCGACTCTGGTCTTGACGTGGATGCTATGCGTATCGTAGCCGATGGTGTCAACAAGATGCACACCGACCAGACATCTGCTATCGTGATTACCCACTATGAGCGTTTGCTCGATATGATTAAGCCTAGTGTGGTACACGTACTTTATAAGGGAAGAATCGTGAAGACTGCTGGTCCTGAGCTTGCCAAGGAGATTGAGGCTCGTGGCTATGACTGGATCAAGGCAGAGGTGGATGGAAAAGAATAAGAACTATGAATGCAGAGAAACAATATTTAGAATTGTATCAGTCTTCTTCGAGAATGATCAAGAAGAACAGTGCTGAGGTTCTCAATGCGGTACGTGATGCGGCATTCGAGGATTTCCGTCGCCTGGGCTTTCCTTCTCGCAAGGTGGAGAGATACAAATATACCGATATGAGCGCCATCTTCGAACCTGATTATGGTCTGAACTTGAAGCGTCTCGATATTCCTGTCGATCCATACGAGGCTTTCCGCTGTGATGTGCCTAATCTGAGCACTTCACTTTACTTTGTAGTCAACGATAGTTTCTATTCCAAGGCTCTGCCTAAGGTGGAGCTGCCAGAGGGTGTTATCGTGGATTCTTTGGGCAAGGTAGCCGCAGAAAATCCTGAACTCATCGCTAAATACTATGCTCAGATCGCTAAAACCGACGAGGATGGTATCACGGCGTTGAATACAGTGTTGGCACAGGATGGCTTGTTCGTCTATGTTCCTAAGAATGTAAAGGTGGAGCGTGCCATCCAGGTCATCAATATCCTTCGCTCAGATGTCGATTTGATGGTCAATCGCCGTGTACTCATCGTCTTGGAACAGGGTGCGGAGGCAAAATTCCTATTCTGCGACCATGCCGCTGACGACCGCAACTTCCTTGCCACTCAAGTGATTGAGGCATACGTGGGCGAGAATGCAAGCCTCGACCTTTATTGCTTGGAGGAGACTCACATTAAGAACCGCCGTGTCAGCAATGTCTATATTGAGCAGCAGGCTAACAGCCGTGTCAACCACAATGTGATTACCCTTCATAATGGTATCACTCGCAACCGTCTCGACTTGGTGTTCAAGGGTGAGGGGGCTGAGTGCTTCTGCAATGGTTGTGTCATCGCCGACAAGAACCAGGTGGTGGATAACAATACGCTCATTGACCATCAGGTAGGTCATTGCACCAGCAACGAACTCTATAAATATGTACTCGATGACGAGGCAAGGGGTGCTTTTGCCGGTCGTGTCTTGGTGCGCCATGGTGCACAGAAGACGACTTCACAGGAGACCAACCAGAATCTTTGCGCCACCAAGACTGCTCGTATGTTCACCCAACCTATGTTGGAGATTTATGCTGATGATGTGAAGTGTGCGCATGGTAGTACCATCGGTCAGTTGAACGATGCCGCCTTGTTCTATATGCAGCAGCGTGGCGTGAGCCGTGAAGAGGCGAAATTGCTTCTCCAGTTTGCATTTATCAATGAAGTCATCGATAAAATGGAGTTGGAACCATTGCGTGACCGCCTCCATCATTTGGTGGAGAAACGTTTCCGTGGCGAACTGAACAAGTGTGAAGGTTGCAAGCTTTGCAAGTAATAATATATAAGAAGTTCCTTTCGGGGAACTTCTTTTCTTAAATCAATAAAAGAAAGTCTTAGGATTATGTATGATATTAATCAAGTAAGAGCAGATTTCCCGATTTTATCGAGAACCGTATATGATAAACCATTGGTATATCTTGACAATGCTGCCACCACGCAGAAACCTCTTTGTGTGTTGGATGCTATGCGTGAGGAATATCTCAATGTGAATGCCAATGTGCATCGTGGCGTTCATTATCTTTCTCAGCAAGCTACCGACCTTCATGAGGCGGCTCGTGAGACAGTACGCAAGTTTATCAATGCGCCTAAGACGGAAGAGATTATCTTCACCCGTGGTACTACCGAGAGCCTAAATCTCGTGGTTTCATCGTTCTGTGACGAGTTTATGCAGGAGGGTGACGAGGTGATTATCTCTACGATGGAGCATCACTCCAATATCGTGCCTTGGCAGTTGCAGGCAGCCAAGAAAGGCATTGCCATCCGTGTGATTCCTATCAATGACAAGGGTGAGATTAATCTCGATGAATTCAAGGATTTGTTTACCGAGAAGACGAAAATCGTGAGCATCGCCCAAGTAAGTAATGTATTGGGTACGGTGAATCCTGTCAAGGAGATGATTCGCATCGCACATGAGCATGATGTACCTGTGATGGTGGATGGCGCTCAAAGCACGCCTCACTTCAAGGTGGATGTGCAAGACTTGGATTGCGACTTCTTCGCTTTCAGCGGTCATAAGATATATGGTCCTACAGGTATCGGTGTCCTTTATGGTAAGGAGATATGGCTCGACAAGATGCCTCCTTATCAGGGCGGTGGCGAGATGATAGAGAGCGTGAGCTTCGAGAAGACTACTTTCGAGAAGTTGCCTTTCAAGTTTGAGGCTGGTACTCCTGATTATGTCGCTACCCATGGCTTGGCAAAGGCAATAGATTATGTGTCTGCCTTGGGTATGGACAATATTGCCCAGCATGAGCATGAACTGACGGAATACTGTATGCAGCAGATGAGAAACATCGATGGAATCAGACTTTTTGGTCAGCAAGAGGGCAAGGATGCCGTTGTTAGCTTCCTCGTAGGAGATATTCACCACATGGATATGGGAACGCTTCTTGACCGCTTGGGCATTGCTGTTCGTACCGGTCACCATTGCGCCCAACCATTGATGGATCGCTATGGCATACTAGGAACGGTACGTGCAAGCTTCGCCTTGTATAATACCAAAGAGGAAGTGGATGCCCTCATTGCAGGAGTCAAAAGAGTTGCCCAAATGTTCTAGCATTTCATTATACATTATTCATTATACATTGTAAATTAAATCAAGTGTTAGAAAGTCATTATTATAAAGATATGATTGAGGCTGGCTGTGATGAGGCTGGCAGAGGATGTTTGGCGGGGAGCGTTTATGCTGCCGCCGTCATCTTGCCGCCTGATTATCAAAACCCCGATCTCAACGACAGTAAGAAGTTGACTGATAAGAAGCGCAAGGCACTACGAGAGCAGATAGAACGTGACGCTGTGGCTTGGGCTGTTGGTATCGTTACTCCCGATGAAATCGACAAAATCAATATTCTTAATGCGAGTATTCTAGCTATGCACCGTGCTCTCGACCAGTTGAAGGTTCGCCCTGAGGCGGTCATTGTGGATGGCAATCGTTTCAAGCCTTATCAGAATCTCCCTTATACCACGATAGTCAAGGGTGACGGCAAATACCTAGCTATCGCAGCCGCCAGCATCCTTGCCAAGACCTATCGTGATGATTATATGGATGCTCTTGCCGAGGAATATCCTCAGTACGATTGGAAGAGCAACAAGGGTTATCCTACCAAGAAGCATCGTGCTGCCATCAAGCAGTTCGGTGTCACCCCTTATCATCGTATGAGCTATAATCTCTTGGGCACAGGAGAATTATCGATAGATTTTGGGGAATTATATTCTGTGCAAAAATAAAGACAGGTAAGTATCCTAACCATGAGTTGGAATAGAAATATTGAATACGGAGATGAGTGACTTTAAAAACATAGCCAAGGTATTTGGAATCTTCTTTATTATCTTTGGGTGGTTCTTCTATGAGTTTCGCTTGTATGAAACTGATGATGATGTCAAGAAGCAGATTCTTGACGAGGAAGTACCCAAGGCTTATGACTTTCGTGTCGTATCGTGTAAGGAATATAGAGGTTTCTCCTTTGTTGGCGTAGATTCTCATGGAGATACAATCCATGAGAATCTATCTGCCTTTTGGAATTTGTATCAAAAATACCAAAAGGGCGATAGAATCGTAAAGAGAAAAGGGGAGAAAACGCTCCTCTTGATTCATCATACAGATACAGCTTGTGTTCATTTGTCTTATAAACAAGATGACTTATAGATGTTATGGTGAGTTTCTAACAAATACACGCATTTAGGCTTCACCCTTCACCTTTTCGCCTGAAACGCCCATAAACACTGGGGTTGAGAGGGTGATGGGTGTTCGCAAAGGGTTCACCTAGGCTTCACCCTCCATTCAACTTGCAAATTTTATACTCCTAAAACTGAGTTCTCGGTTATCAAACTTCAAGCTTTGGATAGTCTGATTTCGAGTTTGGTATTCGTCAAGCTGAGACATGGATTCTTATCTCACTGGGGCGCAAAATTGCCCTTTCCTAGGGCAAAAACTTGCCCTACTAAGGCATAAATCTAGCTCTGGGCATAGTGTGGGATACATCTAGCGATCAACTCCTATCACCCAAGCCCTGCCATCTATTACGACCGAGTCTAGTCGCCTATTACGACTAGAGTTGATCGTCTATTATGCCTAGAGCTTGTCATCTATTACGATGGCGAAGAGGTGGTGAAGCCTAGGTGAACCCTTGATAACTGCTCTTCACCCTCACAACCCTTGTGTTTATGGGCGTTTCAGCCCAAAAGGTGAAGGGTGAAGCCTTTTGACCTTAATTCGTTTTCTTACGCAAAAAAGGAATTATGGGATGATAAAAATGTGCTGAACTACCGCCCTAACTACCATTTTTGATATAGTTAGGGCGGCATTATAAGTATTTCTTCGGATGAATATCGGTTAGAAATCGAGGGTGATACCCTTGTCATCTATCTTCTTGTATGTCTTGCCATTCACCGTTACGTTCTTCGAGTTCTTGGCATCGAAGGTGTGGGTCTTGGCACTCACCTTGATGTTCTCCAACTTCACACCATCCGTGCGGTTGATGACGATGCCCTGCTCGGCATTGTTCACCTCCATGTCCTTGATGCTGATGTTCTGCACAGGCATCTCTGGCAGGCCATTGAAGTAGGCGGCACGGCGAGCACCACGGCAGATGACGTGGTTGATGTCGATGTTGCGGAAGGCAGGGGTGGTCTCATCCACCTTCTTCATATCCACCACTTGTTGTTTCTTCTGGTCGCCATCGTTGAGCACTTCTACCGCCGACTTGCCTCCATAGTAAAGGTCGAAGGTCACCACATCGGTCTGGATGTCAAACATAGACATATTATTAATGTATATGTTCTCTACGACACCGCCTCTGCCACGGGCACTCTTGAAGCGCAAGCCGACATCGGTGCCGAGGAACTGGCAGTTGGTTACCATCACGTTCTTCACGCCACCGCTCATCTCGCTACCTACTACGAAGCCGCCGTGACCCTTGAAAACGGTGCATCCATCGACAATCACGTTCTCGCAAGGGATGCCACGCTTTCTGCCATCGAGGTCCTTGCCGCTCTTGATGCAGATACCATCGTCGCCCACATCAAAGGTGGAGTTGACGATGAGGGAGTTCTTGCAAGACTCCAGGTCGAGACCATCGCCATTCTGTGCGAAGGAAGGATTGCGTACCAAGACATCCTCGATGAGCACGTTCTCACACATCAGAGGATGGATGTTCCAGGCAGGAGAGTTCTGGAAAATGACACCATTGAGCCAAACGTTCTTGCAGCTGATGAGGCTGATCATCACAGGACGGAGATAATCCTTCACCTCGTTCCAACCTTCCTCGGTGGTGATGCCGAGAGGCACGTTCATGCCCGCACCTTTCTCGTCTGCCTTCATGGCAGCCTCAGAAGGGAACCAATAGTTAGGATTCTTGAAAGCACCGCCACGAGAAGTAATCTGCTTCCACTGAGCCGAAGTTACCTTGGCTTTCTTCAGCGGACGCCAATATTCGCCGTTTCCATCGATGGCACCCTGACCGGTGATTGCCACATTCTCCAGGTTGCGACCGGAGATAGGCGACTGGCAACGGCGTGTGTCCAAGCCCTCGAACGAGGTCTCTACGAGTGGGTAGAGATTGATGTCGGCAGAGAAGAGGATGATGCCACCTTTCTCTATATGTAGGTTGATGTTGCTCTTCAGCGTGATAGGTCCGGTGAACCAAACGCCTTGTGGCACGATGAGCTTGCCACCACCTTTCTGAGCCAAGGCATCGATGGCTTGGCGGAAGGCATCGGTACAGAGGGTGGAACCATCGCCCACGGCACCGAAGTCCTTCAGGTTGACCTCGTTGTTAGGGAATTGAGGGCGAGTCACCTTCTCCATCTTGAAGGGAAGATTCTCGTAAAGAGCATCATAATTGCTGGTTTCATCGGCGAAAGTGCCGAGAGACATCAAGCAAGCGCAAACGAAAAAGAATAATTTCTTCATTGAATCATTTGGGGTTTAATAGAGTTATTAAATAGCTATTTTCTTATCTTACTCTGCAAATTTACGTATATTTTTCTTTCCTGCCAAGGAGTTGAGGCGCAATTTAATCGCAAACGTTTTCGCTTGTGGGCGTATATACAACTGTATAATTTGTTTGATTTTGTCAAAAAATGTGTCGCATTCCTACGAATGCGACACTGAAAAGATAGGAATGCGACACTGAAAAGATAGGAATGCGACACCCTATTTCATAAATTTTATCTAAATTTGCCAACACAAACCGATTGAACGTAAAAGGTGGATGATATGGAAATATGGAGTAAATGATGAGATATAATTCTAATTAATAATAATCAAAATAATGTTTATGAAGCTATCTTTACAACATTTGAAAAGAGATGCCCTGGCTCCTCCAAGAAGAGCTTGGGCTATGCGGCATTGGGCATTGAGCCTGCTGCTATTGGTAATGTTACAGTTTGTGGGTACACCTGTCAAGGCGCAAACGCCTTGGGTGAAAGATGTGCATGGACAAAATTTTCCAGGAACGTTGCACGTTTATTTCAATTTCAACTTTTTCTGTTGGGATGGAGATAATGGTGCATACGATGATGAGGTGTGGCTCCAGGTGAACGGTAAAGATGTTATCAATCTTAAAACAGTATGGAGTCTTATTTCGGGTAGTCGTAACAACGAAGATAACCTGAAGAAGAAAACTTATGACTGGGTAGTTGGTACTCCAAAACCTTTTTCCAAAAATGGCTATAGAGGCACGGTCGCTCTCAGTAACATTCAAAATACAGAAGGCAAATGGATGGGTACTACAGTTGATCTTATTCTGGAACGTTGGATTTACAATAATTCAAATGAGATTACGATTCGAGGAAAGTGGAGATATAAGGACAACTCTACCAGTAATGACCTAAAAGTCAAAGTCGGAACATTCAACTTCCCTTCGATGTCTTGGCCTGACATTTATTTTAAGCGTACTGCCAATGGGGTAGTTCAGGCTTATTCCACGAATTTGCTACAAGAAAAATATAAGAACTGTGGAGGTAAAGATAAATCGGGTACTTTAAGGTATGCTTATCGTTTCTCGAAGAAATATGAGGGAAACGTAAATTGGCCAAGCGCACCGATCAAGATTGAAACTTATTGGGATAATCTCAATTCTACTCCCAAGAAGGTGAAAACGGATTTTGTGGATTGTGCAGAATCTGCAACTTCGGCTTATGTGACAATGAAACTTGACAATTTTGAGGCTCATTGCCTGCATCCTTTTATCACTCGTTTTGCGCCCAATTATAGGTCATATCCTCTTAACGGAAGCAAATATATAGAGAACAATGTCTATTTTAATAGAAGTTATGAGAGGGACCATTGGGTCAATGGATATCCACGTCCAAAGTCGATTTCTGCATACACGAATTCTTGGACGAAGGACGTGACGATTACCTGGTTGCCTGAAATAGCTGATGCAAGCCATGTTACAAAAGAGGGTAAGTGGGTGGTCTTCCGCCAGAAAAGCGGTTCTACTACTTATGAGAAATTGAAGGAATTGGCATATAGTGACAGTCTGGTATCATATAAAGATGAGGATACTAAGGACTACAATACTACTTATTATTATTATGTGGCATTCCAACCGAACGAATGGAATACTACCATCATGAAGCCGGCGGATGCTACCAATTTGTATAAGAGCACTTCGATATCCATCGGAAAGAGCAATCCGCTTAACTCTATATCGGCAACGAGTAATCAAGACAACAAAATTACCGTGACTTGTGAATTCTCTTCGTTTCAGAACGCTTCGTCTTCAAATGCCTATAAACTCCAATTCTATCGTCGTGTGAGAGGAACAACCGATTGGGGAGAGGTTTATAAAGAAGCAACAATCAATGACAAAGACTTAGAGAGTTATTCTTTCGATGATACAAATGTGGCTAATGGTTGCGCTTCTTATCAGTATATGGCGAAAGTTGCAGCGCAAGAAACGACTTTCTCTTCTGATATATGCCAAGGCAGTATTGCAGGCAATTCGGAGGTGACTGGCGTGACGGCGAGTCGTGGTGATTATAGTGGTACGGTACGTATTACTTGGAATGTTACTCAAGTAGGTACGGATTTGACATATTTCAATGTGCGTCGTCGTCTTTTAGGAGGTAGTGCGGATTATCAAACGATATACACTACTTCTGGCGTTGCAGATACATATACTTACGAGGATAACTCCGCACAACCTGGTTCGTATTACCAATATGAAGTGGAGTGCTATCGCAAGTGCAAGGAAAATGGTAGTGCAGTGGCTACCATATCTCCTGGTGGTTCTAAGGAAACTGATGGTTTTGCACTTGCTACAGGTGTATTCAGTGGTCGTGTATCTTATGACACGGGTACAGCGGTTGATAGTGTAAAAGTAATTGCTGATGCAAATAATGCAGAAGGAGAAAAGTTGAAAGCTTTCCACGCACTGAGGGCAACAAAGGGCGTTCTTAGTGGTGTCGGTGTATCTAAAACAACGAAAGAGCTTGTTGCATTATTTAATAAGCCATGGACTGTCCAAACGTATGTCAAGATAAATGAATTTTCAAATAACAAGTCATTTTTATTTATTGCTAGATGTCTTGGCTTGGCGGTTTTTTCCGATGGTGGAATTAGAATGGGAATACCACGTGTCTATAATGGTGGTGGCCAGATAACGTGGCCAAATTGGAGAAAAACAATTAAAATCTCAAAAGATAAATTTTATCATATAGCGGTTTCTTTTGATGGCTATTCGTTATACAAAATTCGTGTAATAGATGAAGAGGGAAATCTGCAAAGTTCTTCACTTACACAAGCAATAACGGGTGATTATGAAATAAATGAAGCTTTATTGAATCGGGGTTGGAATTCTTACTCTTCAGTTGGTTTATGGTATGGTGGTTGTAAAAAACAAGAGTATAGTTTCTCTGGTGTCATCGACGAATGTCGCTTCTGGACAAAGGAATTGACAGACGACCAAATCAAGAAGAACTATAATCACACGCTGTCGGGCAGTGAGGATGGACTCTACTTGTATTACAAGTTTGATGAGGGTATTACTAATCAAACCATAGCTTATGATTACTCGAAGACGGGTGGTGTCTCTAATGGTAACCATGGTATCATCAGTAATATGGCTGTTACCGATGACGTGCCTTCTGAGAATCAGTTGTCCTTGTCGGCTATTACTGATGTGAATGGTAACTACACCATCAGTGGCGTGCCTTTCTCTGGCGATGGTACCAGCTATACTATCCGTCCTTCCAAGGGCGCACATGAGTTCTCTGCTGCCAAGGCAAACCGCTTTGTCAGTGCACAGTCGCTTGTTCACAATGGTGTTGACTTCCAGGATGTCAGTTCATTCCCTGTCAGCGGTGTCGTATATTATCAAGGTACTACAATCCCTGTAGAGGGTGTGCAGTTTGCCGTGGATGGTGTGTCTTGTACCAAGGACGGCGAGTTTATCCAAACCAACGAAAAGGGTGAATATACCATCAGCGTGCCTATCGGCTATCACTATATCAGTGCCAGCAAGATCGGTCATGAGTTCTGCAATGCAGATGGCAAGTCGTATAAGGGTATGGGATATTATCCTACCCAGTTGGAAGAAAGCAATGATATGCTCACTCATGAGTTCACTAAGCCGCTGCCTAATATTACTTTCTACGACACCACGCTTGTACCTATCGTAGGCCGTGTGACGGGTGGTGCGGTAGAGAATGAAAAACCGCTTGGTTTGGGACAGTCTGTCAACAACATTGGTCAGGCTACATTGACCCTGAAGGCTTCTGATACTTATAGTATGAATGTGAGTGTGGAAAAGAATGGACAGGCTTATGAATATGTGACGGCAAAGACCGATAGAGTATTTGCTGTTCCTGCTGATGCTGTTTGTAACTCTACTACTACTGTGGGTTCCGGTTCTGCCGATAATGCACGTATCATTACCATCAAGACCGACCCTAAGACCGGTGAGTTTGCTGCTATGGTTCCACCGCTTCAATATACTGTGACTGGAATTAATATTGACAGCAACAGCGATATCAGTTGGAATACGGCTGAAATCATCAATGCTACTGATCCACAGGCTACATCTGCCGATTCTATCAAAGTAGAGGATGGCTATAAGAAGTTTGAATATGTAGCATCACTGAAGAAGAGTTACCGCAGTCCGGCTATCCTGGATGTGGTACAGAAGAATGTAGAGGCTGAAGGTGCCTTTGGTGAACCAACCTATGAGCTGGTTGCTGAAGATGGCACCAAGAGATTGATAGAACTATATAATAAGGAGAAAACGTTTACTCTGCCAAAGACTGCAAATGAGGATGCCTATACCTTCGGTTATCCTGTCTTCGTTCAGAGAGGCAACTATGAGTTCGACCTGAGTTTGTATGAAAAGTATTACAACCATGACGCGGATGCTCCTGTCAAGGAGTCAAAGGTGCCATTGGCAAACAATACGGTGAACATCACCAACCAGATGGGATTTGGTACTTCTGTCTATGTCACTGGTGACAAGGACGGTGAGGTATATGAGTCTTCTCAGACTGAAATCGAGCTCGACTCTTTAGGTCATGGAACCTACTCTTGGCAAGCTGGTTCTCCAAATATCCTGACTCCTTACACCCGTACGCTCACGATGAGCTATCCTATAGATGGTGTGGAGAAGAATTGGAGTGGCAACGGATTCCAGGGCATTGTCTTGGGACAGTTGACTTCGGGCAGCAACTTCGTGACCTCTGGTCCTGACGAGGTGATTATGATTCTTCGTGACCCAGCAGGCTCCGGATCAAATGCTTATATCGAGGAAGGACAGTCCTTCTCTACCACCAAGATGCGTGGTGGAACTATAAAATATGCCAATGAGACGAGCGTCAAGGCAAGCATGGGTTGCGAAACTACCATTACAACCGGTACGGCAGGTATGGGTGCTTTGGTAACTAAAGATACCAAAATAGAAGTGAAGAACGAGTTGGAAGTGGGAGTCAAGATTGACGAAGAGGTGAGAATGGGAAATACCACTGTCCAGACCATTACCACTACCAAGCGTATCTCTACCAGCGATCAGCCGGAGTATGTAGGCGATCAGGGTGACGTATTCATCGGTTCTTCTGTGAACTACAATTTCGGCAATGCCCGACAGGTAGGTATCTATGCGGCTGATGCTAATAGTGTACCAGCGCTGGAGAAACGCGATGTGATGAGCGTGGGTACTCGTTATGGTACTGAGTTCTCCTATACTCAGAACTATGTGGAGAATGTACTGCTGCCAAACTTCAAGAAGTTGCGTAACTCTTGCTTGGTACATGTGAACAGCTATGATGGCTATGTCAATAACACAGACAAGCCGGTTTATATCACCAAGTTGTCTGATACTGATTCCAGATTAGGCTCCAACAATAGTGATAAGAAAGTTTGGGGAGCCAAGGCTTCCAAGTCTGGTGAACTTAGCGGTGAGTCTTATAAGATGGTCTTGCCAAAGAGTGCATACAATGGTTCTCAATTGAAGGACGACTATGTGGCAAGCGATACCATCGCCTGGTATAATGCGCAGATTTCTGCATGGACACAGGTTTTGGCCAACAATGAGAAGGCAAAGGTGACTGCCATCGAGAATGCTGAGTACAAGCGTACGAACTATTCTTTTGATGCCGGTTCAAGTGTGTCCAGTTCTACCCAATCGGTGAACAGTAAGGATTTCACCGTGGAAAGCGAGACTTCGCTGCTGATTGTTGGTAGTGGAAAACTTGGATTTGCATTTGATGGAAATGGTGTTGAGGTTTTTACAAAAGATGAAAAGGGAGGTGGTGCGACAACAAGTGATGGCAGCACCGAGGAGTCTTCTCGTGAAGTGGGCTTCTCGCTTGTAGAGACTGGTGATGCCGATGCACTTTCTATTGATGTCATCGATGCTCCTGATGGATTTGGACCTATCTTCTATACTCGTGCCGGACAAACCAGTTGCCCATACGAGGATGAGGTGAAGACCCAGTATTACAGACCGGGTACTACCATCCAGACAAAGACTGCTCAGGTGGAGCAGCCTCATCTCAGTGCCAAGGAGACTTCTGTGACAGGTGTACCAAGTGGCAAACCTGCTACATTTACCATCTACTTGCAGAATACCAGTGAGGCTGATATCGACAGTTACTTCAACTTGAATGTGGTCGATTCTTCCAATCCAAATGGTGCTGCTGTCAAGATGGACGGTAAGGATGTGACCGCTGGTCGTACCATTCTCGTACCAGCAGGTGAGACAGTAACCAAGACTTTGCAGATTTCACAGACCAATCCTGACATTTATGATTATAAGGATTTGCAGCTTCGTATGTCAAGCACCTGTGATAGCAATATCGAGGAAATCCTGAAACTCAGTGCCTACTTCCAGCAGACGAGCAGTGATGTCTCTCTGAAGTCAGCTGAGAGTGCCATCAATTTGGAGACGGGTACTTCGATGCATCTTACCATCAGCAATTATGATAAGAATGCTCGTGGTATGAAGAGCGTTCGCCTGCAGGTACAGCAGCAGGGCAATCCGCAGTGGCTTACCGTGAAAGAGTGGGTAGTCAGCGAGAAGGAAGCGGCTGCTGATAAGAACAAGGGCTTGTTGCCTGATGAAGGTACATTCAATTATGTCTTCAGTATGGCAAACAATGATACTTATCCTGATGGACAATGGAATATCCGTACCATTACGGTGAGCAACTTCGGTGGTGAAGAGGTGACGAAGTCTTCTGAGGTCATTTCCTTCTATAAGGATATGGCTCGCCCACAGGTGATTAGCAATCCTAATCCATCTAATGGCGTACTTACCGCAGACAGCGAAATCTCCTTGACTTTCAACGAGGATATTCGTTCTGGTGCGATGAGCAAGGCTGACAACTTCTCTATCCAGGGAGAATTGAATGATGCACAGGTGGCTCATGATGTGGCTCTGAATCTGACAGGTGGCGAAGGTGCCAAGACCAATGCCAACTTCAATTTAAGCAATAAGTCGTTTGCCGTCAATATGTGGATGCGTTACTCTGCCAAGGGTGAGGTGTTCTCACATGGCACGAAGGCTGGCAGAATGACCGTGAGCGTGGCTGATGATGACAAGATGGTAGTTGATGTCAATGGACAGAAATTTACCAGCGGCAATGCTTTCAAGAAGAATACCTGGCAGTTTGTCAGCTTCAGTTATGATGCAGAGAAGCAGACCCTCAATGCCAATTATGCTTATGATGCCTTTGATGTTGTCTTGTTCAACAATTTAAAGGTTGGTGAGTACAAAGGCAATGGTCCTATCACATTGGGTGAGAAGATGCAAGGTCAGATACATGATGTCAGTCTTTGGAATCAGGCTCGTCCTTGGAGTGAGGCTCAGAATGAAATGTACGAGCGGAAGACCCGTTATAGCGATGGCTTGATGGGTTATTGGCGACTGGATGAAGGTCATGGTGGTTTGGCTACCGACTATGCTCGCAGTCGTAATCTCGTTTTGCCTTCTGCTACAGCCTGGTATTTAGCAAGCAAGAATTATGCACTTGCCTTGGACGGAAAGACCGTTGTGGCTGTGGATGCTTCCAAGATTGCCACAACCCATGAGGAAAGCTATTTGGCTGAATTCTGGTTCCGTGCTGAGGAAAAACAGAATGGTAAGGCGAATGTCTTCGGATTCAATAACAAGGATAAGTTCGACATCTTTGTGGATGAGGCTGGTTTGCTCAAGATGAATGTGAATGGCGCTGATTATGCAATCGGTTCTGACAAGGTGACTGACAACCAGTGGCACCATGTAGCTGTCAATGTGCTGAAGAGTACATCTGGTTCTGCTACGGTTTATCTCGATGGTGTGGCTAAGAAGCAGATGATGGCTTCTGTTCTTCCTGCCATCCAGACAAGTAAGTTGCTCTTGGGTGGTAAGTATGATGGTGCTCAGGCTACGGATATGCTGAAGGGTGCGATAGATGAAATCCGTATCTGGAAGGGCCGCCGCATGGGTGATGTCATCAAGAACAATATGTATGCCCGTGTCAATAAGGCAAGTGATGGCTTGATAGCTTACTATCCTTTCGAGGAGGGTGGGCTTGATGAAGGTAATGCGCCTACCATCCTGGCAACGCTCTCTGACCAGAGTGCTACACGCTCTGGGGAAGTTAAGCCTGTCAATGTGCCTGTAACTCTTGCGCCAACTTCTGATAATGTACCGGCATTGAAGTCTGTACCTGATAAGCAGAATGTAAGCTTCGAATATGTGGCAAGCGAGCGTAAGATTCTGGTAAATCTCACAGAGCAACCACAACGTATCGAGGGATGCACGCTGACTGTAACGGTCAAGAATGTACGTGACAGTCACAACAACTATTCTGAGAATGTGACATGGGATGTCTATGTTCGCCAAAACCAATTGGTATGGAAGCAGGATGAAGTGGAAACCGTGAAGCATGGTACAGAAAAGGTGAGCATCGAGGCTGAAATCAATAATAATAGTGGTACTACAGAGTCTTGGACTATAAGCGGTTTGCCATCTTGGCTCACTCTGGAGAATGAAACGGGCTATCTGCCTGCGCTCTCCAGCAAGAAGTTGACCTTGGCGGTTGATCCTGCTCTTGCCATCGGCAGTCAGGAGGCTACGATTTACCTGACCGGTAACTTGGGCGTACCAGAACCTATGGTTATCAAGGTGAACAGTACGAGTGTGGCTCCAGACTGGAGCGTAAATTCTGCAGATTACGAATTTACGATGAATGTCAATGGTCAGCTTGAAATCAATGGTGAGATGTCACAAGACGTGAATGACATCGTGGCTGCCTTCCGAGGTGACAGATGCGTGGGTGTGGCTAAGCCTGCTTACTTCTCTCGCTATGATGCTTACTATGTGCTCATGAATGTATATGGTAATGCTGAGGACAACGGCAAGGACTTGACCTATAAGGTATTTGAGGCTAAGACGGGTAGAGTTCTTCCGATGGTAGAGGTGAGCATGGACAAGGCGAACATGTTTGTGACCGACAATATCGTTGGTACCATCTCTTCACCTAACGTTTGGAATGCCCAGGAAAAGGTAGAGCAGATCCTGAATCTCAAGAAGGGATGGCAATGGAGCAGCTTCTATGTGAATCCTGATAATGGCAGTGCTGATGAACTTCTCGCTGGCATCAAGAATCAGGTGAACTATATGATCAGTGAAAATGGACAGTGGACTCCTACCAGCAATTCCATCAACGAGGTGGTAGCTGGCGAGATGTACAAAATCCAGGGCAATGCGCCTGTATCTCTGTCTGTTGTCGGTGATGCTATTGATGTTGCCAACGATCCTGTTGTCATCAAACCTAATTGGAACTGGATTGGCTATAAGGCTCCTGGATACGTTTCTATCGGCAATGCGTTTGCTGATCTCGAACCTCAGGAAGGTGATGTTGTCAAGAGTCAGACTGCTTTTGCTTCTTGGAACAGTAGTGAATGGGTAGGCTCTTTGGAGGCTTTGAAGTCGGGCGAGGGTTACTTGTATTATTCTACTCGTAATCAGCAGCAGACTTTCCATTATCCATCTGCAACTTCTTCTGCTGCCAGGGAAACCTCTATGGCTAAGAGCATGAGACTGGGTGGAGATGATGCAGTGAATGAGAAAACTGAGATTGCCCAGATGCATCAAGGCAATATGAACGTCATTGCCCGTGTGGTAGATAAGCATGGTGCTGTCCGTTCGGATGCCGTAGTCAGAGTGATTGATGGTGATGGTGAACTTCGTGCCTTGACTGATGAGGCTCATGCGGATCTTTATTTCATCACGATTGCTGGTGAGAACAGTGGTGCTAACTTGCGCTTCATCGTCAGCGTGGATGGAATGGAACAGGTGATTCCTGGAACCATGTTCTATCGTGACGATGCTATCGTGGGCAGTCTTGACCAACCTCTCGTCATCGATTTGGCTTCTACCACAGGTATTGGCTCTGTCAAGACGGATGAGGATAGTTCAGAAGCAACGTATGACTTGAACGGTAGGCGTGTGGCTAAGCATGCTATCGAGTCTGTTGTCATTCGTGGTAACAAGAAATTCGTTCATCTTAACAAGTAAGATTTATGAGAAAATTCTTTTTATTGTTATGTCTGGTTTGTGCGGTACAGGGAATGTCCGCACAGACCGACATTCACGACAAGTATTCCTCCAAGTCTGAGGCTTGTGAGGATGGTACTTATCGAAAGTCTGACGGATATAAGAAATTTGGTCAGATTGGTTGGGAGAAGGAGAGCGGCTGGCGCAAAATCCAATATCTTGACCGTTATGAGAGTGAGCATCGCAAGTTTAACACCAATTCCTTCTTGTATTGTCAAGTGATGTGGAACGATATTCTTCTTGATGATTGCGAGATTGTTGCTTTCGATACGAAAGGTAATGTGGTGGGCAATCAATGCCCAGAACCATTCCCTCAGAAAGCAGGTGACTTGCATCACGTTGCTATCATGGCTATCTTTGGAGACACACCTAATGAAAAAATCACCTTTAAGATTATCAAGGGCGCTGGTACTGCTGATGACCCAGTTAAGGAGGGTCAAGCAGAAGAGATTCATCTTTTTGTTCCTAATGGTACCACTGGACTTGTTGATACGGATTATGATGGTCGCCTTGATACTTGGAGCCCAGTCGTGCTCCATGTCAAAGATACGCCGACCGTCATTCGGGAAGTATCGACAGGAGAAGTGAAAGGTGACAAGGTTCAAGTAGTCTATACCTTGACTGGTCAACGTGTTCACATGGATGCCGTGGCTCGTGGTACAATAGTACTGGTCAATGGCAAGAAGATTGTGGTGAAATAAACTTCAAATGTGTTTTCTATTTTTGGTGGGAAGGAGCGATGTTATAAACTCTTCTTGCATTTCTTCAAGCAGAGACAGAACCAGCCAAGGCTTGCGGCACGAAGCAAGAGGTGCATGTCGGCTGGCATTATCGCCATGGCGAAGGCAAACTGGGTCTCCAGCAAGAGGGCGGTTTGCTTCATGCTGATTTCCTTCTCCAAGATAATGGAATAGTACTTGCGCAACCATTCTATCGGTTGCTTGATGGCATCGGCAGTCTTGCTCAACTTTTGGGCGAGGCTGCTGATGGTGTTTTCTAGCAACTCCAACTCGGTGGAAGGTTTGTATTCATTGCCGATGAAATGGCTAGGGGTGGCTGAGAAGTTGTTGGCATAGTTGCCTGATAAAACGAGATTCTTATTCATAATTTTCTTTCTTTTAAGTTCTTGATTCTAGTTGATGACAGGCTCTTTCCTGTTTCTGAGCGCAAAATTAGGAGCCTTTTGTGCAATATATGTTCACTTTTTGAGTTTTTATGTTAAAAGTATCGCCCCGTTAAGTTCTCTTAACGATTTCGGGCGAATATTCTCACCCAAACAAACCGATATTCGACTATGCGCCACGACAAATTGGAAAAGGAGATGAACTTGATGCTTCTCTTGACGGAGAACCATCGGTATGATGTGGATGCCATCTGCGACAGGATTGGCATCTCCCGACGTATGCTCTATTATTACCTCGAAAGTTTCCGAGATTGGGGCTTCAAGGTGGAGAAGTCGGGCAAGATTTATAGCCTCGACCGGGAGTCGCCCTTTTTCAAGCATCTCTTCGAGACCATCAACTTCACGGAAGAAGAGGCACTCACCATGCTCTCTATATTAAATAAGGTGGAGGGCAACAATGCCATCGTGGAGCGTCTTCGCCGAAAGCTCGACCGCTTCTATGACCTAAAGATTCTCTCCAATCCGCAAGTTCGTGAGCAGGCTGCCCACAATGTGAGTGTGCTTTATGATGCCATCAAGCGTCATCGACTGGTGAAGATCATGGGCTATTCCTCGCCCCATAGCAAGAGCATGAGCGACCGAGTGGTGGAGCCGTTCTTGATGATGAACAATAATAATGATGTGCGCTGCTATGAGTTGCTGTCGGGGATGAACAAGACGTTCAAGGTTTCCCGAATGAAGGATGTGGTGATGCTCGACTTGGAGTGGGGCAATGAGGCAAGGCACAAGCAGGTGTTCACCGACCTCTTCATGTTTAGTGGCGAGGAACGCTTGCCCGTGAAGCTTCGTCTCGACCTCTTGGCATACAACCTTATGATTGAGGAATATCCGAAATCTGCCGATTTCATCGTGGAGGAGGCTCTAGCAGATGAGGCAGATGGTGCGGGCAATGCAGATGATACGAGTATTGTTGCTCCTCGGAAAGATGCCAAGCATTGGATTTTCTCCGCCGATTTTGCTAGCTATATCGGTATCTCTCGATTTGTCTTGGGACTTTACAATCATATTGATGTCTTGGAAAGTCGAGAGTTCAAAGAATATTTGAGAGAAGAAGTACAGAAAATGCAAGACCGGACAGGGAAATTTTGAGTGTTTGATGGTTAATATTCTAGGTCATAGCGTAAAAAAACAGAGATTTATACGATTTGGTTCTTATTTTTCAACAGATTTTTAGAGGTTTCCAATAATTTGTTGTATATTTGTGGCAGAAAATGCGACAAAGATGCGTTTTCTTCTATGAATCAATTGAGTAATAACCTAAATTGTGTTTTTATGAGAAGTAAACATCTACACCTATTGCTGCTTCTGCTGATGATGTCACTTGCGTCGTTTGCAGGACCACGTAGTTTCCAACAAGCCAAGGAAATCGCCTTGCGCCAAGCTGCCCAGCTGGGTATCAGCATGGATGAGGCTTCTTCTGCCAAGGCTAAGTCTAAGAGAGTCAAGAGTGTGTCGGGCGAAGTGCCTGCCTATTATGTCTTCCCGAATGGCGAGGGCAAGGGCTTCACTGTCGTTTCGGGTGATGACCGCTTGCCAGAAGTGGTAGGCTATTCCGATAAGGGTACTTACGATGAGGAGAATCTGCCAAGCAACTACGTTGGCTTCATGAAGGCTTATGAGGAGATGGTGGGTCAGCTCGACAATGGCGATAGCCGAGCTTCGGCAAGTATCGCCGAGGCAAAAGCCCTCCGCAGCTCAGGTTATCAGCAGCCTACCGTGGCTCCGCTCTTGGGGAGTATCCAGTGGGACCAGATAATACCTTATAATAAAATGTGTCCGATGTATAATAGTACCGATCGTTCTGTGACGGGATGTGTGGCCACGGCGATGGCACAGGTGATGATGTATTATCAATATCCGAAGACTCTTCAGGCAGATATTCCTGCGTATGTAACGCGCACAAAGTATCTTAGTATTCCTCAAATCAACAAAGGAGAGAGATATGATTGGAATAATATGCTTCCACAGTATGCTTCTTACGAACCATTGAATTACACGGATGCTCAAGCTGCTGCTGTTGCCAAGCTGTTGTATCATTGCGGTGTGGCTTGTGAGATGGATTATGGTCCTTCGTCAGGTGCCAATGTGACACCTGCAATCTTGTCAACTTACTTCGGTTATGACTCCGACTTGATGCAAGACCTAAACCGTGACGTTTTTACTTTGGCGGAATGGTCGCAAATCATGGACAAGGAATTGACGGCAAAACGCCCTATCTTGTATAGCGGCCAATCTTCTGATGGAGGTCATGAGTTTGTTTGCGATGGAACAGATGGAAACGGCTTGTACCATATCAACTGGGGTTGGGGTGGCTACCAAGACGGCTACTTCGATGTGACGATTTTGAATCCATACAAGGGAGGTGCAGGCTCTGGTAGTGCGCCTGATGGATATAATCAATATTGCAGTATGATAATCGGCATAACTCCAGACAATGGTAAGGTAGATGAACCGTTGGTGGATGTGGCTCCAGTGGTAATGATAGGTAATGGAAATTCTTCATTGGGTTTCCAAATGAAAACTCGTAACAAAGTGACTGATACGTTTAGGGTCATAACAAACAATTTGCTAAGTAATCAATCTGCCAAAGATTTTACTGGCTATTTTGCATACGGCATCCAGCAGGCTGATGGTACTTATACACCGCTTTCGAGTTCTTGTAGTATTTCCATTAAGCATCCAAAGGCTGATGGGTCAACTTATAGGCAAAATATTAGGTTGTTCCAGTTCGACTATGCCTTCCCTGTAGGAAAAAACACGCTTTATGGTCTCTATAGTACAGACCAAAAAGAGTGGAAGAGGTGTGGTTATTTGTATATGACTCCATTTGTGGTAGAGGCTACAGCGAGTAAAATATCAGTGGCAAAGACCCCTCTGAGTGCGGACATTGTGGCACAAGACGAATTGTTGAGTGGGCAAGACAACACCTTGATGTTGACAGTTAGCAATGATGCAGACTTTGAACATCTAGGTCTGATCAAAGTCTATACGAGTACTACCAACGAGAAGCCTTCTGAGCCTTCTGAACAAATCTATTTCACGATTCTTAGCAAGGGCAGTTCAACTCGTGAGGTATCTGTAACCCCTTCTGCTGGCGATCTCTATGTTTGGGTGACAAATGCTAATGGCGAGGATTTGATGGAAGTGAAGAAATTCACTGTTACACAATCAACTGCTCCTAAGTTGGTGCTGGTGGGCAAAACCTCGAATGCGACAGTTGGTGATTATGAACTAGAGAAAGCTTATTATAGGTCGAGTAAGGTGAAAGCCTTGAAGGCAAATGACGATAAGGCAGTGTTTACTTATCAGGTACGTAATGATGGCGGTACCTCTGAGTTAGAGTTTAGTTTTTTGATTGCAGCTTATGATGAGAATGGAAATGCCGTATATCAATTTCCTGAGGTGACTCGTCATGTTAAGAACGGAGAGACGACAACTGTGACTATCGAGGCTCGACCTGAAGATTATGGTGGAAATCGTTCATTCTTCTGTACTCTTAGAATAGGAGATGTGGCACTTGATACAAGTGGCTTCTTTCACAATACATTGTATTTGCCGAATGGGGATTTTTTGTGTTATTTAGAAGATGAAGCTCAGTTCGTCTATGTCGCAGGAACTCCTTCTGGCATTTCATCCATTACGACATCTGGCACATCTGTGCGTGGTGGCAATGGAGAAATCTTGATTTCTTCTGGCAAGGCGCAGACAATGGGCATCTATAGCCTGAGTGGTCAGATGGTGAAACAGGTGAATGTGAAGGTAGGCGAGAACGTCGCTGTGCCAGTTCCTGCAGGACTTTACATCGTGAATGGCAAGAAAATCATCGTGAAGTAAGGACGAATTGTGTCCCTCATAGATAAGTAGATACGAAGAAATTCTCTATCTATAATATAATAAGGTGAAGAGGGGTGAAGGGTGGTGAAGGGTTCCGAACCACTCTTCACCCCTCTTTCTCCTTTGTTTATCGGGGTTTCAAGCGAAAAGGTGAAGGGTGAAGGGAAAAAGTGAGGCTACGTTTGAAAGAATAATTAAGCAGCAATAGTTGATGCCCGTAAATGAGTCTATAGCTAGTGCAGAAACAAAAAAAAGAGCCACAAGTTGAAAACTTGCAGCTCTTTGTACCCAGACCCGGGATCGAACCGGGATGGATTGCTCCACTGGTGTTTGAGACCAGCGCGTCTACCGATTCCGCCATCTGGGCGATTGCCTCTCGGCTTAATTGCGAGTGCAAAGGTACTAATAATTTTTGAACTGGCAAACTTTTTACTGATTTTTTTTCAAAAAACTTTCATTTGATGTGCCGAAAGGCTAAATTTTTGTTGTTTTTCACCCTTTCAGTATTAATTTGTGGAAAAAAACTTGGTTGGTTCGTATATATTTCATAACTTTACAACTGAAATAGAATACTAAACAGTAAAGATACAAAAATGACTATAAACGATAACAACAATTATTGCGTGATACTCGCAGGTGGTAAGGGTAGACGACTCTGGCCTTGCAGCAGGAGCAATTATCCGAAACAATTCATTGATTTCTTTGGCGTGGGTCGCACTCAACTCCAGCAGACCTATGATAGAATGGTGAAGATAGTACCTGCCGACCACATCTTTATCAATACCAACGAGGAATATGTGCAACTGGTCAAGGAGCAACTTCCACAGGTTCCTGACGAGCGAATCATGGCGGAACCTATCCATCGCAATACGGCTCCTAGCGTGGCTTGGGCGAACCATCGTGTATCCCAGTTGAATCCAAAGGCTTGTTTGATTGCCACTCCTTCCGACCAGGCGGTCTTCAATGAGGAGGCTTTCCGTGAGAATGTGCTGAAGGGACTTGCCTTTGTGGCTGAGAACGACCGATTCCTCTCGCTGGGTGTGAAGCCAACTCGTCCCGAACCTGGATATGGTTACATCCAGCTAGGTGATGCCGAGGGCGACGACCTCTATGATGTGCAGTCGTTCACCGAGAAACCGGAGCGTGACTTCGCTAAGATATTCGTAGAGAGTGGTGAGTTCTATTGGAACACAGGCATCTTCCTCTCCAATGTGAAGCATCTTCGTGAGAGTTTCTCCGAAATTCTCCCTGCCGTGCTGAGAGGTTTCGATGAGTCTTATCGCATCTTCGATGTAGCTACGGAGAATGCCTATATGAAGCAGAACTTCCCTTCTTACCCTAACGTCTCCGTGGATTTTGCCATCTTGGAGAAGTCGGAGGATGTCTCTGTGATGAAGTGCGACTTCGGATGGGCTGACCTGGGTACTTGGCATAGCATCTATGAGGCGATGCAGAAGAGCGAGGACGACAATGTGGTCATCGACAGCGATGTGATGATGGAGAACTGCCACAGGAACGTCATCAAGTTGCCAAAGGGCAAGTTGGCTGTGCTGAATGGCTTGGATGGATTTATCGTAGCCGAGAAAGACAATGTGCTGCTGATATGCAAGAAAGAAGATTCTTCTGCCTTGGTTCGCAAGTATGTGAACGAGGTGCAAATGAAAAAAGGGGAAGAGTTTATATAAGTGATTAATATTAGATGATAAATAATAAATGAGGAACCAAGATGGGACACTCCCATTTTGATTCCTCATTTTCTTATATAGATTTCGTGGAAATCTAGGCTTAGAGTTTCTGGAACTCAGCGTAAATCTTGCTGGAGATTTCCTTGAACTCCTCTTCAGACAACTTGAGGTGCTCCTTGCGGAAGTTGACATCAGCCTCACTGTTCATTGGGATGAGGTGGATGTGGGCATGAGGAACCTCCAAGCCCAAAACTACCTGAGCCACTTTCTTGCATGGGAAGGCAGCCTTGATGGCCTTTGCCACTTTCTTGGCGAAAACCTCAAACTCGGCGAGGTCTTGGTCTTCCATATCGAAGATGTAATCCACTTCCTTGCGAGGAATCACCAGTGTGTGACCCTTGCCGATAGGACTGATGTCGAGGAAAGCGTAGAACTTGTCGCTCTCGGCACACTTGTAGCTAGGAATCTCTCCTGCTGCAATCTTAGAAAAAATGCTTGCCATAGTCTTTATGATTAAAATGATTTGTAATTGCTGATATTGTGCAGACAATGAATTGTCATTCAATATATATGATGGTTGGCTTACATATCATAAAAGGAACCGTCATAAGGGCTGAGCGCCGATATGATAGTTCCTTTTATTGTTTTATTCGAATGAAATCTTGTCGATGCGGAGGTTGATGGTGCCACGAGGAATCTTGATTTCCGCTACATCGCCCACCTTCTTGTTGAGCAAGCCCTGTGCGATAGGGGTCTTGATGGAAATCTTGCCTTCCTTCAAGTTAGCCTCGCTCTCGCTCACGATGGTATAGGTCATCTTTGCCTTGTTGGCCATATTGGTCATCTCCACCTTTGACATAATCTGCACGCTGTCGGTGCTCAACTGCTTGGTGTCGATGATCTTAGCCTCGGCAATGGTGAGTTTGATGCGATTGATCTTATCTTCAAGATGAGCCTGTGCCTCTTTGGCGGCATCATACTCTGAGTTCTCACTTAGGTCACCCTTGTCTCGGGCTTCAGCAATTGCGGCTGATGCCTTTGGGCGCTCCACAGTTGTAAGCTGTTTCAATTCTGCCACGAGCTTGTCGTAGCCTTCTTGTGACATGTAAGCCATAATTCTTTTTCTTTTATATAGTTAATAATGTAATCTTGTTCTTAGAGGGGTAAAAATAAAGAATCCCAGTGCCAGTATAGCACCGGAATCCTGTATCTTTTATTCTCTATGTATTATTCTGTTTTTCTATTTCTTTTGCAAAGATAGGACTTTATTTCCGTATTGCCAAACTTTTTCGGGGAAATTTCTCAAAAGCAGTGAAAATATCCCTCTTTTCGCTTCACGTACTCCATTAATTCATTAAAAATCTGATTATTACGGAGTATCTCCGGATTACCAGTCATAATCATCTGTTTTCTCGCCCTGGTGATGGCGACGTTGAGCTTGCGGTCGATGATGTGTCCATCTTCCACAAAACTGTTGCCTGCCAGGAAGTCGAGTTGCCAGATGTTCTGGATGGTGAAACTGTAGATGATGACATCTCGCTGGCTACCTTGGTATCGCTCCACGGTGTCGATGCTGATGTGCTCCAGTTCGGGGATGCCGAGTTTCTCGATGCCCTTTCGTATCATGGCTATCTGGTTGCGATATGGCACGATGACTCCTACGGTCTTCTGGGCGTTGAAGTCCTTGCCATAGAAGCGATGGACGCGGCGAAGGACATCTACCACGATGGATGCCTCGCTGGCATTGATCTTGTCGGAAACATTCGGCTCCTTGCAAAACTGCGATGGGATGAATATCATGCGATGGGCCTTCAATACATCATCGAGCGCATCCTGCGATGGAAGCGTGTATGCCAACTCTGTCTCCAACTGATGAGGGCATGGCACAGGCTCTAGTTGCTCTCGGCGGTAGAACATTTGGTTAGGAAACTCCGCTATCTCTGGGTGCATACGTCCTTGACGGCGCAAAATGCCGATGAAATCACTTCTTTTCTCATGGTCTTCCCAACGGATGAGACGCTCGAAGAGGGAGTTGCGGCAGTTGGAGAGACAGATGTCTTGCAAGATGCTCATGTCGATGACGGCATGGTCTTGGCGGTCGTCTATCGTAGGAATGGCAGAGTCTTTCTCGCTCTGCTGTACTACGGCAGGCAACTGCTTGTAGTCGCCGATGAGGATAAACTTATCTACGGCGGTCAGCAATCCCACGAGGTTGGGCTCCAATATCTGGCTCGACTCGTCGATGATGGCGAGCTTGAAGTGCTTCAAGTTGAAGATGAATGGCTTGGAGGCTATCATCGAAGTGGTGCCCACGATGACGCGCGTACCTATTATATATTGTCGGATGGCTTCGAGCTTCGGACATTGGGCGATGGCTTTCTCTATCAGATAAGGGCGGAATCGCTCATCGCAAGAGAACTCGCTGCCGAGGCGAAGGAATGGGATGCCGCTATCTACTAGCATCTCGCAGATTTCATCCACGGCTCGGTTGGTGTAGCTCATCAAGAGGATGGAGGAGGTGGGTTTCTGATGATCAGGGGGGATGACTCCTGCGGATGGCATACCTGTCCCATCATTCAATGCTTCTTCCACCATGAACTTCAAGGCACGACTGGTCTTGCCTGTTCCGGGAGGTCCCACGAGCAGGAAGTAATCCTGTGCTTGCTTGGCACGGAGGATGATGTCGTTGAGCACATCGTCATAGTGTCGGGTGAGTGTGAGCGAGGTATTGCGGAGTGGCTCACGCTGACCTAGCAGGAGGTCTCGCTTGTCCTTCGGTGCACTGATAAACTGGTGTAGTCCTCGGATGCTTCCTCCGGTGGAGGCATCGGTCGTGCCGTGCTCGATGGCGTATGGTTTGTCCATCTCGAAGATGTCGGCGTTCTGTTGTCCATCGTTCAGGTGTACCACGAGTTCATGGGTATGAATCTCCTGCAATACACCTTTATATAATATAGCCTTTCTCACGTCGGGCTCTTCCTCAGGTCGGTATGTGTAGAGATACACCATGTCGCCGATGCGGAAGTTGGGCAGGAAGTCCTTGCCTTGGTCGGGCACGCTGAGGGTGATGGTGTCGTAGCCGTTTCCGATGGCACTCATCTCTTTCTTCGTGATGTGCAGGTCGGTATAGATGTTGCCGGCATCTTTCTTCTCGGCGAGCGGCATCGTCCAGAGGTCGCTGCTTGAAGTGTTGGTGCCTTCCTGTGCGCCCACTTTCGAGATCATCTGCTCTCGCAAGACGAAAGTCATCATGCGGCAGAAGTACGCCTCTTCCAATGGGGATAGGGCGTGAAGCGGATCGGTGATGGCGGCGAGCTGAGGCTTCAGATACTGGTTGTAGAAGAAGTCTTGCGCGCCAACCACGTTGAGCACTTCGGGAGTCAACTCGTTGAGGGCATGTTCAAAACCTTCCTTGGCAATCTCGAAAGAGGCTGCCACAAGTTGGTTGCGGTACATGATGGCTTCCTTGAAGAGTTTCTGGTAGAATGCCACTACCATCAGTCCGTCTTGCGGCTGATACTTGGAGTAGAGCAGACGGATATTGACGAGGTTGTTGCCCAGCTTAAAGTTGTGATGCAGCACACCATAGTAGAGGAGCAACTGCACATAGTGTGGCTCCAACTGGTAACTGTGGTAGCTAGGGTCGGCTTGGTGGGTCTCGATGTTCAGGTTGCGCCCCGATTTCTGCTCCACCAAGAGCTTGCAGTCAGTGGTCATCAAATCGACACGTCCTTGTATGCCCAATGCCTCGCAAACGAATGATGGCTCCAGGATGGCTTTCTTCCTATCGTATAGGTTTTCGCCACGAAAGGCGTTCATCTGGGCTTGGGCTGCGGTGCGAGGGAAGAGAATATCCACTACTTGCTGCAAGTTGTAGGCTTGCAGGTTGGCATCGGTATAAAACTTCTTGGCATCGAAGTAAGGACAGGTGCAGAACTCCAGTGCCTTCTCTCGAAAGTTACTCTTCACGGTGTCGTTCACTCGGTAATGCCCATGGTTGTTGATGATGTCGTCGAGGGCGGCACCGGCGAAGTTACCGAGGAGGGTGGCTTGGGTGTTGGCACGTGGCTTCATCAGATTGAGCAGATAGAGCAGGGGATGATGACCGTATGCCGTGAAGCAGGCGGCGATGCTACTGATGTCCACGAGATAGTCGGGCTCTAGGACGATGAGGCGAGGCGTGATGATGGGTTGTCTCACCTGGTTGTCGAGCAAGTTGAGCTGCGTGCCTTCCCTGAGGAGTTCGCAGAGATAAGTATGGTCGATATTGGTCTCCGCATCTTTCAGGCAAACCAAGTATTCCTCTTCGTCAGCGTCTTGGTCAATATCGACACGGATGAAGTCGGCATCCCAACTCTTCACGATGCAACGGATGTATCGCTTGTTGATTTCCAGTCCCTTCTGGTAAGGGCGATTGGTATGGGGGATAAGGACGTTCAGTTCGTGGGGAACATCGACATGGAAGACGGCTGAGATGAAGATGGCGAGGGCACGAGCGTCGTAGCCCAGTTCCTCGTTGGTCAAGGCATCGGGCTTGTTGCTGTGTCGGCGCATCGTCTGGATGGCAATCTTGTCGGCTATCTTAATGCCTCGAACCTTGCAGAGATAATCTACCTGAGAGAAAAGGTTGCCGAAGGCTTGCTTGGTATCCTTCACTCCCTCGTGGCAACAGAGGATGAGGGTGTCGTGCATCATCTTGTTGCGAGTCTCTGGCTTGAGGTCGGGAAGTATCAATAGCTCCCTGACTCTCTGGAAAAGTTCACTGGCGGATATGTTCTGATTCATGTGAAACGACTTGTGCTTCTTTATTGAATGATTATGTGAGGAACAAAGATACTAAAATTATAAATACTCTTATAATAAAGGTATTTATAATTATGGATAATTAACGGGCGAAATAGGGAAGAAAGGAGGGATAAGTGTATTTTTTCTCTTGAAAAACTTGTGCTTTCAATTCTTTTTCGTAATTTTGTAGCCCCCCCTTGTTGATATGGGGAATAAAGAATCGTTTTACGATTAAATATGTGATTCGTTTAACAAGTAAAAAGGAAAAAGAAATATGACAAAAGAAGAATTGATGCGTAGAGCCATTGCGCTCTCCGAGAATAGTGTGAAGAATGGCGGTGGTCCTTTCGGGGCAGTCATCGCCAAGAACGGAATCATCGTGGCTGAGGCTTCCAATAGCGTCACCATCGACAACGACCCTACCGCCCATGCCGAGGTGAATGCCATTCGTCAGGCAACTCGTGCCTTGAAGACATTCAACCTGGAGGGGTGCGAGATTTATACCTCTTGCGAACCTTGTCCGATGTGCTTGGGTGCCATCTATTGGGCGCACCTCGACCGAATCTATTATGCCAACGACCGAAAGGATGCGGCAAAGATCGGCTTCGACGACGAGTTCATTTATGAGGAGATTGGTAGAAAGATAGAAGACCGCCATCGCCCAATGATCGCCCTCTTGCGTGATGAGGCTTTGGGTGCCTTCCGTATGTGGGAAGAGAACTCCAGCAAGACGGAATATTAATTACTGTCCTCCCAATCTCTCGAAGAAGGTGATGATCTCCTCGAAAGTCTTGAAATCATCGCTTCCGTATTCGATGCTCGTACCCATGAAGCCATCGCAAGGCTTAGGGTCGATGAAGTAGTCACCATAGAGCAACTGCTTCTGGTTGGTGAAGAGGATATGGTTGTAGGCAGGGGCTGAGAGGTATTCCTCTACCCACGTCTGCACCTTTGCCATATACTCATGGTCGTTGGTAGGTGCTGAGGCTACGATATATACATTATAATATTGTATGAGCATCTCGTAGGCCTTGTGCATGCTGCTTGTCGCCTTCATGTAACTATCGTGCAAGGCATCGAAGTCGATATACACGATAGGACGCTCCTTGCCATTCTGCTTGTCGTCTATCCAACGGATGATAGGACAGAGGTAGTGGAAGGCAACCTTGTCGATGAGACGATGCTCGCCATGGAATCGGATGGCATTCGGATAATGCTCATGGAAGATGTCGAAGGTATGCACCACTGGGTCTTTGTCGCCGAAGAGACCATACACTCTGTCTTGTTCCTCAGGGGTGATGTCTTGGAAACAATGGGTGGTGATGTCTCGGTATTCCTTGATGAGTCCCTTCGTCACCATCAGCTCTTGCACACCATCCTTGCGCGGGTTCTGAAACACCTGCTTGCCCGTCATGCTACTCATCGTGTCGCCCATCTCGAAGGCAGGGTTGACGAGGATGCGGTCGGTGCCACGGAGCATCTCGGTGTACATACCTCCCATGGAAGTACCGATGATGAGGTCAGGCTTCTCCGTCTCTTGCATCTTGTGGAGCATCTCCATCGCTTCCTCAGGATGCACAGGGATGTCCTCAGCTACGAGGGTGGCGTTAGGCATCAGTTCTTGCAACATCTTCACCGTTCCACTCTGACCAGAGGAGAGGAAACCGTGAACATACATGATTTTCTTGCCCGACATCAAGTCGGGGAATTGAGTGATATATGGATTTTCCATCTTTTTTATTACTTTATAAGTCCTTCTTTTTGTTACTTTATGAATACACGTTTATTCTTGATGAATACTCTTTACTACTAATTATAGTAAGATTGCCCCAGAATTTCATTGCAAAAGTAATAAAAATATGTCAAAAGTCCAAAAGAATTGTAGTATTCATCTACTAATTATTTCAAGAAAGTTACGAATATCTCAGATTTTATTTGTACTTTTGTCGCAATATTCGGAAAATATATTAAATTCTCAATATTCGACAATGGAACAGTCAATAGAAAATCTCTACAAACTGGACGGAAGAGTGCCCGTCGGAAAAGCACTCCCATTTGGCCTTCAGCATGTCTTGGCCATGTTTGTAAGCAACATCGCTCCTATCATGATTCTCGCAGGAGCGGTCGGACTAGACAGCTCTGTCAGTGCTGTGCTCATCCAAAACTGTATGATTATTGCCGGTGTCGGCACCTTGGTGCAGCTTTATCCTGTATGGCGCATCGGTTCTCGCCTGCCTATCGTGATGGGTATCTCGTTCACCTTCCTCTCGCTAGCCATCAGCATTGCGGCAGCCAAGGGCATGGGAGTGCTCATGGGAGCGGTCATCATCGGCGGTCTTGTGGAGGGTACGCTTGGTCTTTTCGCCAAGTATTGGATTAAGCTCATTCCTCATGTGGTGGCAGCTACGGTGGTGACAGCCATAGGATTCTCGCTCCTTCCTATTGGCGCCAACTCCTTTGCGGGCGGTCAGGGCGCAGCCGACTTCGGCAGTATGAACAACTGGATTGTGGGTACTGTTACCCTGTTGGCGTGTCTTCTTTGTCAGATTTTTGCGAAGGGATTCCTTCGTTCTCTCTCCGTGCTTGTCGGACTGATTGTGGGCTATGTGCTCGCTTGTTGCATGGGGATGGTTGATTTCAGTGGCCTCTCAAACCTTTCCTTTATTGCTTTGCCACATCTCTTGCCTTTTACTCCAGAAATTAATGTCGGTGCCATCTTCTCGGTCATCGCAGTCTATCTCGTGTCTGCTACTGAGACGATTGGCGATACTTCTGCTCTTTGCAACAGTGCCTTGAAGCGTGACCCTCAGACCAAGGAGATGGGTTCGGCAGTTTGCTGCGATGGTTTCGTCAGTTCCGTATCGGGCCTCTTCGGTTGTACACCTATCACTTCGTTCAGCCAGAACGTAGGTTTGGCAGCGATGTCGGGTGTGGTCAATCGTTTTACTATTGCCATGGGTGCCATCATCATGATTATCGGTGGTGTGTTCCCAGCCATAGGCTATGTGTTGACCACGATACCTCAAGCAGTCTTGGGTGGCTGTACTATCATGATGTTTGGTAGCATCCTCTTTGCTGGTTTCGGTATGATGGCTCGCAGCGGATTCTCACAGCGCAACATGGTCATTGTGAGTCTCTCGCTCAGTGTCGGTCTCGGCTTTACCCAGGCTACGGGCATGTTTGCCATCTTCCCAGAGATAGTGCGCACCGTCTTCGCCGACAACTGCGTGGCTGTGGTCTTCTTGCTGGCAGTCGTTCTCAACTTGGTCTTGCCAAAGAGCTTGGATAAGTAAATCAAAAGGAGTTTGGATCAGTAAATCAAATCAAAAGAACAATATAATTCAAGTAAAAATGGATTTATTAAAAGAAAGAATCATGAAGGAAGGCCGTTGCTTTCCTGGTGGTATTTTGAAGGTGGATAGCTTTGTGAATCATCAGATGGACCCTATCTTGATGATGGATTTGGCTAAGGAGTTTGTACGTCTTTTCAAGGACATCAAGTACAACAAGATTGTCACCATCGAGGCTTCTGGCATCGCTCCTGCCATCATGGTGGGTTACCTGACCAACTTGCCTGTGGTCTTCGTCAAGAAAAAACAACCTAAGACTATGGAGGGCATGATCACATCGGTCGTTCACTCCTTTACCAAGGATCGTGATTACACGGTATGTGTGAGCAACAGTTATCTGACTCCAAAGGACCATGTCATCTTCATCGACGACTTTCTCGCCAACGGTAATGCCTCCAAGGGTGTGATGGATCTTTGTGAGCAGGCTGGTGCCAAGATAGAGGCGATGGGTTTCATCATCGAGAAGGCATTCCAACATGGTGGCGACTTCTTGCGTGCACAGGGAATGCGCTATGAGGCTCTTGCCACCGTGGAGAGCTTGGACGATTGCAAGATTGTCTTGAAATAAAGTCAGATTCTACATATATATAATATGGTATAGGACTGTTGAAATATTTTAATGATTGGAATATGAAACAGAGAATATTCATTTTGAACGCCTTGTTGTGCTTGGTTCTGTCCGTATGGGCAGTGCCTGCCAAACGAGGCGTTTGGTGTTCCTTGTCCTTAGTGGATGGAACCGAAGTCAAGGCTCAGCTAGTAGGCGATGAGTTCTTGCATTATTTTGTAGCGGAAGACGGCACAAAGTATGTGCAAGACGAAGCCACCGGTCTTTATCGTAAGATGACCGATGAGGTGACAGCCCAGAGAAGGGTTGCTGTTCGCAGGGCACAAGCGCAAGGTCGACAGAAGAGAATGCTTCGAAAGGCTCAGGCGAGCAATGTGTTCCAAGGTACCAAGAAAGGTTTGATAATCTTGGTTCAATTCACTGACTCTAAGTTCAAAAGCGGTCATGATTTAGCCTTGTATAAGCGCATTGCCAATGAGGTAAACTATTCGGACAATAATTTTAGAGGATCCATCAAGGATTATTTCAAGGCTCAGAGCCACGGGCAGTTCGAGCTAGACTTCGATGTGGCAGGCATCTGTCAACTTCAGCATCCTTATGCTTATTATGGGAAAAATAATTCTCAGGAAGAAGATGTGAAACCTGGTGAGATGGTGGCAGAGGCTTGTCTTTGGGCACATGAGCATGGCATAAACTTCTCGAAGTATGATTGGAATGGCGATGGTGAGGTGGATCAGGTGTTTGTGCTCTATGCAGGGCATGGCGAGGCAAGCTATAAAGATGCCAATACCATTTGGCCTCATATGTACTATCTTTCAGCTTCCGATTATGGAAAGTCACTCTCATTGGATGGCGTAACAGTGGATACCTATGCTTGCAGTTGTGAACTGAATGGTGATGGCAATCTTGACGGAATCGGTACTTTCTGTCATGAGTTCTCTCATTGCATGGGCTTCCCCGATCTTTATGATACAAGCTCTGATGGCGGCTGGTTTGGTATGGGAGATTTCGACTTGATGTGCTCTGGCAGCTATAATGGAGATGGGATTTGTCCAGCTGGTTATTCCGCATACGAGAAGGCACAGTGCGGCTGGCTCACTCTCAAAGATATGACGAATATTGAGCAGGAGACTTCCATAGTAGGCGTACAGCCGATGAGTGCAGATGGAGATGCCTATATCATCAAGAACAAGGGACATGAAGACGAATACTATATCTTGGAGAATCGTCAAAAGACAGGATGGGATTCCTATTTGCCAGCCTCTGGCTTGATGATTACGCATGTGGATTATGACGCTGATATTTGGGATTGGAACATGCCTAATACCTCCGGGAAGTATGAGGATGCAAACGAAAATACAAAGACGAACGACCACCAGAGGCTTACTATCTTCCGTGCAGGAAAGAGTACTGCTGAGTATGGCGATGCGTCCGACTTGTATCCTTATGGCTCTAATAATAGTTTGACAAAGACTTCCAGTCCTGCTTCCACCTTATATAATACGAATAGTGATGGCAGCAATTATATGCACATCGACATCAATAATATCGCCGTGAAGAGTGGAAAGGCTTCTTTCACGTTGTCCAATAGAAATGCAGGGACTGATACGCCAGTGATACCTTCTGGTTCTACTTTGTTGTCTGAGTCTTTTGATGAGTGTGATGGCACAGGTGGCAATGATGGCATTTGGGGTGGTCGTAGTATTGGTGCAGGTACTCCTACTTATGACAATAAAGGCTGGACCAGTACGCAGGGGAAGGTTTATGCTTCTTCTGCTTGTGTGCGAGTTGGCACGTCAAGTGTCAATGGAGATATTACGACTCCTTCCTTTACGGTCAATGGCAAGGCTGTTCTCTCCTTCAAGGCAGGTGCTTGGAATACATCTGGTGACGGTACGACGCTCAATCTATCCGTCTCCAACGGAACCATTTCGCCGTCTTCTGTCACAATGAAGAAGGGTGAATGGACTGACTATAACGTCACGATTACGGCGAATGGCAATGTCAAGACTACCTTTAAGGCTTCCAAACTGCGTTTCTTCTTGGATGAGGTGAAGGTGACCGATGCGTCCACATCTGATATCCAAGAGATTTCTGCTTCTCGCTCTTCGTCCATCGTAGCTTATTACACCTTGGGTGGCATTCAGGTGACAGTACCTTCCTCTGGCATCTATCTCGCCCGTTATGCGGATGGAACCATCAAGAAGGTCGTGATTCGATAGTGGAAGTTTGGGTGCAAAAAATACTAAATTATACCCAAAGGTATTATACCCTAGGGTATAATTTGGTAATCTTTATCTTTTGCAGAACCGGTAAAAACAAAAAGGTGTGTCCACTGTGCTCAAAGAAGAGCTACGAGTGGACACACCTTATTATATTATATATTGGCAAGATTACTCTGTGAAGCCAGAATAACGCTTGCCTGATACACGATAGATCAAGCCATCCTCGTCATCATCAAACTTGACGGTATAGCAAATGCTGTCAACAGGAGCACCATGAAGGTTCTTGCCCTGACCATAAAGTACTTGACCTTTCAAGAACTCTACATTGCCAGCTGTATCATCTGCAGGATTGTAGCTGGTGTTAGGGATTGCCTCAAACTTGCCATTCTTATAGTCTGTGACGTTGACCTTCATCTTGACATTATAAAACTTACCACCATCATCCAACCACATCTTATCAGCCTCATTAGCTGCTGTATTGTATGTATTAAGGTCGATTTTTTTGCCAAGAAGATTCTTGCTGATGACATTGCCATCCTCGTCCACAGCATCCACAGTAACGACCCATAGCCCTGCCATTTTTTCAACGGCTGTGCCGCCTGCCTTTTCATCGGTTTCTGGATCACAAGACACAAATGTGAACATACCAACCAAGGCAACCAAAAACATTGAAATATATTTCTTCATAATTCTATTCAATTATTTATGTTTTACTTTAAGATAACGTGGAATGTCATCTGGCCTGCATAAGCTGCATCAAAAGAGATTTCACCTGTCGCAGGGTCATACTTTCCATTCTCGAAGCTATCAAGAGAATCACCCCAATTTGACACATAACTAGACAAAAGCTTAATACTGTTATCCGCCATAAGTTGGATATATCCTGTCATAGCTGTAGTTGAGCCATATCCTCTACCTTGATCATAATATCCGCCAAAGAAGTCGCTTATATAGAAAAGACCTGGGGCGGCTTTCTCTATAGTGACAGAATACTTGGCAAACTCCTCTTGTGCCGATCCATTATCTCTATAACTTCCGCTTTGAACCTTATATTTACCCTCAATATTAGTCGTAATGGAAGGGTCGCAGACAGCTACTGTTCTTTTTACACTTGTGAGGTAACCATCCTTGTTGATGTGAGAATAGGTAACATAATACAAGCCTGCTTTATTATAATCCACATCTTCCACACCTTCAGTGATAAGGCTGGAGGTGCAGTCCTCACCTTGCAAAGTACCCTTGCACCCTTTATCGACATATGGCGTTCCGATAGGAAGAATTGTAAACTTGTCACCTTGTATTTCCATTTCTGGATAATAAGTAATCTTGGAGTCTGTCAACTCCTCGTCATCGCTACATGAGGTAAATCCGACAGAGGCTAGGCAGAACAACAAGGTATAAAACAATATTTTTTTCATATTCTATGTTCTTTATGAATTAATGAATATCACCTTTCTGGTGAATTATTTATCCCAGAAGACAGGGTCTGCCAATGTTTTGACAGCTGGAGTATTCTTGTTATACTTACGAGCATTGTCTGGGTAAGGCATACGCTTGCAAACATTACCTTTTCCATAGTAATTCAAGCCAGGATTGATCAAGTCGCCAGCAGAATACTTGGTTGAGCCGTTGTAAACATCCTGAGCGGTAGCCTCAGAAAGAGCTGGTACATCGGTACGACGCTGCTCAGACCAAGCCTCCATGTGGTTACGGAAGAAGAAAGCTGTCCATTTCTGCATGTAAATCAACTTCAGCTTAGCTTCCTTGGTAGCCTGGTCATCAAAATTAACCCTAACTCCGGCAAGGAAGGTGTCTGCTCCAGTAATACCACGTGAGCTGAAATCTGCTTTCACGGCTGCCTCATAGGCGGCCTTGGCAGCTGCTGCATCATCGTTAAAACGAAGTTCTACCTCTGCCTTCAAGAACTCTACCTCGCTCAATGTCATCAAGTAGATTGGCATGCTCATAGCCTGAGCCACCTTGATGGTACTGACATTCTTATTTTTCCAATCTTTGCCAGACCAGCCTTTATAAAGAGTCTTCGATCCAGGAATCTGACCTACGTATGTATCAGTTGCAGAAGCTACATCCATTGCATAACCTATACGAGGGTCGTCAGTTGCATTATAGTAAGAGACGATAGGATAAGCTGCACAGAAGTTATTGGTAGATAAGGCGAAATATGAAGCATACCAAGGATTGTACTGGCCTTCTGCATTAGAATACACATCAAATGTGACATCAGACTTAGGAAGTTCACCACTGGCGACAATGGCCTTAGCCTTAGCTGTATAGTTGGCAACATCTACACCTGCATCAATCAAACGCATATACATACGCAAACGAAGACCATTGGCAAACCGCTTCCATGCATCCAATTTCTGATTAAACATAGGATCCGTCATCGTAATCATCGTAGCTGTCTCAGGGATGGCAGCCTCGGCTTCATCCATCGCATTCAAAACACCAGTATATACAGTTTGACCCTCATCCCACTTTGGAGTAGGATTGGCATTGCCTTGGCACATTTCTGTGTAAGGAGCATCACCGCAAGCATCCACCATATACTGCATACCCAAAGCTGTCATCACTTTGCATACAAAGAGGTCAGCCTTGTCGGTAGTTTTACCCTCGATGTCCTTGATGTCCATCATGGCACCTGCATAGATAGATCTGTAGCAACGGTCGAACAAGCTAGAAGATTCATCGAAGTGAAGTTCTGCTTGTGTATTATACTGATTAGACTCTGGGCGCTGCTCGAAATACTGCACAAAGAATCCTGCGTTAGTGAACATCGCATCACCAGGAACTGCAGCCAAGGCATTCTCCACAGAAGGGAATATCAAAGTAGGGGTAACATCACCATTGTCTGGATAGTTTGGGTCGTCATTGATATCCATATCGCAACTGGAAAGAGCCAAGAGGCAAGCTGCGCTATATAATAATAGTTTTTTCATACTTTACGATCTTATTAGAATTTAACTGATACGTTGAAACCAATCTTTCTAGAACTTGGGTTGGCAGAATACTCACCGTAGTTACCAGCCAAGTCGTTACCGAAAGAGGTTGACTCTGGGTCGATGAAGGTGTTGCTGGATGGTGTCCAGAGGAACAAGTTGTTACCATAGAGAGACACCTTGACACCTGTCAAGAAGGTCTTGGCTAGCCAAGCCTTAGGAAGATCCCAAGAGAGCACAACAGAACGGAGCTTGACGTAGCTCTTGTCCACCAATAATCCTGCGTCATAGTCATCTCCACCATTGTTCCAATAGTTGTAGAGGTTTGTCGCATCCAAAGCCCATGTGTTCTCACCATAAACAGGATTGCCATAAGCATCTGTTCCTGTTTGGATAACAGAGTTTGGAACAATAAATGGATGGCGACTGTTGTATGCTGTCTGAATGGCGTTACCTACGAAGTAACTTACGCTCTTTGTACGAGAGTACATCAAACCACCCTTGCGAATATCGAAGTCGAATGACAAACTAACACCCTTATAAGAGAATGTGTTGCCAATACCCATTTGATACTTGCTGTTCATGCTACCCACGATTTTCTGCTCTGTGGTTTTTGCAGGAAGACCTGATGACACACCTGTCTTCTCATCTACAGGCTCTACTATAATATGCCCCTCAGAATCACGTTGAGAAGTATAAGCCTTGAACACACCAAGTTCCTCACCAACAATAGCGTAGAGACCAGTGCCACCAGTCAAGCCATAGATGAGAGACTCGCCGCCCAACTGCTCAGGAAGTGAAATCACCTTACTGCGGTTCAATGTCCAGTTCCAAGAAAGATCCCATTTGAAATCTCTAGTCTTGACCGGGGTTACATTTACCAAAAGTTCAACACCACGGTTACGAATCTTACCGAGGTTTATGTTCTGCGCAGTATAACCAGAAGCTGGATCCATATCCAATGAGAAAATCTGCTTATCAGATACTCTGTTATAGTAAGAAGCATCGAATGATACACGGTTCTGGAAGAATGCCATGTTCAAACCAAGCTCAAACTCGCTTGTCATCTCAGGGCTCAAGGTCGGACTACCCAAGATGTTACCTACACTATAGGCATTGTAATTACCCTTGGTGAAAGGGAACTGGCTTGTACCCCAACCAGATGTGTTTGCACCACCCTGTTTATATACTGAAGAAGTCATATAAACATCGGCATCATTACCCGTCTTACCCCAAGCTGCACGTACCTTACCGAAGGTGATAATCTTCTGAGCTTCAGGACTCAAGAACTTAGAGAAGATGAAACTACCTGTTACACCAGGATAGAAGAAAGAACGGTTGCCCTTTGGAAGTGTAGATGACCAGTCGTTACGAGCTGTGAATGTGAGGTATGCCCAGTCGTCCCATCCTAAGTCAATCTGTCCGTATGCACCCATCAAACGACGCAACTGCTTGTACTGGTCAATAGTTGGCTTCTCAGAAGAGTTGGTCAAGTTGAAGAAATTAGGAATCGTCAAGTTCGTAACTTCTGCATAGAAATAGCTGTATCTACGCTCATTGCCGTTGAGACCCAATGTTGCGCTGACATCCAACTTGTCGATAAACTTGTGGTTGTAGTTCAACATGGCGTTGATGTCAATCTCACGAGTGCGTTCAGTCTGCTGACTAGTCTCACCAGTGAGAGACTTCAAGGCATCCTCATAGTTAGGAGTGTCGGCATATAGCTTAGCCATATTTGGCTGACCAGTGTCGTGATGACCAGTGGTTGTGTCCAAACCAAAACGACCAGAGAACTTCAAGTCCTTGATGATGTTCCAATCCAACTGCAACTTGCCATAGAAACGCTCCTGCTCATACTCGTTCTTGTAGTTGTTCAAGATATAGTATGGGTTGGTTACGCCGTATGGAGTATAATAATAACCAGGCATATTGAATGGGTCGTCCAAGTTCTTCAACTCAGCGATGCTGATATCACGTGGGGTCTGCATGATACAGTTGTACATAGACCCCGTCTTCTGACCAGTGCTTACGAAGTTGTTCTTCTGGTAAGCATAGTTGGCAGACATGCTCAATGTCACATTTTTGATCTTGTGGGAAGCACGACCAGAGAATGTGTATTTGTTGTAGCTATCAGCGTCTGTAGGAATGATACCGTCATCGTGAATCTGTGACAAACTCAAGAAAAAGTTGCTGGCATCTGTAGCACCATTGAAAGACACGCTGTTGTTATAGCGGATACCTGTATCGAAGAAGTCCTCCATATTGTTCTTGATGGCACGATAAGTCTTGTACTTCTGCGAGTAATCGTAAACATTACCATATCGCAAGGTTGAGTTGTCGAACTCAGGACCCCAAGAACCATTCTCCAAGTCAGTCTTGTCGCCATACCAACCCATACCAAACTGGTTCTGCATCTGTGGCAAACGGAGAACAGACTCAAACTGCATACCGCCATTGTACTCTACACCGATACCCTTGCTCTGCTTCTTTCCGCTCTTGGTAGTAATCAAGATGACACCATTGGCAGCGCGGCTACCATAAAGGGCGGTAGCTGCAGCACCTTTCAAGATGGTCATGCTTTCTACGTCATCAGGATTGACAGCATTGGCACCATTACCGAAGTCATAGCTTTCGTTCAAGCTATTGGCACCAGCGAGTTTTGAGGTTTCACTGCTTGTTGATGTGTTAGACAATGGTACACCATCAATAACGTAAAGAGGTTGGTTGTTTCCAGACAAGGAACTTACACCACGAATAACGACAGAGTTGGACGCACCTGGATCGGAAGAAGCTGAAGAAATCTGCACACCAGCTACCTTACCTGCGATACCAGACATGATGTCGCCTGTGCGAGATTCTGAAAGTTTCTCGCCACCGACAACAGAAGCAGAATATCCTAAAGCCTTGCTTTGACGAGTGATACCCATAGCGGTAACAACGACTTCGTCAAGGTTCTTTGCATCAGAAATCAAAGAAATTTTGTTGTTGCCAGCTTTCAGGGCGATAGTCTGGTCTTGCATACCGATGTAAGACACTTTGACTGTGTGCTTCCCAGCAGGAAGCACCAAAGAGAAGTTACCATCAATGTCGGTAACCGTACCGGTATTTGTTCCTTCCACCTTGATAGATGCGCCAATGATTGGCTCTCCATCTTCAGCTGAGACAACAGTACCGGAAACTTGACTTTGTGCGAGTGCGCTACCCATACTTAGAGCAACGCCTGCGATAAACGTCATGAGTCTTTTTTCCATAAATCTCTCTCTTTTTAATAAATGAATGTATAATGTTTGTTGTTTCTTTCTCTACATTCTTTCTCCACCTCTTGCCCCGAGGTGGTGAATAGTTGGAACTTTTAAACATAAAAAACGCAAACCTTTCAAGATTATACCCTTGGATATTATACCTTTGGATATCATTTTATGGTTTCATTCATTATTATTTTTAATTATGGTATATTTCAAGTTTGAGTTTGGATGGGGACGCAACGAGAAGAAATCGTCATCCCAAGTTGATAATTCTTTCCTTAGAGGATGGGAGTTTGTCAATTCGGAAGTGAAGAAAGCCAAGGCACAAGGGAAGTACAAGACGGCAAGCAACTATCTCACGGCAACTCGTTCATGGAGCAAGTTTTTGAAGTCGGAAGAGTGGAGTTTCACCGAAATGACCGCCGACAACCTAGTGGCATACCAGCATTGGTTGGGCGAAAACAATGTGAGTCTCAATACCATCTCTGCATATATGAGAGCATTGAGGGCGTTGTATCATCGTGTGATGGAGCATGAAGGAAACTTACAAGTCGTCAATCCTTTTGCCAAGGTTTTCACAGGCAGAACCAGGACTGACAAACGAAGCATTACACAAACCGACATTCTTCGCCTTCACTCCTTGTCGCTGCCTCCAGGCTCGTCGCTTGCCTTGGCTCGTGACATCTTCATCTTCAGTTTCTATGCCATGGGGATGCCATTTGTCGATATTGCTTATCTGCGAAAGGAGCAGGTGAAAGATGGGGTGATTCTTTACGATAGGCATAAGACGAGACAAAGAATCCGCGTTTCCCTATTGCCTCCGATGACCGACATCATCCATCGCTACGAACTCGCCCACTCAGATTTCGTGTTTCCAATTCTTGCCTCCGACAAGGATACGCTCTCCCATGCCGCCTCGGAAAGTCTCACTTCCGAACAGCTCCATCACATCTACCTTCGCCGTCTCCGTCAATACAACTATTCCTTACGTCGCCTTTCCGAGATGCTTGGTTCACAGTTCCATCTTTCCTCGTATGTGGTGCGACACTCCTGGGCTAGCATTGCCTACCAGCACCATTTCGACATCGGGCTGATAGGTCGAGCCTTGGGACATACCAAGCAGTCCACCACCTTATTATATATAAAGAGCTTGGAAACCTCTGATCTCGGCACTGCCAACCATACTTTGATGGAAGAATTGGGCTTGTGAGAGGGATAAAAAAGCTTAAAAAGTCGCATGCCCCCGAAAAATGTGTGGGATATGGTGGTGATTCCCCCGAAAAATGTGTATATTTGCAGCGTTATTCCCCCGAAAAATGTGTGGAATTAGGTAATTATTCCCCCGAAAAATGTGTTTTTAAAATGAATTTATGGAAAGAATAGCAATAGAAAAACTGATAAAATGGAAAGATAGCCCACGACGGAAACCTCTTGTAATAGAAGGAGCTAGGCAGGTTGGAAAGACTTGGCTGGTTAAAGAGTTTGCGCAAAGAAACTATAAGCAATTGGCGTATGTCAACTTTGAAGATATGAAAATTCTTCAAAATCTATTTGTGCAAGACTTTGACATCCCACGTGTTTTGACCGCTATTGGTGCCGCAACCCATGTCACTTGTACAGAAGGTGATACCTTGATATTCCTAGATGAGATACAGGCAGCCCCCAATGCCATTACCTCCTTGAAATACTTTTGCGAGAATGCTCCAGGTTATCATGTCATTGCAGCAGGCTCACTTCTTGGCATTGAATTGCATCAGGGAGAATCCTTTCCTGTCGGAAAAGTCCAATTCCTCAATTTGTATCCCATGAGTTTCATCGAGTTTGTCATGGCTATGGGAGAGGACAATCTTGCCAAGCTTTTGCAGACAAAAGATTGGAATATGATACAACTATTTGCCCCAAAGTTTCAGGAATTGCTCAAGTACTATTACTATGTAGGAGGAATGCCTGAGGCAGTACTGAGTTTTAGCCAGAATAGAGACTGGCTGGAAGTGAGGGAAATTCAAAACGAAATATTGAAAAGTTATCGTCGAGACATATCGAAACATGCTCCATCTGATGTAGTCCCTCGAATTTCTGATTTGTGGAATTCCATCCCTGCTCAACTAAGCAAGGAAAATCGCAAGTTCATATATGGAATCGTTAGGGAGGGAGCTAGAGCTAGAGAGTACGAGATTGCTTTACAATGGTTATTGGATGCTGGGCTTATATATAAGGTATATAACGTCAAGGCTCCACGAATCCCATTGAAAAGCTATGAGGATAGAGCTGCCTTCAAGATTTTTCTCTTGGATGTCGGATTGTTGGGGGCGATGTCGAGGTTGAAGGCATCCACCATTGTCGATGGCAATGTCATATTTACAGAGTTCAAAGGTGCGCTCACCGAACAATATGTCATGCAACAACTTGTCTTGAAGTATGAGCCTTGCTATTTTGCCAAAGCCAAAAGTACGCAAGAAATTGATTTTCTCATCGAGGATGAAGAAGACAACGTGATTCCGCTAGAGGTAAAAACTGAGACAAATGTCAAAGCAAAGAGCTTGCGACAATTTGTTTTGGAGAACAATCCCGCCTTGGCTTATCGCATTTCCATGAATGACTATCAAGTTGATAGTTGGCTGGTTAATCTTCCACTTTATGCTGTCAACACCTTGTAGTTTGTTGCCCCTCCTATATATGTGAGGGCTGTCATCGGTGTGCAGTCTTACTGTTCCAACCGAACAGCCTCACTGTCTTAGGTGAACAGTCTATGCTATCTACTAAGGCGGATACAGCTGGATAGCCAATTGTGCTTTTCTATCTCACACCTCACGATAGAGTGCTTACTCTACTGAGTTTCATGTATTTACATATTGTGAGATATGGACGTCGACACCTCACGCACACCTCACTGCACCTCACTCAAAAATAACAAGTATCGCTTCGTGCTTTTTAACAGTACAATAAGAATTTATAGAAGTGTGGTGTCGTGTGGTGTGCGTGAGGTGTCAACGCCAACACCACACACATGCTATACGTTGACACATAGGACATTACAATGATAGAGTGAGGTGTGAGGTGAATTTTAGCTTTCTATTCTTTCAGCATCCACTTCCAAATAGGAACCACCTCTATCGTTGCATCGTCTATCTGTTCCCTTTATAAAGGAAGAAAATGGCATTTTTGAGACAAACTCCTTAGGAAAATGTGATGAATTGGACGAAAACTCCTTAGGAAAACGTGATGATTATTGCAAAAACTCCTTAGGAACATGTGATAAATATGGTTAAAACTCCTTTGAAAAATGTGATTTTACTTGCATAAACAACTGATTATTACTATTTTTGCAAAAACAAAAGAAAATAGCAATGGAAAGACTCTTAATTTCTCAATTACTCAAATGGAAGGAAAAGAGAGGGCGCAAGCCTTTGATTTTAGAAGGTGCTAGGCAGGTGGGCAAAACTTGGCTCCTGAAGGAGTTCGGAAGAAAATACTTCAAAGATGTATGTTATATCAACTTCGAGAAAAACGATGCCTTAGAAAGCATATTCGCTGATGATCTTTCTCCTCAGTTTATCATCGAACAGCTATCCATTTATCATGGTAAACTGATAAAGCCCGAAAGCACGCTTATCATTTTTGATGAAGTGCAAGAAATGCCTAGAGCTTTGACTTCTTTGAAATATTTCTGCGAGGAAGCACCAGAATATGCCATTTGTTGTGCAGGCTCTTTGTTAGGTATAGCCTTGCATGAAGGCACCTCGTTTCCTGTAGGCAAGACCAATTTCTTGCATCTTTATCCATTGTCTTTCAAGGAGTTCCTTCTTGCCAATGATGAGCAGATGTTGGTCGATTATATTGAGAAAGGAAACCGAAACATTGCAGCTTTCGAACCACGGCTTTTGGATTATCTCAAAAAATATATGATTATCGGAGGTATGCCTGCCGTGGTCAATGAGTGGCTAGATACCAAAGATTTCAATAAGGTAGGTCTTGTCCAAAAACAGTTGATAGCTGCATATCAGAAAGATTTCTCTAAGCATGCTCCTACCCAGATGGTGGAAAAAATAAGATATGTATGGAATAGCATCCCTTCTCAACTCGCCAAAGAAAACAAAAAATTCGTTTATGGCTTGGTAAGAGAGGGAGCAAGAGCTAGAGAGTATGAGGATGCTATTATGTGGCTATGTGATGCAGGCGAAATCATTCGAACTCATAATGTGACTAAGCCAGACGTACCGATTTCTGCATATTCCGATTTAAAGTCTTTCAAGGTGTTCTTGTTGGATGTAGGTTTGTTGCGCTCTATGAGCGGAGTCTCACCTAAGGTGATTTTGGAAGGAAGCCGAATCTTTGAGGAATTCAAGGGCGCTTTGACAGAACAATATGTATGTCAGGAACTCCAACAATTCTCTGAAACGTTACAAACCAATTATTATTGGACTTCTTCAGCGACTTCCGAAGTCGATTTCATCATTTCAGATGGTCTCGATGTGTTTCCGCTAGAAGTGAAAGCTGGACTTAGTATGAATGCCAAGAGCCTCAGATTATATAAAGAGAAGTATTCTCCTAAATGGGCTATTCGTACAAGTTTGTTACCATACGAACGAAATGAAGCCTCTTCCAGCATTAATATCCCCTTGTATATGTTGTTCATTTTGAATGAAGAAATCAACTAGGTCGCTCCATTATATCGGCTGCAATTTCGCTTGAAATTGCAGCCGTTTTTCTGTTAATCAATAAGCGAACATGTATAAAAACAGCATATTTTGTAACAAAACGAGACGAAAACGTAACTTTTTGCTAAAAATATTTGGAGAATTACTGAAGATTGTTTAATTTTGCACCCGATTAAAAATATTTTTAAAAATTCGCAAAGATTTAACTTACGCCTCATATTATATATATAATAAAGGTGTCCCCACCACCTCGGGGCAAGAGGTGGAGAAAGAATGTAGAGAAAGAAATAATAAACATTATACATTCAGAGTGTGAAAGTACGTATTTTCTATAAGTGATTGAGAATGAGATAAGTTTT
>ERZ1023641.32-NODE-32-length-69949-cov-25.261267_pt1 | contig 69949 bp, 60 predicted proteins | sample MGYA00380335_ERZ1023641 | MGnify/ENA primary metagenome ERZ1023641 (study PRJEB33179, sample SAMN07448970) | human gut metagenome | biome: Human-gut; feature: Human associated habitat; material: Faeces | host: Homo sapiens | place: India: Bhopal | collected... | reverse complement strand
AACTGTAATTGTCATAACTGTCATTTTGTTTCAAATTATTCCCCATTTTCCTTGCTCATTCCGAAAAAGCTTGCGATATGGCTTCGAGAAGATGAGAGTGGTGTTCTTGCAGTTGCCACTCTTCGAGAAGAAGGAGCTAGAGTGTATGGATATATTTGATTGTTGGATTTACGTATTGAACAATATGGAGCAAATGTGACTATTGAACGAGCGTATGATGCTATCAGACAGCACGTTAACCTTAGCGATACCGTGAAATGCGGTATTGCTAGAAATGTTAAGAATCGATACGGTGAGAGTCCTAAGACTCAGATGGTTCAGATGCTCTTCGTCAACGAGAGCGGTGTCTATTCCCTCGTCTTCGGTTCGAAGCTCGAAAGTGCTCAGCGATTCAAGCTGCAGGTTCCAATAGGTGATGCGGAGCGAAGAGGCACAAGAGCACTTCCTCTACACATCATTGAACGAAACGGCGATACCCGAAGGTCGTTACCCACTAGTAATGACCAAGTCGATCCGCTTCAAGAAGTGGCTGCCGCTGCTCCTCGGCGTGCCTGGTTTCTCAGGTGTTCGCATCCACGCTGGCAATACCGCCAAGGACACGCAAGGTTGCATCCTCGTGGGTGAAAATAAAAAAGTGGGCATGGTCGTGAACTCTCGCATCTGGCTCCAACGCCTCATCGTGAAGTTCATCCATGCTAGAGACAAGGATGAGGCGGTGTATATCACAATCGAATAAAAGGAAAGCCCAGCTTGCACTCCCCACAATGCAAGCTGGGCTATCTCGTCGCAAAGTACTTCCAGAGTGGTGCTGCCATCAAGCTCTGCCATACCTCGCCCCTCTGCAACATCCCCAAGACTTCCTCCCGTGTAAAGATTCTCACCTCCACATCCTCGCCCTTGTCGAGATGCTGTCCTGTCATGAGTTCCACGTCGGTAGCCAGGAAACAATGGGTCAGATTGGTATGCGTGCTGGGATTGGCAGAGATCGTCATCCACTCTTGCCACTCACCACCTCCAAAGCCAGTCTCTTCCAACAACTCTCGCTTGGCGGCAGCCATCGGTTCCTCGCCCTTCTCTATCACTCCGGCACACAACTCGTTCACCGTCTTGCCTATCGCATAACGATATTGGCGAACAAACACAAACTTGCCTTCTTTCGTGATGGCGATGGTATTCACCCAGTCGGGATATTCCAACACATAATACTCGTCAATGATGGCGCCCGTAGGCAACTCCACCTGATCGACTCTTGCCGTGAGCCAAGGACGCTTGATGAGATATTTCTGGCTCAGCGTCTTCCATTCCATATTCTTGTCTGTCATTGCTTCTTGTTGCCTTTCATCTATGACATCATGCTCAATGTGAGCAGATTCGACCGCAAAAATAGCAAAATTATACGAAACGACAAAAAATATCGGAAGAAAAAGAATGCTATCCACATTTCCACCCCATTTTTTTGGATGTATCAAATAAAAGCACTAACTTTGCAAAAAATAGCAAGAAGATATGTCGATATTTAGCCTTTTCACTTCAAGGAAGCCTGATGTTTCTAAATATGCTTTCGTGGATACTGAAGTCGGAACAAAAGACCACAAGATTCACGACATAGGTGCATTGCGCTATGATGAAGCTACCTATCATGGTACTTCGAAGGATGAATTGGAAAGGTTTCTGCTGGAAGGAAAAGTTGAATTTGTCTGCGGTCACAATATCGTGCACCACGATGCGAAATATCTCTTTGGACAACAGTCTTGGCATCTTGTTGACACCCTCTACCTTTCTCCTCTTTTGTTTTCTGAACGCCCTTACCACCGATTGGTCAAGAACGACAAATTGGTTTGTGACCAACTGAACAACCCTGTCAACGACTGCGAGAAAGCAAAAGACCTCTTGATGGACGAGATAGGAAGATGGAACCAACTTTCAAGGAATCAAAAGAAAATTTTCTCCTCACTCTTGTGCGACAAGGAGGAATTCAAAGGTTTCTTCATGATGGTGGAAGCCCCAGACAAAATGTCCTTATCCAAAACAGTCCAACTCATCAAGGAAGAATATGAGGGACGCATCTGTGGTCATGCCGACCTAGCTCCCCTCATTCAAGAACATCCTTGTGCCCTCGCTTACGCCTTAGCTCTGGTCAACACGACCGACCACCGTTCCATCACACCGGCTTGGGTACTCTACAATTTCCCTGAGGTAGAGCATATCATCGAAATCCTACGCCATCACAGATGTACAGAAGGATGTGCATATTGCAACCAAGCATTTGACGTTCACCACAACCTCAAACGCTTCTTTGGTTACGATTCCTTCCGTACCTACAATGGTGAACCACTCCAAGAAAATGCTGCAAAAGCTGCCGTGGAGGACAAGTCGCTGCTGGCCATATTTCCGACAGGAGGTGGCAAATCGCTTACATTCCAATTGCCTGCCCTCATGGCAGGTAATTCCGTACACGGACTTACCGTTGTCATCTCTCCCTTGCAATCGCTGATGAAAGACCAAGTGGATAATCTCGCCCAACGAGGCATTGCCGATGCCGTCACCATCAATGGCTTACTCGACCCCATCACTCGTTCACTCGCCATCGAAAGAGTGATGAATGGAGATGCCACATTATTGTATATTGCACCAGAAATGCTACGCTCCAAAACCATTGAAAAGATTTTGATGGGGCGACATATTGTGAGATTTGTCATTGACGAGGCTCACTGCTTCTCTGCATGGGGACAAGACTTCCGAGTTGATTATCTTTACATCGGCAAATTCATCAAGAAATATCAAGAACGAAAGTTTGGAAATACAAAGATACCAGTATCTTGCTTCACAGCCACTGCCAAGCAAAAGGTAGTGCAAGACATCTGTGACTATTTCAAGAAATGGCTCAACATCGACCTAGAATTGTTTGCCTCATCGGCAGAAAGAACCAATCTGCAATATTCTGTCATCCATGTAGAGAAAGAAGAAGAAAAATATCCCAAATTGCGTTCACTTATTGAGGCTGCCAACTGTCCTGCCATCGTCTATGTTTCTCGTACCAAGCGCACCAAAGAGCTTGCCTTCAAACTGAGCCGTGATGGGATGAGAGCCCTGCCATACAACGGCAAGATGGACTCTGACGAAAAGATAGCCAACCAAGATGCCTTCATGAATGGTCAAGTCAACATCATCGTTGCCACCTCTGCCTTTGGAATGGGTGTTGACAAGAGTGACGTAGGGCTAGTCGTACATTATGACATCTCCGACTCATTGGAAAACTACGTACAAGAGGCTGGTCGTGCTGGAAGAGACCCACACCTGAATGCTAGATGCTATGTACTATATGGAGATGATGACCTCAACAAACACTTCATCTTACTCAACCAAACCAAACTGAGCATCAGCGAGATACAACAAGTATGGAAAGCCATCAAAGCGCTGACCAGACATCGTCAAAGAGTATATTGCTCGGCATTGGAAATCGCACGCCAAGCTGGTTGGGACGATTCCACCATCGACATGGAGACACGAGTACGCACAGCCCTATCTGCCTTGGAACAAAGTGGGTATATCGAGCGTGGCAACAATGTGCCACACGTATATGCCACTGGTATCACCGTGAAGAATATGGATGAAGCCAGGAAGCGCATCACCGAGTCTGCCTTGTTCTCAGAAGACGAGACAGAGAAAGCCGTACGCATCATCAAGTCATTGATCTCGCAAAAGAACATCGCCAAGGCACAAGACTCTGAAGCTGAATCCAGAATCGACTACCTTGCCGACATCTTGGGATTGAGCAAGAAGGAAATCATCTCTGCCGTGGAACGTATGCGACAGGAGGGAATACTTGCAGACACTCGTGACATTTCCGCTTACCTACAAGAAACGGGAGGCACACAGAAGAAGCCGTTGACCCTGTTGGAGCAATATGCCCAACTAGAGCGATATATCATCGAGCATATTCCAGAAGAATCGCTTGCCATCACCTACAAACAATTCAATGATGACGCTGTGAATGAAGGGATTACGACATCCAACGAGAAGCGTATTCGAACATTGCTCTATTTCTTGATTGTCAAAGGCTATATTCGCAAGCAACAAGACGACACCCGCAATGTCATCCTAACTCGCCAAACAGACATGGACGCTACCCTCCATCGCCTGGAGAGAAGAATCGACATTTGTCGTTTCTCCATAGAGTGGCTTTATGCTTTGACATCGACCAACAACAACGATGACAAGGAAGGTGCCGTGCAATTCTCCATCATCGAACTGCTCAACGCCATCAAGGCTAAAAACCAAGGACTTTTCTCCAACTTTTCAGAGATGAGCCTCGAAGAAGTAGAAGAAGCCTTGTTGTATCTCTCACAAATCGGTGCCCTGAAACTCGAAGGCGGATTTTTGGTGCTTTACAATGCCATGGACATCCAACGTCTGAAGGACAACCGACTGAGGTACAAGCAGGAAGAATATCGTATGCTCAATGAATTTTACAAGCAGAAAATGCAACAAATTCATATCGTGGGCGAATACGCCAACTTGATGGTGAAGAACTATCAGGAAGCCTTGCAATATGTGCAAGATTATTTCTTGATGGATTACCAGCGATTCATTGCCAAATACTTCAAGGGGGAGCGTGTGAAAGACATCGAGCGAAATGTGACACCTGCGAAATACAAACAAATCTTTGGTGAACTTTCTGACTGCCAAAAAGAAATCTTGCAAGACAAGGAGTCTCGTTGTATCGTGGTAGCAGCAGGTCCCGGAAGTGGCAAGACGAGAGTTCTCGTCCACAAACTTGCGTCTCTACTTCTACTCGAAGATGTAAAGCATGAGCAGTTGTTGATGCTCACCTTCTCTCGTTCCGCAGCAACTGAGTTTAAACAACGATTGAGGAAGTTGGTAGGCGACGCTGCCAACTATGTCGAAATCAAGACTTTCCACTCCTATTGCTTTGACCTATTGGGAAGAATTGGCAACCTTGAAGATGCTGTAGGTGTCGTAAGAAAAGCTTCCGAGATGATTCTATCCGATGAGGTAGAGCCTAACCGGATAAGCAAGACCGTGCTAGTCATCGACGAAGCTCAAGACATGAGTGCCGATGAATTTGCATTGGTTTCGGCATTGATGGAAAAGAATGAAGAAATGCGTGTTATCGCCGTGGGAGACGATGACCAAAACATCTATGAGTTCCGAGGCTCCAGCTCTGAATATTTACGGGACTTGTGCCATTTGCCAGAAAGCCGATTCATCGAAATGACTGAGAACTATCGCAGTGACAAGCACATCGTGGATGCTGCCAATCAATTTGCCCTCAAAATCAGACAACGAATGAAGCAGCAACCGATTGTCTCCATGAGCCAAGAGAATGGCATCGTCAGAGTGATAAAACATCCTGTTTTATTGGCTCAAGAAGGACATTGCATCAACTTCATGTATCAGCCTATCGCAGAGGACATTATCTCAGCTCATCTTAAGAATTCATCAACATGTGTCCTCACTCAAACAAACGAAGAGGCTCTCAACATGCTATCCCTACTCCACAGAAATGGTATCAAGGCAAAACTTGTACAGTCGATGGATGGCATGCGATTCTGCAACATGGCTGAAACTCGCTATTTTATGAAACAAATCGAGCAAGCGGCACTAGAAACCAAGTCGCCCATCATCTCCGAAAACTGTTGGAAGACTGCCAAGGACAAGACTTTCGCAAAGTACCTCCATAGCCTAAGTTTAGAGTATCTGAAACGATGCTTGCTCGTCTTTGAGCAAAACTATCAAGCGAAATATGAGACCGACCTCAAGGAGTTTATCTTCGAGTCGTCGGTGGAAGATTTTTGCGATGTTTCCAATGCCGAAGTGGTGGTGAGCACCATCCATAAGGCAAAGGGACGAGAGTTTGACAACGCTTATTTGCTCATCGATGATTCCAAGAAGCCGACAGACGAGGTATTACGCAGTTATTACGTGGCTATGACTCGTGCCAAGCATCAACTCACGATTCACACACAGGGGACATTTTTCGATGGGATTCAAGCTGACCAGCACTTATATGACCCAAAGGAATATGAAATGCCTAGGGAAATCACGCTACAGTTGACCCACAAGGATATATACTTGAATTTTTCCAAACCCTACAAGCGTGAAATACTTTCCTTGGAGAGTGGCTATTCGCTTGGTTATCATGACTTTTGCCTCTGCATTCCTTCAACCGGAAGAGATATTGCCATGTTATCGTCAACCAAGCAAAACGAGTTGAAAAATTGGGAAGCAAAAGGCTACAAAGTAACGAACGCCAAGGTTCGCTTTATCGTGGCATGGAAGCCGAAAGATGCTCCTAAAGATGAGAAGGAATCCGCCATTCCACTCATCGACTTGACAATGACTAGAAAAATATAAAAATATAAAGAAAATGAATATCTATACAACACCAACACATGACGAGTTCTTCAAATATGCACAGCAGCACGGATGGGCTGATTGGGCTGAAGAACTTTGGGAAGAAATGAATCGCACCAATTGGCTTAAGAACAATGGTACTATTCCTAAAAACTGGCAGACAATAGTTAATGTCAGAAACGGTGCTCTTATGAACAAACTTGGCGTTTCTATCAACAAAAGCGATGTTTGTTATCGAAGAACAAGAAAATACCCAACCACCCCAACAGAAGATTTTAAAGAAGACGAAGAATTTCCAGAAAGTGACTTGCATTACGTTTGCTACACAGATGGAAGTTGCGATAATATATCAGAAGAACATGCTGGCGGTGCAGCATACATTATTCTTAAAAATGGAAAAATTATAAAGGAAAAAAATCATGGGCAATTACATACGACTAACAATCGAATGGAACTACTTGCAATTATAAGTGCAGTCAATTCTTGTCCTCCTGGTGCTTTTGTTGATATATATACAGATAGTCAATATTGCATATTAGTTCTATCAAACCAAAAGCTGCCAAAGAAGAACCCTGATCTTTATAAATTATACGTAAAATGTTCTGCTCAATTAGCAGGAATACGCTTCCATTGGGTAAAAGGACATAATGGAAATAAATACAACGAACAAGTTGACGAACTTGCATATGGGGCATATTGCGACATTTGTGACTTGCACAACATTACCAAGAACCCAAGACATTAACAACAAAAATCATCTACATATGTAGCCATTGTCAAAATATGGCTACATATGTAAACCATTTATTCTTCTTATCTACTTATTTCACTTTCCAACCATCCGCAGTACCAGTCTCTGAAGAGAAATTGCAGCCTATCCTAGTTTCGACAACGCCAAATATTCGGGACTTTTTTTTGATATGTCTCATATCTTTTCCCGAAAACTTTTGGTAATTGGCAAATTTCAGAGTACCTTTGCACCTGAAATTGAAAACTGATGAAGATTATGAACTTAAAGGCAATTGGAAACAAAATCAAGGGAACTCCGACCATGACGGAAGGAACGGTCTATTCGATGCTCATCATCTGCAGCATCTCGCACTTCCTCAACGACATGATTCAGTCGATCATCCCTTCCATCTACCCTATCATCAAGGATGAATACGGATTCACGTTTGCACAAATCGGCATCATCACGCTGATTTTCCAGATGACTTCCTCCATCCTCCAACCCTTCACGGGACTCTACGCCGACAAGCATCCTCGACCATACGCCCTTTCCGTTGGCATGTGCTTCACGCTGATAGGCTTGGTGTTGCTCGCCTTCGCCGAGAACTACCTCTTGATTCTCCTGGCTGTGAGCATCGTGGGACTGGGCTCTTCCGTCTTCCACCCCACAGCCTCTCGTGTGGCGCAGATGGCTTCGGGAGGCAAGAAGAGTTTGGCACAATCCATCTTCCAGGTGGGAGGCAACGGCGGCGCTGCCATCGGTCCGTTGCTTGCCGCCATCATCATCCTTCCATTCGGTCAGCACGCCATCTCATGGTTTGCCATCGCCGCCCTCATCGCTGCCCTCATCATGATTCGATTGGGCGCTTGGTACAAGGCGAGACTTGCCTACGTGGTCAACCATCCACAGAAGCAACCATTGCTCAACCACGACATCTCGAAAGCGGCGAAATACGGGGCTTTGCTGATTCTCGTCGTGCTGGTGTTCTCGAAATACTTTTACACCGCCTGCATCACGAGTTACTTCACTTTCTTCCTGATAGACAAGTTTGACATCTCGATTCAGGCATCGCAGCTCTGCCTCTTTGTCTTCCTCGCCGCCTTTGCCATCGGAACAGTGGCGGGAGGTATGTTGGGCGACAAGTTTGGCAGAAAGTATGTCATCTGGTTCTCCATCCTCGGCTCGGCTCCCTTCGCCCTCATCATGCCGTTTGCCAACCTTACTTGGACGATTATCTGCACCTTCTTATCAGGTTTGATTATTGCTTCAGCATTCTCGTCTATCGTAGTGTATGCCACCGACTTAATGCCAGACAAGGTGGGACTTATAGCTGGTATCTTCTTCGGCTTGATGTTTGGACTTGGAGGATTAGGTTCCGCCTTCTTCGGATGGCTTGCCGACAAGACGAGCATCGAGTTCATCTTCCAGGTGAGTGCCTTCCTGCCCCTCTTCGGCATCATCGCTGGTTTCCTGCCGAATACACAAAAGAGAAAGAAAGAATAATCATAAAACAAGCAAAAGGTTCAACCGTCAGAAACAATCTGAGAGTTGAACCTTTTTTTAATTATACCTTTTCCGACTAAAGAGTTTTTACCCTTTTACCTTTCATTAGCCTTTTCCACATTGCGATACCCTATCAATCCGTACCAGAGGATGACGAACTCGCAAGCCAATGGCACGAGCCAGGTGTATTGCCATGAACCTACATAGTCGGCTATCAAACCTTGGATGACCGGGAAGACGGCACCACCGAAGACTCCCATCATGAAGATGCCTGATGCCTTAGAGGTATATTCCTTCAAGCCATCGACCGAGAGGGTGAAGATACAGCTCCACATCACGCTATGGAACAAGCCTACGGCTGCCATTAACCACAGATTCTCCGTAAACATCGAGACCGTCATAAGAGCTATCGCCGCTACCGTAACCGTGAGAAGCATCGGACGAGGTGCTACGTTTTTCAAACCTGAGGAAACCATTCTGCCGACCAAGAAACCACCCCAATAAAGTGTGGCGAGGAGGGCTGGAGACACAGCAATGCCCTGAGTAGCCAAGTCCATCGCATGGAGGTTCATGTTGTTGCCGATGCCTACCTCCGTTCCTACATAACAGAAGATGGTAAACACGCCGTATTTCAAATGGCGGAATGACCAAATGCTTCGCTTTGGCTTGGCAGTCGTCTCTATCGCCTTTGACTCTACCGAAACAGTATCAGATGCAGAAGAATCAGAAGAGGAAGCATCTCTTGTTCCCTCAATATCAGGCAGTTTTGCCTTCGATGTACTCCAAGTTGTAAGGGCGATAACCAACATCATCACCAAGAAAGGAACGGTGAGCTGGTCGGCAGAGACGCTATCCAAGGAGACACCTGCGAACATCACTCCCGTCACAAAGAATGGAGCCACTGTAGTACCGATGGAATTGATGGCGCAAGTGAAGTTCATGCGCTGAACGGGTTGAGTGCCCGGCAGAGGATAAGCGGCGATGTAGGGATTGATGACCACCTGGAGCATAGCTGCAGAAGTACCCATCAGATAGGAGCCGAAGAGAAAGACGAAATAGCCAAAAGGAACAAAGTCGCTTCCGATGTGCATCCCCTTTCCACCCCAATACTCAGCGATGAGCGCCGAGGCGAGATAGAAGGCAAGTCCGAACACCATCACCACCATCGAGCGGACGAGAGTCTTCTTGTATCCTATCCTGTCGAGCATCTTTCCCGTCTTCGAACTGTTGAGCAAGTAGCCCAAGAAGAAGGCAAAGGAGATGAGCGTAGCCAAGGAGTTCTTGGTGTCGGTCACTTGCGATAGGAAAGCGATCTTCAGAGGTCCCTGGCACTGTCCATTGACAGTGGTCAGGAATCCCACGATAAAGTATATGAATGTCAAGAGGAGGAAGGGTCCTGCGCTCTTGAGAGTAATCTTCGAAGCCATAGTTTTCCGGAGTTAAGGAGTTATAGGGAGTTAAGAAGTTAAGACAAATGCCTTTCAGTTAGTCACAAAGGATTAAGGAAGAGAGACTATTGTCTTAAATCCCTTTAACTCCTTAACTCCTTTAACTCCCTTAAAAAATTACAATATTTCTTCTTCCAAAACCTTCATGGCACCCTTTGCCTTGACATCCTCCACCATTTTCTGATAGAGAGTGACGAAGTGAGGAGCAGCCTTGAGGTCGGTAGATGTGAAGGCTGATACGCCAAGGAAGTCGATGGCATTGTCGCTCACGATGAGTTTCCAATCCTCAGCGGTGAGCCATGGGTCGGCTACCTCGAAGGCATCGCCATTGTCATCCACCTTATACTTCAAGTAGTGGCGATAAGCAGCGAAGAGGTAAGCCACACGCTTCAGTTCCACATCGGCACGCTTGCCAGAAGCATCGTCAGCAATCATCTTCTCCAAGTTTGGCATCACATAGACTGGGAACTTGCTGGCACCATCGAAGCAGAGACGAGCCACCTGGTCGCTCACCATACGGTTGCCGAAACGCTCTACCAAGGTCTGCTTGTATTCCTCCAAGTCGGTATCAGCTGGAGCTGGCACGTAAGGAGTGATGTCCTCGTCCATGAAGGCACGTACCAACTTGGCGATTCTCTCATCGTGCATGGCTGCATCCACCTTGCGATAACCACTGAGGAAGGAAGGATAAGAGAGCAAGGTATGGGAAGCGTTCAAGAGGCTGAGCTTCATATTCTCGAAGGCAGTGACATCATCGGTCATCTGAGCACCAACAGTTTCCCACTGAGGGCGACCAGCCACGAAGTTGTCCTCCACGACCCACTGGATGAAATCCTCGCAATAGACTGGAGCCTCATCATGTGTGCCATTCTGCTCATTGAGTCGCTTGATGTCGTCAGGACGAGTGGCAGGAGTGATACGATCGACCATAGAATTAGGGAAGGTAACGTTCTCCTTCATCCAAGCGGCAAGTTCGGCATCCTGAGCCTCAACGAAAGTCATGAAAGCCTTGCGAGCCGTGTTGCCATTGTGCTGGAGGTTATCGCAAGAAAGGATGGTGATAGGACCATTGCCTGCTGCCTTACGACGGCGAAGACCTTCTGCCACATATCCAAAGGCAGTCAGAGGCTGCTGAGGATTCTTGAGGTCGTGAGCCACCTGAGCATTGTCGAGCATGAACTCACCTGATTGTCGATCGATGTTGTAGCCGCCCTCTGTGATGGTAAGGGTGATGATCTTGATGTCCTTGGAAGCGATTTTCTCCAAGATTTTCTCTTGTTCCTCGATGCCCCAGTAGAGTTCCACGAGCGCACCTATCTTATATACATTGATGCTATCGTCACGTCCGCAAACGGTAAGGGTATATTCTCCATTCTGTTTTTTGAGGGCATGATAGAGGCGGTCATCGCCAGGGAGAATCATTGCACCGCAGATGCCCCAGTTCTGTTGAGTCTCGTTCTCAAGGAGTTTGTTGGTCATATACTCCAAGTGAGCACGATGGAAATTACCTACTCCAAAATGCAAGATGCCTGCCTTTACCTGATTGCGGTCATAAGAATAACCATTGATTTGATTTGCCATAATTGTTTAAATTGTTAGTTGTTATTAATATTCCTTGTCTAGTAGTAGAGGAAAGCCTTGTTGCCTCCTTTTGATTTGGAAGTTCTCGGTTCCTCTTGATTTTCTGCCGCAAAGATAATTCAAAATAACAACCTGGCAAGATATTTTTTGCGATAAATATCTGCAAACGTTCCCGCAATCGTTCCCAAAATCTGCAAACGTTTGAAAAAAAATAGCGACTTATATGATAGGACTAAGATTTAAAAAGATTGACGATTGGACATACAAATTCTTAAAGTTGCTCTGCTATCAATCATATTTGCATCATTCTATCTCCCAGTCCTCAATATTCCCCTTATCCGAATCGAAGTTGATGCCAACTTTTACTACAGGCTTGCCACAGAGAGCGAAGCGCTGGCGATAGTCTTTGAGGTCGATTTGCTGCATCGCCGTCTGCGCATCCTTGTTCATCTTCACCTCTATTATATAGAGATTTGTGCGAGAGAGCATCACGATGTCAACCCTACCATGAGGAGTATGCACCTCCACATCTACCAAATAATCAGTGAGCAACGAGAAGATGATGTAGAGCACCTGCTGGTAATGACCCTCATAACGCGTATCATTGCAATAAGGCACGGTACCCAAGTAGGTCTTGAGCAACTGCAAAGCTCCCTCCATATCTTGCTTGGCAAGGCATTGGGCTATGCGACGTGCCGTATTGGTGGTAGCAAGGGTGTTCGGAGTGACGTATGATGGAATCAAAGCCTTGGTCAAGCCCACCTTCACCTCCTTGTTAGGAACATCCAATGTATAGTAGTTAAACTCCTTATCATAATCCTTGATCGTGATATAGCCACTCTGGTAAAGAAGTGGCATGATGGTAGGCATATTCTCTGTTGGCGCATCAAACTCGCTCTCATCAGCCTCTACCCTGGATATATCAGATGGCAGCACCTCAAATTTCTTCATCATGTTGATGAGATAAGTTGGGGTACCAGAAGCAAACCAATAAGCACCAAAGTTCTTCTCATCAAAGCATTTCAACAAACTATAAGGATTAAACACATCAGGAGAAACTGGCGAGAAGTGATAGCCATCATAATTCTCCTTGAGCTTGGAGATAGCTTCCTCACGAGACAATCCCTGTGCCTCCGCTAACGCATCAATATCCTCAGACATATTATCAAGCAACTCCTCCATTGTGATACCACAGATTCCCGCATAATCATCTCGCATCGAAATATTTGTGATATTATTCAACTCGCTGAATATGCTAACTTGCGAGAACTTAGTGATACCTGTCAGGAATACAAAACGAAGCTTTGGCTCACACATTTTGAGTGGGCTATAGAAATTGCGCATGATATTGCGAAGCACATCCAATGACTCTTTCTCATGGGCGACATCAAGCATCGGGGCATCATACTCATCAATGAGCACAACTACCTGATTACCAGTTTTCTCGTAAGCGGTAGTAATTAATTCTATCAGACGATTATTCGCACCTATTGGAGGATTGGTAATCCCCCATTTTCTCTCTTGCTCCTTTAAAATGTAATCCAAATAATCCTCCAACTGTTCTTTCTCCATGTGCTTACCGCCACTCATATCAAAATGGAGCACTGGATATTCGGTCCAATCTTTTTCCAACTTTTCAATGGCAAGTCCAGCAAACAAATCTTTTTTACCCGAAAAATAACTATCAAAGGTTGACACCAAAAGCGACTTACCGAAACGACGTGGTCGCCCCAAGAAGAAATACTTTCCACTCGTATGAGTCATGCGGAAAATGTATTCCGTCTTGTCAATATACAGAAGATTATTCTTGATAATCTCCTCAAATGTTTGGATTCCTATCGGATATAACTTCAATGCCATAATTTCTTCGTTTTATATTGTTTCTGCAAACTTACATAAAATTCTTCAAAATATACCGAATTAGGTGCAAGAAAACAGATTATTTAACTAAGCAACCACTTCTGTGATGCCGCCAATAAATATTTTATTGCTGCTACTTCATTTCACTCCCCCGTCGATTCCCTACACTTCATCGTGGTCTTCAGCACCACTTTCTTGTTCTCCATTTCCGGATGGTTGATTTTCTCCATCATGAGTTCGGCAGCCTTTCTGCCCATCTCCTCCAAAGGAGGCTCCATGGTCGTAATCTGGGGTGAGACGATGGTGGAGAGTTCCGTGCCAGAAAAGCCTGCAACCACGATGTCTTCCGGCACTCGCTTGCCTAGGACTCGCAATCGATTTTGCGCTCCTATCGCCAAGGTATCAGTGAAGGCATAGACGGCATCGAAGTCGATGTTCGCACGGCAAAGCTGGTCGATGGCATCGGCTCCATCCTTGAAAGTCATGCCCGTCTGCACGATGAGCTTAGGATCATATAAGCCAAACTTCTCCATCGCCTCACGATAGCCCTCACCTCGCTCGTATGAATTATAGACATCATCGGGACCTTGCAGGTAAGCGATGCGCTTGCGACCCAAACGAATCAAATGCTCCACCATGAAATAAGAATCGACATTGTCATCGACCAATACCTGCGGCATATCCAAGCCATGAGGGATGCGGTCGTAGAAGACAATCGCCATGCCATTCTCTGCCAACTTGCGATACTCCTCGATGTTCTTGCGATAACTGCAAAGGCTCACGATCAGACCGTCCACCATAAACTGCTCCATCATCCTCAGGTTCTCCAGCTCTCGGTCGGGGTTCTCGTCGCTCTCCGCAATCATCACTTTTTGGTTCTGCTTGTAGAGCACTTCCTGGATGCCATTGATGACGGTGGCAGCGTATGGCGTGTGCATCTCTGGCACGATAACCCCGACAGTGTTGGTACGTCCCATCTTCAGGTTCATCGCCACTGGGTTGCGTTTGTAGCCGAGGCGCTTTGCCTCCTCCACCACCATATCACGCGTTTCCTTACGAATGTTCTTGTCATCGGTAAGGGCACGAGAGACGGTAGAGACCGAAATACATAGCGAACGAGCTATATCCTTGATAGTTATATGTTTCATTGTGACACCTTGATGATTATACATCGACAAAGATAGTAATTTTTTCCAAAACTTGCAAAAGAACGCAATTGATATTCATATTTTTTAAGTCTAAATCCATTTTCTCGGCATTTCAAACGTTTGCAGATTTTGGAAACGTTTGCGGAAACGTTCCCAAAGAAAGAATGAGTTTTTTTTGTTGGCAAGATGGCGAAAAGAGGCTATCTTTGCAGAAGAAATCTAACAATCATAGCTAATAACTTTTAAATATCAAGAAGATGAAACAATCAGTTATAGGTATCGGTGAGGCACTCTTTGATGTGCTCCCAGAAGGCAAGAAACTAGGTGGTGCTCCTGCCAACTTCGCTTACCACGTATCTCAATTCGGCATTGAGAGTTGTGCCGTCAGTGCTAAGGGTGACGATGAACTCGGCAAGGAACTGATCGCAGAACTCGACGTCCATCACCTCAACTATCAGATAGAGACCGTGGATTATCCTACGGGTACTGTACAAGTATCTCTCGATGCCAACGGAATCCCTGCCTACGACATCAAGGAGGGAGCTGCTTGGGACAACATGCCTTTCACCCCTGCCCTAGAGGAGAAAGCCAAGAACTGCACCGCCGTCTGCTTCGGTTCCCTCGCCCAGCGCAACGAGGTTTCTCGCAACACCATCCATCGCTTCCTCGATACCATGCCTAACGAGGAAGGACGCTACAAGGTATTCGACATCAACCTTCGCCAAGGCTTCTTCACCAAGGAGATTATCACCGAGAGTATCAAGCGATGCAACATCCTCAAGATTAACGATGAGGAGTTGATTACCATCAGCCGCCTCTTCGGTTATCCAGGCATCGACCTTCAAAATAAATGCTGGCTCTTGTTGGGTAAGTACAACTTGAAGATGCTCATCCTAACTTGCGGTGTCAATGGTAGTTATGTCTTTACCCCAGGCGAAGTTTCCTACATCGAGACTCCAAAGGTAGAGGTAGCAGATACCGTAGGCGCAGGCGACTCCTTCACGGGCGCTTTCGTGGCAAGCATTCTTCGTGGCAAGAGCGTGAGAGAGGCGCATGAACTCGCCGTCAAGGTATCGGCTTACGTCTGCACTCAGAACGGAGCCATGCCTGTTCTTCCAGAGGAGTTCAAGAAGTAAATCTGCAAAGAATTCAAGGACAGACCTTACAAGATAAAATAGTATAAAGTGTTTTTGGTTAAAGTTTCTATGTAGTTAATTTGTAGTAATAAGCCATGAGAAAATCATTAGTTATTGTTTTGTTGATGGGAGCGTGTCTGGGAAATGCCCAGGCACAGCTCCATCTCAAAGCCAACATTCAGAACAATCATCTTTGGCGTGGCATGGAAGTGTCGGATGGCGTTGTCCTGCTCACCGACCTCAGTTATACGATGGCTCACGACCACGTGACCGTGGGACTTTGGGGAGGAACCAACTCGGAGGGTTCTTACAAGGCGTTCAACCATTACCTCAATCTCAAGGCAGACGGATGGAGCCTCGCTCTCTGGGACACCTACAACTTCTCGCCAGGAGCCAACTATAATAACCACCAATATTGGAACTATTCCGCCCACTCCACGGGTCGTTTCCTCGATGCCACCCTGGCATATCATTTCGACGAGAAGAAATTTCCTCTTACCTTGAGTTGGTCCACCGTCATCTTCGGTCGAGACCGTTCGAGCGACAATGAGCACCAGAAGTATTCCACCTTCGTCTATGCCGAATATCCTATCTATAAAAAGGAGGGATGGAAAGTTGACGCTGGTGTAGGTGGAGCCTTCGCCCTCAACAAGGCTGGCGAGGATGCCCACTTCTTTGGCACCACGGCAGGTATCGTCCACGTATCGCTCCAAGCCTCCCACGATCTCAAAATCGGCAAATACACCATCCCTGTATATGCCAAGGGCATGTGGAACCCGCAATCGGACAAGGCTTACTTCCAACTGGGCGCAGAGGTGATACACTTCTAAATTTATAAAGTATAAATTTTAAATTATAAATTTCTCGCCCAACGACGTCTGCTCATTTATTATTTATCAATTATTATTTATCATTTATTATTTATCATTTATTATTTATCATTTATTACTTCATTATGGAAATCAAAGACTTTACAATAGGCGTGCAGCACATCGGCATACCTACCAACGACATCAAGAAGACCATCGAGTTTTTCCAACTACTCGGTTTCGACATCGCTTTTCGTACTATCAATGGTCCTGAGGAAGTGGCATTCCTCCAGCTCCACAACCTCGTCATTGAGACCTATCAGAACCATCAAGCTAAGATGGAATATGGAGCTATCGACCACATCGCCATCGACGTGAAGAATATCGATGCCTTGTTTGAGGAGGTGAAAGCAAAGGCTATCGAGGCAGAGAAAGTTGCTACCGAGAAGCAAGCCACCTCACTCTTCCGCATGCTCGACACCCAAGTGAACGGTTTGCCATTCTGGGAGAAAGGCGTGAAGTTCTTCACCATCGAAGGACCCAACAAAGAGAAAATCGAGTTCTGTGAGAGATTGTAGCACTACAGAGCATTTACTCCCTAACTAGGAAAAAATTCACGCCTAGTTAGGGAGAAATTTCTACCTAGTTAGGTATAAATCAAAGTGGGGTAAGGAGAGAGAAATGCCCTCCTTACCCCACTTTTTGCATTGTCAATAAAATTCTAACAAGAAGTCCTAGAACTTCTTAAACTTCAGCCTTACGGTCTTAGATTTCAATATCATCTTACTTCCGCTCAAAGCCTCTTTCTTGAAACCTTCTGGAAGGGCATTGATGCCATAATGCTGCAAGTCATCAGACAACTCATCCACAGGGATGTCGCCTCCTTCCTCTCCCTGGTCTTGATGCCAATGGTTCTTATATACCTGGGTAATCTTCAAACTATCGCCAGTCTGCTCAAAACGGAAATAGAACTTCTCTCGATTTGTGTCGGTTTCCTTCACTGCTATCAACTTATGTTCGACGCCCCAGAAGACATAGCGCTGGGAGAAATCCTCGGTCTTGCCGGTAGCCAAGGTATCCACGCTCTCCAAATGCCAAAAACCATCGAGGTCGCCATTGTCACTCGACTCCAAGGTACAGGAGGAAAACATCAAGGCACTTGTCATCCACGCAAGCATTACGAAGCAAAGTACCCTCGCCATATCTTTTACACGAAGTCGATCGCCAAAGTTCAGTCTTATCATTCTTTTCATATTCTCTTCATTGTATAGTTAAAAAATCCCCGACTTGCTTATGGTAAGTTGGAAACCTGCATTGTGACCCAACATTTTGTCGCTACCAAAATCCATGGCATAACCGCCACGCACCTGCCAATGACGAGGGAACTTGTAGGTGCCTTCCACAAGGAAGCTCACATTATGGTGTGGCTTGTTGAACGGGCCATTATATGTTCCCCATCCCTTCTGATAAGTGCCCAAGAGACGATAGTCGAAACGCTCGGAAGGCGATCCATCAATGCCAAGATGGTAGGCGATGAAACGATTGTTGCGTATATAGAACACGCCATCCTCATTATATATCGGCGAACGATAGAGCGGATTGCCTATCACCTGCCCCCAGTGCTGCCATCCCGGATAGATGCCATGGTTGTAGTAGTCGTCCATGCCAGCGAGATGGTCAGGAATATTCATCGTATGGTCGTGATTGTACGGACCGCTTTGGTACTTAGTATAGAGATATTCGAAGACGATGTCACGCAACCATCTGCCATATTTCAAGTTGACTTCCGCACCGAGCATGATGTCCTTGAGCTTGTAGCGATAGAAACGGCGCTTCTTGCGCTCCATCCACTCGTCACCCTCACCATATCCATCGTAGTCGAGGAAGAAGAGCTGACTATGATCCTCGAAATAATGGTCGCCATAGATACCAAGGCGCCACGTATCGGCATCATAATTGATGCGGAACACCCAACTACCGAGCGTGTTACCAGCCACATTGGCATACATGCCGTCGGTGGCATCGGCTCCACCAGGGATGAAGGCATCCCACATACCCTTGAGTCCACCCTGTGTAGGCACTTGCTCCATCTTGTCACCCACCATACGGTAGGGTTTGCCGCCAAACTCATCCGCCATCTCCAGTCCCACTTCGAGACTCAGCGGACAGAAGGCATCCTCATTGCCTATCTTGAGGTATCCTGCCTTGCTATGGTAGAGTATATGGTCGGCATATTTCGACTTGCGCTGCGTGAACTCATGCTGCCAATTATCGTCGGTCATCATACCATAGGCTATGTGACCCTTGATATGCAACCAATGGTGGAGGATAGGAATCGTCCAATACTCCGGCAACGCCAATCGCACTTGTGGCACAGGTCGTGCATTGATACCAAGTGTTTGGCTACCACTGGAGAGTGTTTGGTTTTTCAGTTCCATCGGATACTGCTTAGCACCAGCGGTGAGCACACCATGAAGCCATCGTGCCTCCACGAAAGCTTGCTGCACCACCACATGGCTGGTATAATTGACAGGCACGGCAACGTCCACGCCATATCCCACTCCCCACCGACGAGCAGAGTCGGTGGCTAGCGGACGGATGACGCTACCACGCAAATAACCATTGTTTTTGTCGAGCGAGCTAAGACCATACTTGTTGGCATTGAGCCACAATGGAGTCTTGCCCTTGGAGAAGGAACCTTGCATCTCTACCTGATAGTGCAAATCCTTGCCCAGTTCCAGTTTCCCTGCCTCAGCCCCCTCCTGCCAAGCATACTGGGCAGAGGCTGCGATAGGAAGAAGTAAAGCCCCTAGGGCGAAAAGATATTTCTTTGTTCGATTGTTCTGATTCATTGCATTGTTATATATATTAATGTATGATTCGCATTTGGTAGTGCAAATATAGCAAATAAATTCCGCTATTAACCAAGGTGTATCGATTAATTAACAGATATTAAAGGTTGAGGCTTTCATTTGCCCTATCGCGAACAAAGTTCATTCATTTCCAAGGGAAAAGGAAGGAAAAAGCAAGGATAGGGATTTTCCCTCCCACTTTAGGGAAAAACCTTTTCATTCCCCAGAAAATCGTCTTATCTTTGCACCGTGAACAAGAGAAAGCGATGATTCACATCTCATCACAGCTCCAAGATTCACAAATAGGACAAGAAGTATAACAGATTAAAAAATACAATTATGAAGAAGTTTATATTAGCCTTAGTAGCAATGGTCACGATGACCGTGACATCTGCTTCTGCAATGAGTTATGAGCAGGCTCGCCAGCAAGCTCTCTTCCTCACTGACAAGATGGCTTACGAGCTCAACTTGACCGATGATCAGTATGAGGCAGCTTACGAGACCAACCTCGACTATCTGATGAGTGTCAATACGGTAGATGACCTCTACGGAGTATATTGGCGCCAGCGCAACCTCGACTTGAGCTATATCCTCCTCGACTGGCAATATCGCTCATTCCTGAATGCCACATATTTCTACCGCCCTCTCTATTGGAACGCTGGATACTGGCACTTCGGCATCTACGCTCGCTACCCACACCGCGACTACTATTTCTTCGGTCGCCCTCACTTCTACACCTCTTATTGTGGTGGTCATAGTTGGAGAATGAATGGTGGCAGAAGTTGGTACGACGGACGCCACTTCGGAGGTCCTCGCCCTGGTGGTCAGCCTAGAATGGGTATGCGTGATGGTTTCGATCGTGGGGACTTTGGTCGTGGTCAGAGTTTCGGCAACCAGACCCGTCGCCCTCAGATGAACAACAATCGTCCACAGATGAGCAATAGCCGTCCTCAGATGAATCGCTCTTTCGGCAATCGTGAGAGTAGCACCCGCACCACCGTCAACAATAATGGCAGCAGCTCCTTCGGAGGCAATCGTGGTGGTAGCTTTGGCAATATGAATCGCAGCAACAATAGCTTCAGCACCCCTAACCGTAGCAGCTTCGGTGGTAGCACAAACCGCACCACATCTGCTCCAGCCAAGAGTTTCACTCCTCGCTCTACCCCTAGCAACTCCAGTTCTTTCGGTAGTGGAAGCCGCTCTTCATTCGGCGGCAACCGTAGTGGAAGCAGCTTTGGAGGTGGTTCTCATAGCAGCGGTAGCTTCGGAGGCGGTTTCCACAGCAATGGTGGCGGTAGCTTCGGAGGTCGCAGATAAAAATGATAAAGCATATTACTCAATAAATAAGTGAAAAGTTCCAAATTAGAGAGTTATAAAAATAGAAGAAAACTGAAGAGTTATAAAACAACAGAAAACTGAAGAGTTATAAAACAACAGAAAACTGAAGAGTTATAAAAAGCTTTTAAAGAGTTATAGAAAACAAGGCGAAACGATTGGTTTTAAAGATAGAAAATTAAAGAGTTAAAACAAAAACATCCCTCTTTTCCAAGCGTGGAAAAGAGGGATGTTTGCGAAACATAAATCACGATTATTATGCAAAGTTAGCTCCAATCTTCATACCAGATACAAAATCGAGCAAATCAGCTGGGTGGCAAATACATAGATGACAAAGAGAGGTGCTGCGCTCTCGATACCCGACGTGAGCATTCGAAAGACTCCCTCTACCCCCTTCACCCTACCGCTGATCAAAGCGAAGCTGCAACAAGCGAACGTGACGGAAAAGGCACAATAGGGAATGATGCTCTGCGAGAAACTACTCGGCAACAAGCCACCCATCACATTGAGCAAGATGGCATGAGGCAACATCGTGAGCGCCAACATGACCAGCACCGCCAATGTCAACTCAAACATCGTCACTCCCATCGCAAATCGTTGTCGATACTCTCGCCTATCATATTCCCTGATATGGCTCTGCCGATAAGCACCCCATGCGATGCTACACACCAAGAGCCACACCAAGACGGGCGAAGCCAAATTGGTCTGAAACTTACCAAAAAACCATCTTACTCCCTCCGCACTCAGAAAAGAGCGGGTGAAATCCTCAGGCCACGCAGCCGTGAGGAGCCACGCCGTCAGCATGATTCCGATCTGGGCTAGACCCAATGCCAAGGCTACATAGGCAAGAACTTTCTGTCGATTTGCCATGATATTACTCATCATCTATCATTTTGTATTCATTCCTCATCAGGCTCCAAGTTGTCGATGTCAAGGATGCGAAGTTCACAAGCACGCACCACCAGTCGAGTGGCATTTATACCCATGCCATTGTTGCCATCAGGGAAAAGTTTCTGCACGAGTTCGTTCTGTCGTTTCTCCAAACTCTTCACACCGAAAGGCATACCACGAAGGTTGGTAATCTGCTCCTTGGTGTAACCGAGCGCCAAGTGACGGAGGAATCGCTCGTCGTACTCGTCTATCTCATAGTTGACCAATGCTTCCTGGCGCATCAACTGACTATTGACGCTACGCTTGAATCGTTCAACTATTTTCTGGAGAATTGGCTGATTGAACACCATCTTCTTGCCACTGAGACAAGAAGCCACATCGCCACGAGTCAAGAGTTCGCCGCTCTTGAGGATGATACCATCACAACCAGCATCAAGCACATCGACCCAGAGTTTCTCATTGAGAATCTCACCGGTGAAGATGAGTACCTTCACATCAGGATATTGCTCCTTGGTATATCGGCAAATCTCCACACCCACAGTAGTAGAGCCGCCCAGTCCGAGGTCTAGCAAAACGAGATCAGGCAATTGCTGTTTGATGAGTTTCCAGTAAGCCACCTCGTTCTCAGCAGTACCGATAATCTCAGCCTCCGGAATATCGTTTTTGAAAATACCCTCCGTACCCTTCAGTTCCAATGGTACGTCTTCTACGATGATTACTTTAAAGTTGTCCATATTACTAGTGATTATTATTTTCTTTGTTTCAAATTTCTAAAACACAAACATATTACTTCAGCATATTCTTTGGCAAGACTATGCGGATGATGACCATTCCGTCTTCGGAAAGTTCTGCCTGAATGCCGGAGCCACGTCGATTAGTCACCTCCCCTATCTCTCTCACGATCTGTCGGCAGAGCAGGAAGTCGAGGTTGCGAGTGAGCGGTGTGAAGAGCAGACGGCACTCCTCGGCGGTGAATTTCGTATCCGCCAATCGGATGATATAATGAGAATAGACGGAATCACGACTGCCCTTTATTTGATGATTGGCAAACGTCATCTGCCCATCCTGAGCGGTCACCGCCGCCGAAGCAAGCCCATCCGATACAGGCACCGCTGAAGCAGGCCCATCCGACAAATGCCCCTCTTCCCATACAAGTTTCTTCTCACCTGTCGCTTTTCTCAACAAGGAGAGCAGATGAGGCAACATCTCCCTGTCATATCGGATATATTCCTCCACGATCTCCATCGCCTGGGCACTGAGCATCGTGTAAAGTTCCTTGTAGTAACCTACCAGTTCCTGGAGCGACAAGACATCGTTAGCATCGGTTGCTATCAACTGGCGAATGCGAGATGGATAATACATCGTCTCATGCTTGAGCGTTGAAAGACAGTTGTCAAGCACCAAGTTGGACACATGCAACTTGTCATTCTCGTACTTCACACGATGTATCTCATCCTCCAACATCTGCTTGTCGGCAAGCTTTCCAGCCGATACCTCCTGCGCCCTTTGCAGTTCTGCCTCGATTTCCTCAACCACTCCGTCGAGTCGCTCCCATACATGGGATGTCACCGATTTCTTCGCCCACATCTCCTTGATTCTCTTCATCTTCTCCGAGACATCCAAGTCGCTGAGCAAAAGTTGATTGATGGCATTGATGCGCTCCACGGCATAGCGATAACGTACCACATGGCGATAATAGAGCAGATAGTAAGCTATCGGCAACTGCAAGAGCAAGAGTGAAAGCAAGATGATGGCCACCATCTTCGAGTTCTCAGAAGTCTGCATCGTACGCACATAATCAGGCAACGTGCTATCGGCACTTCGCTCTCGGAAGAGTTGGGTATAAACCTTGTTGTTGCTGTTGTAGAGTTGCCACTTATGGAGTGCGAGCGCAGCCACGGCGCTCTCATTGCGCAAGTCGAGTATCACATTGTAATTGGTCTTCACGCTATCCTCAAACCATTTGATTTCCGCCGCATCAGCCACATTTGGATTGCGCACCATCAAGCATTTGCTACCAGGGTGAAGGCTAAGATAATGGCGATTGAGATAGTAGATGGAGGAATCGGCGAAAGCCAAGGTTCGTGCATAGGTACCGGCGATATTGCTGAAGTAAGCACTATCGGCGAAGTCATCGGCACGCTGCAAGTCGGCAGAAGAGAGGTTGACATTTGGCTGATGACTGTGCTGCAAGGATGAGGCTTTTTGGGATGATGCACCCAGGGTTGCCCCCATGAAGAAAACCATCGCTGCCAGCACTCGGCTCACGCCCTTAGGCAATCGGAAACGGAACACGCTCCCCTTGCCCACCTCGCTCTCACAAGTGATTTGGCAGACAGAGAAGATACTGCTCACCTTCTTATATTTCTCGATGATTCCCTTGCAGTTGAGCAAACCGAAGCCATGTCCACCCGTATAGGTTCGATCGAAGACATGGGCGAGTTGCTCCTCGTCCATTCCCTTACCTGTGTCGGCGATGCTCACCTCCACACAATTCTCCAGCACCTCAGCACTCACCATCACCTTGCCACCTTCTGGCGTAAACTTTCGAGCGTTGTCGGCGATGGTATTAATCATGAAGAGTGTGAGCGTACGGTCGGCCTTCACCTGGGCGGTGGTAGGCTGTACATCCAGTTGGATGCCCTTCATCAGAAATCCCATCTTACCCTTCTGCACGATGTCGAAGAGGGGCTGAAGAGGGAAGCTGACGATGCGAAGGCTCAATGCTCCTTGTCGCATCTGAATCCACTCGGTCAGTATCTGATTGTATTGATTGATCTTGTCGGTCAGTTCGGCGATATACTGGTAGCGTTCTTGTTTCACCTCGTCAGAGTCCTTGCCCTCTACGAGTCTATCCACCTCGTGTATCATTCGGTCGATGAATGGCGTAATACTATTGACGAGCGATACCTTGGCACGCTGCTCCAAGTTGCGTCGCTTATTGTCGGAGAGGTGCAGACGAGCCATCTGCAACTCTTCATCTAGTTCTTCATATTCATCGTTTATTTCATTGACATGTTGCTCGTTACGTTGTTTCCATTCTTTCAAAGGTTCAAGCAGATTCGTCACAGGGTTCGCCTGGATTTTCCTACGTCTCATTCGGTCGAAGATATAGAGCAAGAAGACCACCAAGACGATCATGGCAATGACGGCGACGATCATGGCATTGAGTTGCAAAGCATTCTCATCGAGCAAGGCGGCACGTGCCTCCAATTGGCGGTCTTGTCTCGTCTGCTCCTGCAGGTCGAGATAGATGTTACGATTGTAGTCGCTCTTCTGCTTGTCATTGAGAGCAGAATAAACCATGCAAAGGCGCTCATGGATGGAAGCCACTAGGTCGGGAGCCTTCTCCACCTCCTTGTTGGTTTCCAATGCCTTAATAAGACAATTGCCCGCCATATTATAATCCTTGATGGCAAAATAGCATTCCGCTAACGTACGATAAGCACCTGCTATCTGATAGACATCACCATAAGAAAGGAAAATATTGAGCGCACGTTGCGCCAAGTTACCAGCCAAGAGCGAATCCGGCATCTGCTCAGAGTTGAGATACTGGATAGCTGGCAAATTGTTCTTGATGAGGAAATCACGGATGGCAGGTCGTTGCAGATGCTCGCTGATAGCTTGCAGCGCATTGGCTTGCCAATAAGGGTAGCCCGAACCCGTGGAAGCCAACATATAGCACTGCACGAGATAGTCGAACTCGGTTTGCGCTATCTGCTGGGCGGTTCCCTTGGTGATGGCACCACCCGAACCAAAATTGTATAAGTAGTTGAGATATTGCGCCGTATCATTCTCCAGGGCATCGGCATCAATATCATTGAGAGCTTTCATCATAGGTTCGTCCAATCCTACATAATAAAAATAGGTAGCATCGACGATGTCGAACTCGCTCTGTGCATAGATGGCACGGCGGCGTTCACGAGCAGGCAAATTAGCCGCCTCCTCGTTCAATCGGCGCAAGCGAGCCATGGCACGCTCACGATAGGTATAAAAATCCTTGTTGTGAGATTCTCGTTGACAGATACGCATGTGTTGCACATCGGCAATGAGAAGCTCCAGTTGGTTGTTGCTTTTCTCCTCTACCAGGTCGAGCCACTTCTGCGCCGCCTGATAGTTCATCTTAGCCATCTCCACGAAGGCTAGGTTATTGTAAGCCTCGGCGTATCCTATCCCATAATCATCCGATAGGCGTAAAGCTTTCTCAGCATATACTTTGGCTGAGTCGAGGTTTCTATAGTGATAAGCATAAGAAAGGTTGTTCAACCTATCCACCTCCTCCTTGTGCGAGGGGCGACAAGCCGAAAAGAACAGCAGCGCTATCATCAAAGAGGTGATAGCGCTGCCGAAATGATTGATATTTAATGTACTTTTCTTCATTAAGCGCGAGCCTTGGCAATATAGCCGAGAGCTTTCTGGCACTTAGCGGTGATGGCAGCCCAGTCACCAGCAGCTACTACATCCTTAGGGAAGAGCTTAGAACCCATACCTACACAGAGAACACCAGCCTTGATCCACGGAGTCAAGTTCTCCTCTGTTGGCTCTACCGCACCTGTTACCATGATGTTGCTCCAACGGAGAGGTGCCATTACGTTCTTCACGAATGAAGGACCACCTACGTTACCTGCAGGGAATACCTTTGTGACATCACAACCAGCAGCCTGGGCATTGTTGATCTCTGTTACTGAACCACAACCTGGAGAATAAGGAACCAAGCGACGGTTACATACAGGAGCAATCTCTGGGTTGAAGTTAGGACCTACGATGAAGTTGGCACCCAACTGGAGGTACAAAGCAGCAGTACCAGCGTCGATGACTGTACCTGCACCGAGGATCATCTCTGGGCACTCCTTGTCAGCCCACTTTACAAGCTCACCGAAGATCTCATGAGCGAAGTCGCCACGGTTAGTAAACTCGAATACACGTACGCCGCCCTCATAGCAAGCCTTGATGACGTTCTTGCAAATCTCAACGTCCTTATTGAAGAATACAGGCACCATACCAGTCTCTTTCATGGCTGCCATGACCTGCATTTTGCTAAATTTTGCCATTTTATTATCTATTTTATATGTTATTATCTCTGTACACGACCATTTGCGTTACCACCAGCAAGGCTCTCTACCTCGTCAGCAGATACCAAGTTGAAGTCGCCTGGGATAGTGTGTTTCAAGGCAGAAGCAGCTACAGCGAACTCCAATGCCTCAGCCTGATTAGGCTTGGTCAAAAGACCGTGGATCAAACCACCAGAGAAAGAGTCACCACCACCTACGCGGTCGATGATTGGGTTGATGTCGTAGTGCTTGCTCTGATAGAACTCCTTGCCATCATAGATGAGAGCCTTCCATCCATTGTGTGTAGCAGAAAGAGACTCACGGAGAGTAGAAACGACATACTTGAAGCCAAACTCCTTCATCATGCCCTGGAAGATTCCATAATATCCCTCAGCGTCGGTCTTACCTCCCTCTACGTCAGCGTCTGGCTTGAAGCCCAAGCAGAGTTGAGCATCCTCCTCGTTACCGATGCAAACGTCAACATACTGCATCAAAGGACGCATCACTGAGATAGCCTTCTCTGATGTCCAAAGCTTCTTGCGGAAGTTGAGGTCAACAGATACGGTGACACCATGACGCTTAGCAGCCTCGCAAGCCAACTTGGTCAACTCGGCAGCCTTGTCGCTGATGGCAGGAGTGATACCGCTCCAGTGGAACCACTGAGCACCCTCCATGATAGCGTCGAAGTCGAAGTCTGAAGGATCAGCCTCAGCGATAGAGCTGTGAGCACGGTCATAGATAACCTTGGATGGACGCATAGAAGCACCTGTCTCTGCATAATAAAGACCTACACGGTCACCGCCACGAGCGATGAAGTCGGTGTTGACACCATAACGACGAAGGGCGTTGACAGCAATCTGACCGATCTCGTGCTTAGGCAACTTAGATACGAAATATGCCTCGTGACCATAGTTAGCCACACTAACAGCTACGTTAGCCTCACCACCACCAGGGATGATGCGGAATGAGTCACTCTGAATGAAGCGATCGTTGCCTTCTGGAGACAAGCGAAGCATAATCTCACCTAATGTTACAATTTTTGCCATGTTTTGAATTGTTTTAAATTTGTTTCTTTATAGTTGTTCTTTCAATTGGATTTCCAATTATCGGGGCAAAAATAATCATAATTTCTCGAATAACGAAAGAAAATCTCACTTTTTTTTGTTTTTCGTGCAAAAAAGTGGCTGTGCATTCGCACAATTCAAATAATTGTTGTATATTTGCGCCGTATTTAACACTTTGTGGTCGCACACAAGCAATCAACAATCAATAGAATTGTGGACTTGCACAGTCGCCGACAAAACTGCCAAAGCCTACTCCATGCAGACAGAGGCAGAATGTATTATATATATAATTAAGGTGTAAGCGACAGACGACATCCACAGCAAACTCTAAAAACTATGGCCGAAAAAATTAGAATCAAAGACATCGCAGAAAGGGCTGGCGTTTCCGTAGGAACCGTCGATAGGGTCTTGCACGACCGCCCCAACGTCTCCAAGCCTGCACGAGAGAAAGTGGAACAGGCTTTGAAGGAAATGAATTACCAGCCCAACATGTATGCCAGCGCCCTGGCGTACAACAAGTCATATACCTTCTATCTCCTGATACCGAAGCACGAGTCGGAAGCTTACTGGGAGGAGATAGAGGAAGGAGCACGCAAGTGTGAGGAGACACGCCGCGACTTTCATATCGACGTGGAAATCCTGTTCTATGAGCGCTCCAGCGAGGAGTCATTCCGAGAGCAAGGGCAAGCCGTCATCGATGCACAACCTGAGGGTGTCATCGTCGTGCCTTCATCCTTGGAGGTCACCAGGGAGTTCACCGACCAGCTTCATCAGAAGAGCATCCCATTCATCATGCTCGACTCTTATATGCCCGACCTTCGTCCTCTCTCGTTTTTCGGTCAAGATTCCTTCTGTAGCGGTTTCTTCGCCGCCAAGATGCTCATGATGATAGCCAACAAGGAAACGGAGATTATGTTGATGCGCCAAACCAAGAATGGCATCGTGGTGAGCAAGCAGCAGGACAACCGTGAGGTAGGATTCCGCCACTACATGCACGACCATTTTCCACAGGTCAAGATCAATGTGCTCGACCTACCGCTCAATGGCACCCGAAGTGAGTTCAACAAGATGTTGGAGAAATATTTCGCCCTCCACCCTGCCACTCACCATTGCATCACCCTCACCTCGAAGGCTCACCTGGTGGGTGACTTCCTCTTGAAGAGCAATCGCCGTGACGTGCAGATCATGGGATATGACATGGTGGAGAAAAACGCCAGATGCTTGCGAGAAGGCAGCATCTCCTTCCTCATCGCCCAGCACGCCTATATGCAAGGCTACAACTGCGTGGAGACTCTCTTCCGTGCTCTCGTACTGAAGAAGAAGGTGACACCGGTAAACTACATGCCTATCGAGCTGCTCATGAAGGAGAATGTGGATTTCTATCAGAGAACGCAGATTTAAGTAAAGAATTCATCTCTTTATACAAGAACATTATAAATATAACATATTAAAAAACAACTACGAATGAAACTATCAAGCTTTATCAAGATTAACCCTGCCGACTCGGTAGTGGTTTGCTTGCGCCCCATGAAGAAGGGCGATGTAATCGAGGTGGATGGCAAGAACATCACCCTCTTGCAGGACACTCCTGCTGGCCATAAGGTGCTCATCGACGATGCACCTGAAGGCAAGGACATCATCAAGTACGGCTACCCTATCGGCCATGCCAAGCAAGACTTGAAACAGGGTGAGTGGGTCAACGAGAACAACCTCAAGACCAACCTTGCCGGTACTTTGGAATATACTTACAACCATGTGGATGAGCAGTTGAACATCCAGCAGGAGAACCGCACCTTCAAGGGCTATGTTCGCAAGAACGGCGAGGTAGGTGTGAGAAACGAAATTTGGGTCGTTCCTACCGTGGGCTGCGTGAATGGCGTGGCTGAGAAGTTGGTGGAATTGCTCAAGAACGAGACTCATAGCGAGGGCATCGACGCCATCCATGCTTGGCATCACAACTTCGGTTGTTCCCAGCTCTCTGGCGACCACGAGAACACTCGCAAGGTGTTGCGTGACATCTGCTTGCATCCAAACGCAGGCGCAGTGCTCGTATTGTCGCTCGGTTGCGAGAACAATCAGCCAGATGCCTTCATGGAGATGCTCGGCGACTATGACAAGGACCGCATCAAGTTGCTCGTAACACAGAAGGTGGAGGGCGACGAGCTGGAGGAAGGCATGAAGATTCTTCGTGACCTCTATCAGAAGGCCAAGGAAGACAAGCGTGAGGACGTGCCAGTGAGCAAGTTGCGCGTAGGTTTGAAGTGTGGTGGCTCCGACGGATTCAGCGGCATCACCGCCAACCCATTGGTAGGTGAATTCTCCGACTGGCTCGTAGCTCAGGGCGGTACCAGCATCCTGACCGAGGTGCCTGAGATGTTTGGCGCAGAGACCATCCTCATGAACCGTTGCGAGAACAAGGCTTTGTTCGACAAGACCGTTCACCTCATCAACGACTTCAAGGAGTACTTCCTCAGCCATGGCGAGCCTGTGGGCGAGAATCCTTCTCCAGGCAACAAGGCGGGTGGTATCTCTACCCTTGAGGACAAGGCATTGGGTTGCACCCAGAAGTGCGGTCGTGCTCCAGTGAGCGGCGTATTGCAGTATGGCGACCGCTTGGAGACAACAGGCTTGAACCTCCTCTCTGCCCCAGGCAACGACCTCGTGGCAGCTACCGCCTTGGCTTCAGCAGGATGCCAGTTGGTACTCTTCACCACCGGACGTGGCACGCCATTCGGCACCTTCGTACCAACGATGAAGATTTCCACCAACAGCAACTTGGCGAAGAATAAGCCAAACTGGATTGACTTCAATGCCGGTGAGTTGGTAGAGGGCACGGAGATGAAAGACCTCGTGCGCAAGTTCATCGACAAGATCATCGCCGTGGCGAGTGGCGAGGAAGCTCGCAACGAGTACAACGGCTATCGTGAGATCTCCATCTTCAAGAATGGAGTAACATTGTAAGTGAAGAACGAAAAGTGAAGAGTGGCAAATCTCTTCACTTTTAAATACAAAATTATGAGTAATAAGAAAGGATTGTTGGCTTTATCGCCATTGGTTTTATTGATTGCCATGATCGCTCTCTTCACGGGATATTCCGCCGATGAGAGTCATAAGGACACGAGCTTGTCACTCACCGTGGCATTCATGGTGTCGAGTATCTATGCCGTCGCCATTTCGGGCGGCATGCCCATCAAGAAGCGCATCGACACCTATAGCCGTGGAGCTGGAGCCAACAATCTGATGCTTATGCTCTGGATATATGTGCTGGCAGGTGCATTCGCTGCATCGGCGAAGGCGATGGGAGCCGTGGATGCTACCGTCAACCTAGCCCTCAGCCTCTTGCCTGCCAGCATGATATTGCCGGGATTGTTTCTCGCCGCTTGTTTCATATCGCTCTCGATAGGCACCAGCGTGGGAACCATCGTGGCTCTCGTACCTATCGCCGCTGGTCTCGCCCACTCCGTGGATGCCAACCTGGCACTCACCGTTGCCATCATCGTGGGTGGTGCCTACTTCGGCGACAATCTCTCCTTTATTTCCGACACGACGGTCGTGGCTACCCAGACGCAAGGCTGCCAGATGAGTGACAAGTTCAGGGTGAACGCCCTCATCGTGGTGCCCGCTGCCATCCTCATCCTCGCCATCTACGGCGTGATGGGAATGGGAACGAAGGCTCCTACGCACATCGGCGAGGTGGAATATCTCAAGGTACTCCCCTACATCGTGGTGCTCATCACCGCCATCTGCGGCATGAACGTGATGGCAGTGCTCACCCTTGGCACTATTCTATGCGGTGCCATCGGCATCGGATTTCATTATCTCGGAACAGACATGACGGCAGCCAATAGCATGGGCGCAACAGGTTCCTACGACCTCTTCGGTTGGTTCTCTGCCATGGGCAACGGCGTGATTGGCATGGGCGAGCTCATCATCATCGCCATGATGGCAGGTGGTATGCTGGAGATCATCCGAGAAAATGGTGGTATCGACTACATCATCAAGAAGCTCACGTCGCACGTGGGAAGCAAGCGAGGCGCTGAACTCTCCATCGCCGCCCTCGTCTCGATGGTGAACATCTGTACCGCCAACAACACCGTGGCAATTCTCACCGTGGGCAACATCGCCAAGAAGATAGGCGACAAGTTTGGGGTAGATAACCGCAAGGCAGCAAGTATCCTCGACACCTTCTCCTGCACCGTGCAAGGACTGATTCCTTATGGTGTGCAGATGCTTCTGGCGGCAGGTCTCTCCGGACTGAACCCGCTCGACATCATCCCATATCTCTACTATCCAATAGCGATTGGCGTAGCTGCCTTGCTCGCCGTTCTTCTCCGATACCCGAAGAGATACAGTTAGGAGAATCAAGAATTATGCCTAGCGAACGATACTGACATCGAAAATCGAAGTTATACATTATAAATTATTCATTATCATGACGTTGGACTTTTTACAGAAAAACCTTTTCAAGAAGTTGCGTGCCGAGCATTTCGACACAAAGGAGCAACTCGACCCGATGACAACCTTCAAGAAACAGAAGATTGCCCAGATGATGAAAAATCTCAGCGACATCCCTTCGGGAGAGGTCGCCATGCACAGCGGTTTTCTCAACAAACGTCTCATCAAAATACAGCAGGACGAGCCGCACGCCATCGACACCTCCATGGAGACCATTTACCTCTTACGTCTGATCGTCAGCAATGTCAACGCCATGTATTCGGGCGGCATCAGTCTGAGGGGCATCATCCAACTGGGACAATACCTCCGCACACGTGGCGACAAGGTGGACTTCGTGAAGCTCGACACATGGCTCACCAAGCTCCACATCCAGCGCATGGCTCAGTTGGAAGGCAGCGTGCTCATCCAGTTCTTCAACTTCGAGCAAGACGAGATTCCATTTGTCAAGATGGTGGAACGAGGAGCCAGCAAGCTCACCGTACGCTCTCTATATTATAACATCAAGGACATGGAGGACATCAAGTTCCAGGAGTCGCAAGTGGGCTTCGTGCATACCACCGGTGGCACGATGCGAAAGAACCTCCGCCGCAGCATGAGATACTTCGGATATGCGCCGATAGAGACCACTTGCAACTTTCTCAATAGCTTCTTCAAGTCGCTATCTGAGATAGAGGAATAATTTATATGACATGAAATTTAAATATATATAAAAAAAGAGAGCGTCTGGCAGAAATGTCAGACGTTTTTCGTAACTTTGCATTTATGAAGCAAATCATCATCACTATATTGACACTATTTACCACGCTCGGCATCCACGCACAGGTACAATGCGAGGACACTTGCCAGCACGTGCATGGCATCGACCTCAGCCACTACCAGGGCAACGTGTTCTGGGAGACCGTGGGCGACAACTCCAAGATGGCATACGTCTATCTGAAGGCTACCGAGGGCGGCAACAACGTGGATAGCAAATACAAACAGAACATCGACCTGGCGCATCGATACGGACTCAAGGTGGGCTCCTACCACTTCTATCGTGCCCGCATCCCCCAAAAGACACAACTCGCCAACTTTATGGCGCAATGCCGGCCAGGCGACCAAGATCTCTTGCCCATGATCGACGTGGAGACCAAGAGCGGAATGGGCACGGAGGAGTTCTGCGACTCCCTCTTCAAGTTCCTACACCTCGTGGAGAAAGCATACAAGCAGAAGCCACTCATCTATACTGGCGCCAACTTCTACGACAACTACCTGCTGGGCAAGCTCGATAGCTACAAGCTCATGATAGCGCAATACACCAAGCGTGAGCCCGTGCTCCGAGACGGCAGGGACTTCGAGATGTGGCAATACACCGGAAAGGGAAGGCTCAACGGCGTGAACGGCTATGTCGATAAAAGCCGATTCATGGGAAAGCACCGGCTCCGAGAGATCAGATTCCGACATCGATAATCAACTCGGACATTGACATTCACTTACGGATGCCATTCTAGCCCCCGAATACTATCGCATCTCGAAGGGTCAAGAGCATTCCTTCATCATACACTAGAAACAACATTTTCAATTATAATTAAAAATTCATTTTATGGCAATTATAAAATGTCCTGAGTGCGGACATCAGATTAGCGACAAAGCACCCGTTTGTCCTAGCTGCGGCGTGGAGATTGCGGGAAAGGTAACCAAATGCCCTAATTGTGGCGAAGTGTATTTCAAGGACCAGGAGATGTGCCCTAACTGCCATCGCCCTACCTACACCTCTCAACCACCTATTCCTCCGACCGCAGCATCCCAAGCATCAGCTTATTCGCAAGGCACGGCTTATTCGCAAGCATCGACTTCACAGAGCCAAGCTTCTACTATACCTCCCACTCCTCAATCGACCACTCGACTGAGCGGAGCCCCAACTCCACCGCCCATTGGAGCCAATGCAGGGAATACTTACGGAGGAAATGGAAACGCCTCTCCTCAAGGTGAGGAGAAAAAGAAGAAGGGCAGCCGCTCCATCCTTATCGTCTCCTTCATCTTTGCCGTTCTCGTTTGCGGAGTGATGTACTACTTCTACGACAGCGCCAACAGAAACAAGGAGCAAGAGGCTTACGAATATGCTATGCAGAGCAGCGACCCGATGGTGCTTCAAAGCTATCTTGACACCTACAAGGAGGCCGACGAGGCTCACCGAGACTCCATTATGGCGCATCTCAATATGCTCCAGCAAGTGGACCAAGACTGGACCAACGCTCTCGTAAGCGGTTCGAAGGAAGCCCTGGAGGCATACCTACAGAAATATCCAAACTCTCCTCACAAGCAGGAGGTTTGGAACAAAATCGACTCCATCGACTGGCAGATGGCTCTGAAGGACAACACCGTGGATGGCTACCAGGCATACCTAGATGCCCACGCCGATGGCTCCCATATCGAAGAGGCAGAGGAAGCTCTTCAGAAGATCAAGAGCAGCGAGGTGCAGCCAGAAGAGAGCCAAGTGATCAGCGGACTCTTCCGCCAGTTCTTCCAGAGCATCAACTCTCGCAATGAGGACGGATTGACAGCTACTTGCGAGGACATCCTCTCCTCACTCCTCGGCAAGACTTCTGCCACCAAGTCGGACGTTGTCACCTTCATGCACAAGCTCTACAAGGAAGATGTGAGCAACATGAACTGGCATCTTAACAACGACTACAAGGTAAAGAAGAGAGAAGTGGGCGACCAAGAGTATGAGTTCCAAGTGCAGTTTACCGCTCGCCAAGATGTCGATAAGACAGATGGCAGCAAGACGCAGAACAACTATAAGATTAACGCCACAGTTTCTCCTAGCGGCAAGATTTCCGCTTTCAACATGGCGAAGGTCACAACAGAATAAAACAAATGAAGGAAGCCTAGTTGGCTTCCTTCATTTGTTTTAAGAGTTCCTTTTGCTTTTCATTCAACCCCGTAGGCAACTTCACATTGTACGTGATAATCAAGTCGCCGAAGGTGCCATCGCCTCGGTCATAGCCCTTGCCACGCACACGCACCTTGGTGCCGTTCTGCGTCTCAGGTTTGATTTTCAACTTGATTTTCGTGCCATTGCTGAGTTTGACAATACCCTCGCCACCGAGCAAGGCGGTGTACATATCGAGGTTGACGTTCATGTTCATCTCGCCATTGCTCTGACGAGTGCCTTGACCGCCACAACCACCGCAGCCACCCGTGCCATATTCAGCACCAGCACCGAAGCCAGCGCCACCAGCACCGCCTCCGAAGCCAGAGAATCCAGAGAAACCACCACCAGCATTGCCGCCAGCGCTGCGTCCTCTACCTCCAAAGAGATTCTCGAAGAAGCTGCTGAAACCACTGCCTCCCGAACCGAAACTACTGAAGTCGAATCCCTCGAAAGGATTGCCGCCAGCACCGCCGAAACCGCCAAAGCCACCGCCCGCCTGTTCGTAAGCCTGGGCATTCTTCCACTGTTCACCATACTGGTCATATTTAGCTCTCTTGTCCGGGTCGGAAATCACATCATACGCCTCGTTGAGGGCTTGGAACTTCGCCTTCGCTTTCGGGTCGTTAGGATGCAAGTCGGGATGGAACTGCTTTGCACGCTTACGGTAAGCAGCTCTCACATCCTTCTGAGGGATGTTCTTGTCAACACCGAGAATCTTGTAATAATCTACAAATGCCATAGTATTTATTCCTCCATTTTTTATTGTTTTTGATATTTCTCCAACAAAAAGTATGCCGTATTCATTTCTTTTTTGTAATTTTGCATTCGAAAGGCGCAACTTCGTCCTAGGCTGACAAAAATGAAGCATAAGAAGAGAAGACTTTTCCGAAGGCTGACAAAGATGAGACACGCCTCATCGAAAGATGGCGTCACACCTTTTATATATATAAAGAATAAAATTTAACTGAACTTCGCAAGTGTTTGAAGTCATAGGGAGCGGTAACTCCCATTAACTCCTTAACTTCTCGTACACGCGAAACTCAAATCATATAATAGAAAGGAAATAAAACATGAAACAAATAATGGCAGCGCTCCTTCTTGCGCTTTCTCTAAACCCTAACGCAATGATAGCAAAACAAAAAACTGTCAAGTTGAGAGTCATCGAGACGAGCGACGTACACGGTTCGTTCTTCCCTTACGACTTCATCAACCGCAAGCCAAAGGCTGGCTCCCTAGCTCGTGTGTCCTCCTATGTGGACTCCCTCAGACTGAGCTACAAGGACAACCTGATCTTGTTGGAGAACGGCGACATCCTGCAAGGTCAGCCAACTTGCTACTATTACAACTACATCGCCACCGACAAACGCAACGTGGCGGCAGATGTGGTCAACTACTTGAAGTATGACGCACAAACCTTTGGTAATCACGATGTTGAAACGGGACATGCCGTTTACGACAAATGGGTCAAGGAACTCAACTGTCCGGTGCTCGGTGCCAACATCATCGAAACGAAGACCGGCAAGCCTTACGTGAAACCTTACATCATCCTGGAGCGTGAGGGCGTGAAGGTGGCAGTGCTCGGCATGCTGACCCCAGCCATCCCCAACTGGTTGACACAGAACCTTTGGAGCGGATTGAGCTTCGAGAACATGGTGACGAGTGCCAAGAAATGGGTGAAATACATCAAGGACAACGAAGACCCAGACGTGATCATCGGTCTCTTCCATAGCGGCAAGGATGGCGGCATCAAAACCGCTGAGTATGAGGAGGATGCATCGGAGCGTGTGGCAAAGGAAGTGCCAGGCTTCGACTTGGTGCTCTTCGGACACGATCACACTCGCCATAGCGATACCCTCACCAATGAAGCGGGTCAGCAGGTGGTATGCCTCGACCCTGCCAACAATGCCATCAGCGTGGCAGACGCAGAGATTACCATCACTATCGACGAGCACAAGGTGAACGGCAAGACCGCCCACATCGTACAGCACAAGTCGGTACATGGCAAGATAGCCGATGTGACAGATTGTCCGATAGACGAGAAGTTCATGGCTACCTTCAAGCCTCAGATGGACGAGGTCGATCAGTACGTGAGCAAGCAGATAGGCACCTTCAAGAACACCATCTACAGCCGTGAGTCATTCTTCGGCAGCAGCGCCTTCAACGACTTCATCCTCAACTTGATGCTTCAGATCACCCATGCCGACATTGCCTTCAATGCCCCATTGCAGATGGATGCCGTCATCAAGGAGGGTCCTATCCGTGTGAGCGACATGTTCAACCTCTACAAATATGAGAATGGTCTCTACGTGATGCGACTCACGGGCGAGGAAATCCGCAAGCACCTGGAGATGAGCTACGACCTCTGGGCGAACACGATGAAGAGTGCTGACGACCATCTCTTGTTACTCGACGAGAAGACCTACGGCGACCAGCAGCGCTTGGGCTTCAAGAACTTCTCCTTCAACTTTGATAGTGCCGCTGGCATCGACTATGAGGTGGATGTCACCAAGCCCAATGGCGAGAAGGTAAAGATTTTACGCATGAGCAATGGAGCGCCTTTCGATGAGAAGAAGTGGTACACCGTGGCGGTGAATAGTTATCGTGGCAATGGCGGTGGCGAATTGCTCACTCGTGGTGCCGGCATTCCGAAGGATAGTCTCGAAAGCAGAATCATCTATCGAAGTGAGAAAGACCAAAGATATTATCTCATGGAGGAGATTGAGAAAATGGGGACCGTCGAGGCGAAAGCCAACAACAACTGGAAGTTTGTTCCTGAGGAATGGGTGGAGCCTGCGGCTGAGAGAGACTTCCAACTCCTCTTCAAGAATGCCACGAAGAAGTAAGTAATGACTAATTCTCAGAGAAATGAAATACTGGTTTATATTTTGCAAGACCGACCTCTTGCTAGAAAAGAAAGAAGACGGAACCTATACGATTCCATGTAGCGAAGAATGCCCCATCGAGACCAAGCCTTGGACCCACATCCTCAACATCACTCCGATGGAAGACAGCACGGAGGTGAAAACCTTCACCATCCCCCAACCCGTCACCGGCAACCCTAAGTATGAGATGTGCGGTCTGCGCCCTAGCTATTATAAGCTCACACCCGAACTTTACCAGAAGGCCGGTAAGTGTCAGGAGCTGAACTACTGGGACCAGAACACCCACTTCTGTGGTGTATGTGGCGCTCCGATGGAGATGTCAACCGATATCAGCAAGAAATGCACCAACTGCGGCAAGTCGGTATGGCCATCCCTCGCCACTGCCATCATCGTGCTCATCCATAAGGGCGATGAGGTATTGCTCGTCCACGCCCGCAACTTCAAGGGCAACTTCGATAGCTTGGTGGCAGGATTCGTGGAGACTGGCGAGAGTTTGGAGGAAGCCGTACACCGTGAGGTGATGGAAGAGACCGGTCTAACCATCACCAACTTGAAATACTTTGGCTCACAGCCTTGGCCTTATCCAAGTGGCTTGATGATCGGCTTCACCGCCGACTATGTGGATGGCGAGATTCATCTACAGAAAGAAGAATTGTCACGTGGCAAATGGTTCAGCAAGGACAATCTCCCTATCCTTCCCGAAAAGCTATCCATCGCCAGAAGATTGATTGACGCTTGGCTCGAAGGAGAAAAATAAAAACTATTAAGCAATGTCAGAGAACCAAGAGAAACTTTGGAATGCAAACTATGTGAAGGTGATGACCACCAACTTCTTGTTGTACTTCGCCTTCTACCTCCTCACCCCACTCCTCCCACTCTATCTGAGCGAGACTTTCGGGGCGACGAAGGATACCATCGGCATCGTGTTGAGCGGTTATACGGTGGCAGCCCTCATCATCCGTCCATTCAGCGGCTATGTGGTGGATAGTTTCTCACGCAAGAAGGTATTGATGGTTTGCCTATGTGGTTTCGCTATCTTCTTCGCGGGATACATCGCCGCCAGCACCATCCTGATGTTTGCCATCTGCCGCACCCTGCATGGTGGTCCCTTCGGAGCGGTGACGGTAGCCAACAGCACTTGTGCCATCGACGTGCTCCCCTCTAGTCACCGCAACGAGGGTGTGGGGCTCTATGGTCTAAGCAACAACTTCGCCATGGCGATCGCCCCTTCCATCGGCATCTACCTACACGACATCGTGGGCAGTTATATGGTGCTCTTCTGGATAGCCTTCATCGTTGCCATCGCCTCGGTGATCATCGCCAGCACCATCCGTTTGCCGGAGAAGGAAATCATCAAGAACAAGGAGAAAATCTCTCTCGACCGCTTCTTCTTAACCAGGGCATGGTTGCTCGCCATCAACATCGCCATGTTCGGCTTCTGCTGGGGCGTATTGAGCAACTATCTCGCCATCTATAGCAAGGAGGAACTAGGCATCATGGGAGGCACGGGCACCTACTTCGCCATCCTCTCCATCGGACTCTTCACATCTCGCTTGCAAGGACGTAAAGCACTGAAAGAAGGTAAGTTGACGCAGAATGCAGCCGAAGGAATGTGCCTATCCTTGGTAGGATTCATCCTCTTTGTGGCATGGCATCATCCGATAGCCTACTATCTCTCGGCAGCCTGCATCGGATTAGGGAACGGACACCTCTACCCAGCCTTCCTCAACATGTTTATCAATGTGGCTCGCCACGACCAGCGAGGCACCGCCAATAGCAGCATCTTGACGGGATGGGACCTAGGATTCGGCATCGGATGCTTGTTGGGCGGAGTGGTAGCCGAGCACTTCGACTACAATGCCACCTTCTGGATGGTGGCGATAGAGAATGCGTGCAGCGTCATCCTCTTCTTCGTAGCAGGTAAAAGATTCTTCGAAGCAAGAAAAAATGGCTAGTGAAAAGCCAAAGCTTATCACTAGCCACAACCAAAATTCATTTCTCGAAAAGAAAGTTCTTAAGGAAAACCTTCCTTAAAAAACTTAGAATGGTAAGTCATCCGCACTACCACCCTCAGCGGCAGGAGCTGCACCAGCAGGCTGAGCAGGAGGGAATGGAGCTGTAGCGCCACCAGCAGGAGCGGCAGGCTGAGCAGGAGCGGAACCAGCTACAGGAGCACCCATTGGAGGGAATGGAGAACCAGGCTGCATACCACCCATAGCACCAGCTACGGCGTTAGGATCTACACGCTGGATATTCCAAGCACGAACACTATTGAACCAACGACCATTGTACTCATGAGCGTCAAGGTCGAAAGACACCAAAATTTCTTCACCACTCTGTATGTTGAACTGAGCCAGACGGTCAGCACCAAACACATCAAAACATAACTTCTTAGGATACTGCTCATGTGTTTCGATAACGAACGACTGAGCTTTCCACTCGCCTCTAGCAGAGACACCGCTTCTTTCAGGTAAAACGGCAATTACCTTTCCTTGTAATTCCATATATTTCTATTTAAAAAGATGTTGCTGTATGATTGATTCATGTGAATAGGACAAATAGGACTTTCCCATAACACGCCCCCATCCGAAAACATTCCCCGAAGGAAATGTAGCAACGGAAAAAAGAAGTATTTTGTCCTTTCCGACTGCGAAATTACTAAAAATAGTTCAAAAACTAAAACATTTCTCTGATTTTTTTGTCTGTAAGCAAGTTTTTTTGTATTTTTGTACTCATAATCGGCCAAATGCCAATTCAATTTGCGCACTTGTGCTTCACAATGAACCAGAAAACAAGAAACAGACAGATAATAATTTAAAAAGAAATACTCATGAGATTTACAGTATCATCTACTGCACTTAGCAGTAAACTCAACATGCTTGCCAAGGTTATCGGCGGAAAGAACTCTCTGCCTATCCTCGACTGCTTCCTATTCCAAGTTGCCAATGGTGAGATGACTATCACAGCCAGCGATAGCGACAACATCATCAAGTCTAGTGTCGAACTCACAGAGAACGAGGGCGAGGGCGAGTTCTGCATCCCTAACCGCGTCATCCTCGATGCTTTGAAGGAATTGCCTGAGCAACCACTTAGCTTCGACATCGATACCGACGATACTTTCGCCATCAAGATTTCTTACCAGAACGGTCTCTACAACTTCACTGCACAGAGCGCAGAGGAATATCCTCACGCACAGGGAGTTAACGATGCTGCCCACACGGTAACCATCGATGCTGCCATTCTCATCGACAACATCTCTCGCTCCATCTTCGCTACCGCTAACGACCAGTTGCGTCCAGTGATGAACGGCATCTACTTCGACTTGACTGCCGACGCACTCAACATCGTAGCCAGCGATGGACATAAGTTGGTACGCAACAAGAACTTCTCCATCAAGAGCGACACCCCAGCTGCCTTCGACCTTCCAAAGAAGCCAGCTACCCTCTTGAAGAACATCCTCTCTAGAGAGGAAGGCGACGTCACCATCAAGTTTGATGACAAGAGCGCCGAGATTCTCTTTGCCGATGGCACCTTGCGTTGCGTACTTTACGAGGGACGTTACCCTAACTACAACTCCGTCATCCCTAGCAACCCTAACGAAGTGACCGTAGATAGAAAGGCACTCTTGAGCGCCCTTCGCCGTGTGATGCCATTCGCTAGCGAGAGCAGCCAGTTGGTACGCCTCCGCATCGACGGAAGCCATATGGAGGTATCTTCTGAGGATGTGGACTTCGCTACATCTGCCAAGGAGCAACTCATCTGCGAGAATGCAGGTACCAACATGAGCATCGGTTTCAAGGGAAGCAGCTTGCAGGAGATTCTCAACAACTTGACAAGCGACCAGGTGGTATTCCAGCTCGCCGACCCTAGCCGTGCTGGTGTCATCATCCCTGCCGAGCAGCCAGAGAACGAGGATGTACTGATGTTGCTCATGCCTATGTTGCTCAACGACTAAAGATTATAACATAGATGTTTCCGAGTCTCTCCAAAGATGCTCGGAAACATCTCCCCAAAACCAACTAGAATGAAATTGAATCTCAAGAAGCCTCTGATCGTCTTCGACCTAGAGACAACAGGTCTTGACCTTGTAAAAGACCGCATCATACAGATGTCATACATCAAGGTAAACACAGACGGATCAGAAGTTCGCAAGAACCTTTACGTCAACCCTGGCAAGACTATCCCACAAGAGGTGGTAGAGTTGACGGGCATCAGCAATGAGGACGTGAAGGATGCTCCTACATTCAAGGAACTGGCCCCTACCCTCAACCAAGATTTTTCGGGTTGCGACTTTGCCGGTTATAACTCCAATCACTTCGACGTACCTATGCTTGCCGAGGAATTTCTCCGTGCCGGCATCGACTTCGACTTCTCAAAATGTCGTCTCATCGATGCGCAGACCATCTTCATGAAGATGGAGCGCCGCAACCTTGCCGCAGCCTATAAGTTCTTCTGTGGCAGAAAGATGGAGGAAGACTTCGAGGCTCACCGTGCCGACCAAGACACCGAGGCTACCTATCGTGTATTGATGGGCGAGCTCGACAAGTATGCCCCAGGCGTACAGGAAGAGCCAGATCGTGTGCTCCACAACGACATGGACGAGTTGGCTGCTTTCTCCAAGCAGAACGACAACGTGGATTTCGCAGGTCGCATCGTTTGGCAAGAGATGAAGGATGCGCAAGGCAATGTACTCCTCGACGAGAAAGGCGAACCACGCAAGCACGAAGTGTTCAACTTCGGTAAATATAAAGGTTGGGACGTGGCAGAAATCTTGACCAAGGACCCTGGTTACTTTACATGGGTATTGGGCAGCGACTTCACCAACAACACCAAACAAGTGCTCACTCGCATCCGTCTCCGTGAGTTCAATAAGCGAATGGGAAAGTAAGTTCGTTCGAACATATCCATTCGAACGAACCATATTATAAGTTAGGAGTTTTATAAGACAACGAAACGACTATCATGTTAAAAGGAAAGAAAATCGTATTGGGCATCACCGGCTCCATTGCCGCCTACAAGGCATGCCTTATCATACGAGGACTCATCAAGCGAGGCGCAGAGGTGCAGGTGGTTATCACACCAGCAGGAAAGGAGTTCATTACCCCTATCACCCTCTCCGCCTTGACCCACAAGCCTGTAGTGAGCGAGTTCTTCTCGCAGCGCGATGGCACGTGGAATTCTCATGTGGATTTAGGTCTATGGGCAGATGCTATGCTCATTGCCCCTTGCACCGCCTCTACGATGGGCAAGATGGCTAATGGCATCGCTGACAATATGCTCATCACCACCTACTTATCGATGAAGGCTCCAGTCTTCATTGCACCAGCCATGGACCTCGACATGTATAAGCATCCTTCCACACAAGCCAATATGGCGAAGTTGAAGGAGTATGGCAATCTCATCGTGGAACCAGCTACAGGCTTCTTGGCAAGTGGACTTGAGGGCAAGGGACGCATGGAAGAACCAGAGGTCATCGTCGATTACCTCGACAAATACTTCGAAGTAAAAGACTTGACGGGCAAGAAGATACTCGTTACGGCTGGCCCTACCTACGAGAAGATAGACCCAGTGCGCTTCATCGGCAATTATTCTTCAGGCAAGATGGGCTTTGCCCTCGCCGAGGAATGCTATCGCCGTGGTGCCGAGGTGACTCTTATCGCTGGTCCTGTATCACTCACTTGCAGCAATGGCATCCACCGCATTGACGTGGAAAGTTGTGAGGAGATGTACCAAGCTGCCGTACAAGCATTTACGGGGGAAGGCGTTAACGAAAGCGAGGTGAATGGCGAAAGCGACACGAATAGTGAAAGCCAAACATCGAGCCAGAAGATGGACGCAGCCATCCTTTGTGCAGCCGTTGCCGACTTCCGTCCAGCGAGTGTAGCCGATAAAAAAATCAAGCGTGAGAAGGATGACTTGGAACTTCGCCTCGTCCCTACCCACGACATCGCCGCCGCCCTTGGCAAAGCCAAGATGGAAGACCAGCGCATCGTTGCCTTCGCCTTAGAGACCAATGACGAGGAGATGAACGCCGAGAAGAAGCGTAAGAAGAAGAATGCCAACTTCATCGTGCTCAACTCCACACGCAACCCTGGCACCACTTTCGGTACCGATGAGAACAAGATTACTATCATTTCGGAAAACGGAAAGAAAGAATATGAAAAGAAGCCAAAGACTGAAGTGGCTCGTGATATCATTGACGAGTTGGCTCGTCTGTGGTAATCCTCTCGCAGCACAAGAGTTGCAAGCAAAGATTACCATCAACCATGCTCAGATTTCGGGCACGGACAACTCCGTGTTCGAAAACCTGCAGCAGACCTTGGAGCGATTTGTCAACGAAAGACAATGGACCAGCTTGCACTTTCAGAAGAACGAGCGCATCAACTGCAACTTCAACTTGACCGTGGGCAAGTATGACAAAGACCAGAACATCTTCACTTGCAAAGCACTCATCCAAGCCAACCGCCCGGTATATAATTCGGCCTATACGACCACTATATATAATAATGTGGACGAAAGCTTCACTTTCAAGTTCGCTCAATTCGACCAACTGGAGTTCAACGAGGAGACGTTAGACAACCAGCTTGCTGCCCTCTTCGCCTACTATGCCTATCTCATCATCGGCATAGACTTGGACACGTTCTCCCCCATGGGAGGCGAGGATGTCTTGCAACGTTGCATGAACCTCACCAACAATGCCCAGAACCTGGACTTTCCCGGATGGAAAGCCTTCGACAACAACCGCAACCGATATGCGCTGATAGCCGACTATCTGGACGGAGCCATGCAACCCTTCCGCCAACTCCAATACGATTATTACCGCAAAGGACTTGACGAGATGGCAAACAATGCCGAGCGTGGCAGGACGGAGATTACAACCACCCTGGAGGAAAACCTCAAGAAAGCGAGGGAGAACAAACCGCTCAGCCTCTTGCCACAGATTTGGACCGACTACAAGAAAGACGAGCTAGCCAACATCTACAAGGGAAAAGGCACACAAAAGGAGAAAGAGACCATTTACGAACTCCTCTTCTCCATCAATCCATCCCAAAACAACGCATGGGATAAGATCAAGGAGTAGAAAGGCTTCTTTCCAAGGAAACCTCTCCCCGAAAGACGCATTTCGAATCAAAGTAATAATTGAAACAATCATGCTCAAGCAACTATATATCAAGAACTTCACGCTCATCGACGAGTTAAACATCAAGATGTATCCAGGTTTCTCCGTCATCACGGGTGAGACGGGAGCCGGTAAGAGCATCATCCTGGGTGCCATCGGTTTGCTGCTAGGCAATCGTGCCGATAGCAAATCCATCAAGATGGACAGAGACAGATGTGTCATCGAGGCGCATTTCGACTTATCTCGATATGATATGCAGCAGTTCTTCATCGACAATGACATCGACGAAGATTTGCCTGACACCATCATCCGAAGAGAGTTGACGGCATCAGGCAAGAGCCGTGCCTTCATCAACGACACGCCCGTCTCATTGACCAAGATGAGAGAGCTAGGCGAACAACTTGTAGATATCCACTCCCAGCACAAAAATCTTCTTTTGCAGAAAGAAGACTTCCAACTCAACGTGGTAGATATCATAGCAGGCGACAGCAAGCAACTCAAATCTTACCAAGCCGCCTACCAAGCCTACAAGAAAGCCCATGAGCAACTTGCAAAGCTCAAGGAAGAAATCGAGAAGAATCGTGAGAACGAGGATTTCCTTCGCTTCCAGTTCAAGGAGCTAGAGGAGGCGAAGCTTGTGGAAGACGAACAGGAGCAGTTGGAGCAAGAGTATGAGACACTCAGCCACTCCGAAGACATCAAGACTGCCCTATACCAAGCAGACAACAACTTGTCGGGAGACGAGGGAAGTATCTTGGAGAAATTGAAGGAGGCTGCCGAGCAACTTCAAGACATCCAAGAAGTATATCCAGAAGTCAACGAGCTAACCGAGAGAATGCACTCCAGCTACATCGAACTCAAGGACATTGCCCAAGAGGTAAATGGACTCGTAGATCATGTAGATTTCGATCCTGCCCGACTCGATGAAATCAATTCCCGACTCGACACGCTCAACTCACTTCAACAAAAGTTCCACGTCCAAAACCTAGAGGAACTCATCGGCATCCGAGAGAAGTTGGAAGAGCAACTCTCCCACATAGACAATAGCGATGAGGACGTAGAAGAGTTGGAGCAGAAAGTGAACGAATTACGTCAACAAGCAGAAAAAGAAGCACATACATTGACAACGATTCGTGAGAAGTCAGCCAAGAAAGTAGAAGAAGAGATGAAGCAACGCCTGGTTCCACTCGGCATACCAAATGTACGTTTCAGCATCGACTTGACTCAGAAATCTCTGAGCCACGATGGAGCCGACAAGGTAAGTTTCCTCTTTAGTGCCAACAAGAGCACCCCACTCCAACCTATCACCCAAGTGGCATCAGGAGGAGAGATTGCTCGTGTCATGCTCTCATTGAAAGCCATGATCAGCGGAGCCGTCAAGTTGCCTACCATCATCTTCGATGAGATCGACACAGGTGTAAGTGGAAAGATAGCCGAGAAGATGGCGAACATCATGGTAGAAATGGGCAACCACGAGCGCCAAGTGCTCTCCATCACCCACCTTCCTCAGATCGCCGCACTGGGTAGCCATCACTACAAGGTGCTCAAGGAAGAGACGGAAGAAGGAACCATCAGCCGTATGACGGAACTGACACCAGAAGAGCGAGTACAGGAAATCGCTCAGATGCTGAGTGGAAGCGATGTCACCGATGCAGCACTTGCCAATGCCAAGGAATTGCTCAAGAACAAATAGGGCAAAAATAATGCCCTCTAACAAGAGGAATATGAAAAAGTTATATATAACAATGACGGGATTGATGATCGGTGTATCATCCATCCTTGCGCAACCAAGCCCCGTACAGAAGGTTGCCAAAAGTGTATTCACGCTCACCACTTTCAATAAAGAGGGAGGCATCATCGCCGCTACACAAGGCGTGTTTATCGACAACAAGGGTACCGCCATCAGCACCTTCAAACCATTCATCGGTGCCGTGAAGGCTACCGTGGTAGATGCCACCGGCAAATCGATGGAAGTAGATGCCATCATGGGAGCTGACGAGCTATACGACGTAGCCAAGTTTAGAGTCGATAGCAAGACCATCGCAGCACCTATCGCCAACAAGGAGAGCGCAGCAGGAAGCAAAGTTTGGCTCGTACCTTATTCTATTAAGAAGCCAGCCTACCAGGAAGAAGAAATCAGCAGCGTAGAGAAGTTCAACACCTCCTACAACTACTACATCTTCTCAAACTCCGCCCCTGACAACGCCGTAGGTTGCCCTTTCGTCAACAAGGACGGACAAGTCATCGCCTTGATGCACAACAATGGTTCCGTGACCGCCATTGACGCCAACTTCGCCAATCAGCTCAAAGTCACAGGACTCTCTTCCCTCGATGCAGCACTCCGTGAGAGTGGAATCCGCACCGCCTTGCCTGACAAGGAGACGGATGCCATCACGATGATGACACTGAACAAGGGACAGAAGACAGGCGACGAATACATGAAGTATGCTAACGAGTTTATCGGTAAGTTCCCTACCTCCGCCTTTGGTTACAAGGAGAAAGCATTCCTCCTCGCCAACAAGCAGCAATACGCAGAGGCAGACCAACTGATGCAAGAATCCATCAAGAAGTCAACAGCCAAGGACGAGGCTCACTCCAACTATGCCGACATCATCTACCAGAAGGTGATATACCAAGGCGACTCCATCTATCCTGCATGGAACGTCGATAAGGCGATAGCAGAATCACAAGCCGCTTACGCCATCAAGGCAGAGCCACTCTACAAGCACCAGGAGGCACAGAGCTTCTACCTGAAGAAAGACTACCAGAAGGCTTACGATCTCTTCATGGGCTTAACCAAGACCCCGATGAACAGTGGAGAGGTATGGTTTGAGGCAGCACAATCCAAGGTACAGTTGAAGGCACCTGAGACCGAAATCAAGGTACTCCTCGACAGTGCCGTATCGGTAGGCACAAAAACCAACAATGCGGCACCTTACCTATTGGCACGTGCACGTTTCCTAGAGTCGCAAGCCAAGTATCGTGAGGCTATCGCCGACTACAACCAGTATGACAGCATCGCACGCCCTGTCGCCCCCACCTTCTTCTACACTCGCTATCAGTGCGAGATGAAGGTACGCCAATGGCAACAGGCTTTGCTCGACATCGCCCGTGCCTGCTACCTGAACCCTAAGGAGCCTACCTATTTTGCCGAATGGGCAAGTCTCGACCTTCGTGTCAAGCGATACGAAGAAGGTATGAAGGCTGCACAAGCTTGCATCACCCTCGCCCCAGAGTATGCCGATGGCTATCTCTTGCTCGGCATCATGCAATGCGAGTCTAACAACAAGGCAGAAGGCAAGAAGAACTTGGAGAAAGCCAAGGAGCTGGGAGACACGAGAGCAGACGAATATCTGAAAAAGTACAAATAATCGGCAAACATAAGTCGAATGACAGCACTTCATTCACAGAATTGCAAACTCGATATTACAGATTGATAACGAATAGCGCAAAATTTTGATAAAACGTATGCAATAATTTGGCAGTATCAAATAAAATTGCTATTTTTGCCTACAGTTTCAGCAGGACAATCATAACCAGCCGAGGCAAGCTCCCCTAAAGCCCATCCGAAGCGAAGTTGTGCAGTATCTTAGCAATAGGGAATATAAGTAATAACAACTAAAATAAAATTTAGGTAAAATGAAAATTGAAGATTTTAACTTTGCCGGTCACAAGGCAATCGTACGCGTTGATTTCAACGTGCCATTGGATGAGAATGGTAATGTAACTGACGACACTCGTATTCGTGGTGCCCTCCCTACTTTGAAGAAGGTACTCGCTGACGGTGGTGCTCTTATCATGATGAGCCACATGGGTAAGCCAAAGGGCAAGGTTAAACCAGAGCTTTCTCTTTCTCAGATTGTAAAGAACGTTTCTGACGCTCTCGGCGTAGAGGTTAAGTTCGCTAAGGATTGCGGTAATGCTGATGCAGAGGCTGCTGCCTTGAAGGCTGGTGAGGCTCTCTTGCTCGAAAACCTCCGTTTCTATCCAGAAGAGGAAGGCAAGCCAGTAGGTGTAGAGAAGGGTACTCCAGAGTACGACGCAGCTAAGGCTGAGATGAAGGAACGCCAGAAGAAGTTCGCAGCAAAGTTGGCTTCTTACGCAGATGTATATGTAATGGATGCATTCGGTACAGCTCACCGCAAGCACGCTTCTACAGCTGTCATCGCTGATTCATTCGACAAGGATCACAAGATGCTCGGCTTCTTGATGGAGAAAGAGGTAAAGGCTGTTGACGCTGTACTCGGCAACATCAAGCGCCCATTCACAGCTATCATGGGTGGCTCTAAGGTTTCTACCAAGATTGGTATCATCGAAAACCTCTTGACTAAGGTTGACAACTTGATTCTCTGCGGTGGTATGACCTATACATTCGCTAAGGCATTGGGTGGCAAGATCGGTAAGTCTATCTGCGAGGATGACAAGCTCGATGTAGCTCTCGACGTGATCAAGAAGGCTAAGGAGAACAACGTAAACCTCGTACTCGGTACAGACTCTGTTTGCGCTGACGACTTCAAGAACGACGCTAACACTCAGGTTTGCCCATCTAACGACATCCCAGAGGGTTGGGAAGGTATGGACGCAGGTCCTGACACTCGCAAGGCATTCGCAGCAGCCATCAAGGGTGCAAAGACTATCCTCTGGAACGGACCTGCAGGTGTATTCGAGTTCGACAACTTCGCTGGTGGTTCTAAGGCTATCGCTGATGCTATCGCAGAGGCTACTAAGGAGGGTGCATTCTCACTCATCGGTGGTGGTGACTCTGTAGCTTGTATCAACAAGTTCGGCTTGGCAGACCAGGTATCTTACATCTCTACAGGTGGTGGTGCTCTTCTTGAGGCTATCGAGGGTAAGGTATTGCCAGGTGTAGCAGCTATCGAGAAGTAATCGAGATGACTGAAAACTTATCTCCGGCTTCTCTGGAAGACATGGAGATAAGAACAAAATAGGAAGTTCGAGGGCATCCTCTTGGTGATGTCCTCGAATTTTCAGTTATATCTACACCCTAAAAATCTACAACTTAACTACAATATTAATGGATTGGATTATCAACCTTTTTACCAATACAGAATCGGTGGCACACATCGCCCTACTCTATGCGATCGTGATAGCCGTGGGTGTGTATTTGGGTAAAATCAAAATCGGAGGCATCTCCCTGGGAGTTACCTTCGTACTTTTTGCAGGAATCCTCGCGGGACACGTAGGGTTTACTGCTCCTAAAGAAATTCTGACCTTTGTGCAAGACTTCGGATTGATTCTGTTTGTCTTCATGATTGGTCTTCAGGTAGGACCAGGCTTCTTCGAGAGTTTCAAGAAGGGCGGCGTAACGCTTAACTTGCTCTCTACGGCAGCCATCTTCCTCAACGTGTGCGTGATGTTCGCATGCTACTACCTCTTCTTCGACACAAGCAACCCCAACAACCTTCCAATGATGGTGGGTACTCTCTATGGTGCCGTCACCAACACCCCAGGTCTTGGTGCTGCCAATGAGGCTTTACTCAGTGTATTCCCCAATGGTGCTCCTAGCATCGCCAATGGTTATGCTTGCGCCTACCCTCTCGGTGTGGTTGGCATCATCGGTGCCACCATCCTCATCAAGTACATCTGCAAGGTGAACACTGCCGAGGAGGAAGAGAAGTTGAACGAGGAAGACGCAGCCAACCCACATGCCAAGGCTCACAACATGCACCTTCGTGTGGAGAATGCCTATATCGCTGGCAGAACCTTGCGTGAGGTTTCAGAGTTCTTGAACCGTGACATCGTTTGCTCCCGACTCCTCCACAAGGGCGAGGTGAGCATTCCTAACAGCAAGACCACCTTCGAGGTAGGCGACGAGCTCTTGGTGGTATGTGCAGAAGCCGACGCAGAGGCTATCAAGGCCTTCATCGGTCCTGAGATAGAGGCTGAATGGGATCGTGAGAAAGACGAGGTTCAGCACTTCGTGAGCAAGCGAATCATCGTTACTCGACCAGAGATGAACGGTAAGACCTTGGGCAAGATGCACTTCTCCAGCGTGTATGGCGTCAATGTAACTCGCATCTCTCGACAGGGCATGGACATCTTCGCAGGCAGAAACCACCACTTCCATGTAGGTGATAGAATCTTGGTAGTAGGTCCTGAGGAGAACGTAAATCGTGTGGCAGAGATGATGGGTAACTCCATCAAGCGTTTGGATGCACCAAACATCGCCACCATCTTCATCGGCATCATGGTAGGTATCATCTTCGGTAGCCTTCCCTTCGCCATCCCAGGCATGCCAGTGCCATTGAAGTTGGGTATCGCTGGTGGTCCATTGATCATCGCCATCCTGATAGGTCGCTTCGGCTACCACTTCAAGTTGGTCACCTATACGACAACCTCAGCCAACATGATGCTGCGAGAGATAGGACTGGTACTCTTCCTGGCGAGTGTGGGAATCAAGGCTGGTGCCGGGTTCTGGGAGACGGTGGCACAAGGCGATGGAATCAAGTACGTATATACGGGTTTCCTCATCACCATCATCCCTATCCTCATCATCGGAACGATAGCTCGCTTGAAGTATAAGTTCAATTACTTCACCATCATGGGCATGATAGCCGGTACCTATACCGACCCACCAGCATTGGCATACGCCAACGCCTCTTGCTCAAAGGAGGCTCCAGCCGTAGGTTACTCCACGGTATATCCATTGAGCATGTTCCTCAGAATATTCTCGGCACAGATTGTCGTGCTATTCTTCTGCGGATGATAGAGATTTGACAACAAGATATGTTATAAATGAAAAAAGGACATTGGGCAAGAAACCCGATGTCCTTTTTTCATTTGCTTAAACTTATAGATTTTAGCGATTACCTTTTGCCCTATTATGGGTTTTGCATAGCATCTGGCAGTTGCTTTCATCAGTAGCACCACCATGGCTCCAAGCCAGCACATGGTCGGCATCCATCTCTTTCAACGTCCAAATCCTAGTACTATTAGCATCATGTCCGAGAGCACAAAGAGGACAGTTGCTTACATGGTTAGCTTTAGCCTCTGTCGTCTGAGCTCGATACACCCTACCTTTGACATTATCATCGAAGACACGAATGTTGAGCAACTTGGGATCTTGGCATCCACCAAGCACATACTCAAATACATTCTTATTATCTGTTACACAAGGATCATCATAGAGTTTCTTCACCATTTTTGATACCTCAGTATGATTATAAGGTTTCGTGTGGTACTTGTCATACAACTCACCCCACTTCAATCCTTTCATCTTTGGATAATAATCATGGAAGACATTCTCTATCCAAGTTATGACATCATTGAAATACAACTTCATTTCATCGATGTTCGTGTCAAATCGATGCTCCTGCATATACTCCTTGACATGTCCACGGCTCACCCAATCAAGAGCTGTCTGCAAGAAATCTTGGCGAATAACAGAACCAGAGATATACCATCCCCATTTCTGAGCACGTGTATCTGCCTTATTACTGAACTCTTGGCGAGCAGCACTGACAAAAGGCCCTGAATAGATAGCGTTCAGCTTTTCTTGCTCATTCAGTTTTACACCACCAATATTGATGATTTCAAACCATTCCTTGATTTCAGACTCTGTGCCTTCGCAGATATAAGCCAAGAGCTTAGTTTCCTCTATCAGTTTTTTCTTATCTTCAGGAAGAGCCTTAAACTTAAAAGGTACACCATCTATCATCACAGAGAATTTACCTATCAAATATCTACCAAGGCTCGTGATACGTTGCTGACCATCAAGCACCTCCAAACGTCCATCAGGCAACTTATTGAAATACAACAAGCCCAAAGGATATTTCTTCAATACAGAATTCACGACAGCAATCTCCGCCTGACCTTTATTCTCACTATAGAGATAGTTACGCTGATACTCAGGTTGAATGGTCAGTTGACCAGCCAAGCCATAAAGACCTTTGCCATCCAAGTTGCTATAAGTGAATCCCTCACATAGCTCCTTCACTGTATATTCTTGTAATGTTGCTTCCATATTATGCTTGCTTTTTACGGATTAATATTCGGGCATAAGCCTTAGAATAATACTTGCCATCTACAATGTAATAAACCTCACCATCTAGTGGTCCTTCCACTTCTATGGCTGCTCCATCGTTCAATTTTGTCACAACGGTTTGCTTACCTGTCTTACTTACTTGGATTTGCTTCGGATAGATTTTGCTTGCCATTTTGAACCAACTCTGGGTTATGCCCACAATCTCAAATTGCTCTGGGCAATACTTATCCATATAAGTTAAAGACACACCCATCATCCCGTCATAATCAGTCGGAATAGCATCAAAGTAGTTCACTTCAATTGCATCAAAATTGTCATAATGTTTATAACCTACGCCTTTAATTTCTTTATGCTTACTATATTTGATATTATCAGCTTCCGTCATAAGACACAAAGGACGATGACGCCTACCATGTTCAATATTGGTGTACCAACAAATACCAGGCACTCGATTCACCTTCATTCCATCCATCTCTCTTTCGAACTTATATGTTGGAGCATACTCAAAGTCTTCTGGTACCCGAAAATACATACCTTTGTTAAAGTTGGTCACACCGTTCCAAACTTGATTATCTTTCATTCTTGGGAACACTTCCTTGTAAGAAATTGAATTAATATTACCTAGAATAATAAATTTCTTATCTGCTTCCAATATCCAAGCCATAAATTCCCTAAACAAAGAGAATGGCGGATTCGTCACAATAATATCAGCCTCATCTCGCAACTTCTTCACCTCATCACTTCTGAAATCTCCATCCCCTTCAAGATAGTCCCATTCCAAATCATCGAGATTGATTTTTCCATCGCCTGTCGTGTCGTGTTCTAACACGAAAATCTTGCCATGAGTATTGGTTTTGCTCTTGTCAAACTTAGGAGATTCCGTTTCGAGGAAAGACAATTGAATACCAGTCTTATAGACTTTGCTTTCAATCGCATAGCTGGTAGAGATAAGTTTCTTCAAACCCAACTCCTCAAAGTTCTGTGCAAAATAACGAGTAAAGTTGCTCCATTCGGGATCATCGCAAGGCAACAATACGGTCTTGCCACGAAACACATCAGGATTGTAATCAAGATAGGCTTCCATTTCGGTCTCTATATCATAAAACATGGTATAGAATTCATCCTTCTTGGCAGCCTTTGCATTAGATAATGTACTATTAGCCATAATATTGATAGTTGTTTGTTGCACCCAACTATCAATCCGCAAACACGAAGGGAATAGCCACAAAGAAAGCGTGATGCTATTCTTATCGCGTTTAGCACGGGGCGACCTCGGATGGAACCCCGGTATCATAACAAGAATGCACCACGCCTATGCGTGTACATTGCTAATTTATGATACCAGAGGCTACTATACGAGCCACCTGTCACATATTATTATCGTGCTTTTTATTCCAAATAGAGTTTCCGAGGCTCTTGGCTAAACGCGAAATAATAGCGAATGCTTTTTGTTTTACCCACAATGTCTTGTGAAGCCCAACCCGAAAGTCAGACATCCACTCTGCAAAAGTAATAAAAAGAATCGGAATGGGCAAAGAAATGAGGAGAAAAATGAAATATATGACATCAAATAGAAATAAAAGCGTAAAAATATTTGGTTATTCAAAATTAAAATCGTACTTTCGCTTTCGTAGATTATTAAACTTTGAGATTATGGATTTTTTTGATTTTGTATTTTTGTGGTCGTTTGTCCTATCCTTATTGGTGGGTCCTTTCGTGGTAGGTTCCAGAATGCCCTTGATGTGGGTCGTTTATTTGGGCTTATGCACGTTGCTCACCCCAGTAATTGGTATTCCTGTCTATAAGACGTTCTGTAGATAATGAAACAATGTACCTTGCTAGATGCTCTCCCAATACCCATGATATAAATAAAACGTAAGGATATATGAAGACTAATAAAATAATGGATGCCATCCGCAACACCACCCCCACAGAAACAAACAAGCAAGTGGATTTCTGTGTAGCTATTTCAAATAGAATAATTGACGTAATGGCTGAACAGGGAATGAAGCAAAGAGACCTAGCAAAGGCACTTGGGGTAACAGAGACTGAGGTGAGCAGATGGTTGAGCGGTACTCACAACCTTACGATTGCTACGATTGCTAAAATCGCAGCAGTACTAGGTGACGACAGCATCACAACAACCAGCAGTCATCACAACAACCTATCAATCAAGACAGGCTTATGAATTTTATTTTCATTCATTGGACATATCTCCTATTCCACTCTTCAAAATTTCACGCAATTTGCTTATTCTTAGTTCTTTATCAGAGAAACCATTCCGTTTTCAGATGCAATTCTAAAAGTATTGATCATGCAAGACTTTAATCGCTCAAACCCCAAATATTTATTAAAAAATGCTATTTTTCTTGATTCTCTACATTTTTGTCATACTTTTTTCTTTATTCTCGAAATAAAAATGTAACTTTGTAGGCAACTGGTGGACGATAAGCCTAAGTTGGATAACATTCAGTACCCTATTATCTCCACCGTCTTTCTTGGCTCAGCCTTGAAAGGAGGAATTCTAATTAACCTTTGCTAAAGGCTGGCAAAGAAAACTATAAGTAAAAGATATGATTACAAATTTAAAATTTGGGAAAAACGAGGAAACTTTTGCTCTTTTGGGCAAATACATTCCTAGCTATGATAAAGATCGTGCTATGAGCGGCATAGGTATCAAGTTGAGATGCAAAGAAGATTGTGAAGCTTATGCTGCCGAACTACGCATAGCAATCCCTAAAGCTCAAAGAGACTACTCTAACTTACAAAAACTTAAGGAGAAATACAACTACACCTATCCCTCCAAGGACAAAAACTGCCTGTCCACTCCTCATCAGTTATACAACACGATAAAAAGCACAATTATTGAAATCAGAGAGAGCATAAAAACGTTCTGCCCTAGGAATAGCCATCGTGCTGCTGGTATGTACAGCTCCACTACCTACACTTTAAAACAATCTCTATTGTGCAACAATACTCCTTACAGCAAGGACTTTTTCCCAGACACCTATCCAGAATACGTAAAAAATCTTTTAGGTTTGCTTGGCGAATATATGGAGATTGTTGAAAATGTCATAACTTGCAGCAAAGAACTTTTAGATGAAGAGCAAAGAATTAGAGATGATGACGAACTTCTCAAGTTTATAGACCAAGAATGCAGAAAGGATTTAGAAGAATTTGCCATAGAAACGCAAAAGAGTCTTGGCTTGATAGCTACCAAACTCACAAGTGCTGATTTTGAAAAAAGACGCAAAGAGGCTAAAAACATAAAAGAGTTAAGAAGACAACTATATCATGCTATTACTCCAAACGATTACAAAATTCGTGTATTCAAAGATGTCATGATGAGAGGGATGTCTAATGACCTAACAGTAGAGGAATCTAAAATTTGGACTAAAGAAGAAGATTATGAGTTTGTAAAAATAAAGGTCAGACGAGCTATCAAGGCTATGGTAAATAACGCTGATTTACCGAAACTAAAGGTTGCTAATTCTGAGAAGTATGCTATCAAAGCTGTTTATATCGCAAGCTTTATGATTTGGTGTCACGTTGGGAGAGCACATTACAAAGACTTCATCGATTATCTTACAAATCAACTTAAAGATGCTCTTTTACAAATGCCCAAATACAAAAGCATTATGAGCGCATTAAACAACCAACAGGCAAAGATTACTTCTTATTTTGATGATTTTGAAGCCTTCGCCAATACTTAACATTTTTTTACCCAAAAAGTTGAGATTACAACATTCGCCTAAAACAATAGAGAACAGAATCATAGCAATTATGTATTCTGTTCTTTTTGTATTATATGGCTCCTCATATTCTGAACTTTTTTAAAACTTAAGAATCGAAGCATCAAAAATCCAAAAAGTTAAGAATTTGCACTCCTGCTTTCTTAACTTTGTTCCAATCTATATTCCAAACACGAAGACTGACTATTTTTTTTATATAAAGTTCAGAATACATTTGTTTATACAGCACTATTTTAAAATTTGTCAGTCTCAGCCTTCCTATGTATTTTTGCACCAGCTTCAACAAGGAAAACGACCATGAGAGGTCCTAAGGTCAGTTACGCTTCCTTGGCAAAGCTAGACTCCCCTTTTGCGTAACAAAGGGTACAGTCGGAAAGGATATTATTATGAACAGAATCATAACGGAAGGTTGTGTCAGCTACCAGAAAGATATGCCTTTGCCTCGACACATCGGCGAAGTAGTCTGCGACTACTTCCTCCATGGCGAAAATCCACTCGCCATTGCCTACCGCAAACGCAAGGGGCAAGAAGAATGTAGAACTGTGATTAACTCAAAATTTCAAGATTATGGCAGACAATAATATGGTATATGTAAATGACAAGCAGCAACTAGATGCTCTTGTCAACAAAGATGTAAATGCAGTCATCAAGGACAAGATGCAGGAGAAGCTAGAAAAGAGCTTCATCACCTTCGACCCCTTCTACGACTACATCGAGGAAGGCAAGAAGATGGAGGCTCCTAAGGAACTCATCCCTCATATCCTCGTGGAGCACGAGACTACCATCCTCTTCGGAGACACGGGTCTCGGAAAGTCAACACTCGCCATGCAAATCGCTTGCGAAGTAGCGGAGCAAGGCTATGACGTTGCGAGCGGAATGGGACAAGGAGCTATCGGAGAGCAAGGAGAGCCCCACAAAAAGCGTGTGCTCTACGTCAACTTCGAGTTGTCGCAACAGCAGTGGGCGAAGAGATTCCAAAACAAAGCCGTGCCAAAGAACCTCTTCATCGCCAACATCGACTACACCTTGATGCACGACGTGACCGACCAAAGCCGCATCCTGGACGAGATACAACGCATCGCCGTGGAGAACGAGATTGAGGTGGTGATAGTGGATAACCTCACCAACCTCTGCATCAACTCCAAGGAAGGCGGCGAGGCTGGCAACATCATGCTGCAACTCATCAGCCTGAGAATGACACACAACTGGACGATGCTCATCCTCGCCCACGTGCCTAAGCGAAAACCTTGCGACCCTCTATCGCTCAACGACTTGGCTGGTAGCAAGATACTCAGCAACCTTGCCGACAACGTGATAGGCCTCAACAAGTCGAAGAAATACAAGAGTGCCAGATACATCATCCAGTTGAAGTACCGCTCTTTCCCTATCGAACTTGACTACAAGAACGTACAGGAACTTCGTCTCACGATAAACGATGACTGGCTGCACTTCGAATATGGCGACTATGACGAGGAGCGCACCCACCTGCCAAGAAGCCGTGACGAAAAGGCGGAGCTGGAGCAAGACGTTATCAAGGAACTGAAAAAGCCCAATGGAATGCCGTACAGAGACATAGCAGAGTTGGTAGGTACCAGCCTTGCCACTGTAGCTCGCATCGCCAAAAGCAATGGGTTGAGCAAGAGTGTAAAAAAGTCCAAGTGCAATAACACGAAAAACGATGGGAATAAACGTTCCAACACCATCGAAGACAACACTCTGTTTCAATAACAATTAACTAGTCTTGTTTCAGAAACGTATCTTCCATATTTGAAACAAAATTAATATTAATATTATGATTATCAAGAAGTTAGAATGTACCAAAAGTGAAACAAAAATGAAACAGAACCTATATTCTGAAACATTAATCTGTTTCATAGGTGGAACAAGATAACTACCTATATCACAAGCATTTACTATACATTTTGTTTCAGTTCGGAAATGATACACTCTGATACAAGTATAAAACGATAAGAATATGATACAAGAATCAATAAAATTCATCTTGGAGCGATACAAGGCTGGCGGCAGCAACCGCTTTGTCTGTCCCCAGTGCGGACGCAAGAAGTGCTTCACCCGATACGTGGATGCCGATACTGGAGAATACCTGGACGAGAATTGCGGAAAGTGCGACCACACTGCCTCGTGCGGCTACCACTATCCGCCCCGAGAGTTCTTCCGTGACCACCCCGACAGAATGCACGGCAAGGCATACCAGCCCGAGTACATCAACGGAAAGCCACTGGTGGGAATGGGGCGAAGATGGCAGGAGGACAAGAAGTGGCAAAGGGATGCCAGCAAGTGCCAAACGACAGAAAGACCGATGGCGAGCAAGCCGCCACAGACCGAGTTCTTCCCCCTCTCCTGGGCAGAGGAAGGCACCGACCGTAGCAGCACCTTCAGAAATTGGTTTGAGCGATTGCCTTTCGTCCCTGAACTCATCCACCAAGTGCTCTTGGAATACTTCGTGGGCGGCACCTCATACGACATCGTCGTCCGAGGCATCAACTATGGCAAGGCGGTGATATTCTGGCAGATAGACGAACTGTTGCAAGTACACGATGCCAAGTTGATGGCCTACCAGAAAGACGGACATCGAGTGAGCGGATGGGGAAACTCCATGCGTTCCATCTGTGAAAAAGCTCGTGTGGGACCACAACTATCAGAGACCGACAAGGTGCTCTTCGGGTTGCACCTCCTGCCCTACTATCCCCAGAAGACGGTGTGCATCGTGGAGAGCGAGAAGACGGCACTCGTCTGCGCCTGTCAATATCCGCAACACCTGTGGATGGCGACAGGGGGATGCGGCAATCTGCAAGCCTCCAAGTTGCAGCCACTGAAAGGGCGCAAGTTGATGGTCTTCCCCGACAGCGGCGAGTATGGGAAATGGGCTTGCTGCATGAAAGAGAGCGGAATCGACAACTACCAGATAGTTGACTTCATGGAGCAATACGAGACCAACACCGACATTGCCGATGTCATCCTCGGAGAAGCCGTCAGAGAGCCTAACCATCATACTTTCCCCTCCCAAGTACCATACTTACGGAGGAAAAGTAGCATAGTTATAACGAAATAATAAATTTCAAATCATAAATGATAAATTTATAAATTCAATAAATATGACAGAAGACATCAAAATCAGAGCATGCGGCAAGTCGGAACTTGCCCTGCTCTACTTTCCCACTGCCAACAGCAGTCACACGGCAGTCAACCACCTGATGGCGTGGGTGAAGAGAATACCAGAGTTGGTGGAGGGACTGCAGAAACTGGGCTATCGCAAGACCGCCAAGTATTTCACCGCCCGAGAGGTGCAGCTCATCGTGGACTTCCTCGGCTATCCATAACAGGCGGAGGATGAAAACAACAAGAGAGGAGATGAACAAGATGCGGAATCTCCTCAAAAGGTACGCTATCGCAAGCATCGTACGGCATCGTACGAACGGCCTACGGAAATGTCGTATCTTTGCAATGTAATCCAAAAGGGGTTACCTGATGAAACTCTCCCGAAAGGGGCGGAAGACTTGGAGAAGAATATCCTCCAAAGGGTGAAAGACCCCTCTAGGGAGAGCGGAATCGGCAGTAATTAACTCAAAATTTTTAATGTCTTACGATTAAGTTTATTTTGATGCAGAACAAGAACAAGAAGAGTTCTGTCTGCGGCAAGTGGTTCGCTTATCCAGTGGCAGATGAGACCGTAGATCTCGCAGCACTCGCTCATCACATGGAGGAGCACAACACCGGATTCTCCGAGGCTATGTGCCTGGGTATGATGACCGGTATGGTGAAGTGCATCAAGGAGATGCTCCTTCAGGGCAAGAATGTGAAGATCGACAATTTGGCTATCTTCTCCGTGGGTATCAAGAACAAGGAGGGCGCCGACTCCGAGGAGGCTTTCAACGCTGCCACCAACATCGCTGGTGTCAAGCTCCGTGCACGTGCTACGGGTATCTTGAACTGTGCCAACCTCAACAGTGCTGCCAGCGTGAGAAAGGCTAACACCAAGAAAGCCTCCACCTCGACTGGCGCAGAGGAAAAGCCTAGCACAGGAGGCTCCGATAGTGGCACAACCCCTACGACCCCTAGCGGCGGTGGAAGCAGCAACCCTGGCGGTAGCTCATCTACAGGAGGCGGTTCTTCCAGCACTGGGTCGGAGGAAGGCGGCAACGTCAAGGAGTACTAGCAGCAAAGGCATCTCATTTTAGTGGATGCTCCTCCCGAAAATCAAAAGAAAGTGTGTCATCCCGATATGGCACACTTTTTTTGCTTTCAATCTATTAACTTTTAGCCAAAATATATTGAAAACTATAAAAATGTGGAACATATAAGATTTTTTGCACATTTTTTTGATGGAATATTTCAAAATTCTTCATATCTTTGCATAAAGCAACCTGAATATTACAAACCTAATTAATAAGTATGCTTATGAAGAAATTTGGAATTATACTTAGCTTGTTTGTCGTCGCCTCCTTGTCCACTTGGGCACAAGGGGCCAAAAGCATCCGCATTACGGAAGTGATGACAAACAACCAGAAAAGTATCGTGGATGAGTTTGGAATGCACAAGGCTTGGGTGGAATTGTCGAACACTTCCTTTACCACCTACAACGTTCGTGGCATGTTTCTCACCACCGACCGCAGAGTGCTCGACAAGAAGATGTCGCCCGAGGAACGGCGAAAGCTGATGTGTCCTCTGCCGAACAACGAGCCTCGCACAACCTTGGCTGGCAAGAAAAGTGTGATCATTTACGACCGCTATATCTGGCATGAAGATTCGGAAGAAACATGCCCAGACTGTTTTCCTAAGGGAAAAGGACACTTCAGATGGTTGAGTGAAGGTACAGGACCTTTCCAACTGAAACTCGGATTGGTTCCTCTCAAGGAAATAGCAGATGCATTCCATGAAAAAAACAACTGGATCGCTCTCTACGATGGAAATGCCGTTGACCTCATCGACTCCATCAGCATCCCATGGTTGAAGGCTGACCAATCATACGCTCTCAACCGTGACCTCAAGACTTGGAGCATTTGTGATGAGACAGATGTCACCCCAGGCTATCTTCCACAAGCCACCGGACTCAGCAAGCCACAGATACTCAAGAAGACCGACCCTCACGGCTATGGCATCGCCATCCTCTCCATGGGGATCGTCTTCTCTTGTCTTGCCCTCCTCTTCATCTTCTTCTGGCTCTTCGGTGCCTACATGAAGCACAAGCAACGCATCGCTGCTGCCACGGAGAAGCACGCCACCTTATTATATAGGACGGGCAAAAAGACGATAGAGGTGACAACCGAACTGGGACACAAGACCAACGTGATGCTCAAGGACGGCTTGACCACCAAGGGTATCGACAAGGAAATCTACATGGCTGTTATCTCGCTCGCCCTGAAAGAATACCTGGAGGATGTACACGACATCGAACCAGGCATCATCACCATCAAGCCTAAGCAGACGAGATGGAACGCTCCGAGATTCAACAATGTTAAGTGAAGAACGAAGAGTGAAAAGAGAAGAACGAAGAGTGAAGAATTCAATAGCATCAAGGGCGCAAGCCCATTTATCATTTATCATTTATAATTTATAATTTATCATGAAGTACGAATACAAAGTAAAAGGCGTCGATTACGAGGTCGAAATACAAGATATAGAAGGCAATATCGCCAACGTGACCGTGAATGGCATCCCATTCGAGGTAGAAATGAAACAACCTGTCAAGGCTGGCAAACAGAAGGTGAAGCTAGGAGGAGTAGGAAGTGAAGAACGAAGAGTGAAGAGTGAAGAATTCAATAGCTCTACCTCTGCACCTGCTGCCGATGCCGCTCCAAAGAGCGCACCTGCCGCTAGTGGCAAGCCTGTCGTTGCCCCACTGCCTGGCACCATCAATGACATCAAGGTAAAGGTGGGCGACAAGGTGAACGTAGGTGACACGGTCGTTGTCCTCGAAGCCATGAAGATGCAAAACAACATCGAGGCAGAGAGTGCCGGAACCATCGCCAGCATCAATGTAAACAAGGGTGATGCCGTATTGGAGGGCGACACCTTAGTAACCATTAAATAATCAAGCTTATGGATTTCATCATACAGAACTTCTATGAGTTCCTGACCTATACGGGCTTCGCCAACGCCACGGCAGGAAACCTCATCATGATATTGGTGGGAGGCATCTTCATCTGGCTCGCCATCAAGAAAGACTTCGAACCGCTCCTCTTGGTGCCTATCGGACTGGGAATCATCCTTGGCAACATCCCCTTCCGTGCCGACGCAGGACTGGAAATCGGTCTTTACGAAGACAACTCCGTGCTCAACATCTTCTACCAAGGCGTGAAACAAGGTTGGTATCCCCCACTTGTCTTTCTCGGAATCGGTGCGATGACCGACTTCTCGGCACTCATCAGCAACCCGAAGTTGATTCTCATCGGAGCCGCAGCCCAGTTTGGTATCTTCGGAGCTTACATGATTGCCCTAGCCTTGGGCTTTGAGCCGAACCAGGCAGCTGGTATCGCCATCATCGGTGGTGCCGATGGTCCTACCGCCATCTTCCTCAGTAGCAAGTTGAGCCCTAACCTGATGGGAGCCATCGCCGTTTGTGCCTACTCCTACATGGCATTGGTACCAGTGATTCAGCCACCATTGATGCGTCTCTTGACCACCAAGAAGGAGCGTGTCATCAAGATGAAGCCAGCACGCCAAGTATCACAGACCGAGAAGATTCTCTTCCCTATCATCGGCTTGTTGCTCACCACCTTCATCGTGCCATCTGGTTTGCCATTGCTTGGTATGCTCTTCTTTGGCAACCTTCTGAAGGAAAGTGGAAAGACCACCCGACTTGCCAAGACAGCAGGCAGCAGCCTGAACGACATCGTGGTGATGCTGCTCGGTTTGACCGTAGGTTGCTCTACACAGGCATCAGAGTTCTTGACCCTCAACACCATCAAGATATTCGCCCTTGGAGCCTTGGCATTCGTCATTGCCTCAGCCAGCGGCATTCTCTTCGTCAAGTTGATGAACCTCTTCTTGCCTAAGGGAAAGAAACTCAACCCGCTCATTGGAAACGCCGGTGTAAGTGCCGTGCCTATGAGTGCCCGTATCTCCAACAACCTAGGTTTGGAATACGACCGCCACAACTTCCTCCTCATGCACGCCATGGGACCGAACGTGGCTGGAGTCATCGGATCGGCAGTAGCAGCAGGAGCCTTGCTAGGCTTCCTCAACTAAACGATTGAGGGCAACCACTTCTCGAAAGAGACACCCATAGATAACAAAAAACCTCGTGAAGCTCATTTGCCTCACGAGGTTTTTTATGGAATCATCACACCATCGAATGACTCATATATTTCTTGAAATTCATTCTATTCTCCTACTGTCTCAATCTTCAAGTGACCCGCAAAGGAGATGGTTACTCTCACCTGATAACTGATGGAACTATTCGGTTGAGCCAAGATTGCCAAATAATGGATGCCAGCCGAATCAATCTCCTCAAAGACCAAGTCGCTGAACACCGCCTGCTCCAAGAATGCCGCAGGAACGTTCTTGCTGAAGTCTTGCTTCTTGAAATCCCTGGAGAAGAGTTTCTGTGCGCCATGGAACACATTCAAGTTGACGATATTGTCATAATAGACCTCATCCACCTGAACCCCATCATCGTTCATCGAACTCAGATACACCTTATAGGAAGTAGGATTCACCTGAACATACAGATGGTACTTGTCATCGCCATGGCTGACGATCGTATCACGCTTGATGAGAGTCTTCTGGTTCAACTCCACATTCTTTTGGTGCTCAAAAGAGCGCAAGTAAGACTTATCCGCAGTCTTGACCAACTTGATGAGATCCCCACTTTGGTTCTTGAACTCGAAGAGATGGGCAGCCAACTTGACGATGGAATACCTCACATCGCTTGCGCCCCTCATCACCAAGGTATCGGCATAGACGGCAAAAGCGACCGGTTGGCTAGAAGAATCAGGATAATAAATGGTATCACCCAAGACTCTGAAAGCGACATCCTCGTCATCTTCGTTCAGCCAGATGCCTTGCAACAGTTGCTTAGCATGCTTGTCTTCTTGAGGAGCATCGGCGGCTTGTGTCTTCTTGCCACATCCCACGACAAAGGTGAGCGTGCCAATCATCAACAACATCCAGGCATACTTCCTACATCCTCCGATCATCCCAAGAATATCTGAAAATTTGCTTATCATATTGTTATACATTATTTATATATAGAGCTAGTCCACGGAGCCATTTAGCAAGATGTGCGACTTTCTCTACTGCAAAGATAGCACTTTTCTCTTATACGACAAAACTTTTTCAATTATTTATCGGTTCAAGTATTTTTTTTCCTTAAAATAATTGGCTGATTGCAGAATTTTCACTACCTTTGCACTCGTGAATGAACTAGAAAGACATATAGAAATCCTACTTCTGAGCAACGACTGCGTGATAGTACCAGACTTTGGTGGCTTCATGGCTCATCAGGTAGATGCCCGTTATGATGACAGAGACAGCATGTTTTTGCCACCATTGAGAACCGTTGGCTTCAATCCACAGTTGAAGTTGAACGATTCCCTCTTGGCATTGTCCTATGTAGAGGCCTACGACATCAGTTATCCAGAAGCTATCAACCGCATCGCAGAAGAAGTGGCTGAGATTCGTCAGCACCTTGAAAACGACGGAAAGTACGAAATCAACAATATCGGAACTTTGTTTCTCAACGAGGATGGCAACTACACTTTCGAGCCTTGCGAGGCAGGTATCTTGACCCCAGACTACTATGGTTTGGGTGGTGTCAATATGCTTCCTCTCAGCACTTTGGCTCCTTTGGAGAACAACACAGTATCTATCGAGACCACTCCTATGATGCCTCTAGAGACTGCTCAGGTAGAAACACCATCTACCGCTGTCAACTCCGTGTTTGATGCAGAGATAACCGATGAGAACGAGGAGGAGAACTCCGAGTTTATCCTCATCAAGAAGAGCTGGTTGCGCAATCTGGCTGCTGCCTGCATCGCCCTCATTGCCTTCTTCGCACTCTCTACCCCATTGAAGACTCCAAACGTTCAGACGAGCGGAATCGACACAGGCATGTTGACCAAAATCATGCCTAAGGAGATGGTAACCCAGGGCGAGAACGCCAACAGTCTCTCTTCTGAGGCTCTGAGCAACAACGCCATCAAGGTTAACACTGAGAAGAAAGACGACTTGAAGGAGCAGATCGAGCTAAAGAATGCCCAACCTTATTATAGCATTGTTTTGGCAAGCCGTGTTACCAAGCGCAACGCTGCCAGCTACGTAGAGGACTTGCAAGCCAAGGGTCTGAAAGATGCCAAGGTAGTGATTACTCCTACCAACGTGAAAGTCGTTTACGGCTCCTATAGTTCTGAGAATGAGGCTCATAAGGCACTCAACAAGCTCAGAAACAACGAAGTTTTCGCTGACAGTTGGATTACCAAAGTTAAAGATTAAGCATGAAAAGAGTACGTTGTCCTAAGTGTGATAATTACATCACTTTCGATGAGAAGAAATACGAGGCTGGTCAAAGTCTCGTATTTGTGTGTCCTAACTGCAACAAGCAGTTTGGCATTCGCATGGGTGTATCCAAGCTCCGTGAAACCCGCAAGGAAGAGGTCTTGGACGAGAATGCCAACGAGAACGGTTATGGCTCCATCGTTGTCATAGAGAACGTATTCGCATACAAGCAGGTCATCCCTCTCCAGATGGGTGACAACATCATCGGTCGATACATGAAGAACAGCGGCATCAACTGTCCTATCGAGACCGTTGACCCAAGTGTCGATATGAACCATTGCGTCATCAACGTGAGCCGTGACAAGAAAGGCAAGTTGAAGTATGTGCTTCGTGATGGTCCAAGCTATACAGGAACCTTTGTCGATAACGAGATTTTGGGCGACAAAGAGAAGCGTGTCATCGAGGATGGTACACTCTTCACCATTGGTGCGACCTCCATCATTTTGAGGACTGCCGATGGCGAAGATAAAGAAAAATAAGCCATTACTGATGATAAAGGCGAATATTTATACGATTTTCGCTTACTATCTGAAAGAAATATCACATATTTCGTAATCTTTTTGCTAATATTTTCTTTTGATTGAAAGAAAATACGTACCTTTGCATCTGTAAACTAGAAATACGTTAGGTTATGGATGTAGCAATCGTAAAATACAATGCAGGAAATATCTATTCTGTAGTGAACGCCATGAAGCGTTTGGGCATTAATCCTATTCTTACCGATGATGCCGAAATGCTTCAGAAAGCTGATCGTGTGCTCTTCCCTGGACAAGGGCAGGCAAAGGAAGCTATGGAATACCTGAAGGCACATCAACTAGACCAAGTCATCAAAAATCTTACTCAGCCAGTCCTAGGCATTTGCGTAGGACAGCAGTTGCTCTGCCGACATTCAGAGGAAGGCGATGTCGACTGCATTGGCATCTTTGATGTTGACGTAAAACGTTTCAAGCCACAGAAGCATGAAGACAAGGTGCCTGCCATGGGATGGAACGAACTTTACGACTTGAAAACAGACTTGTACAAGGGCTTATCTCATCCCTACTCTTACTTCGTGCATAGTTATTATGTGCCACTCTGCGAGGAGACAATCGCTACAGCCGACTATATCCTCCCTTACAGTGCATCTTTACACAAAGACAATTTCTATACTTGCCAATTCCACCCAGAAAAAAGCGGAAAGGTAGGGGAACAAATCTTGAGAAATTTCTTGGACTTATAACACAACCAACAGAAAATTAGATCAATGAAAATAGAACTCATACCAGCCATCGACCTCATCAATGGTCAGTGCGTTCGCCTCACCAAAGGCGACTACGACCAGAAGAAGGTCTATAACGACAATCCTGCCGAAGTAGCCAAACAGTTTGAGCAACTGGGCTTTAAGCGACTCCATGTAGTCGATCTTGATGGTGCAAAGTCTAAGCATATCGTCAATGATGCTGTATTGAAAGCGATTACCACAGAGACATCACTTGTGGTGGATTTCGGTGGCGGCATCAAGACAGAGGAAGACATCGAGAAGGCATTTGCCGCAGGTGCATCAATGGTTACCGTGGGCAGCATCGCTGTTACCCATCCCGAATTGTTCATGCAATGGATGGACAAATACGGAGCCGACAAATTGATTCTAGGTGCAGACGTAAGAAATGGTAAGATCTCCATCAATGGTTGGAAAGAGGACTCTTCGGAAGACCTTCTTCCTTTCTTGAAACAGTATATAGATAAAGGTGTGAAGAACGTTCTCTGCACAGAAATCAGCAAGGACGGCACGCTTCAAGGTCCTGCCATCGAACTTTACAAAGAAATCATGGCAGCCTACCCTCACCTCCACTTGATAGCATCAGGCGGCGTATCTTGCAACCAAGACATCAAGGCACTAGATGCTGCAGGCATCCCAGCTGTAGTCTTTGGCAAGGCTTTCTATGAGGGCAAGATTCAGGTGGAAGAACTTTTTTAATAAGAAAGTAAAATGAAAGAATTAAATAGAAGCAAAGGCTTGGCAAAGCGAATCGTTCCTTGTCTCGACGTGAAGAATGGCGAGACGGTGAAAGGCACCAACTTCGTCAACCTCCGTAGCGCAGGCGACCCTGTGGAACTGGGTAAAGCCTATAGCGATGCAGGAGCCGACGAACTTGTCTTTCTCGACATCACGGCTAGCTTTGAGGAGCGCAAGACCTTTACCGACATGGTAACTCGTGTGGCTGCCGAAATCAATATCCCATTTACGGTGGGCGGTGGCATCAACGAGTTGAAGGATGTAGATCGCTTGCTCAATGCAGGTGCCGACAAAGTAAGCATCAACAGTGCTGCTATCCGACATCCCGAACTCATCAGTGAGATTGCCAACCATTATGGCTCGCAAGTTTGCGTCTGTGCCATCGATGCTCGACTAGATGCCGATGGATGGCATTGCTACGTCAAGGGTGGCAGAGAAAGAGTGGAGCTTGGACTCTTCGACTGGGCAAAGGAAGTGGCCGACCGAGGTGCTGGCGAGATTCTCTTTACGAGCATGGACCATGACGGCGTGAAGCAAGGATTTGCCAATGAAGCCTTGGCTCGTTTGGCAGATGAAGTGAGCATCCCCATCATCGCATCGGGGGGCGCAGGCAAGATGGAGCATTTCCGTGATGCCTTCACACTAGGAAAAGCCGATGCGGCACTTGCAGCCAGTGTATTCCACTTCGGCGAGATTGCCATCCCCGACCTCAAGCAATATTTGAGAGAAGAGGGAATTAATGTTAGAATATAAATAAAAAGTGAAGAACGAAGAGTGAAGAATTCGACACTCTATAATTAAACATTCAATAAAATGGAAATAGATTTCGAGAAAATGGGCGGACTTGTTCCTGCCATCATCCAGGACGCCATTACCAAGAACGTCCTCATGTTGGGATTCATGAACAAGGAAGCATACGATAAGACGATAGAGACCAAGAAAGTTACATTTTGGAGCCGCTCACGCAACTGTCTTTGGACCAAGGGGGAAACTTCTGGCAACTTCTTGAATCTCGTAAGCATCCAAAACGACTGTGACAACGACACCTTATTAATTAAGGTACATCCAGACGGTCCTACCTGCCACAAAGGTACCGACACTTGCTGGGGCGAGGAGAACGAGTTGAATCCTATCCTCTTCCTCTCTGAGCTTCAAGACTTCATCGACAAGCGTCACGAGGAAATGCCTGAGGGTAGCTACACAACAAGTCTCTTCAAGAAAGGTGTCAACAAAATGGCACAAAAGGTTGGAGAAGAAGCAGTTGAAACCATCATCGAAGCTACCAACGGCAATGATGAGAAACTTGTTTACGAATCTTCCGACCTTCTCTACCACCTCATCGTATTGCTCACTAGCAAGGGATTGAGAATCGAAGATATTGCCAAGGAACTACAGATGCGCCACGACCCAGACTGGGACAAGAAGCGCCGAGTAGCCAAGAGCAAAGGAGAAATGAAATAATAAAGAACCTAAAATCCGCAACTATCATCCAATACACGATTAAGGGTAGATTTATGAGT